>Ga0206125_10000010_pt1 | contig 351691 bp, 302 predicted proteins | sample Helgoland_Spring_4_FD_148598 | JGI IMG/M metagenome (GOLD analysis project Ga0206125, IMG submission 148598) | Pelagic subsurface seawater microbial communities from Kabeltonne, Helgoland, North Sea - Helgoland_Spring_Bloom_20160331_1 | ecosystem: Environmental > Aquatic > Marine > Epipelagic...
CCTTGAGTGTCTATCTATAACTTTTGGATTACAGACAGTACCTCGGCAAGCACCCACCTCTATTACTTAATCTACATTTTTAAAGAACTTTCCGTTGAGACGTCGTCTCAGGGAGGACGCATTATACGTACGCCGAGTCGTTTAGCAAGCGTTTTGAGAAATAAATTCTAAAGTATTTACTCTCATTAAACTTACTTACCTCAGCGCTTATTTAAGGGCTTTCTGCGAAAGCTCTGTTACCCGCGCTGGGCCGATCAGTATAGCTCAATACGCCAACATAAATACAGCTTAAACGAGCCTTAGCAGGTGAAATAGCTTCTTGCCACGACGCAATACGAAGTAGCGCCCGTGCAAGGCACTCTTCTCGCTCAACACAGCCTCAGCATCACTCACAACTGCGCCATTCACGCTAACCGCGTTATTGCTCAGAAACTCGCGCGCCATCTTGTTTGACTTGGCGAGCTCAGTCGCAACCAATAGCTCAATAACCGTTCCGCCGCTTGTGTCGGTTGTTGGCAACCCATCTTGTGCTAGCTGCGCGAGATCAGACTCGGTTAGAGACGCAATGTCGCCCGAAAATAGCGCGCTACTAATGCGCTGAGCTGCAGCGAGCCCCTCTTCTCCGTGAACGAGACGCGTGACCTCCTGTGCCAGCACTCCTTGGGCCTCGGGCTTAGTACCCGACGCGGAATCTTTTGCCTTGATCGCCTCTATTTCTTCTAAGCCTAAAAAGGTAAAGAACTGCATAAATCGATAAACGTCTGCATCTGCGGTGTTTAGCCAGAACTGATAAAACGCGTAAGGAGAGGTCTTAGCAGGATCCATCCAAATAGTGCCGCTTTCGCTTTTGCCGAATTTAGACCCGTCTGATTTAGTAATTAGCGGCATTGTCAGGCCGTAGACCTGATTCTGATGCATGCGTCGGGTGAGGTCGATGCCACCGGTGATATTGCCCCACTGGTCGCTCCCTCCTATTTGCAAGGTGCAGCCGTAACGCTCGTTAAGCTTCGCGAAGTCGAAGGACTGCAGAATCATGTAGCTGAACTCGGTAAATGAAATCCCCTCGCCCTCTCGATCAATACGCTGCTTTACCGACTCTTTTTGAATCATCGCATTAACCGAGAAGTGTTTGCCTACGTCACGAAGAAAATCAAGTACGTCGAGCCCTTTCGTCCAATCGAGGTTATTCACCAACACCGCCGAATTCTCCCCACAGTCAAAATCGAGAAACTGACTGAGCTGCGGTTTGATACGCTCTACCCATCCCGAGATCACATCGGTGGAATTGAGCTTGCGCTCACTGTCTTTGAAACTCGGGTCGCCGATCATCCCCGTAGCGCCGCCAATCAGCGCAATCGGCTTATGCCCGGCCATCTGGAAACGTTTTAGAGCCAGCAGGGGCACCATATTACCTATATGCAAACTCTCAGCAGTTGGGTCGAACCCACAGTAGACCACTCGCGGCGCTTCAGCGAGATGCGCCTTTAGGTCATCGCCTCCGGCTAATTGAGTGACAAGCGCGCGGCTCTCGAGGTCTTTTACGATATCTTGAGGGGAGTTCATGACTTTTCTTCTTTCTACTTAAAGGAGCTATTAAAGGGGCTTCTGGCCGCAACGCCTGTGTACTTTACAGGAGATAGACTTGCCAACCGGTTGAACTTTCCGCGCGGCCTCGTGTCGAAGCGCTATTGTTTGAGACCACCAGGCTGTTATCAGAGCCCATTTAACTAAGGCAACCTGATCTGACCTTCTCCTTATAGAGGGCGAGATGTCTCCGCGGGAGAGAGATTTTACACGAGTTTAGCCCCCATCGCTAAATGACGGTGGGAATTACGCTACTTATTGCTATAATTTGCGGCTTAATGTCCAAAGAGTAATGCGCGAACACATGTTGTCTTATCAGCACATTAAAAGAATCGGGACACGATTGAGCACTTTGAGCGAATCACTTAATAGACAGCTGTCTGTTATTCGCCACTATCCGCGCGGTCACGCTTACTTATTGGGCGGCTTAGGCGTTTGCATGCTCGGGCTCCTAGCGTTACCGAGTGAATCGAGCAACGCAGGCCCCGCGCTCACGACCTTGCCGGTAACCACACGCTATGTAGAACCGACGATCGACCCTCAGGTAACGCGAGAGTCCGCACTCAGCCAGTCCTCTTTGGTCGCATCAACAACACAGGCGACTGCCAACGCGCAACGCGCTCCGGTCTCGCTAGCAACCCCAATCGCCAGCACTGCCAACCCGCTCAATTGGGAAAAGTTTGAGATCGCTTCCGGCGACAGCCTGTCTTCCCTGTTTGGACAGGTTGGCCTAAACGATGGTGATCTCTTTACCCTGCTTAACAGTAGCGCCGAAGCGAAAGTACTTAACCGTATTTATCCCGGCTATAAGCTCGAATTTAATATTCCGGCCACAGGCAGGTTAGAACAGCTGCGCGTGTTGAAAACCCCCCTCGAAGGCTATCTTTTTACTCGAAATGATAGCGGCTATTCAGTCGACACCATCATTAAGACGCCTGAGATTCGCCAAACATTTAAAGTCGGCACTATTAGCGACAGTCTATTTCTTGCCGGGAAGCGCGAACAAATTCCCGCTACAACGATCATGGAGATGGCCAACATCTTCGGTGGCGTGATCGACTTTATCCTTGATCCGCGCACGGGCGATGAATTCAGCATTCTGTACGAAGAGAAATACCTCGATGGCGAATTTATCGGCCACGGAGAAATACTCGCCTCGCGTTTCGTCAACCAAGGCAAGGTCTTTACCGCTGTCAGATTCATCGACAATGAAGGCGAGGTCGGTTACTACAACCCCGAGGGAGAAAGCATGCGCAAAGCCTTTTTGCGCAGCCCTCTGGATGTCTTTCGCATAAGCTCTAATTTCAATCCCAGCCGCAGACACCCTGTGCTAAACACCATTCGCGCGCACAAAGGCACTGATTACGCTGCACCAACGGGCACGCCAATTCGTGCGACCAGCGACGGTCGTGTGACGTTCTCTGGCCGCAAAGGCTCTTTTGGCAATTTGGTCATCGTTAAGCACTCAGGTGGCTTCGAAACTAAATACGCTCATCTCAATAAATTTGGTGCTTATAAGAAAGGCGCGCGTGTTCGCCAAGGCGACATCATTGGCTATGTAGGCTCGACCGGCAGCGCGACGGGGCCTCATCTACACTATGAGTTCCTGGTGAACGGCGTGCACCAGAACCCGCGCACGATAGTCGATAAACTACCCAAGGCGCGCTCAGTCGACCCTGCCCAACTTCAACGCTTCAAATCGCAGACTGCAGGCTTGGTAGAGCAGTTTAATGCGCTCGCAGCACAAGGCGAAAAGCCAGCGCTACTTACTCTCGCGCAGTAGCGAGCGCTCACCATTCACTCTATGCCTAGGAGGCGCCAATGCCTGCAGCGAAGCGCCTCTTTATCGGTCTGATGTCAGGCACGAGCCTCGATGGCATTGACTGCGTAATTGTCGACCTAGCTGGCGATACGCCTGCCCTCATCGCAGCCGACTGCCACGCGCTTCCCGACAATCTCAGGCACGATGTCCTCACTCTCTGCGCGGACAAACAGGCGCCCCTCGCCGAACTCGGTAGACTCGACATCGAACTCGGGCGCTGCTTTGCCGAAGCAGCTACAAAGACACTGGCGGCTGCCGGAGTCGTCGCACAGGAAATAGAGGCCATCGGAAGTCACGGCCAAACTGTTTTTCACCAACCCAATTCAGCGGCGCCGTTTAGCCTCCAGCTTGGCGACCCGAATACAATCGCGGAGAGGACGGGCATTACGACTGTCGCAGACTTTCGTCGCCGCGACATGGCGGCCGGCGGGCAAGGCGCCCCGCTCGCGCCACTATTGCATCAACACTGCTGCGCATCACCAAACAAGAACCGCGCGATAGTGAACATAGGCGGCATCGCTAATATCACGCTGCTGTTGGCAAACGGCGCTAGGGTCGCTTTCGATACAGGCCCCGGCAATGTCTTAATGGACCTCTGGATTGCAAGGCACAACGGTGCGCGCTTCGACAAAAATGGGGAGTGGGCTACAGGCGGCAGTATCGACTCGGCTTTTTTGGCAGAGCTCATGTCCGAACCCTATCTCGCGCTAGCAGCACCCAAGAGCACTGGCCGCGAGCTTTTTAACGGCGCTTGGCTCGAACAGCGACTCGCATCGTTAAAGCAGCGGCCTAGCCCGCAAGACATCCAGGCCACCCTGCTAGAATTTACTGCCACCACACTCTCAACCGCTCTGCTAGCGGGAATGAATCAAGGTGAAATTTATCTCTGCGGGGGCGGCGCACACAACACAGCGCTATTAAAACGGATAGGCGAGCTCATGCCTGGTTATTATGTCGGGGCTTCGGCAGAAATCGGCATTGATCCCGATTGGCTCGAGGCAATGGCTTTCGCTTGGATGGCACAACAGACCTTAGACGGGATAGCGGTCGACACTTCGCCGTTCACTGGCGCGAAAAAACCTGTAATGCTTGGTGGGATTTATCCCAGCCCGACATCCGCGAGCTAGCTTTAAATCGAGAAGGAAGACCCGCATCCGCAGGTTGTTGTAGCCAAAGGATTGTTTACAACGAAACGAGAACCCTCGAGGCCCTCGAGATAATCGACTTTAGAGCCAACCAGATACTGATAAGAAAGCGGGTCGACCAGCAGGCTGGCGCCCTTATTCTCGATAAGTGTGTCGTCGTCGGCTACTTCCTCGTCGAACGAGAAGCCATACTGAAACCCAGAGCAACCACCCCCCGTGACGAAAACCCGCAGCTTGAGCTGAGGATTACCCTCTTCGGTAATCAAGCTCTGAACCTTAGCTGCAGCGCTATCGGTCAGAGACATAATGGTTGGTGCTTGTGATTGAACAACAGACATCGTGGTTATCTTTCGCTAGTAATACAGGCTAAGGAGACAAATTGTTTGTGCGCGCAACAGATTCTGCGCACCAAGAGATTGTCGCAATAACCAAGGAAAGTAGTCAAGTATAGAGTGCTGCGTTACGGCGTATCAGAATTCGCCAGATCGAGCTGCTCTGCAGGTTTCGTATTGTCGCTGAGCCGGGGGGCGCCACCTTCTTCGGCGGTAATATGAACCAGCTTGCCATTCACCTCTGAGCCAAGAACCATCTCGATCATATTATAGTGTAGGTCACCTACAACAATGGCTTTGCTAGCGAGCTCGATATGTTTCGAGCAATGCACGTTACCCTGCACCAAGCCATTCACTACGGCCGAAGGCGCCTTGATCTCTCCTTCGACAGTGCCTTTTTCTGCCACTCGAACAATAGACTCACTCGCGTCCTCGGCAAATATAGACCCGCGCACGCGCCCTTCTATAATAAGTTCACCGCTAAAATGAATGTCCCCGATGACTTCGGTATCACGCGAAATCAGTGTGTGTGCGGGGCTGCTACTGCGCTTAACTGACGTCTCAGCAACGCTCGTATCGGTCTTTTTAAACATGGGTTCTCCACTCTTTTTTCATTGCTCACTATCTTACAACAATAGCGGGGTCATTTGCCCCACTCGAATTCTTGGTCGACTCTTTTCGCGACTGGCGCCTCTGCGACTGCGCTGATTTCAATTTTCTCCGGCACGAAGCCGTCTGGCACGACTATTTCGCCTTCAACATTTTGAAAATACTTAAACCGCAGTCGAATAGCGTCCTCGTCTTGCTCTGAGGAGACCTCTCGAAGCGCCAGGCGCTTCAACTGTCCGCTTTGGCGCCCTGCTAGAGTGACGTTTACGCGCCCCTCAAGGTAGGTGTCACCGTCGGCATCTTGCTGGCGTAAAACAAGTTTATACCGTTTCGTATTCGCCTTATCCGTTGGCGTGAGATCAAAGCGCGATATCATTAATCCAGTGCTGCCTGTCTGTTCAGAGACAACCTGCCGATAATATTGCACGTCAGACTCAAGCTCTGCTAGGCGATGCTGCAATGCATTGAGCTCGCCACTGACCTCTTGCGCAGCCCTTTGGTCGACTTCTCCCTCACGCTGCGCCAGCGCGATGCGCCGCCTAAGCTCTTCGTTCTCGGCAGAAACGGCTTGCAGCATAGCGTCAAGCTCACCGCGTGCCATGAGTTCGGCGCTCTGGGCATCGACCCCGCGCGTAAATCCATAATAAGCGCCGCCTACTGTAGACACCAAAACACACAAACCGATGGCAGCCCCAATCACCAAGCGTCGAATGGGCCTGTGCGGCACAACAATCATTCGTTCTTGTTTACTGCCTTTAACTACATTGGGCATTGCTGTGTTCTCTTAATAGCATCGATGACCGGCGCTCGACTTAAACAGTAGATTGGGAATCGCTGGACGACGATTAGGGCATTAATGCAATTCCACACAGCCCCTGTGTTTCGGGAAGCCCGAACATCAGATTCATATTTTGGACTGCCTGCCCCGAGGCACCTTTAACCAAATTGTCTTCGGCAGCGATCACGATAGCCGTATGTGTTTCGGCGTTGTAGCGTACCGAGATCTCGCAGCGATTCGAGCCTCGCACATCTCGCGTGGCGGGAAGCTGACCCTGCGGGAGAACTTCGACAAAAGGCTCGTTGGCAAAGCGCATTTCGTAAATGCGCTGCAAGCTTTCATTAGACGCCTCGATCCCTGGCTTCAGAGGCGCATAAAGTGTTGCCAGAATACCGCGAATCATAGGAGTAAGATGAGGCACAAACATTAAGCCAACATCGGCACCAGCGGCTGCCTGCAAACCCTGCTTAATTTCTGGCAAGTGGCGATGTCCTTCTACTCCATAGGCCGCAATTGAATCAGCAGATTCACTGAACAAACTCCCGACGGCTGCCTTACGGCCTGCGCCACTCACCCCAGATTTAGCGTCAGCGATTAACCTATCAAGACTCGCCATGCCCTCTTCGAGCAGTGGCAAAAATCCAAGCTGAACCGCAGTGGGGTAGCACCCTGGCACGGCGATTAAACGTGCGCTAGGGATAGCGTCGCGATTAACCTCAGGCAACCCATAGACAGCACCGGCGACAAGCTCGGGACAAGCATGAGCAACACCGTACCAGCTCTCCCAGGTTGGAATATCTTTTATGCGAAAGTCAGCAGATAAATCGATTACCCGAGTACCAAGGGCGAGGAGTTCTGGGACAGTATGCATAGCAACTGCGTGAGGTGTTGCAAAAAAGACAACATCGCAGGCGCCGAGCGCTTGAGAGTCTGGCGCGCTAAACGGCAGCGCTAGGTGGCCACGAAGACTCGGAAATAGATCCGCAACCAACGTGCCCTCAAGCTCGCGCGATGTAACCACGGTAATTTCTATCTCGTCTCGCGGCGCTAATAACCTCAGCAGCTCGACTCCTGTATAGCCGGTTGCGCCAACAATTCCTACCTTAATCACTCGCTATCACCTCTGTAACCGCCGCGGCGGCCTTGTTTTATTGTCCTAGGCCTTTGGGCTTCGCTGAGCATATTACACCCGCTGGCCATCAGCGTCATAATCGAGCGCCAGCGAGGCGCCTTATCCGCGAATCCCAAGCGCGCTCTGTGGTAGACTTAACGCCCAATTTGACCGCATAAATTAAGATTCGTTGCATAAATCCAACGTCTGCGCGGGCAATAAATTCAGGCTCTAAGAGATTTTTCGATGTTGTGGATCAAGGCTTTTCATATCATGGCGGTAATTACTTGGTTTAGCGCCATCTTTTATCTTCCCCGCCTCTTCGTCTACCACGCGATGAGCGATGATCAGGTAAGCAAAGACCGATTCAGTATCATGGAATCTAAATTGTTTTGGGGCATTATGACGCCATCGGCTGTGGTTACGGTTGCCCTCGGCGCATGGCTTATTGCCGGCAGCCCGAGCTACTACCTCTCGGCGCCTTGGATGCACGCGAAACTCGGCCTCGTGGTCTTGCTGTTAATCTACCATGCAGTGTGTTGGCAATTTCTCGACAAACTAAAAACTAACAGCACCGTGCGTAGCCATAAATATTTCCGCGTGTTTAACGAAATCCCAATCTTCATGATGGTACCGATTGTTATCCTCGTTGTCGTCAAGCCCGTATTCGGCGCCTAACGCAATACCGACAAGAGCAAGCGTCGCCAACGGATAATTCCTGCAGCTAGTTGCTATTGGCGGGAGCAACAAGGAAAATGCACGGCTGTCTATTGCTGCCTGCGTGCGCTTACTCACAGTTGCCCGAGCCGCGTAAGCAGCAAACGCGCGTGAAACTTTGTCGCGCCGACTAGCGTAGTGAACCACTAACAGAAAACGCACAGCTCAAAGATCCGAAGCTTACGATAATTCCAGGCCCTGAAGGACCCCAAATGAACCACGCTAATTCTAAGTCGCTCTTCGACGCCGCGCAGAAAGTCATTCCTGGCGGCGTCAATTCACCTGTCCGCGCATTCCGCAGCGTCGGTGGCAACCCACTGTTTTTTAAAGGGGGCGAAGGCGCTTATTTAATAGACGCCGATGACAATCGCTATGTCGACTATGTTGGGGCTTGGGGACCGCTGATATTGGGTCATGGCAGCCCGCTCGTCGTTGACGCGCTGCGCAAGCAGCTAGATCAGGGCATCGGCTATGGTGCGTCTACCGAAGCTGAGATTACTATCGCGACGAAAATCGTCGATATCGTCCCCTCAATAGAGAAAGTGCGGCTGACCACGTCGGGTACCGAAGCGACTATGAGCGCAATTCGCGTCGCGCGTGGCTACACCGGACGCGATGCCATTGTAAAATTTGAAGGGTGCTATCACGGCCATGCTGACGGCCTGCTAGTGAAAGCCGGCTCGGGTGCTCTCACGCTTGGCGAGCCCGACTCGCTCGGCGTTCCCAAGGCTTACACAGACCTCACCCATGTGTTGCCCTACAATGACGCGCAGGCGGTCGAGGATTTTTTTGCCAAGCATGGCGACAGCATCGCGTGCTTGATCGTTGAACCTATTGCTGGAAACATGAATCTTGTCCCGCCAGTCCCTGGGTTTCTCGAAACACTGCGCGCAGTCTGCGATAAACACGGCACCGTGCTGATATTCGACGAAGTGATGACCGGTTTCCGTGTCGCTCGCGGCGGCGCGCAGGAAGTCTACGGCGTGACTCCCGATATGACCTGCCTTGGCAAAGTGATTGGTGGCGGACTCCCCGTTGGCGCTTTTGGCGGCCGCACCGATATTATGAACATGATTGCGCCGCTCGGCGCGGTGTATCAAGCGGGCACATTATCGGGTAGCCCTCTCGCCGTAGCCGCCGGTATTTGCATGCTCGACGCTATCTCACAGCCCGGTTTCTACGAAGGCCTCGGCGCTCGCGCCGAACAGTTAATGACGGGGCTCAAGGTGCGCGCAGCAGCAGCAGGTATTCCTTTCACTACCAATCAAGTCGGCGGAATGTTCGGCTGCTTTTTTAGCGAAGAGGACACTGTGACAAATTTCGCTCAGGTTATGGCCTGCAATTCAGACCATTTCCAGCGTTACTTCCACCTCATGCTCGATGGCGGTGTTTATCTCGCGCCCTCCGCGTTTGAAGCAGGATTCATCTCAATCGTCCACGGCGATGCTGAGCTCGCCGCCACGCTCGCTGCCGCCGAAAACGCGTTTGCCGCCCTCGCTAGCTAACGCAGCTACCCAAGGAATTTGCTGAATGTCTCACGATAAAAAATACGATGTTTATGCCGTGGGCAATGCCCTCGTCGACAAGGAATTCGAGGTCAGCGACGCCTTCTTCGACTCGCATGGTATAGAGAAGGGATTAATGACGCTGGTCGAAGGTGATGAGCAGGCCAAACTCGTTGAGTTATTGATGGCAGAGCACGGACTTAAGAAGCGCGCCGGTGGCGGCTCTGCTGCCAACACGCTTTATGCGCTCAGCCAGTTCGGAGGCCGCGCCTATTACTCCTGCAAACTGGGAAACGATGAGACTGGCGACTTCTTTCTTTCGCAGCTTGGCGATCAGAACATCGAGACCAACACCGAAAGCCAACGTGCCGAAGGCGCCAGTGGTCGCTGTGTCGTCATGATCAGTCCCGATGCGGAACGGACCATGCATACTCACCTCGGGGTGTCGGGATCGATTGATAGTTCAGACCTAGACCTAAGTGCCGCAGACCGTTCGAAATACATCTACCTCGAAGGTTATTTAGTGACTTCGCCGAGCGCGCGCGCTGCCATTATCGAACTCAAGCGCTATGCCGAAAGCCAAGGCGTCAGTACCGCAATGACCTTTTCGGACCCCTCGATGCTCGAATACTTCCGCGACAATATCAATGAAGTGCTTGGCACCGGAGTCGATCTCTTATTCTGCAACGAGCGAGAATTGGGTCTGTGGGCGCAGACAGATGATTTTGAAGCTGCGTTTACGAAAGCGCAGGGGTTCGCTAAGAAACTCGTTGTAACGCTCGGCGCCAAAGGTGCCTTGTTATTCGATGGCGATCGCCGCATCCCCATAGCCCCCAATGCCGTCAATGCGATCGATACAAATGGTGCGGGCGACATGTTCGCCGGCGCGTTTTTGTATGGCATCACCAATGGAATGGACTTCGAGGCGGCTGGAAATTTAGCGTCTCTCGCCTCGGCGCGGGTCGTGTCTAATTTCGGTCCAAGGCTCGCACCAGAAGAACACGCAGCGATACTCGGCTAGACTCGCCGCACGTAAGATTTTTTATTAAACATGCGCTAACAAAAACGCGGCGATAACGCCGCGTTTTTGTCTCTCAACTGACACAGCGTTCTAGCCGCGCAGTTCGTCAATAAAACTCTTCACGCCGTCAAAGAATGACGTACGTTTAGGCGACTGCTTTTTACCTTCGCCTTCTTGAATAGTCTGAAATTCTTCCAAAATCTCTTTCTGCCGCTTAGTTAAATGCACAGGCGTCTCGACTACGACACGGCAAAGCAAATCGCCGACATTGCCACCACGAACAGGCTTTATGCCTTTGCCGCGCAATCTAAACAATTTTCCGGTTTGAGTTTCGACAGGTATCTTCAGCTTCACTCGACCATCTAGCGTCGGTACTTCTAGCTCGCCGCCGAGGGCTGCATCACCAAAGCTTATGGGGATCTCACAGAATAAATCTGCGCCCTCTCGCTCAAATATTTTATGCGGCTGCACGTTCATCTCAACGTACAAATCGCCTGGCGGCCCCCCGTGCTCGCCGGCTTGACCCTCGCCTGTGAGGCGTATGCGATCGCTCGTATCAACACCTGCTGGCACTTTAACAGACAGCGTTTTGTTTTCACGAACCGCTCCGCGCCCATGACAGGTATTGCAAGGATCTTTAATCTGCTTGCCTGCGCCCTGACAACGCGGACACGTTTGCTGCACAGAGAAAAAACCCTGTTGCATGCGAACCTGCCCATGGCCGCCACAGGTTGTGCAGTCGATAGGCTGCGAGCCTTTCTTAGCACCAGAACCGTCACAGGTCTCGCAGGTTACAGTAGTAGGAATCTGTATTTTAACCGTCGTTCCACGCACCGCCTCTTCTAAGCTGAGGTCGAGGTTATAACGAAGATCTGCCCCCTTACGCACGTGGCTTCTACCACCGCCTCCGCGCCCACCGCCAAATATGTCGCCGAAAATGTCGCCAAACATATCGCCAAAGTCTGCGCCGCCGGCACTCGTCTGACCGTCGACGCCCGCATGACCGTACTGGTCATAACGGGCGCGTTTGTCTTTGTCGGACAACACTTCGAAGGCCTCATTGGCCTCCTTAAAAATGTTTTCCGCATCGGGGTTGTCTGGGTTTCGGTCGGGATGATTCTTCATCGCGACGCGGCGATAGGCCTTTTTCAAAGCGGCCGCGTCTGCCCCCCTCTCTACACCCAGCACCTCATAGTAGTCACGTTTTGACATAAAACTCTCAGTTGTTAAGGATTACTTATCCTTTTCTTCGTCCTTAACTTCTTCGAACTCGGCGTCTACGGCGTCGTCTTCTCCGCCAGCGTCGGCTGCATTCTCTGCACCTTCGGCTGCCGCGGCATCCGCATACATCTTCTGCGCCAGCGCAGACGAGGCTTCTGTTAGTGCTGTGGTCTTCGCTTCTATCGACTCTTTATCATCGCCTTTAAGCGCTTCTTCGAGTTCGGCGATTGCCGTATTGATTGCCTCTTTCTCTTCGTCAGTTGCTTTGTCGCCAGCTTCTTCAACAGTCTTCTTAGTCGCATGAATCATGCCGTCGGCTGTATTGCGAACCGTGACCATTTCTTCAAACTTCTTGTCGTCTGCTGAGTTCGCCTCGGCGTCTTTGATCATCTGATCGATCTCTTCGTCCGACAGTCCGCTGGATGCCTTGATCACAATAGACTGCTCTTTACCTGTCGCTTTGTCTTTCGCGGACACGTTAAGAATACCGTTCGCGTCGAGGTCGAATGCGACTTCGATCTGGGGCATGCCGCGCGGCGAAGGAGGAATGTCCGACAAGTCGAAACGACCAAGCGACTTATTCTGCGCCGCTTGCTTACGCTCGCCTTGCACCACGTGAATAGTCACGGCAGTTTGATTATCGTCTGCGGTAGAGAAAACCTGCGTCTTCTTGGTTGGGATAGTCGTGTTCTTCTCGATCAGCGTGCTCGCAACACCGCCCATGGTTTCAATACCAAGCGAAAGTGGTGTGACATCGAGAAGCAAAACGTCAGTGACGTCACCAGACAATACTGCCGCCTGAATTGCCGCGCCAACCGCTACCGCTTCGTCTGGGTTCACGTCTCGGCGTGGCTCTTTTCCGAAGAACTCTGTGACGCGTTTCTGCACGAGAGGCATGCGGGTCTGGCCACCAACGAGAATGACATCGTCGATACCACCGATTTGAAGATCGGCATCCGCGAGGGCAAGCTTCAATGGCTCGAGCGTACGCTCGACTAGGTCTTCAACGAGCGCTTCAAATTTCGCCCGTGTTAACTTTTGCACCAAGTGCTTAGGGCCGCTTGCATCGGCGGTAATGTAAGGAAGATTCACCTCAGTAGACTGCGATGAAGAAAGTTCGATCTTCGCCTTCTCTGCCGCTTCTTTTAAGCGCTGCAACGCGAGTGGATCGTTGTGCAAATCCATACCCGACGTTTTCTTAAACTCGTCTGCTAGATAATCGATTAGACGCAGATCGAAATCTTCACCGCCAAGGAACGTATCACCATTCGTCGACAATACTTCGAATGTGTGTTCGCCATCGGTTTCTGCAATTTCGATAATCGAGATATCGAACGTACCGCCGCCGAGGTCGTAAACCGCGATAGTAGAATCGCCCGCCTTCTTGTCCATACCGTAGGCAAGCGCCGCCGCAGTTGGCTCGTTGATAATGCGCTTCACGTCGAGACCAGCAATGCGGCCCGCATCTTTAGTCGCCTGACGCTGGGCATCGTTAAAGTAGGCAGGCACAGTGACAACCGCTTCGGTTACCGGCTCGCCCAAGAAATCTTCCGCGGTCTTCTTCATCTTCTTCAAGGTTTGCGCTGAAATTTGAGGAGGCGACATTTTCTCGCCATTTATCTCAACCCACGCGTCGCCATTGTCTGCCTTCACGATCTTGTAAGGCACCATTTTGATGTCTTTTTGAACAACATCGTCATTGAACTGACGACCGATCAAGCGCTTGATCGCGAACAGCGTGTTGTTCGGGTTAGTAACGGCTTGGCGCTTAGCAGGTTGCCCAACTAATATCTCGCCATCGCTCGCATACGCGATGATCGAAGGGGTGGTGCGATCGCCTTCGGCGTTCTCGATTACTTTCGCTTCGCCACCGTCCATCATTGCCACGCAGGAGTTAGTAGTGCCGAGGTCAATTCCTATTATCTTACCCATCTTTATTCTCCATTTATCCGGCAGCTTCGCTGGCGGTCTTTAAGTCTGTCTTGGTAGTAAATATTGGCGCAAACGCTGAGATTTCAAGGCGAACGGCTCACATCTTTTTGTTCAATCCCTATTTCGACACCATGACCATCGCCGGCCTAATCACCCTGCCATGCAGCGTGTAACCCTTCTGCATCACCGCGATAACTGAATTGGGCTCCGCATCTGGGCTTTCCTGTATCGACATCGCCTGATGGAGCTGCGGGTCGAAAGGCTCGCCAAGCGGGTCAACCGCCTCGATGTTGAAGCGCTTAAAGCAATCCATAAACCCTTTCAATGTGAGTTCGACGCCTTCTTTAATTGCCTGAACCGCCTCATCTTCGCTCGCCTCGGCAGCAGCCGCAGAGCGCTCGAGGTTGTCCATTACAGCGAGAAGCTCAGTACTAAACTTCTCCTGACCAAACTTATGCGCCTTCTCAATATCTTGCTCGGTGCGTCGACGCAGATTCTGCATTTCGGCCTGCACTCGCAAAAGTTCATCTCGCGCCATTCCAGCCGCTGCTTCGGCAGCCTCTAGCTGCTCTTGTAAAAGGCTCATTTCGTCGGCCGGTTGCTCGCCCTCGGGTGTATCTTGTGCGTCGGCAACGCTCGCGTCTTCCGTCGCTAATTCTGGACTCGCTTCATTTTCGACCTGGTCTTGATCGGGGTTCTGATCGCTCATAGCTTCCTCTCGTAATTCCCTTAGTTATTAGCTGCTTGCAGCCTATCTTGCGGCCTATCTTGCAGCGTATAAAGAGGCGTTCGAGGCCGTCGCTCCTAGCATCGGAGCCCCGACAACGCATTCGATTGCTCGTATATGGGGTCGCCTTCGTCGCTTTCAACTCCCGCGACACCTTAAAGTCCGCGACGTCGATAGCAAGATTTAGTGCATATAGCACTCACCATCACCTATACTTCTTTGCGTTAACTTCATCAATTCGTGATCGCGGAAACCGTTCTATGCTCTTGCAGCTAGCCATCCAAAACTACGCCACCGTCGATAGCCTCGAGATAGAATTTGGCCCAGGAATGTCCGCAATTAGCGGTGAGACCGGCGCAGGCAAATCAATCATGCTAGGCGGCCTGGGGTTAACCCTAGGCGATCGAGCCGACAAGAGCATTGTGCGCAGCGGTGCAAGTAAGGCCGAAATCAGCGCTTTGTTCGACATCGCCGCCATTGAGCCTGCAATAGCCTGGCTGACGACGCACGAACTGACCGATGATAACGAGCCTGATCGCTGCATATTGCGCCGCGTTGTTGGCGAAGACGGCAGGTCGAAGGGCTTTATCAACGGCTCGCCTGCAACGCTCGGCGACATGAAAACCTTCGGCGAAATGCTGATCGACATCCACAGCCAACACGAGCATCAATCTCTCTTGCAGCGCACAACACACCAGCGCCTGTTAGATGAATACTGTGTCGACGCGGCGGCTGCGCAGTCTCTCGCCGCTGCATACAAACTCTGGCTTAAGAACAAACAGTTAATCGAGCAGCTCAGCGAGCGTAGCGAAGACGGCTCGGCGCAGATTCAATTGCTCAGCTATCAGCTAAGCGAGCTAGATGAGCTTGCGTTGGGGGAGGATGAACTCGAGAGCCTCGAGGCTGAGTTCAAACAGCTTAGCAATGCCGATGAAACTATCGCCTCGGCTCAAGCCGCATTAGACTGCTGCGCCGGCGATGGTGAAGGTAACGCGGGCGACCTGCTCGCCAAGGCCAAAGGAATACTCGCGGCCCTGCAGGGCAAGGGCGCCAGGTTAAGCAATGCGGCGACGTTGATTGACTCTGCGTCGATTCAGCTCGACGAAGCGATTGATGACCTGCGCTTTTTTGTCGATGGATTCGAAGCCAACCCGCAGCGCCTCGAACAGGTGAACCAACGCCTCAGCGACATCTATGCGCTCGCGCGCAAACACCGCGTTAAGCCACAAGAGTTGCTCGCACTTACCGACAACATGCGCGCTCAACTGCAAAGCATAGAAAACAGTGACGAAGAATTAGCACAGCTGAAAGCAGCAGATTCGACTCTTCGCGCTGAGTTCAAAAAAGTGGCAGCAAAGGTGAGTAAGCAGCGTAAAGCCGGCGCAGTCAAACTTGCCGAGCAGGTGGATGAGCAGCTGCAGAGTCTGGGCATGCCACACGCACGGCTTGAGGTCGCACTTACACCCAATGCCTCCGATAAGCCAAGCGCGAGTGGCGTCGAAACTATCGAATTTCTCGTAAGTACGAACCCAGGCCAAAGCGCCAAGCCGCTGATTAAGATCGCCTCTGGTGGTGAACTCTCACGCATAAGCCTCGCCATTCAGGTAATCACAGCGCAAACCTCACGCACGCCAAGCTTGGTATTCGACGAGGTAGACGTTGGCATTGGCGGCGGTGTTGCAAAGATCGTTGGAGAATTGCTGCGCAAGCTCGGAGAATCGAGTCAGGTACTCTGTGTGACGCATCAGGCACAGGTTGCCGGTCAGGGTCATAGCCATTATTTTGTGAGCAAGTCGGTGCAGGCGAGTGGCGACTCAACACTGACCCGAATCGATAAATTAAGCGACGATAGTCGCCTAAAAGAGGTTGCTCGCATGCTGGGTGGCGACGACTGCAGCGCCGAATCAGTGGCGCATGCTAAACAAATGATGGCGCCGTCTAATTTGGCCAAGCCAAGTCAAAGCCTTAAAAAACAGCCCGGTTCTCTTAAAGCCAAGACAAAAGCCAAACCAAAGAAAACGCGATGACATTGGCTTAAGCCGCGGCTAGCTCTGACAGGCCTTGCAAAGCCCGTACAAATAGAGACTGTGGTCGGTTATCTTAAATTCGTATTTACGCGCGATCTTCTCTTGCTGCTCTTCGATCACCTGGTCGTAAAATTCCTGCACCTGACCGCATTTATTGCAGACGATATGGTCGTGGTGATGTTCGGTACTCAGTTCGAATACCGAGGTGCCGCCCTCGAAGTGGTGCCGGGTCACAAGCCCCGCGGCCTCAAATTGAGTGAGTACACGGTAGACCGTGGCCAGACCCGTGTCTTCATTGGCTTCGAGCAGCATCTTGTACACGTCTTCTGCAGAAACGTGTTTTGTTTCGGAACTCTCGAGCATTTGGAGGATCTTAACCCTCGGGTGAGTTACCTTGAGTCCGGCATCGCGAAGTTCTTGATTCTCTGAGCTCATGTTTACCCTTTAGGTCTACTGGCGGCATCATGCCAAGGTTAACTCTGCACCGCGGTTCGTGCTAACCGCGCAACTGGGTTACCATTATGCCCCTAAGCCGGATCAACGGCAAAACAAGGAACAACTCTTCACTCATGCGCACATTAAAATCTTGGCTCGCTATCGCCTCTTTCTTAGTAATTAGCGGCTGTAACAACATAGGATCGATGGATTTCCCCGGCGTTTACAAAATTTCGATCCCGCAGGGAAATATCATCACTCAGGAGATGGTCGACCAGCTGCGCCCCGGAATGACCAAGCGCCAGGTCATTTTCGTGATGGGGACTCCGTTAGTCCGCGATCCCTACCATCAGGACCGCTGGGACTATGTGTACAATTTTCAGCCGGGCGGAGGGGAGCGCGGCCAAGAGCGTCTCTCGGTATTATTCGAAAACGACCAGCTGGTGAGCCTCAGCGGTGACTTCGAGCCAACGCCCGAAGCCGATTCTTAGAAGTTAAACCTTACCCCAAGCTCCCAGGCTCGGCCCGCACCCGGAGCCACTTCTTTTAAGAAAGACGGGTGCTCACGGATTTCCTCGTCGAGTAGGTTTGTGCCCCTCAGAAACACCAGCGCTTCGCGATTACCGAGATCGAAATGCCAATCGGCGTAGGCGCTGAGCAAGCTGTATCCCGAGCTGGCGAGCTCGCCGAATGCTACGTTATCTTGCTGTTGCACTTCTTGCCATCGCAGCTTTGCCTGCCATTGAACATGCGAGTGCTGCAACTCGATTCCCGCTCGCAGGGGCGGAATGCGAGGCACATCACCGCTGCTGTCTAACTCAGCCCGCACATAATCAGCAAAGAAAGACACCTCGGTTAGGTGATCGCCACTGCGGCGCAAAGGCGCACTGAGCTGTGCCTCAAGGCCTATAAAACTGGCGTCTTCTTGCCGGAAACGCGAGACCATTACTTCATCGTACTCAAGCTCGGTATTCGCCAAATAGATGTAGTCGGCAATGTCGTTATAGAAAAAATTGAGTTCGCCGGTTATCCCGCCAGCGTGTTTGCGCAGCCCAAACTCAAAATTAGTTGCCTGCTCTGTGTCGGCATCTGGAAGCCCGACTTCTAGCCGCTGCGTTGCCGCATGCGGAACCATCAGTTCAAGAGGCAATTCGGTGCAATCGCCTTGAACGTTTGAATAGCGCTCGTCGACAGTGGCGGCGCGCTCCGAATGCGAGACAGAGAAGATTAGATTGCTTTGCTCGGTCATTCGCCATAGCGCAGAACCACTTCCACTCCAACTTGTATCCGACCTATCGCAGCCGCCCGAAACTTGATCTAGGGTTTGTCTTTCGATGCGCGCACCGGCTTCGAAAAGCACAGACCCAGTATCAAGGCTTTGCACGGTGAATAGTGCAAGCGAGCCAATGTCTGTCGCCGGAATAAATGCCTCGCTTCCCAGCGCTGCGAACTCACGCATCGATCCTTGAAAACCAACGACACCCTGTCGTCCTTCTGCTTCAACCTGATGTAAGGCTACGCGCCCCTCAACACCCGATTGAGTGTAGCGAGTACCAATCTCTGTCCCTTCTATCTCAAGGTGCTCGTAATCTACTGCACCAATACGCCCATGAACCTCATCGAAAAATCCTGACAACGGCAGTTCAAACTCCAGATCGATGCGATCTTGCCGCATGTCGATGAGCACATCCTCTTCGCCATGTTCGTCACCGTGCTGCTCGTCGTCGTGATCGTCCTCATCATGATGGTCCTCGTCATGCTCGTCCTCATGATCCCCGTCGTGATCTTCGTCGTGATGCTCCTCGCCATGATGAGTGTGCGAACCTGCAGGAATTCCATATTGGTTATCGAGCCTGTTAAAAGCGACGCCGATATAGCCGTCCTCAAAAATCCAAGAGGCACCAACAGACTGTGCGTTAGAGCGAGCACCGGTATTGCGAACAACACCTCGGCTTTCGGCGAGCTCCTCCATTGCCTCAGGGTCTGCCGAGTCGAGAAGTACAGGGTTGAGAGCAAATCCGGCGATTTCGAGATCATTACTTTCTCGATAGACGCCGTCGACATGCCAAGCAACTTGTCCGATAGATCCCTCGAGAAGGCCGACGCTAACCTGCTGATCACTTACGCTGTTATGCCGACTCTCGAGCATGCCTTTTGTGCCTTCGGTCAGCCGAGTTGGAATTCGGTTATCGATCACATTAACCACGCCGCCTATCGCGCCATTACCGTAGAGAAGTGTGGCAGGCCCCCTGATCACTTCGATGCGAGTGGCTAACGCGGGTTCTAAGCTATTCGCATGATCTGGGCTCACTGCGGCTGCGTCGATATTGCCGATACCGCCTTGAAGGATTTGGACTCTGTTTGCGCTTTGACCGCGAATAACCGGCGCACCAACGCCTGGACCGAAACTGGCGGAATTTACACCGACCTGCTCAGCAAGTGTGGCGCCAAGCGTCGCGCCTATCTGCTCGCGAAGCTCCTCTCCCGCCAGCAAATTCACCGGGAGCACTGTGTCGGCGCGGCTTCGGTGGAGGGTTGCGGTCACCACGATTTCCTCAAGAAACTCCTCGCGATGTTCAAGATCCTGAGCAGCAAGCTGAGTGCTTAACAGACTGGCGCTAATGGCAGCAGAGAGAATTGAAACGTTGAATTGAGCAGATTTGGTGCGAGCAAAAAAACCCGCGTGCGCTGTGCGCACAGTACGATTAGACGACATTGTGTTTACCTAAACTCGGATTGATAGGAAAAAAATCCCGGCCTGACTCTCGCGCGCGTAACCACAGCGCAGCGTCGACCAAGGGGATTGCATCAAATTTGAATTAGGCGAAAGGGGGAGCACGAGCGCGCTGGATAGCGCGGGTTGTAGAGACGAGTGTCTCGGACACTAACTCGGAATCAACAGCAGGACGCTCGAATTCCAGAGTGAGTACACTTGAACTCAAAGCTTGGCCGAGCGCACCGGTGACGACACAAATTTCGCAGTCGAATCGCTGCTGCAGGTCGCCATCATGGCTATGGGTTATGTCTACACCCTGCCCGAACAGAAGCACGGCAGACAGGAACCACGCATAAGTGAGACTAACGAAGCGCTTAGCCGGGCTCAATACTCGCAGACGCGACAGTAAAGACGACAAAGCAACTGGCTGCCTTTGTGGTCTGTTTTTACCGGTCAATTTGCCAAGTGAGCAAGTCATTGCAGAGAATTCTAAAGTGATGAATGTCGACTTATAAACTAGAAGTCACGAGAGCTGCAAGCTATTTTCGATTTGCGCCACTTATATCCGTGAAAAATAATTTGCACATAGTCAGCGTGAGCACAGCAAAGTGCTGCACCAAATTAGCGCGCATTTGGGCGTTTAGAGGGATTCGGAAAACTTAGAAAGTGCTTCGATACCCACGATATCTCGAGCAAGCAAATAAATATCGTGCCGCGGTAACTGGGGTAACGCCTCGGCTAAATAATCAAGATGTGCCTGCTCTTGTTCGTAACGGGCGCGCATGAATTCTCCGCCATCGGCCGGAGAGCGTTTGTTAACCACAAGGCCAGCAACATTCACGTGCGCGGCTTTAAGCTGCGCATAGAGCTCGATGGACTCAAGAACGGGAAGCCGCTCGGCGGCAAGAACGATGACAAAAGCGGTTGTCCCTTGATTGCTTAATTGGTCGCGCATATTAGTGAACCTTAGCTTGCGGCGATGTAAGATCCCGCGAATTCCAGACTCACGCATCTTCTCGGCGTCTTGCGAATCGGCACTAAATGTCTTTTCTTCCATCGACGAATCACGACCTAGGTCGCGCACAACCTGCGCGAAACTGTCTGCCTTTTCTTGCCTTTTGATGAGTCCCTCTGTCCATGCTGACATCATCTCCGGCAGCGCCATCAGCCGCGCAGTATGCCCCGATGGCGCCGTATCAAATACGATGAGGTCATAGTCTTTAACGCCCTGTTCGACAACCTCGGCGATGCGCTCCATCAGGGCCGCCTCCTGCATACCGGGTGCGTCTTTGGATAGCGCCATGTGCTTGTCGACCTCACCACGCAGGTGAACCGGCATAAGTTTATGAAGCGAAGACGTAATTTCTTTGAGATGCAGCCGCACTGTCTCATCAGGATCCAATTCGAGTCCGTCGAGGCCAGGCGCAAGACGCACAGGCTTGGACCCGATAGCGCGATCGAAAAGATGCCCGAGATTGTGTGCGGGATCTGTCGACACAAGCAGCACTTTGCCCCCGGCCTGCGCACGCGCAAGCGCGGTCGCTGCCGAAACAGTTGTCTTGCCAACGCCACCCTTGCCGCCGAAGAAAAGTATTTTTTTGGTCTGTGCGAGTGCTAACAACAATGGACATGATCCAGTGGTGACCGTTCCATGCCCATGCGAATATGCCAGTCATGAAAACGGTCGTAGACGATTGGGAGCAGCTCCATCGTGTAGAAAGCAGCGGGGTTAGGAATGCCGAGCGTCTCGGCAAAAATGAGCAGCATAAAAAGATCTTCTTCGTCGCGCTGCGCGCGGGCGAAAGAGCGTCTATAAGGCGTCACATAAAATTCATGCAGCCCCCCTTCAACCCGCGCGAGAATATCGCGCAATGCGTCGAGTGCTTTTGCTTTATTGCTTTTCTCTGAATCTGTCATCGCGCTGTCGAGTGCCTCCTAGGCCTGATGCTCGTCTTTACGCTGCTTGGCTGCCTGTTTCGCGGCCTCTTTCGCCGCTTCTTTCGCCGCTTCTTTCGCCGCCTCTTTCGCCGCCTCTTTCGCCGCCTCTTTGGCCGCCTCTTTGGCTAACCGTTTTTCCTCTGCTCGGGCGAGCCTCGCCTGCATCGGATCGATAGTAAGCGGCCTGTATATCTCAATTCTATCTAGGTTCTGAACCGAATACTCGTGAGGCAACGGCCGCCCCTTGCCATCTAGAGGCTGTGAGAATATGCCAAGATCGAGATTGTCCATCTCGATCTCGGGAAAGTCTTTCACAATATTCGACAACCTCACGGCCTCCACCGCAGTGGTGCCTTGCTCAACGGTCAGCGTTACCAGTCTCTGCTTGGTTGGCGAGGCATATACGACCTCAACCTGAATTTCGTTGCTATGCTTCGTGTCCATTGGCCAGTTCGAATGATAAGAAAAAATTTTGACTAACCGCACTATCTAACGCGATGAGTCTTAATATTGGCAAGGCTGCTAACCGTAGACCAACTTTGCACGATCTACTAACGCATCAACTAGACTATTCGCAGAACCACTGACCAATTTGCCCACAGCCTTATCTACAAGTGAGTATTTGAATTCGAAATCCATTTCGAAACTAACTTTACACGCGGCATCCGTCAGCGCATCGAATTGCCACACCGCAGAAAACTGGGAGAAATTACCTTCCTCCAGCTTCATCTCTATGCGGCTCGGTGCGCAAAGCGTGTTACGGGTAACGAAGGTTTGTGTGATTCCTGCCTTAGCCAGACTTAATTCGCCAACGAGTTCGGTGTCAGAGAGAGAGAGTATTCGAGCCGAGCGGCAGCCTTGCATAAACTGCGGATACTGCTCGATATCATTCACTAGATCGAACATCTGCTGCGCCGAATAGCCAATAAGCGCGCTGCGCGAAACTTGTGCCATAGCCGCTCGCCCGCTAGAGATAGATCTGAATGACGGTGCTGACGAAAACTGAGAACAACACTAGAGGAATGATTGTCCCAAGCGCGAAATTCAAATACCGCTGCAGCAGCGAGCCCTCATAATCATCGTCGCCGATTATCAGCTCAGAGGTCAGTCCGCTCATTTTCCAGCGGTAGGCAGTAAACAAACACACCGTAAAGCCAACAAGCGGCAAGATGGTTTCATAGAACACATCATAGACCACGTCGAAAAATGATTTACTCAGGCCACCGTAGCTCGTAAACGAGGTGAAGAATTCGGACATGCCAAACGACAGCGTTGCAGGTATGGCAAACAGTGTCAGCAGAACAGCCTGAGTCAGCACCGCCTTGCGGCGAGTCATTTTGAATTCGTCTATCCAATAGGAGATGGGAATCTCAATAATCGACACCAACGAGGTGAGCGCTGCAAAGAACACCAAAAGAAAAAATACGATAGCGACTATCGTCGCGCCCAGATACCCGACGGCAGCTTGCATCGACAAAAAGATTTTAGGCAGAAATGAGAAAATAAGTCCTACGCTACTCGTCGATAGGTCGTCGGTATTGGTGTTGGGATCAAAGGCGAAAATAGCAGGCAAAATGAGTAAGCCGGCAAAGAAGGCGATACTGGTATCCATTACCGCTACCGTGCGCGCCGAACCAGGGATACTATCCTCACGGCTAAAGTACGAGCCGTAAGTGATCAAAATTCCCATACCCAATGAAAGCGAGAAAAACGCCTGACTTAACGCACCATTCACTGTCGACAGGCTCATTTTGGTGAAATCGGGAACGAGATAGTAGGCAATACCTGCGCTCGCCCCTTCGAGGGTTAGTACAAACAAAGTGAGTGCAACCAACATTACAGCGAGCGTCGGCATGAGTACTCGCGCTAGGCGTTCAATGCCGCCCTTTACGCCGCCCAAAAGAATCAGGAAGACTCCGACAAGGAGAACGATTGCATAGCCGAAGAGCGAAGGCGCGGCGACAATCTCGCCGAAAGTCTGTTCCTGCGAGAGCCGATCGAGGCCGCCGCCCGCAAGCTCTTTTAAATAGACGACGAGCCAGACAGTGATGACCGTATAGAACACAGCAATCATGAACGGTGTGATAATTGCCAGCATGCCTGTAAGTCGCCACTTAGCAGAGCCGCCTGAGATCGCGTCAAAAGCGCCTACCGGATTCCGCTTAGCGCGTCGGCCCATAGCGATTTCGGCCATCATCACGGGATAGCAAATAAACGCGACGAAGAGCAGGTAGATGATGAGAAAGGCCGCGCCGCCGTTTTTAGACGCCATGACGGGAAAGGCAACCAAGTTGCCAAGACCCACGGCCGACCCCGCCGCCGCCAGAATAAAACCCAGTTTAGAGCTAAACTGCCCGCGTGCTTGCGACATGGAATCCTATTCCTTTTAAGACTATATTTCTTTTTCGCATGGCACTCAACAAGCACTGCGCGTGAGCGATCGATTCTATCAGCGGCACTAGTGCAGTACAACGCAGTAGCTAGGTGATTAACCTGCAAATACCCCGCCGAAAAGCGTGACAGACGCTGCTGTTTCTGACAGTTTTAGCGTTGTAAAAATTTTATATTAACGGCCTAAAAGAGCAAAAAGCATGATTCACACAAGCCTACTTCCAGAAATCACTGTTCCAGACACTTTATTAACGCCGTATGTGCTCCAACGCGCAGAGCGGCTCGCCGACACTCCCGCGCTTGTCGATGGCGCCACGGGCAGAACACTTACCTACGCAGAATTCGCAGGTGCCGTGAAGGCCATGGCAGGCGGCCTTAAGGCGCGCGGCTTTGGTAAGGGCGATGTCCTTGCGATAATGGCGCCGAACGTTCCTGAGTACGCTGTCGCCTTTCATGGCACAGCGTGGGCGGGCGCCACAGTGACAACAATCAACCCAACCTATACTGCGCATGAAGTGCAGCACCAGCTAAAAGATTCTGGTGCGACTCTTCTGGTCACCGTCTCGATGTTCTTGCCCATAGCCAAAGAGGCCGTTGAGGGTACCGGCGTTACCGAAATCTTTACTATCGACCCCAGCGATGCCTCGCCAATGACCGCATTGATGGGCGAGCCACTGCTCGAACAGGTCGAGGTTTCACCTGACGACGTGGTGGCGCTGCCCTACTCGTCTGGCACTACAGGCCTGTCGAAGGGCGTGATGCTGACTCACCGTAATTTGGTCGCCAACCTCGTCCAGACTACTGCCGTACTGGCAGTAGATGAGGGCGAAACCATGCTGTCTTTCCTGCCTTTCTTCCACATTTACGGCATGCAGGTTCTGATGAACAATGCGCTCGCACAGGGCGGCAAAGTTGTCACCATGGCGCGTTTCGATCTCGAGCAATTCCTGCAGCTCGCGCAAGACCATCACGTAAAGCGCGCTTTCGTTGCGCCGCCAATTGTTCTGGCACTCGCTAAACACCCCTTGGTTGAGAAGTATGATCTCAGCCGCCTGGAGTCTGTCTTCAGCGGCGCCGCGCCTCTTGGAGCAGAATTAGCAGAGGAGGCCGCGGCCAGACTAGGCTGCGAGGTAGTCCAAGGTTACGGCATGACAGAGTTGTCGCCGGTGAGCCATTCGACCCCGAAGGGCATGTACAAGCCGGGCAGTATTGGCATTCTCATTCCTTCTACCGAAAGCCGAATTGTCGACCCCGAGACAGGCAAAGACCTAGGGCTCGGCGAAGACGGTGAGATCTGGGTGCGTGGTCCACAAGTTATGCCTGGTTACCTCAACAATGAAAAGGCAACTAAAGACACCATAGACGACGAAGGCTGGCTACACACCGGAGATATTGGGCATGTAGACGCCGACGGCCACTTCACGATTGTTGACCGCCTAAAAGAACTGATCAAGTTCAAAGGGTTTCAGGTCCCACCAGCCGAACTTGAGGCTTTACTCGTCACGCATCCATCGGTCGCGGATGCTGCGGTTATTGGCATCCCCGATGACGAAGCAGGCGAGCTGCCCAAAGCTTTCGTCGTGCTCAAAGACGGCGAGAATGTGAGCGCCGACGATATTAAGCAGTTTGTTGCCGCAAAGGTTGCGACCTACAAACAAGTTCGTCTGCTTGAGTTCGTGGACGCCATTCCTAAGTCGGCGTCAGGTAAAATTCTGCGCCGCATGCTCCGAGACCAATAGAGGCCGATGGAGACCAGTCCTGATTAGCCAGGCTGGCCAGATCTACCTTCGAGCTCAGCACATAGACTACGTCAGTATTTATGCGCTGAGCTCGAAGTACCGCTAAGCCCCTCTAGCCGAAACTGCTATACTCCGTCCCATGGCCAAGAAAAAACCCACCGTCTCGGACGGCACTATCGCTCTTAACAAGAAGGCGAAACACGAATACTTCCTCGAAGAAAGCTTCGAGGCGGGCGTCGTTCTAGAAGGCTGGGAAGTCAAAAGCCTGCGCATGAAAAAGGTTCAGCTGGTCGACAGTTATGTGCTACTAAAAGACGGCGAAGCCTTTCTGCTCGGCTGCCAAGTCACACCACTCGACACAGCGAGTACTCATGTCATCGCCGACCCCACGCGCATAAAGAAGCTCCTCCTGCACAGCAAACAGCTCGCTAAGCTTTTCGCGACCGTACACCAAAAAGGCCACACCTGTGTCGCCGTGAAATTGTATTGGAAGGGACACCTCGTTAAGTGTCAGATAGCGCTCGCCAAAGGCAAGCAAGACCACGACAAGCGCGCCACCGAGAAAGATCGTGAGTGGCAGGTCGATAAACAGCGCATCGTGCGCAACGCTAATCGCTAGACCAACCAACTGCTCCCCATAATGATTTATCGTGACCGATACGGTTTCGTGCTATTCTTCGTGAACTTGGGGGTGATTTGGATTCGACGCCGGTATCAAAACCTTAGGTGCATGCCGAGAGGGTAGTAACTCTCGTAAATCAATTACTGCAACTTTATAGTTGCCAACGACGAAAGCTACGCCCTAGCAGCCTAAGAGCTTGCTAGCGATTACCGCCGGGATGCCCGTAAACTGGTATTTGGTAATCGTCATCTAGAACGGGATCGCCAGTGGAACGCGCTTGACGTGAAGCGGCTAAATAGTATCAAGCTCGCCCAATTCACCCTGCCCGTCGGGCCGATGAGGGTTAACCTAGTAGACGACGCTATGCATGTAGAGCCGAAGATAGAGAGCTGACGGACGGGGGTTCAATTCCCCCCGCCTCCACCAATACAACGTTTATAGAGCGCTAAGAAAATCTATTAAATTAATATAAACCAATATCTTAGAGCAATTCAACACCCAGTGATAGCTAAGAAAATCTAAATAGATCTCACTATTTTTGTCCGATAGGTAGTACGATGAAGGTCCAAGCCTAATTCGTATTGGACATAAAAATGCCGAAAACAGTCACCCCACTGACCAAAACCCGCATTGAAGCAGCAAAACCACGTGCAAAGATTTACGAACTAAGCGATGGAGACGGTCTCTCGCTCGCCATAACGCCTACCCATTCTAAAATTTGGCGCCACAAATACACCCAACCATTTTCCCAACGTCGTAAGACAATTACTTACGGCGCATACCCTGCGATCTCACTCTCAGATGCACGCCAGCGCCGAGCCTCAGACAAAGCTCTTATAGCGAAAGGAATCGACCCGCTGTCCCACCGTCAGCACACGGACAAAGAGAAAAAATCAGCGCAAGAAAACACACTTACATCAGTCGCAACACGATGGATGATCATAAAGAGGTCAGAGGTCACTGAATCTTACGCGGATGACATTTGGCGAAGTCTTGAGCTCCATGTCTTTCCAACTCTCGGCCCCAAGCCCATCAACGAGCTCAGGGCGCCGATGGTTATCGAAGCTATCAAACCACTAGAAGCCAAAGGAACTCTCGAGACCATAAAGCGGGTCAATCAACGCATTAATGAAATAATGATCTGGAGCGTTAACACCGGCTTAATTGACGCCAACCCACTTGCAGGTATTCGGCACGCATTTCTCAAACCCGTAAAATCAAAGCTACCGTCACTACCTCCTTCTGAGCTGCCAGCCCTACTCCTAAGCATCTCCAAAGCAAACATAAAGATAGTCACACGAAGAATGATGTATTGGCTTTTACATACCATGGTAAGACCAAGTGAGGGGGCTGGAACACAATGGTCCGAAATCGATACAGATAATCGTGTCTGGAAAATACCGGCGCACCGAATGAAGAAGGGGAAACCGCACGCTGTCCCATTGTCAGATCAAGCACTCACTATTCTAGAGAGCATGCGCGCTATCTCAGGACATAAGCAATTCGTTTTCCCCAGCGACATCCACCCATCTCAATCAATTAATCCTCAAACAGCGAACGCCACATTAAAAAGGCTTGGCTATAACGGGAAGCTAGTGGCGCATGGATTCAGATCAATCGCGAGCACGTATCTTAACGAGTCTGGCCACCCTCCCGATTTGATAGAGTCTGCTTTAGCACATGTGGATAAGAATGAAGTCCGAGCGGCATACAATCGAGCGAGTTATCTTGAGCAGAGACGTGATCTCATGAAAGCATGGAGTCACTACATTGATGAGGCCATGGCGCAAACAGCAAAGGAACCGGGGTATGAGTAAGAAGATCACTCAAGCACAAATAAAAAAGTTAACAATAGAGATTCAAAAGCATTTCGCTAGCTTTACAACAACACCGGCAGATGAAACAGAGCTGAAACAACTTGCAGAGAAATACGCCGATTATTTGTATGCCCGATTGACAAATGAAAGCGCGATGATTGTTCAAGATACCCCTATCTCTCACCTTAAACGCGACATCACCTACCAGCGCTGGATAGAAGAGAATCATCAGACATCGTCAGACGATCTGATTTCATCTGTCATACACCTATCGACAGAGAAGCTGCTTTATTGGCAAATCGCCATCCAAACAGCCGCTTTCTTCATCGAAAGAGCTACACCTCTGCCAGAAGCTCTGCGACTATTCACCGTCGAAGTATTGCTAGCCAAAAGAAAGGTTCCGACTAGCCGCAGTAAATTCTCTAGAACACTTGATCGAGACAATGCGCTTGCATCCTGTATCTATTGGTTAACAACAGAGAGTGACTTTGGCATCCGAAGGAATTTGGGTATCGAAGCAGCTATTAGTGTGTACTCTAATAGCGATGCTGCTACAGACACAGTTACCGCGGTAACTTTGATTCGAGAGGCGCTAAACGATTTAGAATTTAAAAAAGCTTCGGGGCACAAGTACCTTTTTACAGACGAAGTTATAAAAAAAGCATATAAATCAAGACATAAAAACGGGGGTGCTCTTATCCAATAATCCCGCCCCTACTCAATTTCGACAGGTTTGCCACACTGTTTTCTCTTTTGACAACAACTAAAGAGAATTACTCATGGCCACAAATGACTCCCTACGAATACTGCGAAAGCCTCAAGCTATGGAGGCTCTCGGGCTCCCGTTAAGTTCATTCAACTTACGCGTAAAGCAACGCCTCATCACCTCCCCGATTTCTCTCGGAGCTAGAGCCGTCGGTTGGCCGTCAAGCGAGATTGATTCACTCGTGTTGGCTATTTGCAGCGGCGCTACCAAGAATCAAATCGAAGCGCTTGTTATCGATTTAGAACACAAGCGTCAAACAGGTATGAGCGTGCAGTTTTCAGCAGGCATCGTAAAGTGATTACTATCATCTTATGCCTTACTGTTACTCGCCTGCCGTCCTCAGCCATCAGCACCCGCTTTTTGACCTCTGTGTTCAGGCTCTTACACGACATTACTCCCAGAAATGATGCGCGTTTTAGCAGGCTTTACCTTTCTGCTGTCCGCCGACTTGTTAATAGTATCGTAGTGCCAGTGCTCGCTTATAACTTCGAAGAGAGAGGCGCCGGTTCACTATGACAAGAACTATAATCAACAACGAATATTATCTGCGGCACGGAAAGAGTTATCGGGTCAATTCAGATAAATGGAGAGCTCTACGCACCGACATCCTGAAACCGCTGATTGATATTTGCGAAACATTTCTCCTCCGCTATTGCCGAGTTCATATTTTCCGATTCGATCTTCATCTTCGACAGTATACGGATGACAACCGAATAATTTCGATTCTTCAACGCAGACTTTTTAAACGCATCAAAGTCAGTTACAAGATGAAAAATGTCGGATTTGTATGGGTGCGTGAAAAAGAAAAGGCAAAATCCCAACACTACCACTGTGTGATTTATCTGGACGGTAATAAAATCAGGCACCCGGGCTCAGTGCAGCATTGGGTTAACGAGTTATGGAGCCAGATTTGCGGAGGCACTTGTTACTGGAGTGGGTATCACAACGTCCCGCGCTGCGATGAAATCGCAATTCAGAAAGTAATCTATCACTTGAGTTATCTCGCTAAGCCGCGCGGCAAAGGCCAGAGGCCATTACAAACAAAGGACTATGGCTGGACTCGGAGTATTTGCGCCTCTGAACGCCCATTATCTAATGCGAAGGGAGAAGAATAATGAGCCAATTTCCGGTTATTGGTAAACCGCTAATCGTATTTAATGAAGAGCAGATCGGCAAAGTAGAGGAACTGGCAGCCGTATTAACCAAATCTCAGGTTGCAGACTACATGGGCATTTGTGCAAATACTTTCAGGGCAATTGAAGAACGGCAGCCTGAGGTCGCCAGAGCGTTCAGAGCCGGCAAATCTCGCGCTATAGCCGATGTTGCTTCTAATCTTATCACCCAGGCTCTAGAAGGTAACACTACAGCAGCGATGTTCTATCTTCGTACTCAAGCAGGATGGACAGAGAATTCATACAGCGAGATAAGTCCGACTCAGCATGTCATTCAGATTATCCGCCCGCTTTCATGAGCTCGTACTCAGAGACTTTTTAGCCACCTCTAAATTATCTGACGCTACTCGAACCAGTAATAATAGATATATCTCGAAGTTTAAAAAGCAAGCTGTCCATGTCAATCAGATCGATAACTAAGTCATAGTAATCGTATTTTAGGTTGCCAGCTTCAGTTGTCCCGGGGACAGCAATAATATCTTTATAAACATTTGACGATAATTCAAATTGACCGGAGCAATCGGGTGTTTCACCAAACTGATTACTTGACCCATTGAGGTTAAATGGTCTGAAATCAACAAGTCCAAACGTGAGGTCGCCCAAGCTGAGCAAGTTGAAGTTCATATCATATTGCTCATAACCGTTGAGTGAGTATGGCTCTCCTCCCAATGTGAGCCTAATACAGCTTCTTAATTTCAGCTTATTCATATCGAATACGCTTACGGTATTTATCTTTTTCTCTTCATTAAGGAATGAAGGCGCTGTAATACCATTGTATAGAGTCACAAACTCTTCTTTGGTTTCAGCAGGCGCTTCGACTGTAATGGTCACACTCGTGCTTGTGCTCTCGCCGTCATCGTCTGTCGCGCGGAATGTCACCGTAGTGCTGCCGTCACTCAGAGGTAGTCGAGCGCTCGTGCCACTGGCGACTACTTCGTCTCCAATAAGCCATGAAGTAGATGCCAATTCACCGTCCGAGTCTGTCGCGGTAGCCGTGACAGACACAACCTCTCCCGCCACACCGTCTGTGTCATCAATCGTTCGAATACCACCGGAAATGGACACTGCTGGCGCCGCATTAAATGCGTTGTCACTAATGCCAAAAGAATTCAACGAAGTTGGTATGCTCCCACTTAGGGAATTATAATCCAGATTAAGACTAGTTAAGTTTGTCAGATTCCCCAGCTCAGAGGGGATACTGCCGGTGAGTCTATTACTCGCAAGATTAAGTTCAGTTAAATTTGTTAGATTACCCAGTTCAGCAGGGATACTGCCGGTGAAGCGATTACCGCCGAGATTAAGTTTAGTCAGATTAACTAGCTCACCAAAACCCTCATTACGGATTTGGTCCGGCGATTCTGGACTAAGGTAGAGATCGCCGCCGATGCTATGCCCCGAAAGATCAAGAATAGTTAAATTTGTCAGCCAAGATAGCTCATAAGGAAGACGACCTTCCAACTCTAACTCGCCATACAAGTCACCCTCAAAACCGCTAACTCTAAGCTCGGTCACGCTCCCATTCGAACAGGTAATCCCATACCAGTCACATTCCGTGCCCGGCGGATCGGCTGTGTAGTCTTCACTTCCCCAACCACCTGCTCCATCCCACGCTATATCTCCCCCAGTAGCCCAAACTAGAGCGAAAAGAGCATAACGCTCAAGAGGGTTATAAGAAAAAGTACGGAAGTGGTCGTTTGTCAAAATCCCCACCTCAGGAGGGATACTTCCACTTAGACGATTGCTCCGCAGGCTCCAGTCCTTTAAGTTCGTCAAATTCCCCAGCTCAGAAGGGATGCGGCCGGTGAGGGAATTATCATTAAGATAAAGATTAGTTAAATTTATTAAACTCCCCAACTCAGGAGGAATGCTTCCACTGAGGGAATTATTATCCAGATAAAGTCTAATTAAGTTTGTCAGGTTTCCCAGCTCAGAAGGGATGCGGCCGGTGAGGGAATTATCACTAAGATCGAGAATAGTTAAGTTTGTCAAATTCCCCAGCTCAGAAGGGATGTTCCCGCTAAGGGAATTACGTTCAAGATACAAGCGATTTAAGTTTGTCAGATTCCCCAGCTCAGAGGGAATACTTCCACTGAGGGAATTACCACCAAGGTCTAGATATTCTAAGTTTGTCAGATAACGCAGCTGCTCAGGGGGAATACTTCCACTGAGGGAATTACCACCAAGGTCTAGATATTCTAAGTTTGTCAGATAACGCAGCCCAGAAATGATTAGGCCACTACCACTAAGAGAATTGCCGCCAAGTCGAAGCTCGGTCACGATCCCATTTGAACAAGTAATCCCATACCAATCACATTCCGTGCCAGCCCCCATCCAACCCGTATTATTCGCCCACCATTCCCCGCCAGCGTCGAAGTAGAAGGCCATCAGAGCTTCACGCTCAAAGGGACCCCCGACTGTAATGGTCACACTCGTGCTAGTGCTGTCGCCATCGTCGTCTGTCGCACGGAACGTCACCGTGGTGCTGCCATCACCGAGAGTCAGGTCAGCACTCGTACCACTGGCGACCTCTGCACCGCCAATCAGCCATGAGGTCGATGTTAGCTCGCCGTCCGCGTCAGTCGCTGTAGCGCTCAAAGAAACAGACTCGTCAAACTGTCCGTCTGTATCAACAATGCTGCGGTTACCACCAATAATCGCTACAACCGGGGCTACGTTTGCAATCACCGGAGCTACAACAGTAATCGTCACACTCGTGCTTGTGCTGTCACCATCGTCGTCTGTCGCGCGGAAGGTGACCGTGGTGCTGCCATCAGCTAGTGACAAACTAGCACTCGTACCACTGGCGACCTCTGCACCGCCAATCAGCCATGAGGTCGATGCTAACTCACCGTCCGCGTCAGTCGCTGTGGCGCTAACAAAGACAGTCTCGCCAGTCAGTCCGTCTGTATCAACAATGCTGCGGTTACCACCAATAATCGCTACAACCGGGGCTACGTTTGGAATCACCGGAGCTACAACTGTAATTGTCACACTCGTGCTTGTGCTGTCGCCGTCGTCGTCTGTCGCACGGAACGTTACCGTAGTGCTGCCATCACCGAGAGTCAGGTTAGCGCTAGTGCCACTGGCGACCTCTGCACCGCCAATCAGCCATGAGGTCGATGCTAACTCACCGTCCGCGTCAGTCGCTGTAGCGCTCAAAGAAACAGTCTCGCCAGTCAGTCCGTCTGTATCAACAATGCTGCGGTTACCACCAATAATCGCTACAACCGGGGCTACGTTTGCAATCACCGGAGCTACAACAGTAATCGTCACACTCGTGCTAGTGCTGTCGCCATCGTCGTCTGTCGCACGGAACGTCACCGTGGTGCTGCCATCACCGAGAGTCAGGTTAGCGCTAGTACCACTGGCGACCTCCGCACCGTTAATAAGCCATGAGCTAGACGCTACGCTACCGTCAGAGTCAGTCGCAGTAGCCGTGAAGGACACTGTCTCTCCAGCAGCACCGTCTGTGTCATCAATCGTTCGATTTCCATCGGAAATGGACACTGCTGGCGCCGCATTAAATGCACTGACACTAATTCCAAAAGAATTCAACGAACTTGGTACGCTCCCACTTAGGGAATTATTATCCAGATTAAGGACAGCTAAGTTTGTCAGATTTCCCAGCTCAGAAGGGATACTGCCACTGAGGGAATTATCATTAAGATATAGATTAGTTAAATTTGTTAAGCCCCCCAGCTCAGGAGGCATACTGCCACTGAGGGAATTACCGTTAAGGTATAGGAGAGTTAAGTTTGTCAGATTTCCCAATTCAGAAGGGATACTGCCACTGAGGGAATTATTAGGAAGAATAAGTCTTGTTAGACTATTTAAATTACCCAGCTCAGGAGGAATATTACCACTGAGGCGATTTTCATCGAGACTAAGGTTGGTTAAATTTGTCAGATTACCCAGCTCAGAGGGTATATCTCCACTAAGGGAGTTCCTACCCAGCGGAAGCCTCACTAGCATTGATAGATTGCCCAACTCAGGAGGGATGTTTCCACTAAGCGAATTATTATAAAGATAGAGGCTTCTTAAATTCGTCAGATTCCCCAGCTCAGAGGGGATACTGCCACTGAGGGAATTATCATTAAGATAAAGGCCAGTTAAGTTTGTTAGATTCCCCAGCTCAGAAGGGATACTGCCACTGAGAGAATTGCCGCTAAGTCGAAGCTCGGTCACGCTCCCATTTGAACAAGTAATCCCATACCAGTCACATTCCGTGCCAGCAGCCCCCATCCAACCCGCATTATTCGTCCAGTCAGCCCCGCTAGTTGAGTTGTATAGGGCAATCAACGCATCACGCTCAAGGGAAGGCGCCACGACTGTAATCGTCACACTCGTGCTTGAGCTGTCGCCGTCATCGTCTGTCGCTCGGAATGTCACCGTGGTGGTGCCATCGCCGAGAGTCAGGTTAGCACTCGTACCACTGGCGACGACTTCTCCAGCTATAAGCCATGAGCTAGACGCTACGCTACCGTCAGAGTCAGTCGCAGTAGCCGTGAAGGACACTGCCTCTCCAGCAGCACCGTCTGTGTCATCAATCGTTCGATTTCCATCGGAAATGGACACTGCTGGCGCCGCATTAAATGCGTTGTCACTAATGCCAAAGGAATTCAACGAAGTTGGTATGCTCCCACTTAGGGAATTATTATCCAGACTAAGTCTAATTAAGTTTGTCAGGTTTCCCAGCTCAGAAGGGATGCGGCCGGTGAGGGAATTATCATTAAGATAAAGATTAGTTAAGTTTATTAAACTCCCCAACTCAGGAGGAATGCTTCCTCTGAGGGAATTATTCTGAAGATACATGCCTGTTAAGTTCGTCAGATTACCCAGCTCAGGAGGAATAACGCCACTTAGACGATTTTCGTCAAGGCTAAGGTTGGTTAAGTTTGTCAGATTCCCCAGCTCAGAGGGGATACTTCCACTAAGGGAATTTCTGCCCAGATGAAGGCTACTCAGCATTGACAGATTGCCCAGTTCAGGAGGGATGCTCCCAGTGAGGGAATTATTGTAAAGAGGGAGGCCTATTAAGTTCGTCAGATTACCCAGCTCAGAGGGGATACTGCCGGTGAGGGTGTTATTATTAAGGTATAGATAAGCTAAGTTTGTAAGATTCCCCAGCTCAGAGGGAATATTTCCACTGAGGGAATTAATATCAAGGAAAAGGTCCGTTAAGTTCGTCAAATTACCCAGCTCAGAGGGAATACTTCCACTGAGGGAATTAAACGCTAGATCAAGGGTAGTTAAGTTTGTCAGCCGCCCCAGCTCAGAAGGGATACTGCCACTAAGAGAATTGCCGCTAAGTCGAAGCTCGGTCACGCTCCCATTTGAACAAGTAATCCCATACCAGTCACATTCCGTGCCAGCTGCTCCCATCCAACCCGTGCTATTCGACCAGTCAGCACCGCCAGTTGAGTTGTATAAAGCAATAAGAGCATCACGCTCAGGTTGTGGTATCTGAGCATGGGACCCTCCTGCTAGTGAAATAAGCAGTAGGAATAAGGACGCATAGATATGAGGCTTACTAATTATTTTCACAGACACTTCACGACAGAATTTAAGTTGATTACCTAAACTTCAGTCTAGCGTGAATTATATTCTAATTAGTACATTTTTGTGTGTTGCTTATTTGATAGCAATGTTGGGAAGTCCAATATTAAGTCCAATAATAAAATGCTGAATAGATAATAGCGTTATTTATTAGTATTTTATGCCTTTGGTTCAATTCCCCCCGCCTCCACCAAATATTAGTCCACGCAAGTCCAACGAAGTCCTCAAAGCCCTGTTAAGAGTGCAGGTAATGCACCCAATGTCGGGGTAACGGCAGTGCTACCGCTCGGCATCTTTGTCGGCGAAATGGTTGGGACCGAGTAACCTTAATCCCCACAGCTAGGAATTCAGTCGCGTCTATCTTGCTTGTGTTAATCGCCCAACAATTGCTTTTCGATCTAGTTCGTTACCAAGCAAAAATACAGCGTGGATATTTTGCGTGGCGCGAATATCATTCAGCGGATTAGCATTCAACAAGAGGAAATCTGCGCGCCTTCCCTTCTCTAGCAGACCTCGATCATTAAGACCGAGTTGTGATGCAGCTGCATAAGTTGCGGCTCCAATTGCTTGCTCTGGCGTCATTCCTAAGGCAACAAATATCTCTAATTCCTTATGACCGGTGTAGCCAAAAAAATGATCTGGGAGTGCCCCAGCATCAGTTCCTAATATGATTGGAACACCGCGCGCTATAGCAGACCCAAAACTCCTTTTTATTGATGCGTCGAGATTTGAAATCAATTGGTCTAATTGCCACCGAATCAGGTCACTGGAATTAGAGGCAGGCATCGTTTTGTAAGTCTTTGCAAACACTCTGCTGCCGAGCCGAGATAAAGTGGCAGAGGGCAACGTCTCAATTAACAGTGGGTCTTCAGAAATAGTCATGTTGCGGAGCAAAGAAAGCCCCAGATTCGGAATAACGAAAGTATTCGATTCGGCAAGCGAACGACTCAATTCCTCTCCTATCTCATCCTCGAACCTTCCATGTAAAAATCCCGCAACACCAGCTTTTACCAGCCTAGCAGTGTCAACTGAGTCTTGTTGATGCGCTACTACTTTAATCCCCCTCTGATTAGCCTGATTAACTAACTCGGTGTACAGAGATTCGGCTAATTTCGGCTGTGTACCCGCTCGATCGTCTACCCATATCTTAATAATAGCGTCTCGTTTTGGTTCCACTGCCTTTATCAGCGTTTGAATATCAGACGTCTGGTCCAAGCCAAACAGTATATTTGTCTCTTGCTCCGCTTCAACAGTGCGAATCTCGTCTAGGAACGTATTATTTGGACCGAAGCCTGTAGGAGCTACACCATAGGCGGCGAGAGGTGTTGCTACAGGTAGCGACTTAAGATCGATAGTGGCTCGAAGCTCATTAATCAACGCAACCGGATCACTGCCTGCTGAAAACACAGTTGAGAAACCGTAGTAGGCATACTGCGAGAGATTATCGAGTAAATTAGCTTCGTTGTAGTTTTTCGCTCCCCAACTGTTTACAGACTGATATCCTAAGTGCGCGTGTGCATCGATTAGGGCGGGTATCATTGTTTTGCCTTTTAGTTGCTGTTTCTCAGCTCCAGGTGGCAACTCCGTCTCTGTTCGAATAATGTCAACGACATAGCCTTCTTTAACCAAAAGCCATTCACCAGACTCATAAAGCTTTTCGCCAGAGAATATTCGGTCAGGCTGGAGAGCCATTAATGCTGATTGCGCATTAGCGAGCGCAGGCAAAAGTATAAAAACCGGAAGCCAGAGATGAGTTATTCGCATAGTGTTAATAAGCCCTTCAAAGTAAAACAGCCTTTCGCGTACTTAACAGTCAAATCCCTTAACAAAAGACGCCAAATTTTGCCCCAACTCTTCGCACGGATAACCGCCTTCCTGAATGATCACTGTCGGCATCGCCAGCCGGCGGGCGATCATGCTGCCTATTTCATAAAACCCCTGAGTCGTAATCGATAGACCTGCAATAGGATCTCCCTCAAAGCCATCGAGCCCCAAGGCAATAACGAGCGCATCAGGTTCGAATGCTTCAACCTCTGCAATCGCCTTGGCCAGGGTTTCTAGATAAATCTCATCGCCAGTGCCACGCGGCAGAGGGAAGTTTTTGTTAAACCCCTCACCATCAGCTTCGCCACGTTCATCAGCATAGCCCCAAAAAAATGGATAAAAGCGTTCGGGATCCGCGTGAAGTGACACGGTAAGTATGTCAGCACGATTATAGAAGCACATCTGGGTACCATTGCCATGGTGCAAGTCAACATCGAGCACCGCAACGCGAGAGAATTTCGTGCGCAGATGCTCTGCTGCAATCGCGGTGTTATTCAAATAGCAAAATCCACCGGCCACTTCTGGCCCAGCATGATGGCCGGGTGGACGGCATAAAGCATAGCAAGAAGCGTCGCCGGCAATGACCTGCTCGGCCGCATGAACGGCACTCCAAGCGCTCCAGACAGAGCTGTTCCACGTGTCACTGGTAATCGGACAGGAAGCGTCGAGCATATGAAATCCAGCCTGTGCCACAACCGACTTCGGGTAGCCGCCACTGCGAGTGTCGGGATGGATATTTGGCGTCACCTCGTCGGCAGCGTCTGGAATACGCTGCCAGCGCTCTGCGACATTTTCTAGGAAAGTGAGATACCGCTCAGGGTGTGCTCGCCGCAAATGCTCGCGACTGTAAGCCACTGGAGATTCGATTGTTAAACCGGCGGCAAGAACTCCCTCGAGTAGCATGCTAATTCGCTCGGGCGATTCAGGATTGGCCTGCCGTACACCATTGACTAAATAACTCTTAGGGTAATGATGTTCTTGGGCGTCGCTATAGATACACTTCATCACGAAGATCCTTTAATGTTAGGAAAGGCCGGCAATGTCTCTGCGAACTGTTCAAGACTCTCCTCGAGTAGCCTCAGTATGTCGACAACCTGTTCTGAGGAGACACTTAGGGGAGGACAAACAAGAAAGTGATCTCCCTCAACTCCCCCTCGTGTTCGGCGCGAATAAATGATGAGGCCATTCTCATAGGCGATGTCGACAAGAGTCGAATGTGCATTGAGCGCCTTGGGTAAAGGAGCCATGGTGCCGCAATCCGATACTAACTCGAATGCTTGCAGCAATCCTTCTCCGCGAACATCGCCGATAAAAGGATATTTCGTCATGAGTTTTTTGAGCCCAGCTTTGAGTTCGATGCCGCGCAGCTCACAATTCACTACAAGATCGAGCGAGTCGAGCTCGTTCAGTACGGCTAACCCCGCGGCACAAGAAAGTGGATTTCCTGCGCTCGTAAAACCATGCATAAACCCGCCATTAGCAAGCACTGGATCAACCAAGCGATTACTCGCGAGCATCGCACCTAATGGAGAATACCCGGCTGCGAGCCCCTTCGATAATGCGATCATATCTGGTTCGAGTTGCCAGTGTTCTGCAGCAAGAAATTTACCGGTGCGGCCAACGCCGGTCATCACTTCATCTAGTATTAACAGAATACCAAATTCTCGGCAGATTTCTTGAATCCGCTGATGAAAAGTAGAAGGCGCAACGAGTGCTCCTGTTGATGCGCCTCCAACGGGCTCATAGATAAAGGCGAGCACCGAATCGGCGCCTTGCTTAAGAATCTCTTCGCGCAGATTTTCCGCATACCGTAGGCCGAGCGCATCATCGTTCTCCTCTGAGTAAATGTCTCGCTCTAGGTAGCAGCGCGGCGCCGGAATTTTTGGCATCGCTTGCATCATCGCATCAAAGGGCTCACTGAGCGGGGTATAGCCGGTGATGCTAAGCGCACCAAAAGTACAACCGTGATACGAGGGGAAACAGGAGATAACTTTGTGGCGATCGGGCTGACCTGTCGCGATAGCCCACTGCCGACCTAGTTTGAGGCAACTCTCTACCGCCTCAGAGCCACCCGATACGAAGAAGACCCTGTCTAGGCCTGCAGGGCTGCGAGCGACGAGTTCATCGGCGAGTTTCTCTGCCGGTTCATTCTCGAAATGCAGCCGATACGCGAAAGTCCCCTTATCCATCTGCGCAGCCATTGCGGCCAATACGCGCGCATTAGAGTGGCCAATGTTTGAAACCATCGCACCACTGCTGCCATCAATATAGCGCTTGCCGTTGACGTCCCACAAATAAATGCCTTCGCTATGCGAAAAGAGCGGCCGCTGGAGTTCGGATTGATAGAACAGCGCCGAGTTTTTTGTTGCCGGTCTAGCTTCATGCGACATTAACATCCCCTTCTTGTTAGACTCGATCGAGCATGAATAGGAGGCTACCTTAATAACAATTCTGATACAGCCCCTTTGCAGCGAATCGCCTGCCCTCTGAGAGGAATTGTCGACAACGAAATGATGAGAGACAACCAAGAGCTGGGAAGCAAAATACTATGACAGCATTGCATGGCTTAGACCTACTCGCGATGGGAATCTATTTCATTGTCCTAATTGGAATAGGTCTCAGAGTCGCGCGTTCAGAAAAAGAAGGCGGAGACAGCGAGTCGTTCCTGGCCGCCGATCGCGATATGAACCTACTACAAACGACTGCCTCCACCGCTGCAACCGACATAGGAGGAGGCTTTAGCATAGCGATGGGCGGGCTCGGCTTTACACTCGGGATAGCCGGCTCATGGTTTATCGCGATCTCAGGGTTAAGCATCATCATCGTTTCCTTTTTCATGGTGCCAAAAGTTAAACGTTGGGCGGACGCCGTAAAGGGGCTGACTACGGGGGATTTATTTGAAGCGCGCTTCGATCGCCGTACGGGAACCATCGCTGCAGTTGTTATCGGGCTTGCGTGGTTTACATTCGTTGGCGGGCAGATTATCGCCGGCGCTAAACTCGTGCAAGTCACCATGGGCGTTGACCTAACACTAGCTGTTATTGCATCTGGCGCAATCGTCCTAGCCTACACCGCGATGGGTGGACTTAAAGCAGTCATATTCACCGATGTGTTCCAGATGGTGGTCCTTATGGTGGGGATCGTATTCATCGCGGTGCCGATTGGTCTCATTGAAGTAGGAGGCTGGGAAGGTATTGTTGCGCACTTTGAGTCCGACCCCGAAACAGCTTCTATGGTCGAATGGGGCGCGGCAGGATGGGGAACGATCGCCGAGTGGTTCTTTGCGGTATTTCCTGTTTGGTTTATTTCGATAGCAGGGATGCAGCGCATCATCGCTGCACGGGACGAAAAAACTGCACGCCGAAGCTTCCTCCTCACAGGTGTGCCAATCGAGTGGCCTCTTTTTGCTATCGGCAGCACGTTAATCGGTATGATTGCACGGATGTTACTGCCAGAAATCACAGACCCAGAGATGGCTACTCCCATGATAATCTTAGAGCTACTGCCATCAGGAATTGCAGGTATTGTGATCGCAGCGTATGTGGCAGCGGTGATGTCCTCTGCTGACTCGATGCTAATGGGTCCGGTCGTTATTTTTGTCAATGATATCTATCGAAAGAGACTCAAACCGGAGGCGAGTGATAGAGAACTTGTCCGTGTCGCGCGCATCGCAGTAATCGTATTCGGCATACTCGCTATCGGGCTCGCATATCGAGTGCCAAATGTATTGGAGTTAATTCTCTACGCCTACACATTTGGTGCTGCTGGGCTGTTCTTTCCCATGCTCGGGCTATTGTTCTGGCGACGGACTACTGCGAAGGGAGCATACTGGAGTATGCTTTGCGGAGGGGGGTCTGCAGTAATTTGGTCATTGGCCGGAGAGCCCTTTGGTATGGCTTCCTCTTACATGGGCTGGATTATTGGCCTGCCAGTTATGGTCATAGTGTCACTACTCACCGACCACAGCCCTGATGAAAACACGACACTATTTTATTCAGAATAGTAGGTATTAAAGAGCAAACAGTTTTTCACGCGTTGCGAAAACAAGTGTTTGCTCCAGCGCCGAATCGAACATCGTGATCATCTCATCTACCTGTTCTTTGTTGATAATAAGCGGCGGACAAAAGGCGAGGCTATTACCAGCCACCGCGCGGATCAAAAGTCCTTGCTCTTGGCAGAACTGCTTAGCTATCGCACCTACCCTCCCGTCGCTGAAGCTCGTGCGGGTGTCTTTGTCTTGCATGAGTTCGACAGCTGCGATGAGTCCAGTGCCGCGCACCTCGCCAACAAGGGGGTGATCGCTAAATTCTCTGAGTCTAGTCTGCATATAAGCGCCTACGACAGCAGCATTCTCGAACAATTTGTCTCTCTTATAGATCTCAAGCGTTTTCAGCGCCGCCGCACAGGCAACAGGATGACCCGTGTAGGTATAACCGTGCCCAAAGATCCCTATCTTTTCGCTCGGGTCGCGCATGGCCTCGTGCATAAACCCAGGAATTATGCTCGCACTAATTGGTATATACGCTGACGAAAGCTGCTTCGCGAGGCTCATCAAGTCTGGCTTTATTTCCATGGTTGTACAACCAAAGTCATTTCCTGTTCGCCCGAAACCGCAGATCACCTCGTCAGCCCAAAATAAGATATCGTACTTATCCAAAACTTTTTTCAGCGCGGGAAAATAACCTTTTGGAGGCACCATCACGCCAGCAGCGCCGCCGACAGGCTCGGCTATAAATGCGGCAATCGTGTTTGGGCCCTCGCGTAGGATGAGCGCCTCAACATCATTGATTAAACGCATAACGAACTCTGTTTCTGATTCGTCGTTCACTTGACCATGATAGTAATGAGGCGTGGCAGCGCGAAGTACGCCTAAAGCCTTGGTAGGAAGGTCAAAATGCGCATGCATCGCGGGAAGGCCGGTCAACGATGCTGAAGCAACCGTAACGCCATGATAAGACTTCTCGAAAGCAATAATTTTCTTCTTTTGCGGCTTCCCTATAACGTTAAAATAATAACGCAGCATTTTTACATGAGAATCGTTCGCTTCGCTGCCTGAATTGGCGAAAAAAATACGCGCATCGTCTACCGGAACCATCGATGCCAACTCATCGGCCAGGTCTATTGCGCGCTGATGAGTACGACCACCGAATAATTGGCTGTAGGGGAGAGTCCTGAGCTGTTGGGTTATCGCGTCGATGAGTTCTTCATTGGCATAACCCAAAGACGCGCACCAAAGCCCAGAGAGTCCCTCGAGGTAACACTTACCGTCTTCATCGTAAACATAAATGCCATCACCTCGACAGATTCTTAGCTGCTCGATCTGATTAAGATTAGTTGTTGGGTAAATAATTGTGCTCATGTTTCTCGTAATCACCTAGCTGCGTCTATAATCTTAGGCCGAATTCAACATTATGGGATACTACGCTTCAGCGCTAGGTCTAGCGGCCATACGCTCATACCACTTGGCGATATGCGTGTGGTCTGGCGACATAGGCTGACCGACAGCCTTGCCAAAGGTGAGCATGCAATAAAGAAAAACATCGGCAAGCGTTACACGTTCACCAACGATGAATTGGCGACCATCCGCCATCTGTTGATCTAGCCAGGCAAGCCTATCTTGAGCCACATTCTTTAAGCCTGCCGCTGCTTCAGGAATCATAATCATTCGATTCTGAAAAATTGGCAGCCCCTCAGAGTAGCGAAAACCATTTAGCATCGGTTCACAAATAGATAGGTCGAGTCTTCGCGTCCACATTCGAGTTTGCGCGCGCTCTGCGGCGGTGTCGCCTAATAAGGTTTTTGTGCTCGTCTCATCAAGATATTCACAGATAGCTGTAGACTCAGCAATAATCTCTCCATCATCTAGCTCAAGCGCAGGCAATTGACCCGCTGGATTCCGAGCGAGATAGGCGGATTCGCGATTCTCGCCTGCCATCAAATCAATCTCAATGAGTTCTAGCGACACGCCAAGCTCGGCAGCAAACATGCGGACAATATGCGGGTTAGGCCCCATAGAGTTATAAAGTTTCATTATGTTCTTGGTCCTTTTCAAAGTGGTACTAGTGATGGGCAAAGGTCACATCAGAGATGCATCAATACCGCTGTATTTCGACCGCCATTGGTAAAACTGGCGATGCTCATGCCGTATTCTCAGCAGAGGTCGGCAACTGACGTTCCCGCTTCGGCTTGCTCGAGCATGGCTACTATCTGACAGTCAGTAAATCGAGATTTCTTTATAGGTCACTCCTCGTGACATCATCATAAGAGTCTCTACTTAAAACCTCGACTACTTTTTGGGGGATTACATAAGGGGTTACAAAAGAGGTCAGCCCCCTTTTGTAACCCCTCCGGCCCCTTTTCGCTGCTACCCCCTCTGCACTTGAGCAACCCACTGATCAACCATGGTCTCAAGCACACTGAGTGGAACCGCACCGCCTCCTAGCACGGCATCATGGAAGCCGCGGATGTCGAACTTATCGCCTAGAGCCTGCTCAGCTTTCCCGCGTAGTTCCTGAATTTTCAGCATGCCAATTTTGTAGCTTGTAGCCTGCCCAGGCATCACCATGTAACGCTGTACTTCCGAACGAGCCTGCGCCTCGGTGATGGCGGAATTGTCGAGGAAATACTGAACTGCCTGCTCCTCTGTCCAGTTCTTGGCGTGCAAGCCGGTGTCTAGTACCAGACGAATCGCGCGCCAGATTTCCGAGCCAAGTCGACCGAAGTCTGAGTAGGGGTCAGTGTACGTGCCTTCCATTTCCTTTGCTAAAAACTCCGAGTACAGCCCCCAGCCTTCTGAGTAGGCTGTAAATCCGGCCTGGGTGCGGAAGGTCGGCACGCTTTCTAGCTCCTGCTGGATCGCGATCTGCATATGATGGCCTGGCAGGCCCTCATGGTAGGCGATCACTTCCAGTTCGCCTTTTGGCATCGCCGTCATATCGGACAAGTGTGCGTAGTAGATGCCGGGGCGGCTACCGTCTGGCGTGCCGGGGAAATAGTGCTGAGCCGCGCCGGGCTGCTCCCTAAACGCCTCGACGCGTCTCACCTCCAGATCCGCCTTGGGCAATATGCCAAAATAGGCTCCTAGCTTGGCTTTAATATTCTCGATCGCGGCAGTGGCATCATCGATGTAAGCCTGACGACCCTCGTCGGTGTCAGGGTAGTAGTGCCGCTGATCGTCTTTGCTGTCGCGCAGCATGGCAAAGAACGCCTTTAGGTCGCCGTCGAAACCGACGCTGTTTCTAATGACTTCCATCTCTGCTTTTAATCGAGCGACTTCATCAAGACCGATCTGGTGTATCTCATCCGCGGTCAGATCTGTGGTGGTCTGGTTGGCAAGCCGCTCATTGTAGTAAGCCTCGCCATCAGGCAGCGCCCCTACACCTTGAGAGATCTCGCTGGCGTTCACGATGTCTTCTTGCTGCCAGGCGATCAGTCGCTCGTAGGCAGGTTGCCAATGATCGACGAGCGCCGCGCGAGCAGCATTTGCCAGCTCGTCCGCCTGAGCTTGGTTGATAGCTTCGGCTTCCCGAAGGGTTGCGATTTTCTGCTGAGTATCTGCCCAAATCGCACTGTCCTCACCCTCGGTGAAAGGTACGCCGGTGATAATCTGACTGGCGCTGTCGATCACACTGTCGAAGGCAAAGCGTGGTGGCCGCACGCCAGCAGCGGCAGCTTCCTGCGACAGTGCTATGAGCTGGTCAAGCGCCACTTCGGTCGCTTCGATACGTGAGACATAGGCCTGCATATCGTCGGCGTCTTCCACCGTATGAAAGGCAATTAACAGCTGAGGGAAAAACGAATGGACGGCGCTCATCTGCTCGAAAACGTAACCATTAATGCGAAACTGATTTGCAGCTTCGGAAGCGGCCAGCTGATATTCCCAGAGGTCGTAAGATATCTTTGCGTCCGCGTTAAGCTGCTCGTAGTTGAAATTGACCCTCATCTCAGTAACGCTATCGCGCTTCCAGTTCAGCTGCTCTTGCTGCGCCTCCAGTGAAAAGTCGTCGATCTGGTCGTTATTGTCGGTAACACCCAGAAAGGTTTGCTGAATGGGGCTGAACGCTAACTCTTCTTCATATTTTTCTTCGAACCAGGCGTTGAGACGAACACTCTCGTCTTGCACATCACCCGTTGATTCAGGTGATGCAACTGTGACAGGAGAAGGGACAGCAGCTTCGTTCGATTCCGATGTTTGCGCAGCGTTGTCCGCGGGCCCACAGGCGATAAGAACTGAAGATGCCGCTACGGGTAACAAGAGGCGGAATACAGATAGCCATTTCATAGGATTCACTCGAGGTAGTAGTAGGTGGTTTGCCAAAGGCTGGCGTGCTTTAAGCCCGTTTATTCATCAGTAAGTGCAGCAGCCACTAATTTTTTAAGTAAGTAGTGTACCGACTCTGACCAGATGCAGAGGGTGTCGATAGGTTAATTTCTCAACTCGATATACGTTACCACAAAGCCCTCTGACATTGAGACAGCCTTTTTCCAAGTCGTAAAAGCCCTGCATTTTCTCACAAGCGTGTAGGCACAGGTAAGAGGGTGTCCGGCGGGCCGAAAATCTGTATTTATTTCTTTTGCTCCTCGGGCACTGCGAATCGGGTTCTGCCCTGCGGCATCGCCTTGGCGAACTAATTGCGATATACCACGCCTGCCCTGTATTATGCGCGCCTTACCACCCAATGTAGTGCAGTCAGATGTCTCAGTCAGCTAATGCTCGAAGCGCAGAAAAGGTCGTCTCCCAAGCAGGCCTCGAGAAACCCGTTACCCGAAACCTCCTAAAACAGGCTCACACCCACATGCCCATGGGCGTCGCCGACAGCTATCGCTATTGGGGTGAGGACAACACCGTATTCGTTAAGAGCAGCGAAGGCTGCACGATTACCGATGCCGACGATCAGACGTTTGTGGATTTCCGTCTCGCCTATGGCCCGATTATCCTCGGCTATCGCGATGCCCGCGTCGACCAAGAAGTTATAAGGGCGATAACCGAACGCGGCACGATGTCGGGTTTTTCGACGGATCTCGATTCTGAGGTCATTGAGCTAGTCAAACAGATGTGTCCTAACATCGAGAAGATGCGTTTCGCTAATTCAGGTACCGAAGCGGTAATTGGCGCTGTACGAACTGCGAGGGGTTTTACCGGGCGCAACAAAATCGTCGTGGTCGAAGGTGGTTTCCACGGTCTCTACGACGAGATGATGTGGAAATCGGACGTGGATAATTGGGACGCTGAGTCGGGCGAAGCGCCAGAAGTGGCAGCGTTCGGCCGTGGCATTCCCGAGGCGAGTCGTGAACACCTTGAGACGGTGCCATTAAATAGCTTCGAGGCTATCGATGAGGTGTTTGCGCGAGTGGGCGACGACGTCGCCGCCATTGTTATCGAACCTATTATGGGTAACTGCGGCAGTATCGCTTCGAGCCGAGAATACATGCAAAAGCTGCGCGATCTCTGCGACGCAACTGGAACGCTACTGATCATCGATGAGGTGAAGACGGGCTTTCGCGTGGCCAAAGGAGGCGCTCAAGAGCTTTATGGCATTCACGCCGATTTGACGACCTATGCAAAGGCAATGGGCAACGGCTATCCGGTCGCAGCCTTTGGCGGCCGCGCTGACGTTATGGATGTGATTAGCTCGTCTGGCGGCGGCGTAACGCACGGCGGAACCTACACCGCTAATCTGATCGCACTGAGCGCAGCGAAGGCGACGCTAACAATTTTGAATGATTCAGATACCTACAATTCGATTGAAAAAGCGGGCGCCGACATTCAAAGAGTACTCGCCACTGTGTTCACCAAACACGGCATCGAGCATAGGTTTGCGGGTCCCGACTCCATGTTCGGCATACATTTTGGCGATCTCGTGCCCACTAATTACCGCGACTGGAAACAAACCGACAGCGATCTGTACACCGAATTCGCCATGAATCTAATCAAACATGGGGTGATGCTCGAACCTGATTCTCGCGAGCCTTGGTTCATTTGCGAAGCTCATAAAAACATCGATCTTAGCTGGCTCGAAGCAACTGCGGACCGTGCTATGGCGGAGGCGATCGCGGCGCGGGCCGGATAAAAGCTTACTCAAAATTAGAGCGCAACCGACGGTATTAAACCGTTTAGGCCATTTTCACTCGCGCTCTTAACCCAAGTAACCCAAGCCCAAGCGCCATAAAGAGATGCAAGAAGTCACCGGGCTTTAGAAGCGACGCGAAAGAGACGTTAAGCGCAAAAAGCACAACTGCGGTGAGTAGCGACACCGCGCCAACTGTTGCCAATACATCTCGAGAAATAATCGATCGCAAGACGAGCGCGGCGACCGAGATAAGCGCGACCGCATTCCCCCAAAGACCAAACTCTAGCGCGCTTGCGACAAGGCCAAGTGCGCCTGAAATAACGGCAAAGATACTCGAGAAGCGCCATTGATTGGCAAGCACGGAACCCGAGAAAAGAAACGTTACCGCGAGCAGTGGATACGCCGCAGTTGCACCCAGGCCCGAGAAAAAAGAGTGCATCGTTGGCAGCGGCAGCACGCCTGTAAAGCGCAGAACACCAAGGCATGCTGCGGCTGCAAATAACCCAGCTGCAATTCGAATCGACGGTGGGTATTTAGCGCCGATGGCGATAATCATCGTAACCACCAGAAGCAAGCTATCGGTCATAGCAAGACTGTTCATCGCTCGAACTCTTTCTTATTACCTTGCGTCCAAAAATAGCCAAGTAATGCAAACGCGCACACAGCAGTGCCAGCGCATAATATCTGTATGAGCCCCGGCAACTGCTGTTTGGTGCCGAGATAAAGCACAAGTACAATGGCTGAGATCACGGTCATCATAAGCCCCGATAACTTAATCGATAAAGGCGTTTTCTCAACGAAAATCTCATCAACTACTGGTATCTCAGAAAGTGGCTTCGGTGCCGATCTGCCATCGGGCGACCACGCAGGCGGGGCGAAAAAACACATCAATTTGTCGCGCCAATTGTCCTGCTGCCCTGCCTTCTTAAACATACTTGCCCAGTAGTGGAGGTTGCTCCATACCGGGTTCCAGCTATTCAGTTTTTTCTTCAGGCCATAGACAATCGGCTCTTCCTCGCGCTCGTCTGCGTAGGTGCCAAACATCCTATCCCAGGCGCAGAACATGCCGCCGTAATTTTTGTCGATGCAATAATCGTTCTTACCATGGTGAACCCGATGGTTGGATGGCGTCACTAGCACATATTCTATCCAGCCCAGACGTCCAACTAGGCGCGTGTGAACCCATACTTGGTAAAGCAAATCGATAAGGCCAACGACGACGAAAACCTGCACAGGAATGCCTAACACGGCAAGTGGCATGTAGAAAATCCACTTGAAATAGAAGCCCGTCGAGGCTTGCCTGAGCGCGGTAGAGAGATTGAATTCGTCGCTGCTGTGATGAGTGATGTGCGACGCCCAGAACATATTAACCTCATGCCCAGTGCGATGAACCCAGTAATAAAGGAAGTCGTAGAGTAGCAAGGCGAATATCCACGTGAGCGGATTCGACATATCCCACTCGAATGTGCCGTATTTCATTTCGATAACGGCATACATAAACGCGCTGATCACCGCGCCTGTCGCGTTGACGAACTGACTCATGATGCCAATGTTGATCGACGTGATACTGTCTTGAAAATTGTAAACTGAGCGCCCCATCGCCTTGCTGATTCCCAATTCGACGACCACGAGTGTGATCAAAATGGGGATAACTAGGATATTGGGTGATAAAACGAATTCTGGCATATTGAGCTCTCTCGCTAAAGTTAGGGCATTTTGACACCCCACTCCATTAAAAATAGCAACTCTGCAGGAAATACCTACCTATGTTTTTGCAGCTTAGGTTTCTTTGGGCCTAAGCTAATTTAATTGTCGCTGAGTCCCACGGGAGAATTAAGCAGATTTAACTGTTCAGCAGTGATGCCTGTTCCATACATCGCTTCGGCGGTGGCGCAGCGCTTGCGGCGAACCCGACTCGTGGTTGAGGTAGCCTCTTGACAGATGATCATCTGCGACAAATTACGCCCCTCATTATAGGCCGCGAGTTCTTCGGCGCTCATTCGCTCGAAATTGGGCATGCCGTCATCGATCGCGCAGGAAGCAAGAACTGCACTTATGAAAAGTAAGATTGGCGCTCTCATTGGGTTCTCTCAGTTTTGTTTTTATTGGCGTCCTTACCAAGGATACCCCTAAATCCCACGATAAACCTATTGTTTTTTAAGCGTTCGATCGGCTCTGTCTTCCGCCGTGATTTCCCGTCTGCTTTTTCTCAACCGCGCATACTTAGGTCGCTTTCAGGCCTTCCTTAGAACTTTGTCATCTACTACTATAGTTTATGTTTTCGCTTCCTGAAGAGACACCTATGACCCTTTCGTCCAATCCGACTCTTACCTGTCATGCCGCCATCGCTTGGGCCGCAGGCGAACCTCTTAAGATTGAAAAAATCGAAGTAGCGCCGCCTAAAGCGGACGAAGTCCGTATCAAAGTCGTCGCTAGCGGCGTTTGTCACACCGACGCGTTTACGCTCAGCGGCGAAGACCCCGAGGGCGTGTTTCCCTCTATTCTGGGTCACGAGGGCGGCGGCATTGTGGAGTCGATTGGCGAGGGGGTTACCTCGGTCGCGGTCGGTGATCATGTCATTCCGCTTTACACCCCCGAATGCGGCGAATGCAAATTCTGTCTATCGGGAAAAACCAATCTCTGTCAGAAGATTCGCACCACGCAAGGCAAGGGCCTGATGCCCGACGGCACAAGCCGATTTAGCTGTAATGGCGAGCCCATCTTCCATTATATGGGCTGTTCTACCTTCTCGGAGTACACCGTACTGCCCGAGATATCGCTCGCCAAGGTCAATCCCGAGGCGCCGCTAGAAGAGGTTTGCCTGCTCGGCTGCGGCGTGACAACGGGTATGGGCGCAGTGATGAACACGGCGAAGGTAGAAGCCGGGGCCACGGTCGCCATTTTCGGTCTTGGCGGCATCGGGCTGTCGGCGGTTATCGGCGCAGCGATGGCTTCCGCGTCGCGCATAATCGCGATCGACGTAAACGAGAGCAAATTCGAATTAGCTCGCAAGCTTGGCGCGACGGACTGCATCAATCCAAAAGCCTTCGACAAACCTATTCAAGAAGTGATTGTCGAGCTTACCGATGGCGGCGTCGACTATTCCTTCGAATGTATAGGCAACGTCGACGTGATGCGCTCAGCGCTCGAGTGCTGCCACAAGGGCTGGGGCGAATCGGTGATTATTGGCGTCGCAGGAGCGGGGCAGGAAATCTCGACGCGCCCGCTTCAGCTCGTCACCGGTCGCGTTTGGCGCGGCACCGCGTTCGGCGGCGTGAAGGGGCGTTCGGAGTTGCCCGGCATTGTCGAAGACTATCTCGCGGGCAAGTTCGCGCTCAGCGACTTTATTACTCATACGATGCCGCTTGGCGATATTAATACTGCGTTCGATCTAATGCACGAAGGCAAGAGTATTCGCAGCGTGGTGCATTTTTAGCCACACACGCTTAAAAGCTCTCGTCCCAATTGAGCGCATTGTATTTCTCTAATATCTCCTTCACCGCATCAACGGGCACGGCCTTCAATTCGCCGCGCGCGCTGCTCACCGTCGTCGCTTTGAGAATGGCGTTATAAACCGCCTCCACCGTCGCCTCCGCGGTGGCTGCGAAAAGCGGTGAAAGCGAATCGTTAACAAGCACGGTAGTTGACACGGGCTCGCTGCTCACACGTGGCTTGCGGACCGTCGGGTTAGTAGAAAAAGCGACTACGTAGTCACCAGAGCCGTTGCTCGCATAAGAGCCTGTGCGCCCCAAGCCGAGCATCGCGCGCATGCTTAAGCGCGAAAGACCAAGCTCACTCAGCGGCGCATCGGTCGCGACTACGACCATGATTGAGCCATCCTCACGATCGGCATTGTCAGGTGGCAACGCATCTTTAAAGGCATAAGTCCCTAGCTCTCGGCCAACCGGTGCGCCGTTAATGCTCATGATCCCACCATAGTTGGTCTGCACAAGTACGCCTACGGTGTAACCGCCAAGCGTCTTGGGCAGCACGCGCGAACTGGTTCCTATGCCTCCCTTCCAACCGAAGGCCTGAGTGCCGGTACCCGCGCCGACGCTACCCTCCTCTACCGCACCGCCGGAGGCGCTCGCGAGCGCGTCGAAGACTTCTTCACGCTGGATCGGATCCGCCCACATATTGTTCACGCGAGCATCATTGGTCTCGCCGACGATGGGATTGACGGTATGCTCGCCCATGCCAGGCTGTGTATAAACCCATTCTTTGAGCGCATTCGCTGCGCTCCAGACGCACAGCGTGCAGGTCAGCAAAATCGGCGTTTCAATCTCACCGAACTCCCTTACCTGAGTCTCGCCGATGAGCTTGCCATAGCCATTGCCCACGTGAATCCACGCGGGAATGGGGTGGGTATAGAGATTACCCTCCGCGGGGATGATCGCCGTCACGCCGGTGCGAATATCGTCGCCGCGAAAGACCGTCGTATGCCCGACTTTCACATTACCAACATCGGTGATGGCGTTCATCTCGCCGGGTTCGAAGATGCCAACTATGAGTCCTATATCGCGAGCACGCGGTCGGCTTTCCTCGCTCCTTTGCACATCAGACTGCGCTACCACACTCGCCGACGCTATCGCGGCAGCGAGCAAGCAGAGCAGTCGATCTCTCAATCGATGCACCGTTAGCGAACCGAGTACTTCGTAAACGCGCCGCCCGCCTGCGAGAGCGAGTTTGGCCCTTCGGCTGCAAATACATTGCCGTCTGCGTCGACCGCAACGCCTTCGCCCGCGGTGCCTTGATACAGGCGATCTTCTCGCTCAAACGGCGGAATCATCGCGTGAGTAATGTCGCTATCGATGTGACCGATGCGCACACCATTGCGCCAACTTGGATGGTTAAGCGGGCTCGATTCTGAATCGATCGCATAAACCTGATCGTCGCCGGTGATGAATATTCCGCTTATTCGGCCGTAGGTGTAGCGAGACTCAAGGTAGTTGCCCTCTTGGTCAAAAATTTCGATTCGGTGATTACCGCGATCAACAACCCAGAGGCGTCCTTTTGAGTCGAATTCCATCGCGTGAGGCGTACGGAATTCGCCATGCTCCAAACCGATGCGACCCCACTGCTTAATAAAAGTGCCATCTGGCGCAAACTTCATGACGCGGCCGGTATCCCCGCGCGCACGCCCTTCGTCAATCGCCTCTTGGGTAATCATGCCTTGGCCATTGTGGCCGTCGGAGACATAGATGCTGCCGTCTGGGCCAACAATGACGTCGTTAGGCTGATTAAAATGAGCGCCATCGCTGCCAGTCTGGCCAGGCACGCCAAGACTCATGAGCAGCTCGCCGCTTGAGCTAAACTTATGCACCTGATGCCCTTTAGTGCCCTCTTCATTGCCTGCGAAGTCGGTCACCCATACGTTGCCTTCTGAATCTACGTCGATGCCGTGAGGCGTCATCATTAAGCCGCCGCCGAAGTTGGCTAGCACTTCACCCGTGTTGCGGTCGAATTTAAAAATCGGATCTACAGGGTTCGTGTCGCAGTTAACCGGTACGCCTGCACCGAAATTGCCCGCGCCGCAGCGCTCGTAGGCGACTACCTGTCCGTCGGTTGGATCAATATCGATACCCGCTGTCGAGCCCCAATTGCGGCCCGCTGGCAGATCACCCCAATTCTGGGTGACCACCGGATTCGGGTTTGGCATACCGATGCCCGAAACGCTGTTGCCGCTTATTGCCTCGGGCTGCGCCGCTGTTGACGCTGGCGCACTCATCTCGGCGCCGCCACAGGCGGTCAGTGCAAGCGATACGCAAAGCGCGAGGGGGCGCAAATCGATTTTCAGTAAGGGAGAGTTAGATTGAGACATGGTCGCTCCTGATAAACTATTAATGTTGGAGTAGCTGTTATTTTATATTTCTCACTATTCATAGTACTACGACTAACCTCTGTGTGAACCCCCCTATGTTTTTCTCGCCATTAGAGTCATGGCACGGAATAAAACTCCGGTGGGCTTCGCATTCACAGTTGCTCAACTATCGAGTTACTATCGGGTTACTATCGGATACCCTCGGGGCATTGTTGATCTAGTCGCCGTTCACTATCAGGCTTTCGACCAGGCTTTCGACCAGGCTTTCGACCAGGCTTTCGCGAAAGCTTACGTCTGACGCGTCAACGTCACCGGAACCCGATTCTAATTTCAAAACCAAAGTAGGCTCGATTGGCCGCAGGACCACACTTACCATGTTTAGAACGCTCAAGAACTCACATAACGTCGAAGACCTCCGCTTACTCGCCAAGCAGAGACTGCCCGGGCCGATTTTTCACTACATCGATGGTGCCGCCGATGACGAGACCACCTACCGCCGCAACACCTCGGCTTACGCTGACTGCGACCTCGTGCCGAACGTGCTGGCTGGCGTGCAAGACATAGACATGTCGGTAACGGTCATGGGGCAAAAATTGGCGATGCCGGTGTTCTGTTCGCCTACTGCGCTACAACGATTATTTCATCACGATGGCGAACGCGCTGTTGCACGCGCTGCCGAAAAGTTTGGCACGATGTTCGGCGTGTCGGCGCTAGGGTCTGTGAAGCTTGCCGAGATCGGTGACATGATCTCAACACCCAAGATGTTCCAGTTTTACTTTCACAAAGACCGCGGTCTAAACGACGCCATGGTTGAGCGTGCAAAAGCGGCTAAGTTCGACACGCTAGCGTTGACCGTCGATACGATTACCGGCGGCAATCGCGAGCGCGACCTCTACACAGGATTCACCTCGCCCCCACGATTAACACTCAAGAGCTTAGCAAGCTTTGCCTCCCATCCAGGCTGGGCGCTCAATTATTTCTTTCGAGAAAAATTCGAGCTCGCCGAGCTCAAAGACTATGTCGATCAAGGCTCTAACGTGGCCGTTTCTATCGGCGACTATTTTGGCTCGATGCTAGACCAGTCGATGAACTGGGATGACGCTGCTGCACTGAAAGAGAAATGGGGTGGGCCGTTCTGCCTAAAAGGCATTATGAGTGTTGCAGATGCGCGCAAAGCAGTTGAGATAGGCGCAGATGCAATCATGGTATCAAACCATGGCGGACGCCAGCTCGACGGTTCGCGTTCGCCCTTCGATCAGATCGCCGAAATTGCCGACGCGGTGGGTAACGATATCGACATTATCTGCGACGGTGGCATTCGCCGCGGCACGCACGTAATAAAAGCATTGGCAGCCGGCGCCAAAGCGTGTTCCGGCGGACGTATGTATCTCTACGCACTCGCAGCTGCAGGCCAGCCCGGGGTTGAGAAGGCGCTCGGCAATATGCGAAGCGAGATCGAGCGCGACATGAAGCTCATGGGTGTCACCAAAATAGACCAACTCAATAGAGACATGCTGCGCTATCGCTGATTCATGGTTTCGGCGAGTAAAAGAAAAGTTACCCGGCAGCGCGGTCAAAAATAGAGTTGCTCTCGAAAAAACCACAAGCTAGACAATGGCGAGGCTTGTGGGTAAATTTGAACTCATGTTACTGAGAAACGAATAACGTTCTACTTTAAAGCTGTTACCTAAAAATTAAGAATATAAGGTCTGCGATTATGAATAGATCAGCGTCACTCACTGCAACCGATCGGTTTCCCCGCTCGCGTCGATTCGCACTCATCGCAAGCATTGCTGCAGCAGCGATGCTAGCCGGCTGTTCCGAACAAGCTGCGCCCGAACAACAAGCGACTACAGCTGAAACAACGATGAGCTCGCAAGGCACTAACCTAGCCACTGCCGATGCTGCCAATGCCGACCGCAACGCCTACTTCGGCGATCTTCATGTGCATACTATGTACAGCTTCGACGCCTTTATCTTTGGCACAACGTCGTCGCCAGATGATGCCTATGAATTCGCCAAGGGAGGGACAGTCGTTCACCCAGCCGGCTTCGATATGACGCTCGACAGACCTCTCGATTTTTATGGCGTGAGTGACCACGCGTTCTATATTGGTGTGCTTCGCGAGATGGCAAACCCTGAGTCAGAAATTTCTAAACACGAAATCGCAGCGGGCATGACAACTCTCGGTGATGCAGAGGATCGTGGCCGCAAGTTCTACGAAATTTTCGATTTTATGCAAACCGAGCGCGCACCCGAGATCAACGACCCTGATATTAGAAAATCTGCCTGGGAGGATATTAAGGCTGCCGCAAACAGACACAATGATCCTGGCAATTTCACAACCTTTATTGCTTACGAATACACCACCTCAGATCGAGACCGAGGGAACCTGCATCGCAATGTGATTTTCCGCGGAGATACAGCGCCGGAGCTGCCCTTCTCGCGTATCGATTCGCAGAATCCTGAGGACCTGTGGAAATGGATGGATTCGAATCGCGAACAGGGTATCGAGAGTCTCGCGATTCCACATAACTCAAACGGCTCTAATGGATCGATGTTTGCACTCGTCGACTGGGCAGGCAATCCACTGGACAGCGCCTATTCCGAACAGCGCATGCGCAACGAGCCTCTGGTTGAGATTACGCAGGTCAAAGGCACATCAGATACCCACCCTGCGCTTTCGCCCAATGACGAGTGGTCAGATTTCGAGATAATGAAGCTGCGCATTGCGTCGCGCCTCGAGAGCAAACCTAACGGCAGCTATATTCGAGAGGCTTATCTAAACGGAATCGAAATGCAAGACGAGCAAGGGTTTAATCCTTTTAAGTTTGGCGTCATCGGTTCGAGCGATACGCATAACGCCACCTACGCTGGCGACGAAGACAATTACTGGAGCAAGGTTGGCCTGCGCGACTCTGATGGTGTATTGCGCGGCTCTGTGCCTCTAGACGAACCGCGCGAGGGAGGCGAAGCCTATGCCGACACTTATTTTAATCAGTGGGGAGCAGCAGGACTCGCCGCGGTGTGGGCTGAGGAAAATACGCGCGATGCGATCTACGATGCCTTCCGCCGCAAAGAAACTTTCGGTACAACCGGCCCGCGAATGAAGGTTCGCTTTTTCGCCGGCTATGACCTGCCCGAACTAGAAGACCCCGCACTTGTCTCTCGCGCTTACGAGGATGGCGTCACTATGGGCGGCGATCTTTTAGCTCAGTCCGCCGAGTCTCCTGAGTTCGTTGCCTGGGTCGCTCGGGATGCCATGAGCGCGCCTCTGCAACGCGTGCAGATCATTAAAGGCTGGGTAGAGAATGGCGCAGCGCAAGAACGCGTCATCGACGTCGCCTGCTCTGGCGGCATGGCAGTCGATCCCGAAACAAACCGCTGCCCCGACAATGGAGCGTCGGTCGATATAAGTGATTGCAGTATTAGCAGTAATATTGGAGAAGCAGAACTCAAAGCCAAATGGCGCGATCCTGAGTTCGACGCAAGCCAGAACGCATTCTATTATGTTCGCGCAATGGAAAACCCAACCTGTCGTTGGTCAACTTGGGATGCAGTGCGCGCAGGAGTAGAACCGCGCCCAGACATGGCGACCACCATTCAAGAGCGCGTCTGGTCATCACCTATTTGGATAACACCCGCTAACTAGAAGCGTCCTATGCCAACACTATTACGCCAGCCGCTTTTGTGGTTTCTCTGCATAAGCGGCGCGCTCTTCATAGCCGATGCCCGCACTGCTAATCAACCCGACGCGATCGTTGTCACTCCCGCTGTGAGGCAGCGCATCGTGTTGCTGTGGGAGACGCAGATGGGCGCCCCGCCGACTGCAAGCGAGCTCGAATCGCTAATAGCAGGCTGGATAGAGGAGGAGGCGTTATACAGGGAGGCAATCAGACTCGGGCTCGAACGCGAAGACTCGATAATTAGACGAAGGCTTGTCCAGAAGCTTAACTTCATAGCCGAGTCAGACCCGGTTGCCGAACCCGAAGAAGCCACACTGGAGGCATTTTATTTAAGTAATATTGGCGACTATACCTTGCCCGAGCGCCTCACGTTTAGACAGCTTACTTTCAGAGAGGAAGCCTCGGCACTGATCGCACTCGATGCGCTAGCCTCAGGGGCTGCGGCGGACACACTCGGTGAATCCACCATGCTCAATCGCGCCTATTCCTACCGTAGCGCGCTCGACCTTAACTCTACCTTCGGCATGGGCTTCGCTGCTCAAATAGACACCGCCGCGCTTAACACATGGCAGGGGCCTCTCAAGAGCAGCTTCGGTTTCCACCTCTTGTTTCTGAGCAGCGTAGAACCACAACAGGCCACGCCCTTTTTCGCGGCGAAAGACAAAGTGCTACGCGACTACTCCCAAGCAAACAAGAAATTCGCGCGCCAACGCTATGTAGAGAACCTCCTCGACAATACCGAGATTCGAATCGAGTGATTGCTCTCTTTTTTCAACATCTCAGGTCAGCGCCTCTAGGTGCAGGAATAATTGCGACCCTACTCGTTTCCAGCCTGCTGCTAACCCCCCATGCGCAGGCGCACGAAATACGCCCCGCGTATTTAAAACTCACGCAGATAGGCGCCGACGAAGCGGCAGTCTTGGTAAACGATGAGGACTTTGTTGCCAACCAAGACTCGACTTATTTCGAAGCCTCATTGCGCCAGCCTCAGATCGACGGCCGTTTCTTAGGCTTAGACCTCGGCACAAATTGCATCTCGCAGCTGACGAGCGCAAACCTCTCAGGAGAAGCGCTAATCGAAATCTCACTTTTGTCTTGCGGCGATGGCGGGCTTCAGCAAATCGACATACTCGGGTTAGACCGGACGATGATCGATGCGCTTGTCAGCATTACACGGCTTGATGGGAGCGAATCCAACCATCTGATCACGGCGCAAGAAACAAGCCTCGATCTCAGCAGCGCAGCCGCGACACTGCCTGCTTATCTTCTCGTCGGATTCGAACATTTAGTCTTGGGATACGACCACATTTTATTCGTTCTAATGCTGCTTTATCTCGTGAGCAAACCACGGCAACTATTCTGGGTCGTGAGCAGCTTCACTCTTGCACATTCGCTTACCCTCGCCCTGTCGGCACTCGGTTTTGTGATTGTGGCGCAGCGACCTATCGAAGCCGCTATCGCTGCAAGTATTGTGCTACTCGCCTACGAAACACTCACCAACCGACACTCCTTTAGCCATCGTTTCCCTGCGCTTGTAGCTTTCTGTTTCGGACTTATCCATGGACTCGGCTTCGCAGGCGCACTCAGCGAGATCGGTTTACCGGAGGGCAGTAGGCTTGGCGCATTGCTCTTGTTTAATATTGGGATAGAGATAGGACAGATCGCAATCGTTGTTGGCGTTTTGATCGCGCTGCGGGCACTGCCGCTGAGACGGCTACCATTGCCCACTCAGACTTGGCTAAGAAGCTTACCTGCAGTGGCCATCGGTGGTGTCGCAAGCTACTGGTTTATAGAACGTGCGTTATCGATAGTGCTACCGCTGATCTCCTAGCGACCATCACGCGTCGCGAGGCTTTGCAGTTTTAGAGAGATCACCATCATGGCGAGAACAACGAGGTGGTAGCCAACCAAAAAACTCAACGACATTTCGTGCCCGGGAGTAGGCAGAAACTCCGCAGGCACTGCCATTATCCACTGAGCGCCGACAGTGTAGAGGACAATTTGAGAGCAGCTCGCTACAAAGAACGCGGCAGTGGCTATGCGCCATGAGCGCAGCAGCCCAACAAAAACCACTGTGTCTAGTGAGAGATACACGACATCTAGAAGCTGCCATTTTAGCGGCGCATCTACCCAAGCATAACCACTCAGCCCGGCTATATTCGCAATATGGACCAACCCGCCATAGCCGTACGTTAAGGCAATGAGGTAGACAAGCGAGCGTACAATAAACTGTGCTCGGCTAGACATCCCGTTTCTCATTTTTGACTCTGCTCGCTGTCTTTACTGCGAGAATTTGGCTCGATAGCAGCCAAGTGCTGACTATCGCCTTCGTTTTGATCCTCTTGTCGCGCCGCGATTCGGTCGGGGCCAAGCGTGTTGCGAACCGAGCCGGCGAGAGGTTTTTCCTCTCCTAGTGCGTTCACGAGATTAAGCGTGTTCTTAAGGAAGAGCATGCCAACTGTTACCCCAAGCACTAACGAAAGGCGCATGACCCAGGGAATATGAGTTCCGGTGATCGACTCTCCGATCTCCGCAATAGCGATCATTGTGATCAGTGCGATAAAGGTCGTTTTCCACGCGTACTTGGCCATCCACTCTCCTCCTTTCACGCTACATGTGATCCGAGCGTTCGTTAAGAGACTCTATAAATAATTATCACCCACCGAGCAGGCGGCGATTCGACTAAGGTGGCTGTAGGGCAATCCTGTCTCAATGTGCCACTCGTTAAACTGTGCTTGAATCTTAGTAAGATCGCGCTTCGATGTGGGGTTCTCTGCGATATCGAGGCCGATGCTTCGCAGCAACACGACGACGTCGCGTGCAGGGATAAAACAGTCTTTACCGACTCGTCGCAAGAACCAAAGCGCACTCTGCCCACCAAGGCGAGAACCGTGCTTTTTCAGATAGGCCATCAATCCTATTTGATCTTCCACCGGCCAATCCGCAATAAATTGACCAAAGCCGCCGCTGCGACGAGACTCGTCCTGCACAAAGAACACGTTGTCCTGCAGCGCTTTGATCTTTTGCCAGTTGCGCACGACGCGCTTATCGCTCGTGAAGGCCTCCCATTGCTCGGGCGACAAATAACTCAGCTTGCGAGGATCAAAACCAAGAAATGCCTCTTCGAAACTGGGCCACTTATTCTCGATTACTTTCCAACTAAATCCCGCTTGGTTAATCGACTTGGTCATCATGGCAAGGTAACGATCGTCGCCAAGCTCGGTGAGTTGCTTCTTTGTTGCCACCGTCGGCAGCATCGCCTTTAGCGCGCGAGCACCGCCTTTGCGCGCTTCTGCTCGCAGTCGAATGTCTTCGAATCCGCTCATTTTCTTTCACTTTTTGGTTGATGCATTGGCTACAAGCCTTTCTTGATCGCTTAGCTCAACTAGCAGCGCTAAGCTCGACAGCCTTGCCGTGAGGCGTATTCAAATACGCTGATTCCCATTCGTCTTTTCTTTGCAACAGTTCAGCAAGACCGGTGAGATTTTTGTTCTGCGCAATGGCCTCGAGTGCGGCAAGCCAATGTTCGTAGTATGTATCACCTATGTCGGCATCGCCGCTGGCTTGCGCGGATTCAATGGCGCCGGTTAAATAGCTCGCCCACTCTGCCCAACTAAACGCACCGGCTTTATGCAAAGCGAGCACAAGGCCAAAGGCCGTTGCTTCCCAGGGCGCTTTAAAAACCGGCCCGTCTGCGTCTTTTGGCTGATACAAAAAGTCAGTCATGAGTAAGGTATGGCTCCCAAAGATCTACGAACACTCGGTCTTCGCAGCTCTCTTTAATCACGCGATCTTCCTGATTGGTTGACTCGCTTTTAAGTATGTTCTTCGCCGAAGCTGTCGCTGTGCCATCCCCACAAGATGCCCGCTGCGGAAACAGTGCAGCGCGCGCGAACGACACGGTGTAGAGAGTCTCTCCGACAATCTTGTCTTCATCTTGACGATGCGCGTTGGCATCAGGGTAAATGTGCACCCCGTTTATTGCATGAATAATGCCGCGTGCGCCGTGAACATACTCGGGGGCGCGCGTATGACCCGCCTGCGTCATTGGCAAAACTTTTACTAGCGCGCCCAGCGCGTACTTCGGCTTCCGCGAGTCAGGCAGCAGTGTCGGCCCGCCTCTCGTAAGTAAGGCGGCCGCCTTAGCAGGCGTTGGCGCCTCGGTAATCGGCCTGCTGCGCTGCGGCTTTGACGCGCTCGCGCTTATGTCTACCGAGGCGGCGAAAGGCAACGCAGCCAGTTCTTCTCGCTCAAGCATGCCTTTTTCATGCAAGAGTTTCTGTAAACCAACGAGCCAAGTCTCGTAATAGCTATTATCGAGATAACGCTGCGGCGCCTGATTCTCGCGGGCATGGCGCGACTCATCGATATTCCACTGCCCAAGCATGCCTGTAGCGAGAGTGAGTGCAAATGTGCGGCGCTCCCACTCAGCGTGAAAGAGCGGTTCGACGAGATCCGAGCCCTGCGCGTTAGCATTACTCGCCGGCAACACGCAGCCAAAGCCTCGCTTACCGCCGAGGTCGTGTGCGCCGATCATTCGTTCGCCTCGTCTCTTTCTGGTGGGTTTATCACCTCGACGCCGATCATCGCATTGCGTGTGACGAGCGCTGCAAGCTGCGCTTCACTCCAGCCATCGGTGCCCGTGGGGCGCTTCGGAAGAACGAGGTAACGCAGTTCGGCGGTGGAGTCCCAAACCTGCACGCGAGCAGTGCTCGGTAGACTCGTCCCAAACTCCGCCAGCACAGCGCGCGGCTCACTCACGGCACGAGAGCGATACGGTGCCGACTTATACCAAGCTGGTGGCAAGCCTAATACAGTCCACGGATAGCAAGAACAGAGCGTGCAGACGACGAGGTTATGCACCTCATCCGAGTTCTCTACAACCTTGAGATGTTCGCCCTGACGCCCCATAAATCCGAGGCTTGCTACCGCGCCGGTTGCATCGTTAAGCAACGCTTGTCGAAATTTCCCGTCTGCCCATGCCTTAGCAACAACCTGCGCGCCATTTCGCGGCCCTACTCTATGCTCATAGGTATCGATAATTTCGTTAAGCGTCGCGGGGTCAACTAAGCCTTTTTCGATTAATAGGCTTTCGAGCGCTTTAACCCGCAGCTCCAATTCGGGAGGCGGCGCTGTATGGTCATGGTCATGGTCATGGTCTTCAGAGTGGGACATTCATCGGCCTCGGGTAAAGCGAAAAGAAGTGCGCGTGTCATTCGCTCTCGACAATAAAATCGAGCTGCGCATCGCTGTAGCGGGGCAGCCTTACCACGGTCGCGACCGCGGACATCGTGTTAAAGGGCGCATCGACTAATAGGCTATTTAGTAACCACGCAGGCAGGCTCGCACCTGGCTCAAGATGACCTTCGCTCGACGCCAGCACTCTGCCTTGGCCTAATGGCTCGAAGCGCCAACCCGAGACCGCACTCGGCAGTCTTATTCGCTTAGGATTCTCTGGTAACACGCCATCAATATTGCGGTTATCGAGCACTACAACGCGGGTTACTGGATCTTGCGTCCACACAAAGTGCATCACAACGTCGCGGTCTTTAATCGGAAAAGGCATGTCGTTATGCCGATACACAAACTGCTCTGTCGCAGACACTCGCTCGACAGTATACGATTCAGCGCAGCGCGCCTCGAGCAGCGCACAGGCGCTTGGGTCGTCTATTAAGGCGACGAGCGAGCTTAAGCGAACATCCTCGAGAATCATCTCAGCGCGCACGGCTGCGAAACTCGACCCCTGCTGCTCTCGCGTAAAAACACGAATGCCATTCTGCTCTTTTCTTAACTGCCAATCGGCCTCCTGCGCGCTCGCGCGCGCAGGCACGACGAACAACGCAGCGCAGAGAAGACACGTCATAGTTTTCATACCGATTAGCGAGATAGCATCTCGGCAAGTGCTCAACCGCATCGTGCCTCCTCTGACCCTTCTATATCTCCGCCCCAAAACCGATGCCCGCGGTTTCTATGCCTGCGTAAGCGCCTGTTCGATGTCGGCAATAATGTCATCGATATGCTCGATGCCAATACACAAACGAATCGTCTCTGGCTTAACCCCAGCTTTGAGCTGCTCTGCAGGCGTCAGCTGTCGGTGAGTGGTCGACGCAGGATGACACGCAAGTGATTTAGCGTCGCCAATGTTGACCAGGCGTTTAATCATAGCAAGTGCATCATAGAATTTAACACCTGAATCGAAGCCGCCTTTAATGCCAAAGGTGAGCAACGACGAAGGCTTGCCTCCGCAGTATTTCTGCGCCAGCGCGTAGTTAGCATCTCCCTCGAGCCCTGCATAACTCACCCATTCCACCTTGTCGTGTGCCTTCAAATACTCGGCTACTTTCTGTGCATTTTCGCAGTGGCGCTCCATACGCAAATTGAGCGTCTCAAGTCCCTGCATGATCATAAACGAGCTCATCGGCGACAGAGCCGAGCCAGTGTTGCGAAGCGGTACTGTGCGCGCACGGCCGATAAACGCGGCTGCACCCAGTGCTTCGGTATACACCACCCCGTGGTAAGAAGGCTCAGGCGTATTTAGACCCGGATAGCGCTCGGCATTGTCGGCCCAAGGGAACTTACCTGAATCGACGATCACACCGCCAATAGTGGTGCCGTGTCCACCTACATACTTGGTTAATGAATGCACAACGATATCGGCACCAAACTCGATAGGATTGCACACGGCGGGCGACGCTACGGTGTTGTCTACAATAACCGCCACACCATGGCGATGCGCAGCCGCGCAAACGGGCTCTAGGTCGATGATATTTCCTGCGGGGTTGCCAATCGTCTCGCAGTAAACCGCCTTAGTGTTCTCATCGATAAGTTTTTCGATAGCCTCGGCCGAATCATCTTCAGCGAAGCGTACTTCGATGCCCTGGCTCGGCAGCATATGGGCAAACAGCGTATACGTGCCACCGTAGAGCTGCGGGGTAGAGATGATGTTGTCGCCAGCCTTGGCTAGCGTCAGTATCGCGTAGTTAATTGCTGCCATGCCGGAGCTCACCGCAAGGCCGGCAATACCGCCTTCCATCGCCGCCATGCGCTGTTCGAGTACGTCGTTGGTAGGGTTCATTATGCGGCTATAGATATTTCCTGGCACGGCGAGATCGAAAAGATCGGCGCCATGCTGTGCATTGTCGAACTCGTAGGCCACGGTCTGATAGATGGGTACGGCGACCGACTTAGTGGTGGAATCAGTTGTGTAGCCTGCGTGGATAGCGATGGTTTCTTTTTTCATTGGTAGGAGATCCTTGTTAAGCTGTGTCTGGCCTCAAGTCAAAGAGTATATACCTACAGAATGGCGTAACCGCAATCTGAAATACTGGCAACCCTGCTCAATCTCAAAAAATCAAAATTATATTTCACGAATAACCTCCAAAAAAAAATCCGAGCTCCCTTATGGTGACTCGGATTTTTAATGTCTACGCACAATTTGTCGCGCGTTGTTTACAACCTAGTTAAAAGAGGTTGAATCTTGCACTTAGTCGAATTGCACGAGGCGACTGGAAAGCGAGCGGCAAACCATAATTGGGCTCCACAGCACCGCCGCCAGTATCACCATTTTCATTGAATCGGGTTATACGCGCAGAATTCACTATATTAAATACATCCATGCTCAACAATACAGTGCGCCCCGATACTTCTAGGTCATATTGCAGATTAAGATCGATGTTAGTCAACGTATTTGTGCGCCCTAAGCTACCTCGGCCAACTGATCTTCCTTGGCAGAAGTGAGAAGAGGCTCCATAGTCGCTAGCAAATGTATCCGTTGGGTGAACTCCAAAGCAGCTAATTGGCCTGCCTGATTGCGCCAATAAATTAGCACCCAATCTGAGGCCATTGTTAAATTGATAGCTACCCCAAGCCTTCAGAGTATGCGCTCGATCGTTCGGAAGCCTGCCGTAAGAGTTATCAACGAGACCCGGTTGGTCGAAATTTTGAGTAATTCCAGCATCATCCTGAGCATTGTCCGACTTAACATAACCCTCATGATTACCTACGCTTTCCGACCAAGTGTAGGACATATCAGCAGACCAACGGCCGTCGAACGGACGCGAAAGTGTGAATTCTAAGGCCTTGTATTCTCGTTCTGCCTCGGGATACCCAAGTTGTGCAGCTGTAAGATTGATTTGCTCATCCGTTTCAGGAATATAGATATTCATCGGTACGCCTGGGTTAGTCAGCACGTATTGATGGAAGCCACTGAACACATCCTCTACTGTCCCTGAGCCTGACCAGGACCCTGTAGAATTGTAATAATCGATCACTGCTGCATCAATCGCTACATCTTCTATCGTCGTGCCTAGCGCCCGGTAAATACCTTTAACACCTAGCTGAAGACCTGAATCTAGCGTGGTCTGATAGCCTAATATATATTCTTCTTGGTACATAGCCTCGAGGTTTTTGTCTGTAGTGGATCGCGTGTCTGGCACAGTGCCGTCGCCATAAACTACTGTGTCATACGGCGTAGCACCTAAACCTTGCGGCACGAACTGAGAATCTTTACTTACACCGTCCCAATCATAATATTCATGAATATAGGTCTCATTACCTGCCATACGAATATTTGTATTTGCTGCAATGGGTAAGTAATATTCGCCAAAACTACCAAAGACCTTGGAGGTGCCGTCGCCGGTTAGGTCGTATACTGCAGAAAGACGCGGTGCCCATTGATCTTCTACTTCAACAAAAATGCCTCCACTTGCATTCTTATTGGTGAAAGATTCATTACGAATTCCGAGCTCAAGAGTCAGCTGGTTAGTTACATCCCAGACGTCCTGAAGATAAAACGCCTCTGAATTGGTTTCAAAAGCACCACCTACACTGTAGGTGCGCTTACGGACGTTAGCACCCTGAGGGCACTCAATTGCTGTACATCCGTTATATACATTCTCAGGATCTAAGAGCCAATAAACACCTCCTGAGTTTACCGTCGCCTCATTGGCAAAAGCATCTTCGTTATCTATACCAAAACTGATTTCATGGTCATTGAACCCTGTCCAGACAATGTCCGCCCGCGTCATTTCTCGAAGGTCATCCCCTTTTGACACTGTGAAATTCGACCAGTCTCCGCGCGCTTGAAATCCCCCTAGGTACTCATAAACTACAGGAACAGCTGCGCTCGCAGGCGCAGTAGTCCGATCTGCCTCATTTTCACCGTACGATAGCGAAACCTGAAGATCGTCACCAAAGTTACCTGTGTAGGAAGCAATCCAGTTTTTGCCTCCACTTTCGTAGAGCGTGTCACCGACGAGGTCTCCTCGCTCGAACGTGTCACCATCGAAGCCATAGACGGTTTCCACTGTGGTGCGCTTATCGGAAAACTCTGTGTACTCAACGTGATGGTTAGGAGTGATGTAGCCGTCGAGCTTGTAACCATAGAAGCCTTCGTCTACAACCGAGTCATAATCGCGCCCAGATTGAATGCCTGCATATCGTGAATCGTTTTGCTTATCGTTATAAAGAGCATAGAAAAATAACTTATCTTTGATAATTGGGCCTGATAAGTATACCTCACCATTAGTTCTTTCGTTCACGTCTAGGTCGTTAGCAGCTGAATAAGTATTGGGGCTGGTGTCTAAGTCTTCGTTGTAATAAAGATTGATACCCATGTCCCATTCATTGGTGCCGCTTTTCGTCGTAGCGTTCATTACGCCGCCAAGTGAACGCCCGTATTTAGCTGAGTAGCCGCCTGTTTTGACTTGTATGGTGTCATAAAATTCGAAAGGCACACTGGAAAAGCCAACGCCAGTTCGGAAATTCGTAGTATTTAGCCCGTTTACATAAGCTGTATTCTCTGCAACTGAAGCGCCGCCAAAAGAAGCAAGATTACCAAACCGATTGTCGCCAGCATTCGCTCCAGGTGCGAGTAAGGCGACAGAAGTCAGGTCGCGGGCAATCGGGAGCCCAAGAATTTCCTCTGTTGAAATGACCAAACCTGACTCTGCAATAGCCGTATCAACTCGACTTTGACGTCGGCCGCTTGTTACGATCTCGTTAATTACCGCGCTCGAGACGCCCATTGTAATCGCTCGTGTAGAGCCGAGTGATACTGATACTTCTTGCGTGTCTACTACATTTCCATTTTGCAGTACGCGCACTTCATAAGACCCAGGGGTTAAGCCACTTACTCTGAAGCCCCCGTCATTATCAACGGATTCGGTTCGTACAGTGCCGCGGTCCGTGCTTACTACTTGAACGGTCGTACTAGAGCTTGAGCCGATAACAGACCCGCGCACAGAACCGTCAGTATCCTGACCAAATAAGGATGGGCTTGTACTAATCAGCGCGGCAGAAACAGCTAAACTGAGCAACGCTTTTTTTGACTTATTATTTAGTGAGCCGACATTTTTAGCTATCATAAATTTCACCTTTCAATGATTACTCTGTTGACCGTATAGAAACCTCTATATCTGGATATCAATGTTGAGCGTTGTGTGAATATTAGGTCTCACACCCAAAGCTGCTGAAGTTTACACCATATTTTACATAAATGAAATATTTCTGACCCTTTATTGACATGGAATGCCACTATTTTGACATGGAATGCCACTATTTCGCCAGAATGATGCGACTTTGCAAACTATCACTCCTGCTTCCAGCCCACTAAGCATACCCTTCAGGGTATTTGTTCAACAATCACATCATTTCTTAGAGGCTCACTTCTTATGGCGATAGAGGTAACGACATTACACCAATCATAGATTAGGCCTCGCGACGGAAGGTATTAGCCTCTGTGTTCGGTTGATAGATCTGCGAAGGGATTGCTGTCTTAGATTGCTGAGTCGGATAGTCATGGAGGGGATAAGGGCAACTCTTGCCACCCTAATTTTGAAAGCGATGAGCGGAGGAAAGATGTCACTACTAGGAAGGCCGCACCGAGAACCGATAGCCTGCACCACGCACAGTTTGCACCAACTGCGCATAATCAATAACCGTTCCCTCGACCGACGACAAGGCCTTGCGCAGCCTGCGGATATGCACATCGATTGTGCGCTCTTCGAGATAGACATTACCGCCCCAGACAGAATCCTGAATATGGTCGCGGCTAAACACCTTCTCTTGGTTCATGAGGAAGAATTTAAGTAGGCGAAACTCAGTGGGTCCCATATCGACAGGCTTGTCCTCGATTGTGATTCGATGACTCGTGGGGTCTAGCTGCAAGTCGAACACTTGCAATGCTTTATTCTTCTGCTTGTCGTCGATACGGCGCAATACAGCCTTGATACGGGCAACGAGCTCGCGTGGTGAGAAAGGCTTGGTGACGTAATCATCTACGCCTTCACTTAAACCTTGTACTTTATTGTCCTCGCTGCTTTTGGCAGTGAGCATGATTATGGGAATATCGGCGGTGAGGTCATCGCGGCGCAGACGCCGAGCGAGTTCGATACCGCTACCACCTGGCAGCATCCAATCGAGCAGAACCAAGTCGGGCTTCTTGTCGATGATCGACACGTGTGCATCATGCGCATTGGCCGCACTGATACTATTAAATCCCGCGAGGTCTAAAGTAATGCTCACCATGTCTCGGATAGCGGCTTCGTCGTCGACGATCAAAATAGTAGATTCGGACATAGTACTCAAACCCTCAGCAAGAACCACTAACAGTCCTCTTTTGAGAACGTGTTATCTAGACGACATCGTTTTTGTTACCCGCTGATTTAATCATCAAACTATGACATTTGCGTGACAATGGCAATGCAATCCTGCAATAACTTAGAAACGATACTGCACCTGCAAAGATGCCTCTCGGCCCAGATTAAATCCATTAGTAAGCAGGCTACCTTGTGTAATCTCACTGCGCGCATCGAGAATATTTTTCGCCTTAGCTGTGATCTGCCAGTGATCGTCGAGTTCGCGAATAAACACAAAATTCAATTCACCGTAACCCTCTTGAATTAAATCTGGCGCACTCTCGATACCAACCTCGGCAATGCGATCACCGAAGTAATGATACAGCAGCGTTGCTGTTGTGCCCGAGTAAGGCTCGTAGCCGATTTGCGCATTGAACAAAACGTCCGACTGACCTTGAAGTGCACGCGACGTGCTGGTCAACGAACCACGGTCTTCATCTCGAATCTCTACGCTCGAATCAATGAACGAAACATTGCCTTGCACATAAAAATCTTCGCCGAGCTGCCCCAAGAAATCGAGGCGCTTATAGGCTTCGATCTCGATTCCCTGATTCTCTGCAGAAGCGGCATTGAGATAAGTGACTTTGCGGTCTACAGGACTGAATATCGTGGCCTCTATCGGGTCTACGAATTCTTTGTAGAAATACCCAATCGAGACATAGTCACTAAAAGCAAAATACCATTCCCAGCGAAAATCTATATTGGTAATCGAGGTGATGTCGAGATTAGGATTGCCGAAGATTTCTCGACCTGTTTCGGGATCTAGAAATGGTGAGGTTGATAGCTCTCGAAAATCTGGCCGCGACACGGTTTCGCTGTAGGCGAAACGAAATTGTTGATCGTTATGAATGTATGTTGCACTAAATGCCGGTAAGAATTCTTTACGCGACAATTCAGCCACCGCCGCAGTTTCCGGCCTGAATAAGTCGAATGTGGTAGAAACCTGATTAAAATCTTCTTGCCGCCCGCCGAGCGTTAATCGAAGACGATCGTCGAAATTTACCTCTACCTGTCCATAGAATGCTTCGAGATCATTGTCCGCAAAATAGTTATCTGTTGGTCGAGTGATTTCGCGAATTTGGAATCCCGCCCTCACAATATTTTCAGGAATCAGAATCTGCTCCAGCGGCTTTACTAGTAGCGCGGGGTCGTTCGCAATAGGGCCATTAAATGCAAAGCCGTAGCGCCGTATCTCAGAGTCTCTCTGCTTTTCTGCTGAGACATAACCAATTTTCGGCGTAATAATAGAATTCTTTGGTCCGTAGAAAACCATAGTGAAATCGAGACCGAGCTCATTTGCTTGGTCTTCGAGCTGGCTAAAGTTACGGAGATTACCGTCCACACGAGATGAGAACTCGCCCGTATCGTAGCGATAAATACGGTTGTCTGGGGCGTCACGTGTCGCCGTTATTTCGGAATAACGCCAGTTGAATACCAACTCATTGAAACCGGGGAAATAGTGATCGCCTTGAAGTTGGTTCGAGGCGAGCTCGCGTTCCACCCACTCTATCTCGGTAATCTCAAGCTCAGACTCAGCCTCGGTATTGCCTTCTGTTTTGAATATTCGATCGTCTGTTTTACGCAGAATAACCGACGTGAAACGAACGTTGTTGTTGTCGTTAATATCTAATCCAGCCGAGAAAATTCCGCTGACATCGATGCTGTTTTCGGTGCCTCGGAAATCGAGGTCTTCCTGTTTAGTGAGTCCTTCAGACCCCGGCACATAAGTATTGCGTTCGATCTGGTTTGTATCCCAACCATTAGAGTAGTCTAATGATGCGAGATAATTGAATTTCATCCCCGAATTGCCAAGCTCATGATAATTGCCCAGCGAGGTAGAAATATTGACATTGGGCGGCGCGTCTTCAACGTTTGGCGTGTATTGATTGTTAAACGACTGCCCTACCGCCTCTAGCTCCTCTTGAGAAACTCCGATTCCCGTGAAGCGACTCATCACACGGAGCTGATTATCGTTTGCGGTCGCGTTGAGTAGCGCCGACGATTGCGCACGGTATCCGTCGTCTTTACCTATCCAATCGGTGCCGCCGCCTGGCAGGGTATAGCTGTCCTTAAAGGTGGCATTGTCGATCGCACCCACTGTGCTGGCGAAAGTCCAAAAAAACTCATCCGTCGATTTTTTCGTCCGCAGCTGCAATACACCACCACCAAACTCACTTGGATAAGCGGCAGAGTAGGTTTTCTGAACTAATACACTTTCTAAAATCGCCGTAGGGAAAAGGTCCATCGGCACGACACGATTAATCGGTTCTGGGCTTGGCAATATGGCGCCGTTTAATAAGGTAGTTGCATACCGCTCACCAAGGCCACGGACATAAACATATTTACCGCTTACTGTGCTCAGGCCTGAGACTCGCTTGAGACTCTCGGCAATGTTGGAGTCACCCGAGCGGGTAAATTGCTCTGTGCCCACTACGTTAGCAATCTGGTCGGTGCCGCGCTTTTCATCGGGAACGAACTGCCCGATTACAGAAATTTCTTCGATGAGCGGAGCCTGTTGTTGCGCTGTCGCGAAGGGACTGATCGACGCAGCCACCGTTAACGCCAACAACTTTCTACTGACCATTTTGCCTCTCCAAACCAACGTGTTTTAAGATTAAATGCCGGGTCACAGCATTTCTGAGAACGTTAGTTTATTGCTGCAATGTGACAGTAGTATTTCATTCGCGCAGTAATCAATGAGAGAAACAAAAAAGGCGCTCATTGGCGCCTTTTTTGTAACAACTTACTGCTCAATAGCAGCTATCGATGCACTGCTTATTTGTAACCGGTGAAGACCCAGCCTTTGGTCCAATCCGACGAGTCATCTTTAACTGCGCCAATGTAATCGACCTTATCGAAAAAGGAGTCCTCTGGAATATTCGCAGGTATTGCGTTGATCGACGAGCCATTCGCCCAACCAAAAGGCCCGCCGAGATCGACTGTGCCCGCACTCGTATTCGATTGCGCGCCAAACCAGTCGGCTGTTGTCCACACGCCGTCTTTCTCTTGAAGGTCGGCTGCGCAAGCAGTCGTCACCAAGCTATCGCGCATTACGAGCGTGCCGTTGAGCGTTGCAATTGTGCTTCCGGAGTTGAGGAAAGTCTCTTCGCCTGCAATGCGAATACAGCCTTCGCCGCCTTGCGGGAATGTTCCGCCGATAATCGAATTCGACATTAACATGCCAGTGCCAGCCTTCAGCTCGAACGCGTGACCCGAAGTCTTGATCTCGCTGGAGCCGATACAAGTCAAATTCGATACGACTGGAATAGAGCGAGGCAGCGCAGTAGGATTCGCGCCAAGATTGTCGGCTTCGATACAGTTGTCGCTCGCCCCTGAGAGCGTGTTGTCGATCAGAATATGCTGAAGACGACCCACATAGCCATGCGTCCAATCGACTGCGTCATCGTCTGAACCCGATACTACGAGGTGTTTCGCATCGACTGTGCCGCCGTAGAACTCAACGCCATCGTCTGCGCCATTGTGAACATTGATATAGTCGATAACGGTTCCAGAACCCACTCCCTGCAGCGCGAGACTGTTGAGTTCGTTAGTGGGGCTGAATGCAAATCCTGCGTATTTAATCTGTACATACGTTAGGGCGCCGCTGCTATCGTCGTTGCGTGGGTTAGCGCCACCGCCGTAGGTGCTAACAACGCCTTCACTCGCATCGGTTCCATCCTGCGTATTCAGCGCAGCGCTTCCGCTAATCACGATGCCGCCCCACTTGCCACGAGTATTGACTGCATCAATGCCTTCTACATCTAACTCAGAGGTCATAATAATCGGGTGAGTTGCAGAACCGTTGGCAAACAACATGCCGCCGCGATTAATGGCAAGCGCCGACGCACTTTCGGCAACAATAATTTTAGTGCCGGCATCGATTGTCAGTTTGACCTTATCAGCGATTGGCGTGTCGGCATCTTCACCAATGAAAACAGTACCGTCGATGTAGTAAACAAAATTGTTTGTGAGGTGAGTATCTGTAGTGAGCGCCTCGCCCGTAGGAAGAGAGCAAAGAGGCTTACCGTCGACTGTCTGACCTGCAAACGCAGTGGTGTTAACGGGGCACGATGTGCTCGCCTTCGCAGCGATCTTCATCTGCATGGGTGCTGCTGTATAAGTGATAGTGGCAGCGGCATTCGCACCGGTGTAATAACCAACATACGCCTTGATCGTCAGACCTGCGAGTGAGGTATCGTTGCCGACTAGATCATCCAAAATCGACACCGACTCTGCTGCAGCGAGAGTTTTAGTCACGGTCGGAAGAATCGAAGCGCCGTCCCACGGCACCCAGATACCGCCCGAGAGCTTAATGAAAAACCCAAGATTGCCCACTTCGGCGATCACAACGATACCGCCTTCTTTACCGATGTCTGCAGCTGCAGGCGTAATGGTTGCAACGAGGTCCGCTGCCACCTCGGCCGGCACTTCTGCAAGGTAGCTCGCGCCGCCGTTAACGGTAGCGCCGCCAGTAAATTTTGCAGAGGACGAAGCTCCTGCCGTCGATAAGCCTGGTTGTGTGGCGGCTTGTGCACCTAACGCTGCCATGGCGAGCGCGACGCCGGTTGCGATAGCACTAGTCTTGAGTAATTCTAATTTCATTTTGACTCCTAAGTTTTTATCCGAGAGTTTTTTGTTTAATGAAATCGAATATACGGAGTAAATATTTCAGTAATGCGACCTTTATATGGCACTTTTGTTACACAGTTAAGTTTTCATCACACCTCGTGGGTAGATGACTGGACTGTCATTTTAGTGTCACATTGTCTGGCTACATTGAGGTATGGAAATTCAACGCTACGCAATAAAAGTCAAAGCACAGCCGCTTCCCCTCTTTGAAACGCCGGTGGGTTTCGGCGAGATAAGCAATGCCGAGTCTCTACTCGATGATTTAGCAACGGCAATTAAAGCCAACAAGGCGGCAAGCTCAGGTATCAAACGTTCTAACGAAGGTGGGTGGCACTCCAACACCGATATGCTCGAATGGGGCGGTGAAGCAGCGCGCAAAGTTGCAGACACAGCCATCAGCATTGCCAAACGCATGAGCCACTTCGAAGGAGCCACAGTTGATGACTTCGATTGGAAAGGGACTATGTGGGCCAATGTTACGGCGCCACGTGGTCTCAACGCGTTGCACTCTCATCCAGGCAATCTATGGGCAGCAGTGCTTTACATCGACATGGGGGGTGAGCCTGAGAGCGGGATTGAACCGGGAGGAAATTTCTATTTTGAAGACCCGCGCTTTCCCCTGGCGGCGATGCATAACACGGGCTTTAGGATGAGAGGCGGAGACGGTCTGCCTCAAAAGTATCAGGTAGACCTGAGCTTAAAGAGAGGCAATCTAATTGTATTTCCTGCTTGGCTACGACACGGGGTAAGGGCCTACACCGGCAGCCGCGAGAGAATATCTGTGGCGATAAACATCGACGCGCTTCCGCGCCGATGAAGGGGAAAGTCTTAGAATCGCTGCGAAGTCGCGCGGCGGAAGCGGTAGTTATTAATCGGATTGAATAGCCGAGCTAGGCCGCTGGTAAAGGTCAGCGGACTGTCGAGCACGGCGAAACAGAGACACCCTTCTTCAGTCGAAGGCTGGTGCTGGTCGCGCTTGTCGCGAACCAGGAAATCGGACGGGCCATAGTGACCAAATTCGTCTTCAAATCCTCCGTCTAAAACGAGTGTAACCTCGCTACCCTGATGCCTGTGTACGGGCACCTGGCTGCCTGGAGTCATATACAAAAACTCGCATTGAGTCTCGTTGTCTATTTGCACCTGCGCCTGATTTATGCCGCCTGCGAGCTTGTGCCAAACCAGCCCCCGAGAGGCCGCTTTCGCCAGCACGCGCGGAAGAGTAATGCTGTGGTCGAGCATATGTATCTCAGATACTAGCTGCTCCTCTTCACTATGAGGCGCTTCTTTGGTCTCGCTCGTTAATTGCGGCTGGCTAGTGATTAAGTCGAGCATGCCCGAGAAATCAGGCGAGGCGAGTGGCTGGGCTCTGTCGGCTTGAAGCCATGAAACGATTTCTCGCGACTCGAGCTCGCTGCTTCGCTGGCGACAGCTCTGGCATAGCTCAATGTGCGCGGAAAGCGCGACGCTCATCCCTGTGGAAAGCTTGCCTTGGGCGAAGTCACTTAAAACCTCGTCGCTAGGATGATATTTAGCAGATGTCATTGCTCAACCCCGATTAGTACTCTTAATTTCGCCACACCGAGACGGAGCCTAGATTTTAGTGTACCCAAAGGTATCTCTAATTCGGCTGCCGCTTCCTCATGTGTGCGATCGTAGATATAAATTTGTTCTATTACTGCCTGCTGTGCAACTGGCAACTCAGTGTAGAAGCGCTCGATTTGCGCAATCTCCACTGCCTGCGAGCCTTGCTCCTCATGCACAAATGACATATCCGCATCGCCTTCCTGCGGCCAAATGTCATCGGAGCTAATAGTTTGTGGCTGGCGCTTCTTCTTGCGCAGCATGTCGAAACATCGATTTCGTGTCAGCGTAAAGATCCAGCTTTGAGCGGTTCCCCTGTCTAAATCGTAGAGAGGCGCTTTCGTCCATACAGTCATCAGTGCTTCTTGCACCAAATCGTGGGCCAACTGTTCATTTCTGGTAAGTTTCATGCCCATCGCGAAGATTTTTTTCGAGAAGCGCTGAAACAATGTATTGAAGGCCTGACGGTCTTGAGACACGCCTACAGCGAGGAGAAGCTGTTCGTCGGAGGGCCCTTCAGATAGCTTGCGTTCGGCTGTCTCCAACTCGGTCTCGAGCGAAGTCTTTTCTGAAATAGTCACTGCTCGAGGTCTATCCCGCTGCGGAGAACGTATCGTAATCGGTTCAATAGTGGCTGACAAAATATGCATATAAAGGAAAACGCCGAGTCCGAAATTCTGGATCACTGAATCAAAGGTGATCTACTCAGGCAAGTAGTCCGTATCACCCCTCCAGATTAACACTAATTTTCGAGCGCATCCACGCCATGACAGCATCTAAGCACCCAGAACAGGACATAGCCTCAGTGCCACAGGCACGTCCACCTGCAGGCGACGGTAATACCGATCTGGCCGACGCGCTCAAGCGCGCCTATTGCAGCCTCGCCACGGGTAACACCTCCGAACTGGCGCCGCTTTACAGCGAAGACGTTTATTTTGAAGACCCCTCCCACGGGATTCAGGGCAAAGCGGCGCTTCTTGAGCGCTTCCAACATCTTTACAGCAAAGTCGATAGCTGCAATTTCAAATTCCATCAAACGCTCGACACCGGCGGTGAAATTTTCCTCGCGTGGACTATGATTCTCCGCCAACGCGGCCCGAAAAGCGGAGAAGTTATTAGAGTCGAAGGTGCAAGTTTCCTTAAGGTGCGCAATAACCGCATCTACTACCATCGCGATTATTTCGACCTCGGCGCTTTTGTTTACGAAAATGTGCCGATGCTTGGTTCGATTATCAAGCGTATCAAGCAGCGCCTAGCCAGCTAGCAATCTGTCGTCAACGCGTTAGAATCCAAGGTCACGCGCCCGTCAAGGCGCTCGACTAAGGACCGGCGCTATGAGATTCCAGCTAAGAAGAATTACTCCCCCGCTTACTCCTCTCTTGATCACCTGTTCTCTCGCACTGATTGCCAGCTGCGCGCCAGATACCCCATCTCCGACGGATCTGAACCTCGACCAGCAAGCTAGCGCGGCTCAAGATTCCGTTGGGTCGACAGCCGCAGCAATACTAGGCGCTCAGGACGGCAATTGGCAGGCCTATGGAGGTGACATCGGCAACACCAAATATTCTCCGCTGGCCGATATTGATGCCAGCAATGTCGCCGACCTCGAAATAGCTTGGCGCCGCCCGGCCCTCGATCCTTACTACGCCTCGCTTAATCCCAATCAGCGGTTTTCTAGCAACTACGTCGCAGCCCCCGTGGTAATTGACGGTATCGCATTTATCCCAAACGCAGTGGGCCTCGTTGAAGCCTTTGATGCCGCGACCGGCGCGACGGTCTGGGTTCAAGACCCTGTTGGCGGCGCCGAAGGCTTGCCGGGCGCGCCAACGCGAGGGATCGCCTACTGGCAGGATCCCGAGGGTATAGTCGCGCCTCGTGTAATAGTCCAGCGTGGCTCTTACCTCTATGCACTCGATGCTGAGACTGGCGGGACAATCGATAGCTTCGGCAACCAAGGCCGGGCCGACCTGCAACTCATGCCAGCAGAGTTCGAACGTTTTCGCTGGGGCGGCGTTCCGATGGTCGTACGCGATGTCATCGTCGTTGGGCAAGCGATGTCCGACAGTTTTTCTAACAAGGAAGCCTACCGCGGCGACGTGCGCGCGTTCGACATCCGGACCGGAGAATTACGTTGGAGCTATCACACGATTCCGCAAGAGGGGGAGTTTGGCACAGCAACCTGGCAGGACAGGTCTTGGTCGTATACCGGACACTCGCCAATGTGGGCACTCTTTAGCGCCGATGACGCGCTGGGCTTGGTCTACATGCCTATCAGCTCGGCGACCAACGATATGTATGGGGGCCATAGGCTCGGCGACAATCTCTTTAGCCAGAGCTTGGTCGCGGTCGATGCCGAAACCGGCGAGCGGGTTTGGCATTACCAGACTGTTCACCACGGACTTTGGGACTACGACCCGCCCGCAGCACCGATTTTAATGGACATTGTGGTCGATGGTGAGCCAGTGCAGGCAGTGACACAGCTTACCAAACAGGGGTTCGCCTTCGTTTTCGACAGAAAAACAGGCGTGCCCGTTTGGGAGATCGAGGAACGCGCCGTGCCCCCCTCGACTGTTCCGGGCGAGATCGCTTCACCTACCCAGCCCTTCCCCACTCGGCCTGCGCCTTTCGATCGACAAGGTGCAACCGAAGACAATTTAATCGACTTTACGCCAGAGCTTCGGGCGCAAGCGCTTGAAATCTTCAATCTCTACACGACGGGCCCGCTATTCACGCCACCATCGGTTCGCGACGAATCGCTCGGCGGCAAGCTCGGCACTATTCAATTGCCCGGTTCGCAAGGCGGCGCCGATCTGCAAGGCGCCTCTTTCGACCCCGAAACCGGCTTGCTTTACATTCCCTCTATTACCGCTCCTTTTGTTGCTGACCTCGAATTAGGCGACCCTGAGGTGACCAACCTTCGCTATGTAAAAGGCGCAAGACGCTGGTTGGGTGGCCCACAGGGACTCCCTCTGTTCAAGCCTCCCTATGGACGCATAACGGCGATCGACATGAACACGGGAGAGCATACATGGATGGTGCCCAACGGCGTCGGGCCAGTCGATAATCCGGCCATCGCTCACCTCGGTATAGACAAGCTCGGCGTGCCCGGTCGTCCCTCGCCTTTGCTCACCAAAACACTGCTGTTTCTAGGCGAAGGGCTGACAAAGCAGCGCCCGGGCGGACGCATCCCCGCAGATATGCCCGTCGAAATAGCGACTAACAGCGGCGGGCCGATGTTTAGAGCGTATGACAAGCTTTCCGGCGACATCCACTGGGAAATCGAACTGGCGGCGGGCACGACCGGTGCGCCGGTCAGTTACATTGCCGCAGGCAAGCAGTTTATCGTAGTGGCCATTGGCGATCGCGAGCACGCACCCGAATTGGTTGCTTTCGCCCTGCCAGACACCCGCAGCACTGAGTGAGTCATTTTTTACCCATTTGGGCACCGCAAAACGAGGAGAGAACACAGATGACAGACCGCATGACAGCTGAGAATACCCCGACAACCGACAAGCAAGGCGCGCGCGCAGCGATACCGAGACGCGATTTACTCTCCGCCGCCTTGGGGCTCGGCGTCATTGCCGGCCTGTCTAAAAGCGACGCCCTCTTTGCCGCGAGCGCAGGTCGAATAGAGGCGCGGCTCGCTGAGTTAGGCATCGAACTGCCTCCGGCGCCTGCGCCTCTCGCGAATTATGTCGCCTACGTGGTCGAGGGCAATGTCGCCTACATCGCCGGCCAGATCCCCATGAATGCCGGCACGTTGATGCACCCCGGAAAAGTGCCTACCCAGGTCACAGTCGAGCAGGCGCAAGCTGCTGCGCGGCAGTGTGGGATCAATATTCTTGCTGCACTCAAGGGCGCCTGCGGTGGTGATCTTGATAGAGTAAAACGCTGCGTGCGGCTGCAGGGCTTTGTCGCCAGTGCAGACGATTTTACGGCACAGCCTTCGGTCGTTAACGCAGCCTCTGATTTAATGGTCGAGGTATTTGGCGACGCGGGAAAACACACACGGCTGGCACTAGGCAGCAATGTTTTACCACTCGATTCGTGCGTTGAGATCTCAGCGATGTTTGTACTAAACCCCTAGCTGAAACCCAAACTCGCAGGGTCGATGGGCCGCAGCAGAGTTTTATTCAATTAAATTTTTCCTATCACGATCGCTATCTGATGCAGTTCCACCCACAGACAGCATGGGATACACTCATCTCATGCTCCAACATCGATTCATAGACTCTGCGCGACGGTCTCCCAAAAAAGTCGCCTTCATTGACCGCACGACGGGTCGTGACATCACCTTCAAGCAGGCGTTGTTAGCCGGGCTCATTCTTGCCCGTCGATTTCGCAAACTCGAACGTGGCCGCATAGGCATCATGCTACCGACATCTGGCGGCGGCGCTCTCGCCGTGTTGGGCGCAGTGATGGCGGGTCGTACACCGGTTATGATCAATTATTCTACCGGCGCTAAGAAAAACTGCCGCTATGCACAGCACCAGTGCGACTTTCACACAATTATTACGACGCGTGCGCTACTCGAGAAAACCGGCTGTCCGCAGCTTTCTGACATGCTATTTATCGAGGATATCCTCGCTACGCTGAGCCCGCTCGAGAAAGGCTTCGCTTTTATTAAGACTCTGCTTCCCACGCCGTTACTCAAGCGACTCGTCGGACGCAACGATCTAGAAACACCCGCGGTTATATTGTTCACAAGCGGCAGCGAGAAAGACCCCAAGGTCGTGCAACTTACGCAGCGCAACATCCTGTCTAACATCGACTCGTTCTGCACACATATGGAAATCTACGGTATGGACCGCTTGCTCGCGGTGCTGCCCTATTTTCACGTATTTGGCCTTACCATTAATCTCTGGACGCCCCTGTGCCTTGGCATGACGTCTATTACCTATGCCAACCCGCTCGAATTTAAAACCGTCGCAAAAATAATTCGTGACACCAAACCTGAGCTGCTTATTGGCACACCGGTTTTCCTCGAGGGCTATATAAGGCAGTCAGAGCCAGGCGATTTCAACAGCATTAAGCTGGCCGTCTCTGGCGCCGACAAATGCCCAGAATCGCTGCGCCAGCTCTATCGCGAAAAGCAAAATCTAGAGATTCATGAGGGCTATGGAACCACCGAAACCTCACCTGTGATCTCTGCCAATCCACGCGGCGATAACCGCGCGGGCAGCATCGGAGTTCCCATCCCCGGCGTTCAGGTAAAAATTCTGAGCTATGAAACCGGTGAAGAGTGCCCGGCTGGCGAGGTTGGCAAAATTCTTGTGCGTGGCGACAACGTGATGGGAGGCTATCTCAATGATGTCGAAGAGTCGTCGCTAAAGCTTAAGTCTGGGTGGTATGACACCGGCGACCTTGGTTACATGGATTCCGATGGCTATCTCTATCACAAGGGTCGCCTAAAGCGCTTCGTTAAGATTGGCGGTGAGATGGTGTCGTTAGTCGCAGTCGAAGAGTGCCTCAATAATGTGACCGACATGGACTGCGAATGCTGTGTGGTCGAATTACCCGATTCGAAACGCGGCTCTAAAATAGTGGCGGTTACGAGCAAAGATGTTGACTCCTCAAAGACTAATAAGCGCTTGTCCGAAGACCTGCCAAACATCGCTCTGCCGCGCAAATATGTGACCGTGTCGAGCTTCCCTCGCATGGGCAGCGGTAAGACTGACTTCCGCGGCCTTACCGAACATGTGTGGCTTCTAGAGCAGGAGGAAGACTAGCGCCCTCTCTTCTATGACGCTAGTCGTATAGGTGACAGGCCACCTCTCGATCTAAATCTTTAAGCTTAACAAGCTGTGGCGTCACAGTCTTACAAACCTCCATCACCTTCGGGCAACGATTCGCGAAGCGGCAGCCCGCCGGCACGTTAACCGGCGAAGGAATCTCGCCCTGAATCGCGGTCGATGGACGGCTACGTTCGAGCTCCGGATCAGGCTCTGGATTAGAGCCTATTAGCACTTCGGTGTAGGGGTGTTTCGGATCGAAATAAAGCGCGTCCGCGCGACCAATCTCGACAAGTGAGCCAAGATACATCACCGCCATGCGATCGCTCACATACCGCACCATCGACAGGTCGTGCGCAATGAAAAGCAGCGTGAGTCCCATCGATTCTTTGAGCTCGCCGAGCAGGTTTATAACCTGGGCCTGCACCGACACATCTAACGCCGAAATAGGTTCGTCGCAGACCACAAAGTCTGGCTCGAGTATGAGAGCACGCGCGATGCCGATACGCTGACGCTGACCACCCGAGAATTCGTGCGGGTAGCGCGACATGTGATCGGGCTGCAGCCCTACCCTGCCCAGCCATTCGGCAACGCGTTCGCGCGCCATCGCGTTGCTTACGCCGGCATGAAGCCGCAGCCCTTCAGCAACGATCTCACCGACAGTCATGCGCGGATTAAGCGACGAATATGGGTCTTGAAAAATCATCTGCATATTGCCCGCAAGGCGTTGATAATCCACTGAGCGGTATTTGGCCGGCAGCGTCTCGCCTCTGAACAGAACCTCGCCCGCGGTCTTGTCATGTAGACCCAACAAGGTTTTACCAAACGTCGATTTTCCCGAGCCGCTTTCGCCCACCAGCCCGACAATCTCGCGCTCGCCAACGGTTAACGACACGTTGTCTACTGCGTGGACTCGCCTGCCACGACCAACATCGAAAAACCGCGTGAGCCCCCTGGCTTCGACAAGTGGAGTAGGCTTATTTGGCTTCATAGTGGAGTCGCTCATGATGCCGCTCCTTGCTCAACCGCGCTGTCGTTTTCGATAAAATGGAGCTCGGCGGGTTTAAACGGCGAGTCGGCTTCGTGCAGCCAGCAGTGGCTGCCGTGCGGCCGATTAGTCCCGGCGCTCGATAGACTTGTCTCTGGCGGCTGCTGCTGTTGGCAGACTTTCATTGCGTGAGGACATCGCGGCGCGTAGCCACAGCCGGGTGGCGGCGAGAACAAATCAGGCGGGCTGCCTTCGATGGGCTGCAGGCTTTGTTTGAGTGTCGGGTCGTTGCTGGGCATCGCGGCCCTAAGGCCCAGTGTGTAGGGGTGAGCGCTGCGGTAAAAAATATCATCGACGCTGCCGCGCTCGACAACCTTGCCGGCATACATCACCGCCACCGAATCTGCCATGCGTGCGACCACGCCGAGATCGTGAGTGATGAGAACGATTGCCATGCCTGTTTCGCGCTGAAGGTCTTGCAGCAGGTCAAGAATTTGCGCCTGAATCGTGACGTCGAGCGCTGTGGTTGGCTCGTCGGCTATCAGTATCTCGGGCTTGCAGGCGATAGCCATCGCAATCATCGCGCGCTGCAACATGCCACCAGAGAATTCGAAAGGGTATTGTTTCGCCCGCGTTGCTGCCTCAGGAATGCGCGTGACCTCTAGCAATCGGATCGCTTCGCGCGCGGCCTCTGCGCGGCTCATCCCTTTGTGCACCTGTAACGGTTCGGCGATCTGATCGCCGATTGTCATGGTGGGATTCAGCGCGGTCATCGGATCCTGAAAAATCATACCGATCTGCGCGCCACGAATCTCACGCCCGTCGATACGCGACTGGCCCAGAATTTCTTGGCCGCGAAGGCGCGCAGAACCCTGCGTAATGCGACCCGGAGGCGTGGGAATCAACCCCATCATGCTTTGCACAGTAACCGACTTACCGCAGCCAGACTCGCCAACGATCGCGAGTGTCTCGCCCGCTGCAACACTAAAGTCCACGCCACGCACCGCCTGCACAATACCGCCGTAAGTGTCGAATTCAACGTTCAAGTTTTCGACGGTTAACAGATCACCCGTTGCCTGCGTCATTCTCTGTTCCTCATCCGGGCATCGAGCGCGTCGCGCAGGCCGTCTCCCAGCAAATTGAACGCGAGCACCGTGGTACTGATTAGCGCAGCCGGAAAAATAAGTTCATGCGGCGTGGTGAGCATCGTCTTTATGCCCTCGTTCGACATCGAACCCCACGATGGCGTTGGTGGTGCGACCCCCATACCGATAAATGACAGAAAAGCCTCGGTGAAAATAGCGTTAGGAATCGCAAACGTTAGCGTCACCAATACCACGCCAAGGGTATTCGGCAGCATATGCCGCAAAATCAAATAGTGTGTTTTGGCACCGAGCAACTGCGACGCACTGATATACCCCTGCTCCCTGATTTGTAGAATCTGCCCACGCACGAGGCGCGCAGTCGCAGGCCACATAAGCAGCACAAGCGCGACAAGCATCGGCATGACGCCGCTCTCTCCCGGCCCGATGCCAAACGCGATCTTAAACAGAATCATAAACAGCAGAAACGGCAAAGCGACAACGAAGTCGGCGAACCGCATCATTACCTGATCGGTTTTCCCGCCAATAAAACCCGCGACCGAACCAAAAAACACGCCGAATAGCACGAAACAGAGCGGTGCGCCGATGCCGATAAACAGCGAGACGCGCGCGCCCGCCATGAGCCGCGCGAGCATGTCGCGGCCAAGGTAGTCGGTACCTAGAGGGTGGAGCGCGAGTTCAACCCTATCGCCCGGAACGAGCGCTGCCTCATTTGCAACCAGCCCACGCTCGCGCGCTTCGGCAACGGTTGTTACACGCTGCACGTCGACGGTAAGTGCCGACGTTTCGCGTGACAGACTGCCGTCGGCGTTCAATGCAACGATCGTGTAGTAATACGTCCCCGATTTTATATCGAGTCGATCTTCGAAGGTGAGCGTCGCATTGTCGAAAAATTCCGCGCGCGGAATACCGTAGGCCAGCTCGGGGCCAACGGGGAAAAGGTTGCGGTAAACACGGTGGCCCCGAGCACTCGGCAGCGCGTCCCACGCAAGGCGCACCGACTGTGTGGTAGCAGGTTCGGCAAGCCGCAGCCCTGTGCCCGCGGTGGCGCCGCCAAGCCAAGGCGTGTAGGGATCAACGACAAGCGCCGAGCGATCAACGCCTGGTGGCTGACTTACCTGATCGAGGTCTTGAGACGCGGGATTCACTTGCCACAGCCAAGGGCCTATCAGAGTAAATAATAACAACCCGATCACAAGAAATAGCGACACCAAGGCGCGGCGATTCGCTTTAAGCCGAAGCCACGCATCTTGCCAATACGACAGAGAAGGCCGCGATAGTGTCTGCACTTCACGCTCTGTGCCAACGGGGGAAAAATCGAGCGCTGCTTTAGGATGAGAAGACATTACTGCATCCTCACACGAGGGTCGATTAGACCGTAAAGCACATCAACCACGATCACCATAAACACCAGAAACGCGCCATAGAACACTGTCGTTCCCATAATCACGGTGTAGTCGAGCTGCTGCACCGCCTGCACGAAATAACGCCCAAGGCCGGGTATTGCAAACACCAGCTCAACGACAAACCCGCCTGTAGTAATTGCTGCGATAGAGGGGCCGAGCACGGTGATAACGGGCAGGATCGCATTGCGCAGCTGGTGTTTGGTGAATATTCGCGCGGCCGGCAAGCCTTTAGCTTTTGCCGTGCGCACATAGTCTGAGCTAATCACCTCGAGCATCGACGAGCGCATGAGGCGCGTAAGATACGCCATCGTTCCCAGCCCTAGCACCAGAGCCGGCAGCAACATATGCGAGAGCGTGCCCCATCCTGCGACCGGTAACAGAGTGACGCCGAGAGCCGAGTTAACGCCAACCAGCATTAGCTGGCTTACCGCAGCGATCACGAAGCTCGGCACCGAAATGCCAAGAATGACGAAAAACATAATGACGTAATCGGGCATGCGATTGCGATAGAGCGCGGTAAGCGCACCCCATAAAACCCCACCCGCAGCGGCGAAAAGCACGGCAAGAATGCCGAGCGTTGCCGATACCGGAAAATGCTCGCGGATAATATCGTTAACCTCTCGGTTCTCTTGGGTAAAAGAGATACCGAAGTCACCGCGAATGAGATTGCCCAGATAAATGACATACTGTTCGGCGACCGGTTTATCGAGCCCATATTTTGCTTCGACGTTGGCACGAATTGCTGCCGTCATAGCGCGGTCGTTAAGCAGCGGATCGCCAGGAACATTGTGCATCGCAAAAAATGTTGCAGTGGCTATAAACCACACTGTAATCACGCCTTGGGCGAGACGCTTGAGGATGAAGCTCCACATTGTTTGTTGCTGCCTTTCTTATCGTTTTAGCTTGGATTTACTTTTTATTCAGTGCGGATTTAACTCGTCAACTACTCATTCTTCTTGTCGGCCGTTTATTCGCTCTTAATGGACGCATAAGTGTAGTCGACCTCGGGTCCCACCGTGCGCCTTATCAAGCCATCGAGCCGGGGGTCAACGACAAAAGACCAACCGCGTTCGTACATCGGGAGTACCACGATGTCTTCGTAACTGAGCCGCTGAATCTCGGCGAATGCTTGCATCCTTTTTACGGGGTCGAGTTCGGACTGGGCGATGCGAACGTAGCCATCCATTTCCGCGCTGTCATAGCGGCCGCGATTGTTGAGATTCCAAGACGAGAAGAGGTCACCAAACGTGAGCGCATCGTCGTAGTCTGGCCCCCAACCCGAAAGAACGAGGTCGAATTCTCCCGAAGTCATCTTCGCGAGTCGCTGCTTAAATGTTTGCAGGTCGATGCGTACCTCGAGCCCCAAGTTGCGCTTGAAAAGCTCTTGATAGTATTCCGCAGAGAGAGTGGAGACAGGCGTGTCACCGGTAAGCAAAACTATCGGCGGCCACGCATCGAGTCCGAGTTCTATGCGCGCAAGTTCGAGGTGTTCGCGCGCTTTCTCGATATCCATTTGATGTTTAGTAGGCGGATGCTGCTTTCGGAAAAGGTCTCCTGCACCTTGTATCCAGCTAGGAAAAAGACTCTCGGCAGGAATGTAGGCCGCTTCTTTTAAGACTTTATACACCAGCTCCGAGGGGTCTTGTGCGAGCTGCATTGCACGGCGAAAATTTTTGTTCTTGGTGATTCGGCCTTCACGGTGGTTGAATTCTAGAAAGAAAACCGTGCCATCCATAAAGCGGTCAATATGCCAGCGCCGCTCCATCGCCTCGGGCAGCATCGGCGCGACAAGGTCAGTATCGGCTATCTGTGCGTCTTTGAAGAGATTGAGTTTGGCGTTCACATCGGTGGTGATATAGGCCACATTGATTTCGTCTAGAAAGCCTTTTTCATCATTCCAGTAATACGGGTTTTTGGTCCAGCGCATGGAAGCGCCGTGCACCCAATCGGTGAGCAAATACGGGCCATTATAAAGCAGCATGTCGGCATCGGCGGCGTAGCGGCCATTGGTAGACTGAAAGAAATCCTCGCGCGCTGGCAAGAAGGTAATGAACGCAACTAATTTATCGAAATACGGCGTCGCCTGTTCGAACGTCACCTCGAGCTGTCTGTCGCTTGCTGCACTTACACCAAGCGTCTGAATGGGAAGGTCTCCGTTGGTGATCGCCTCGGCGTTCTTGATCGGATAGGTGATGAATGCGTATTGCGAGCCTGTTTCGGGGTCAACCACACGGCGCCAAGCGAAGACGAAATCATCCGCTGTTACCGGCTTGCCGTCACTCCAAAGCGCGTTATCACGCAGCCAGAACGTTGCGCCGTCTTCACGAATTTCCCATCTTTCGGCCACACCAGGAATGAGCTGCCCAGCCCTGTCATAGCTTAGCAAGCCTTCCATGACATGACCCAGCACCGAAAAACTCGCCGCGTCTGTTGAGCGCCCTGAGTCTAGCTGAGGAGGTTCTTGGCGCAGCGTTATGGTGATGCTGTTATTGTCAGAATCGATAGCACCGCCACCCGCTCCGCCCCCAGTGCCGCCCACGGCGAACGCGAGTAGCGCCATTAGACCGCCGAGAACGCCGAGTGCTGCAAGCGCGTAGAGACCCAGTTGTTTGCCCGCCGAACGGGTGAAGTGATCGTCGCTTAGGACTGGCTTCGCTGTTTCGCTCATAGTTGACTACTTTTGATAGGGTGCTCTCAAGAAAAGGCAGGCGCCTATTGCCTAAAGTGCGGCGCGTATGGCGTAAATCAATCCGCCAATTAACAAAACGACTGTAGAGATGTAGCCGATTAAGAAGCCGGGGCCGCGCTTAGCAGGGTCTTTTACATAACCCAATAGGAACATTAATCGACCGATAAGAAAAACGACGCCGAGGCCAGCGGCGACAGTCGCGTTACCGAAATAGCCAAACACGAAGATTGAAGGGATGAATATTATGAGCTGCTCTAACGTGTTCATGTGCACGCGATAATAGCGATCAAAGATTGGGTGGCCAGTAATAGCAGGCGCTTTGATTTCATAGGTGCCGCGAGCTTTACCAACCAGCATGCCAAAAACAGAGTACTGAAGAAGAGCCAGCGAAATGACGATTGCAACGAGTTCCATGAACATAATTCCTTAAAGTGTGGGTGCGTTCGACAATAGCAAACCGCCTGCATCCATGACAGTACTTTGACGTGAATTAGCCGCCACTTGGCGTATAATCTTTCCACTACTCGCCAAAAAGCGGCACAGCTGCGCAGGCAGCCGAGTCGCAAAGATTGCCGAAGGCACCCGACAGACGCTGGAAGGAGCACCACATGACAGAGAAAGCCCCAAGCAAGGCAAAAGCAACGAAGCCCAAGGCAGACGCGGGATTTAACTTCGAACGCTCTATCGAACAGCTAGAAACGCTGGTCGCGGCAATGGAAGATGGAGAACTCTCCCTCGAAGACTCACTAGAGGCTTTCGAGAAGGGCATTAAATTGACCCGCGAGTGCCAATCCGCGCTGCGTCAAGCCGAACAAAAGGTTCAGGTGCTGATGGACGAGTCTGGGACAACACAAGACTTAAAACTAGAAGACGAGACAGACGAAAACCCCTTCTAGTCAGACACATCTAATCTAAAAAGAGCGAATCACTGTAGCATCTAGCACCGGCAGTGAGCGTATAACCGAGTATAGCCATTAGCGGCAGCCAAATGAGTTCACCATGAGCGCGACCCACAGTTCAGCGTCAAACGGTTCACAGCCCACTAGCTCAGCGTCACCAATGCCCCTGCCCTCCCTCGCGATGTCGCAGGAAGGCTTTATGCAGGCCAGCCGTCAGCGGGTCAACGCCCGGCTTTGGGCAGCAATCGCGAACGAGGATGGCAGTGTCAAACTGCAAGAAGCCATGATTCACGCCTGTGCCGATGGCGGTAAGCGCATACGCCCACTGCTAGCCTATGCCAGCGCCCTCGCCGTTGGCGGCACCGTCGAAAAGGCCGATGCCGCAGCAACGGCCGTCGAACTCATCCACTGCTATTCATTAGTACACGACGACCTGCCCGCAATGGATGATGATGACCTGCGCCGCGGCAAACCGACAGTGCACAAAGCATTCGACGAGGCGACGGCGATTCTTGTTGGCGATGCATTGCAGGCGCTCGCGTTCGAGCTTCTCTGCACGAGTAACGGCGTCGGCAGCGAGCAGCGGTTAGAGATGATTACCTGCCTCGCTACCGCTGCAGGTGCGCGTGGCATGGTCGGCGGACAGGCGCTAGACTTCGAAGCCGTAGGCGAAGCGCAGACTCTCGAGCAGCTTGAGAAAATGCACAGCCTAAAAACTGGCGCGCTAATTCGTGCCGCCGTTCGTTTAGGCGGGTTAAGCCATGAACAATGCAGCGCGGAGGCCCTTGCAAGCCTAGATGAGTACGCCGCGAAACTGGGCCTCGCTTTTCAAGTGCGCGACGACATACTCGATGAAATAAGCGACACAGCGACACTCGGCAAGCCACAGGGCTCGGACAGTGAGGCCAATAAGCCTACCTATTTATCTCTGCTCGGACTCGACGCCGCGCGTGCTAAGGCCGAGGACCTCGCCCGCGAAGCCACCGAGGCGTTAGAGAATTTTGATGAGAAGGCCGAGCCGCTGCGAAGACTTGCCGACTATATAGTCGAGCGCCTTAATTAAACACGAATCTGTATTGAGCGCCGCGTAGGGCGGCTTGCACGTGCAACAAGGATTAAGCCTAGATGTTAGACGCAATACCAACAGAGCGCCCAATTACGCCGCTGCTCGATTCGATCGACGAAACCGAAAAGCTGCGCGAGCTCGATGTCGATCAGCTCGACACACTCGCACGCGAGCTGCGTGAGTTCCTGCTCTATTCTGTTGGTAAAACCGGCGGTCATTTTGGCGCTGGCCTCGGCGTCGTCGAGCTTACGATCGCCCTGCACTACGTGTTTAACACGCCCCACGACAGCCTTGTCTGGGATGTTGGGCATCAAGCCTATCCGCATAAAATTTTAACCGGCCGCCGCGAGCGTATGCTCACCATGCGGCAGCCAAATGGCCTCGCCGCCTTTCCAACCCGCAGCGAAAGCGACTATGACACCTTCGGCGTGGGGCATTCGAGCACCTCGATCAGCGCCGCGTTAGGCATGATGGCCGCTAAACTCCAGCAGGGACGCGCGAAAGACAGTCACACGATTGCTATCATAGGCGACGGTGCGATGACCGCGGGCATGGCCTTCGAAGCGCTCAATCACGCCGGCGCACTCGACGACAATGTGCTCGTTATCCTCAACGATAACAACATGTCGATCTCGAATAACGTCGGCGGCTTGTCTAGCTATTTTGCGCGCATGTGGGCGAGCAAGCCCTATAACTTTATCCGCAGCGGCAGCAAACGCGTGCTGTCGAAACTTCCTCCTGCCCTTAAAGCCGTGCATCGCGCCGAAGAATATATGAAGGGCATGGTCTCTCCCGGCACGCTATTCGAGGAGATTGGTTTTAATTACATTGGTCTGGTCGACGGACACGACACCGAAGAACTGGTTGAAATCCTCAGCAACGTTAAAACCCTGCGCGGGCCTCAGCTTTTGCATGTTGTTACACAAAAAGGCAAAGGCTACACCGAATCCGAGAATGATCCCTTCGGCATGCACGCATTGAGCAAGATTACTCCTGCCTCTGCCGCGCCAGCCGCCACGGCGCCTTCGCCAACTTATTCGCAGGTATTCGGCGACTGGCTTTGCGATATGGCCGACGCCGACGATCAGGCTGTTGGCATTACTCCCGCTATGGGCGAAGGCTCGGGCATGCGTGAGTTTGCCGAGCGCTTCCCAAAACGATTTTTCGACGTAGCAATCGCCGAACAGCATGCCGTAACCTTTGCTGCCGGCATGGCGTGTGAGGGCGCAAAGCCTGTCGTGGCAATCTATTCGACTTTCCTACAGCGCGCCTACGACCAGTTAATCCACGATGTTGCTCTGCAGAACTTAGATGTGCTTTTTGCAATCGATCGCGCGGGTTTAGTTGGCGAAGACGGACCAACTCACGCAGGTAGCTTCGACATCAGCTACCTGCGCTGCATCCCTAATATGGTTGTGATGACGCCGAGCGACGAAGCCGAAACGCGCTTAATGCTCAGTACCGGCTATCAGCACAAAGGCCCTGCCGCGGTGCGTTATCCGCGAGGAAAAGGCCCGGGCGCTGCGCTAAGCGGCAGTCTCGATACGCTAGTAATCGGCAAAGGCATTATTAGGCGCAAGGGTGAAAACGTCGCTCTCCTCGCCTTCGGCAGCCTCACAGCAGCGGCGCTTACCGCAGCCGAAACCCTCGATGCCACCGTGGCCGATATGCGTTTTGTAAAACCCCTCGACGCTGAACTCATCGCCGAACTCGCGAGCACTCACGGCCTGCTTGTCACTGTCGAAGAAAACGCGATTATGGGCGGCGCGGGCTCGGCTGTCTGCGAGCACCTTGCTGCTACAAATTATAAAACGTCTATTCTAAATCTCGGCCTAAGCGATACCTTTATCGAACATGGCAAAGTCCCTCAAATGCTCGCAGGCGAAGGCCTCGATGCAGAAGGCATCGTTCGCGCGATTCGCGCAAGACTAGCAGGCTAACGCTTTACCTCACGTCTACGTTGACTCCCTCCCCCGCCCTCTATAGACTGCGGCCATCTTGCGATTCACCTAATTTTACCTGGCGAATAGCTAGATAAGTTTTTCTTGGTGCCAGCAATGCTGGCTAATTGGGAAGTCGGTGAGAATCCGACACTGCCCCCGCAACGGTAACGCGCGCCCCAGATTCCTCTGAGCGCTCGAAGTCCGATACCAGCCATAAAGACTTTTTACTTGATGCAGCGGAGGGCTACATCAGTGGCAGAGCCGTGTGCTCTTCTGCCTGTCCCCTCCCTGATGAAAGTTTTTGCCAGAGGCGCCATTTCGGTGTCGGCGAATTTCATTGGGAGTTATACATGTCATTCTTTACTGGCCTTCGCGGCCTCTCTCGCGCGCCTTTGTTTACCGGCACGCTTCTCGCAGGCTCGCTGCTTAGTAGCTTAAGCAACATAAGCCTCGCGCAATCATCTCAACAAAACGCCGCTCAGAACACGAGCCAAGACTCAATCGAAGAGCTTGTCGTGGTGGGCAATCGTTTTCCTGTGCCCCGCCGTCAGCTAGCGACGTCGGTGTCGGTTGTCGACGCGCAGCAGATTCGCGACTACGGCAGCTTTACGCTTACCGATATTCTTCGCCAGACTGCCGCCGTGGGTGCGTCGAGCAATGGCGGCGTCGGCTCTCTGTCGACACTGCGGATTCGCGGCGAGCAGGGCTTTCGCACGCTAACGGTATTCGACGGCATGCGCCTATCTGACCCTAGCGGCACCCAGGTCGCCGCACCGATCGAGCACCTTCTGGCTAGCGAGATAGGACGCATCGAAGTGCTGCGCGGGCCACAGGGTTTAAGCTACGGCGCCGATGCCGGCGGCGTGATTAACATCAGCTCTGCGCCAAACCAGAACGGCTTTAGCGGTGCAATCGATGCGCAAGGCGGCGCCCGCGGCACTCAGCAGCTAAGCACGCAGTTGGGCTTCGGCGGCGAACGTGTTGACGTCAGTCTCGCCGCGTCGGACTTCGGTGCCGATGGCTTCAATTCACGGTTGTCCGATACGGATTTACTCGACGACGATGGCTACGACAACACAACGATTCATGCACGCGTGGGCGTTAAGTTGACCGAGTCGCTAGACCTCGAACTTGTGCGCCGCGAGACATCGAGCGAATCGCAATTTGACGGCTGCTTTAGTGGTTTTAATCAGGTCAACGAGTGCCTGTCGATTTATGACTTTACCGGCAGTCGCGCCGCGCTAAATTACCAATCCGGCAGCGTCACTCAGTCGCTTGCTTATGCGTTAACCGAAACCGATCGCGACAACCTCTCCCAAGGCGTCAGCGCCTTTAGTGCGGCGGGCGAGCTTGAGCGCTGGGAATACCAGCTGGGGCTGAGCGATCTGCCCGGCTTCGATCTCATTGCAGGCATCGACCTCGAGCGCGAAGTGAATGACGCCGATGACCGTGACAACAGCGGCGTCTATGCCGAAGTGCTTAGCGACTTCTCCGAGCGCTGGTTCATCACGCTTGGATTTCGCCAAGACGACAACGAGGACTTCGGCGAGTTTACAAGCTACCGATTGAGCAGCGCCTACCTGATCGATCTAGGCGGCAATACGCTCAAACTTAAGGGGGCAGTCGGCCGCGGATTCCGTGCACCTAGCCTCTACGAAATTTCTTATAACGAAGGGCCCTGGGCATCACCACCGGCGGCTGGCCTTGCGCTCAATGCCGAGCAAAGTAGCGGTTTCGAATTTGGTTTCGAATACAGCGCTGATCGCTATGTCGTCGAATTCGTCGCGTTCCAGCAAGACGTCGAAGACGCAATCGATTTCGACCTCGCAGGCTTTAGTGGCTACTTGCAGTTTGAAGGACGCAACCGCTCCGAAGGCATTGAACTTGTAACTCGCGCTAGCCTGACCGAAACCCTCAGCGCAACGGCCAACTTTACGCTCAATAAGACCAAGCGCGCGAATGGCCTCGCACGACTGCGCCGCCCCGAGCAGATGCTTAATTTAGGGCTTAGCTACCAAGATCCCGTGGGCAAACTGCGCATTAACGCCTTCTATCGCCACTCTCAAAATGCGATAGACGAACAGGCGGGAACGCTTATCGACTTAGATGATTTTGGCGTGCTCGACCTCAACGCAAGTTACACGCTGCGTGAAGGCGTCGAATTGTATGTGCGCCTTGAGAACTCCATTGATGAGCAATACCGCGAAGTCGGCGACTATCGTACAGCTAATAGGGGCGCTTTCGCAGGCGTCCGCTTAAGCCTATAACTTGATAGACTGCGAACAAAGAAACGACTAAGGAGTCTCTAGAATGACCGACCAGGCCAGTAACAAAGAAGTCGCGAGCGAGGCAGCTGCCGAACGTAACGCGCGTCATAAGCGCGCGATGGAGCGAAAGAAAGCCTATATCGACGGCAATATTGCCGCAGCTACAATCGACAAAGGCTTGATGGTTGTTCTGACTGGCAACGGCAAAGGCAAGAGCTCATCGGCGTTCGGCATGCTCGCTCGCAGCGTTGGCCACGGCCTTCGCTGCGGCGTCGTGCAATTCATTAAGGGCCAATGGGAATGCGGCGAACAGATGCTATTTGGCGAACACCCGCTGGTTGAATTTCATGTAATGAACACCGGCTTCACTTGGGATACCCAAGACCGCGAAGCCGACATCGCCGCAGCCGTCAGCACGTGGGCTAATGGCGTCCGACTATTAAAAGATCCCGAGGTTGATGTCGTGATTCTAGACGAACTCACCTACATGCTGACCTACGGGTATTTAGACAAAGAAGAAGTACTTGCGGCGCTCGAGAATCGACCGGAGGGTCAACACGTGATCGTCACTGGTCGCAATGCGGCAAAAGAGTTAATCGAAATTGCCGACACGGTAACCGAGCTCGGCGATAACAAACACGCGTTCTATTCGGGCGTAAAGGTACAGAAGGGGATCGACTACTGAGTCGCCTCTTCACGCCTACTAAGCCGCGGCGGAAGCGCGTAGGCTTAGCACTGCTGCGCACTCTTTTTGCGCTTATCACCCCTCTCAGCGCAGTGGCACAGCAGAGCGATACTGTCGATGCGGGGTCGGCGCAGCAAACTCCTCTGCCGCCAACCATCGAGGTCATCGATGACCGCGGGGTCAGCATCCAGCTAGCACAGCCTGCCGAGCGAATTATCAGCCTCGCCCCCTCACTGACCGAACTGCTTTATGTGGCCGGCGCAGGGAGTAAATTAGTTGGCGTAGTCGAATACAGCGACTACCCCGAGGAAGCCTTGAGTCTTCCTTTAATAGGCCGCTTCGACCGTTTCGATATCGAACGCATCTTAGAATTAAAACCCGATCTCGTCGTCGCTTGGCTTACAGGCAATCCACGCTCGACTATCGAGGCGCTCGAGAATTTAGGCCTCAACGTCTATGTGGCCGAGCCAAAGTTCCTCGACTCGATTCCGACCCAGCTGACCAAACTAGGACTACTCGCGGGCACCGAAGCGGATGCAAGTGCAGCGATCGATGATTACGAGACAACGCTTGCCCGGCTAGCAACACGCTATCGCGCTGAGTCCCCGGTACGTGTTTTTTATCAGGTGTGGGACCGACCGCTGATGACCGCGGGCGGCGCCGAGCTAACCAACGACCTCATTGAGTTATGCGGTGGCATCAATGTTTTCGGAGAGCTGTCGGCGCTCGCGCCCAAGGTGAATCTCGAAGCCGTTCTGCTGCGCGACCCCGAGCTTATCGTCGCGAGTGGTATCGACGAGCGGCGCCCTGCTTGGCTCGACACGTGGGATGAATGGCCGAGCATTACGGCTGTCGCAAACCGGCAGGTGGTTTTCATCGACCCCGATTTAACCCAGCGACATAGTCCTCGGGTTTTACAAGGCGCGGAGATTTTGTGCGAGCAAATTGCTACTGCGAGGGCATTGCAGCGCGAGGGCGCAGGTCAGTAATCCGATAAAAGAAAGCGCTGTTGCGAGGGCTAATTCGAGGGATACTCGGCAGCATTATGAAACAGCAGGCTCGCGCTTACCTTCTCGCCTACTACTTCGAGCCTTACCCGCGAAAAACTCGCGAAGGGAATGTGCAGCGGAAAACTTTTGTTCAGCGGCATGCCGAGCACAGTCGGCAGCACGACTCGTAATACCCCACCATGAGTCACGACCAACACGTGTCCGCCATCGGGTTCTGTCGCAATATCTGCCCATGCGCCAAGTATGCGGTCTTTGAAGTCGAGATAATTCTCGCCATTCGGCGGCGCAAGTTTAGACAAGTCGCGGCGAAACTCGGCAAACTGCGGCGCCGCAATTTTACGCCACTCGTCGATTGGCATACCGTCCCAATCACCGTAGTCGATTTCTTGCCAGCGGTCCTCAACATGAGGAGTAAGCGTATGGGCAGCAGCGGCGTGCGCGGCAAAATGCTGGCAACGTTCGAGCGGCGAAGAAATCACTTTAGTCCAGCGAGGCGTTAAGGGAGTTGGGCTAACTGGCGAAATTAGGCCAAGTTCGGCCGCGTAGGCAGCATTGGGGTCGAGTGTGAGCGCAGCTGAGGTGCTCATCTGGCGCCAGCCAGTAGTCGTGAGCTTCGGGTTGATTCGGCCCCTGAGTATATCGCCGCCTTCGGGCTCGCCGTGTCTCAGTAAATCGACGGTGATTATTCGTTTAGCGCCTGTCTTAGTGTCTGTCATGGCCGCGTGACTTTTCAGTAGATGCCTGGTTATTTTAAGAGGTGGCCCATCTTCGCCACCTTAACCGACAGATAGCCCTCATTGTGCGGGTTCGAGCCGGTCTGAATAGGCACGATCTCCGGCACGTCGAATCCCATCGCTTTGAGAGAATCTACCTTAGCAGGATTATTAGTGAGTAATCGCAGCGCGCTAACACCAAGGTGTTCTAGCATCGGTTTGCATATTTCATATTCACGCCCGTCTGCCGCAAAGCCTAACTGCTCGTTTGCTTCGACAGTATCGGCGCCGCTGTCTTGCAGTGCATACGCTTTGATTTTATTGAGAAGGCCAATACCGCGCCCTTCCTGGCGCAAATAAAGAATCATGCCGCGGCCTAATTCGCCAACTTCCTTCATGGCGTATTGCAGCTGAGGACCACAATCGCAGCGCAGGCTAAATAGGCAGTCGCCGGTTAAGCACTCGCTATGAATTCTGCACAACACAGGCTCATCGCCTGTGACATCGCCGCAGACCAAAGCAACATGCTCTTTGCCTGTGCTGTCGTCTTCGAAACCGTGCAGGGTAAATTGCCCCCACTGTGTGGGAAGCTCGGCGGATGCTACAAACTTAACTGACAAAAGACTTTTCCTCTGCCGCTGCATAGTTAGCGCGGCTGTAATTCGATCGCTGCAATGTGGCCAACGCTCCCAAGCAAGAGCCAGGCTTGCGAAGCTCACTTGCGAGGCTTAAGAATGGCTAGGCGGAGACTGCTAACCGACTAGCAAAGCGATACCCTGTAGGCATAAGCAGGCAAGTATACCCGCTATTACGTCATCAAGCATGATGCCTAGGCCCCCTTCGACTTTCTCATCGGCCCATTTTATGGGCCAAGGCTTGGCTATATCTAAGACGCGAAAGAGAGCGAAGCCCACAAGCATCCAAACCACGCCTGCTGGCGCCATAAACATCGTAATCCAATAGCCGACAAATTCGTCCCAGACGATGCCGCCATGGTCATGCACACCAAGGTCTTTAGAAGTTCGGCCACACAGCCAAATACCAATCACTGTGGTAACGACGAGTATCGCGCCGTAGACCAATGGCGGCAGCGGCGGAGCGAGCCAGTAGAGAAGCATTGCTGCCAGCGTGCCAAAGGTACCAGGCGCCACTGGCGCTGCGCCGCTACCAAGCCCAAACGCCAAAAAATGAATTGGGTTTGTCCAAACCGATCGCGGCGCTAGGTTAGCCATCTTGCTCTCGTTTCCCATTTTATTAAGTGTCACTCTCTGAGTTCGTTTGCTATTCGCAGGCCTAAATCAGAAATGACGATAGGCATTAGACGCTAGCTCAATGGCCTCACCTGCCCTGCTCAGCGTAAGCCCCGAGCCTTCGGCGATAACGCCGATTGGGGTCACAGCCAGTGCCAACGCATGCGCGATATCTTGCACGCCAGAAAGCGACTCCGGCGCCACTGTAAAGCATAGTTCGTAGTCATCGCCGCCGCCAAGCGCTGCGCGCTCGCGCTGTTCGGCGCAAAGCACCTCCATTAGGGTCTTGGAATACGGCAACGCCTCGAGAGTTAATTGTGCACTGACACCGCTCGCCTCGAGAATGTGTGCAAGGTCACCAAGCAACCCGTCGGACAGATCGATGCACGCGTTGATTTGCTCGCGAGCCTGCTGCGCGAAGTCGGTTCGCGGCTCCGGTGTATAGTATCTCGCTAAGAGGGCTTGCTCTTGCGCTTTATTCGGGCGCGATGTGAAAGCGAATTGCGGGCCAAGGTGGGATTCACACCCTAGCAGAAGCAAAGCAGTTGCCGCATCGCCGAGCGTGCCGGTCACACAGACCAGATCGCCTGCGCGCGCCGACGATCTGCGCAAAAATGACTCCGCCCGACCCATGCCGTGAACCTGAATCGTAATGGCAAGAGGCCCACGCGTCGTGTCGCCGCCGATGAGAGGGCAGTTGAACTGCCTAGCACTTTCGAGCAACCCTGCGGCAAACTCGGCGATCCAGCCGTCGTCGCTTTCGGGGAGCGTAAGGCCAAGAGTAAAGCACAGCGGTTCCGCGCCCATGGCGGCAATATCACTTAGGTTAACCGCGAGCGCGCGTCGAGCGAGTAATCTAGCAGGTGCGTCTTTGAGGAAATGAACGCCTTCGACAAGGGTGTCTAATGACAGCGCGATCGCCATGCCGTTGGGGGGTTGAACGATCGCTGCGTCATCGCCTATGCCAAGCACGACACCGTCGCGATCAAAGCCTAAGCCTTCGTCGACGAAGCAGCGCCTGATGAGTTCGAACTCAGAATAGGACACGGGTGAGGCCTCGATCTAAGCGCGGCTTTTGGTCTCGAGTGGCCTGAGCGTCAGCGCCAGTTTGTCCAAAACACCGTTTATGTATTTATGGCCATCGGTGGCACCGAAGACCTTAGCAAGCTCGATACACTCGTTTATGACCACTCGGTAAGGAACATCGATGCGGTTGGCGAATTCGTAAGTGCCAAGATAAAGCACGGCTTGCTCAATGGGGTCGAGCGCCGAAGCCTTACGGTCGAGTAACGGCTCGATATGCGCATCAAGCTCGGCGCGTTGACTTACGATGCCGCCTAAGATCTCGGTAAAATACTCCCAGTCGACCTTGCCGGTGTGTTCTTCGCGAAACTCTTCCTCGATCGCTCCCGGAGTCGACCCCGACAACAAGTGCTGGTACATCGCCTGCATCACGAGACGGCGCGCTTTACGGCGCTGCGCGATTGGAATGCGCGACCTAGCAGCAATAGCACCGGCGGCAGCTTGACTAGTGAGCGCGGTCATTACGCGTCCAACTGACGAAGTAGGCTAACCATCTCGACGGCCGTGATAGCCGCCTCGGCGCCTTTATTGCCAGCTTTGGTGCCCGAGCGTTCGATTGCCTGTTCGATGCTATCAACCGTGAGCACGCCAAACGTCACCGGCTTGCCCGAATCGAGCGACACCTGACCTAAGCCTTTAACACATTCGCCCGCAACGTATTCGAAATGCGGCGTACCACCGCGAATAACCGCGCCGAGTGCAATAACCGCGTCACAGTCGTCGCGCGAGGCAAGCTTCTTAACGGCGAGAGGCAGTTCGAACGCACCAGGAACCCTGACGATCAAGATATCTTTGTCGGCTACACCGTGGCGGCGCAGTGTGTCGAGCGCGCCTTCTAAAAGGCTCTCAACAACGAAACCGTTCCAGCGAGCGACTGCAATAATATAGCGCGCCGATGCGTTAACGAATGTGCCTTCGATTGTCTTGATTGTGCTCATCTCTTTACTCTCTCTGTTCACTCATCTCGCTGCGCGGGTGAGGGTATTAAATTTTATTTTTCAAATTCGACAAATTCGACGATATCGAGGTCAAAGCCCGAAATCGCGTTAAAACGCGCCGGATAGCTCAGCAGTCGCATCTTGCCGACACCTAGGTCACGCAAAATCTGCGAGCCTGTGCCAATGGTTACGTCGCTACCGCTGCGACTCACCGCGCTAGACTCTTTGTCGCGCGCGAGTGCGGAGGCAATGTCTTGTTCCAGCGGCTGGCCGTAGTCGTCGCCGGATAATAACACGGCGACACCGCTTCCTTCTTCGTTGATGCGCTTAAGTGCGCTCGAGAACGACCAGCTGGTGCGTTCGGCATTATACACCTCGCAGATATCGCGAACCGTATTAGGAATGTGCACGCGCACGAGCGCGGGTTCGTCCGCCTTGATCTCACCCTTGGTAAACGCAAGGTGCATGCTGCCACTAATGGAATCGCGGTAGGTATGGCAGTCAAATTCACCGAACTGTGTCTGCACTTTCTCGGTGCCGACAAGCGAGACGGTCTGCTCGTTAGCAATGCGGTAATGGATAAGGTCAACGATCGTACCGATTTTTAACCCGTGCTTTTCGGCGAATATTTCGAGGTCGGGGCGGCGCGCCATCGTCCCGTCTTCATTCATTATTTCGACAATAGCAGCCGCAGGGCTAAGACCCGCTAGTCGGGCTAGATCGCAGCCAGCCTCGGTGTGCCCCGCACGGCGCAGAACGCCACCAGGTTGCGCCATGATCGGGAAAATATGTCCCGGCTGAACAATATCGCTCGGCTCGCTGGCACGATCGACTGCCACTTGAATAGTGCGCGCCCTGTCGGCCGCGGAGATTCCGGTTGTTACGCCCGACGCAGCTTCTATCGACACCGTAAAGTTTGTGCTGTAAGGCGTGTTGTTCTCATCAACCATGAGAGGCAACTTAAGAAATTCGCAGCGCTCGCGCGTGAGCGTCAGACAAATGAGGCCACGCGCATTAGTCGCCATAAAATTGACATCGGGCGTAGTGATGCATTCGGCGGCGATGATCAAGTCGCCTTCGTTCTCGCGATCTTCGTCGTCCATAAGGATGACCATTTTGCCTTGGCGAATGTCTTCGATGATTTCTTCGACTGTATTCAATTTCATGACGTTGGAATAATTTCCTTGGAGCTAATCGTTAACTCTCATTAGTGATTTTTAGCGCGAGTCGTAAGTCAATGTCGCGTTCAATATGCGCTGCCGATAGCGCTACTTATAGCCGTGTTCGGCGAGAAATTCTGCGTCAATTCCACCAGCCTGTTCTTTCCAGCCATGCTCTTTTGCCGCCTTGTCGCCAAGCATCAATCGCTCTAGATACCGAGCCACGAGGTCTACTTCGAGATTCACTTTCTGGCCAACCACATACTCGCCGATGATGGTTTCGACCTGCGTGTGCGGAATCACGTTTACAGTAAACTGCGCACCGTTTACCGCATTAACCGTGAGGCTAGTCCCGTCAATGCAGATCGAACCCTTGCCGGCAATATAACGCGCAAGCTCTTTAGGCGCCTCGTAGATGAGACGGATGCTCTGCCCGTCTGGCGCTGAACTGACAAGCGAACCCACGCCATCGACGTGACCGCTTACTATGTGCCCGCCGAATCGGCTTGTCGCCTGCATCGCCTTCTCAAGATTAACGCGCGATCCTGTTTTGAGCTGGCCAAGGCTTGTGCAATTCATCGTCTCGTTAGACACGTCGGCGGCAAACTGATGCTCATCAAACTCGACAACCGTGAGGCAGCAACCGTTAACGGCAATGCTATCGCCTAGCTTTACATCAGCGAGCGACAGGCCGCCGGCTGAGACCAAAAGTCGCCACTCTTCGCGGACACGCGTAAGGTTAGCGACTGAGCCGGTAGCTTCGATAATTCCTGTAAACATGATTCACCTTCTAACGAACTAACTAACAATCTAACAAGGTTTACTCTTTTTACGCCGCGTATCTTCGCACCACGTAAAATTAGCGAGGCCTGAGCGTGACCTTTATGTCGGCGCCGACCTGCTCGAGTGAATCGACTTTGAACTCAATCGCGTCACTCAATTCGTTTAGGCCGCTCATTCCCAGCAAAGGTCTGCCGTCGCTGCCTAGCAGTTTTGGCGCAATGTAGATGATCAATTCGTCGACAAGCCCTGCCTCGATAAAACTGCCACTCAACGTCGCGCCAGCCTCGACCAACACCTCATTGCATTCATCTAGCTCAGCGAGCGATTCTAGCACAGACAACAAGTCCACCCTTGATGGAGACTCGCCGGTGTTCGGCGCTAAACGTGCCTCGACAGACGATGACGCCTCTGCGAAGCTATTCGCGCCATCGAGCCTATACGCAATGCAGCGCCCGGGCTCTGTGACTATCTTAGCTGTCTCACTCAAGCGCCCACGGCTATCGAGAACAACACGCAACGGTGGGTTAGACAACAGCAGCTCATTCCAGACCAATTGCTGTGCGTTCAGTCCGAGCTCTGCCTGTCTCAGGGTCATCGCTGGATCGTCGGCTAAAACCGTCTCGATTCCGGTCACGATGGCGTCGCACTCAGCGCGAAGTCGTTGCACGTCGCTGCGCGCCTCTACGCCGGTTATCCATTTGCTCTCGCCATTCGCCAGCGCTGTGCGACCATCTAAACTCATCGCAAGCTTGCACCGAACGAAAGGCCTACGCCGCTCGAGCCTACTGAAAAAACCACGATTCAATCGTCGAGCGCTATTCTCGAAATCCTGTAAAAAAAAGACCTCTACTCCCGCCGCCTCTAACGCAGCAATCCCGCCACCGCTCACTTTGGGATTGGGGTCTTTACTCGCTATAACAACGCGGCTTACACCAGCCTCGATAAGCGCCGAGCTACACGGTCCTGTCCGGCCTGTATGGCAGCAGGGCTCAAGCGTTACGAAAGCTGTCGACCCTGCCGCAAGAGGAAACGCATCGGCAATCGCTTCGGGCTCTGCGTGAGGCAACCCTGCTCCCTTATGCCAGCCTTCGCCTACTACGCTGTCACCTACCTCGCCATTGCTAACAACGATTACACAACCTACGCGGGGATTCGGAGCAGCACTAAATACAGACGCAGCGAGTTGAATCGCGCGCTGCATATGCTGAGGCCACGCTGTCTTTTGCGCGTCGAGCTCGCTATTACGTAGGGTTTGCATAAGGGGATGCCTTAGGCGCTAAAAGAATGAAGACGCCGAGGCGTTTTTTGAGCAGCGTGTTTTTGGCACCACCGCCTGTTCTAAGCCTCGGGTTTTTCCTCGTTTGATAAGCGATCAATCTCCTGACGAAACTCGTCGAGGTCTTTAAAGCTGCGATAGACCGAAGCGAAACGCACGAATGCGACTTCGTCCAGATCGCGCAGCTGACTCATCACGAGTTCGCCCACCGCGCGTGAATCGATTTCACGTTCGCCAGTTGCGCGCAAGCTCGCTTTAATCTTAGTGACCGCCTCTTCGACACGCTCGATGCTCACGGGGCGTTTCTCTAAGGCTTTCATCAAGCCTGCCGTCATTTTGTCTTCGTTAAAGGGCTCGCGTATACCACCTGCTTTAATAATTCGCGGCATCACTAGTTCGGCCGCTTCGTAGGTCGTAAAGCGCTCGGCGCAGGTGATACATTCGCGGCGACGGCGCACATTATTACCCTCGGCGACGAGCCGCGAATCGATTACTTTGGTGTCGACCGCACTACAAAAAGGACAATGCATACCTTAGGTTCCGTTTAAGCGAATTTGCTCGCTGCCAGCACCGGCAGGCGAGCATCGGTAATCGAACGATGGCCTAGCCGTAAACCGGGAAGCGCGAGCAGAGCTCGAGAACTTTCTGTTTTACCTCGGCGATCACAGCTTCATCTTCGATGTTATCTAATACATCACACATCCACGAGGTCATCTCAGCGACTTCGGCCTCTTTGAACCCGCGCGTCGTGACTGCTGGCGATCCAATGCGAAGGCCGCTCGTGACGAAAGGCGATTTCGGATCGTTCGGTACAGCATTCTTGTTCACGGTGATATTCGCACGCCCCAGCGCTGCGTCGGCATCTTTACCGGTGATGTCTTGCTTGATCAGGCTCAGCAAGAATAAATGATCATCGGTGCCGCCTGAGACAACCTCATAACCACGCGCCATGAATCCTTTCGCCATCTCACGCGCATTTGCAACAACCTGCGCCTGATACGCTTTAAACTCATCGCTCATCGCTTCCTTGAAGCAGATCGCTTTCGCTGCGATCACATGCATCAAGGGGCCGCCTTGGCTTTCGGGGAATACTGCAAAATTCAGCTTCTTCTCGAGCTCGGGGTTGGCGCGAGCGAGAATAATGCCGCCACGCGGGCCGCGCAGTGTCTTGTGTGTAGTTGATGTTGTGACGTCGGCAATATTAACGGGACTGGGGTAGGCAGCGCCAGCAATGAGACCCGAGACATGCGCCATGTCGACGACAAACCACGCACCGACCGCATCGGCGATATCGCGGAACCGCTGCCAGTCGACGATTTTGGAGTAGGCAGAGAAGCCGGCCATAATCATCTTCGGCTTGTGCTCATGCGCGAGGCGTTCAACTTGATCGTAGTCGATCTCGCCCGTTTCGGCATTGAGCCCGTATTGCACTGCATTGTAGATACGCCCTGAGAAGCTCACGCTTGCACCGTGAGTAAGGTGGCCGCCGTCGGCGAGGCTCATACCCAACACGGTATCGCCCGGCTCCATCAGCGCCATGTAAACAGCTGCGTTGGCCTGCGAACCGGAGTGAGGCTGCACGTTTGCATAGTCGGCATTGTAGAGCTGTTTAGCGCGATCGATCGCGAGCTGCTCAATCACGTCAACGTGTTCGCAGCCGCCGTAGTAACGCTTACCCGGATAGCCTTCGGCGTATTTATTGGTCAAGACTGAACCCTGAGCTTCCATAATAAAGGGGCTCGCATGGTTCTCCGAAGCGATTAGTTCAATGTGCTCTTCTTGCCGAACACGCTCGGCCTCCATGGCAACAGCTATTTCAGGATCGAACTCGGCGAGGCTGACATCGGTCTTAAACATCTTCTACTCCGGACAAAGGCGTCAAATGGGCTTGATTTAGCGCAGGTATTCTACATGATAGGGCGGCGCTAGGCATCTTTAAGTCGAGCCTAAGAAGCGCCAGATTTAGTCTTTTCCGGCGGTTGAGACAATACCTTGTCGTTTTGATATGCGCTTCGGCTTAAACCGGCCTCCGTAGCGAACTACAACAGTTAAACTTTCCTTCAGATAACCCAATCAAACACTAAAAACCCATGGATTCGTTCGCTTGGCTACGCAGCAACACGCTCAATTGAGGAATTACTCTCATGCACATTAACGTAGCTACTTACATAACCGAAACACGAAAAGAAAAGGTTTCTGCGCCATACAGTCTTCACGTTTACGTCGCATTGCCGCTTGCAACTTACCTACTTCGAGGAGCGCAGCCGCTGCATCAGGATGCTCCAGCGCAACAACTCTGATGTTCTCGCGTAGATCATCGAATTTATCACGGTTATTAAGCTGCAGTTGATCTACCGGGACAAGCATGCCGATATCCTGCCGCCAGTCTTGCGCATTCTGCGCGCTCAGTTAGGTCATGAACTGCGGCCAGCACATCTTCTCTTGGATATGCGTCCCTGCCCAGTCCGAGTTCTTGCAGGTGACATCAAATTCGTCAAGATCGTTTAGGTCATTGTACGCGGCATAGAGCGCCACCTCGGCGAGGTCTAGCTGCACCCTCGGTCGCTGAAAGGTCTGTTGTGATACCACCACTATTTCTTCTATAGACACAGACGGCGGTTGAAAAGCCGCCTCTGCCAACACTGGTGAATCGGTTTGAGAATAAGCTGAGCGGGTGAAAATGAGCACAAAAGAAAAGCACAGGAGCTGTGCACAGGGAAAGAACTTGATCGATAGGGAATTGGCCATAGCTACGCTACTCCTCATTGATAGTCACCCTCAGACTATAGCAGCTATTAGAGAGAGGATTGAACCTCAACTAAATGATTGGTTTACTTGTTCGCTGCGGCCCGTTTAGCCGAGTAAAAATATTTTCAACTGCTTTACAATTTCTATGCTGTACAATTACTTCTGGGTTTGGCCAACCTCAGCTAAGTTTAGTATTTCCGACTATTACGAGATTTTTATGGCATCACAATTCGTCTACCATATGAACCGCGTGGGCAAAGTTGTTCCTCCCAAACGCGAAATCCTCAAAGATATTTCTCTGTCATTCTTTCCCGGCGCCAAGATCGGCGTACTAGGTCTCAACGGCTCGGGAAAGTCGACACTGCTGCGCATCATGGCCGGCGTGGACAAAGAATTTAACGGCGAGGCTCGCCCGCAGGCAGACATTAATATTGGTTACCTGCCGCAGGAGCCGCAGCTAGACGAAGACGCCGATGTACGTGGCAATGTTGAGCAAGGTCTCGGCGAGATAATGGCGCTGCTCGAAGAGTTTAACGCGATAAGCGACAAATTCGCCGAGCCAATGAGCGACGATGAAATGAACACCCTGCTCGAAAGGCAAGGCAATCTGCAAACAAAAATCGATGCTGTCGATGGTTGGGAAGTCGATAGGATATTAGAGCGCGCCGCCGACGCGTTGAGGCTGCCGCCGTGGGATGCCAAGGTTGCGCATTTATCTGGCGGCGAGAAACGGCGTGTTGCGCTTTGCCGGCTTCTTCTGTCTAAGCCAGACATGTTGCTGCTCGACGAGCCAACAAACCACTTAGATGCTGAGAGCGTGGCTTGGATGGAGCGCTTTCTCCAAGACTATCCCGGTACTGTTGTCGCGATTACTCACGATCGCTATTTTCTTGATAATGCAGCGGGTTGGATTCTCGAGCTCGACCGCGGTCATGGCATTCCGTACGAAGGCAATTACACGAATTGGCTCGAAGCCAAAGAGGCGCGACTGCAGACCGAAGCAAAGCAGCAAGCGGCTCACGAAAAAACCATTAAGGCTGAGCTCGAGTGGGTGCGCGCAAACCCGAAAGGCCGCCAGAGCAAGAGTAAGGCGCGTATCGCTCGCTTCGAAGAGCTTAATTCGCAAGAGTTTCAAACCCGTAACGAAACACAAGAATTGTACATTCCGCCGGGCGCCCGCCTTGGTGACAAGGTTCTCGAAGTAAACAATCTTTGCAAAGGTTTCGACGAGAAAACGCTGATCGACAATCTTAGCTTTAGCGTCCCAAAAGGCAGCATCGTTGGCATTATCGGTGGCAATGGTGCGGGCAAGACGACCTTTTTACGCATGCTCGTAGGCGATGAAAAGCCCGACAGCGGCAGCATCAAACTAGGCGACACCGTTGCGCTCTCGTATGTCGACCAAAGCCGCGATGCGCTTAACGGCGACAACACAGTGTGGCAGGAAATCTCCGACGGCCACGAGCAACTCGTCATAGGCCGCTACGAAGTGTCGTCGCGCTCGTATGCGAGTCGCTTTAATTTCCGCGGCGGAGATCAACAAAAATTTGTAAAAGACCTGTCGGGCGGCGAGCGCAACCGTCTTCATATGGCAAAACTCCTCAAACGCGGCGGCAACGTATTGCTGCTCGACGAACCGACTAACGACCTAGACGTTGAGACCCTTCGCGCACTCGAGGAAGGACTATTGACCTTCCCTGGTTGCGCTATTGTTGTCTCGCACGACCGCTGGTTCCTCGACCGCATCTGCACTCACATTCTCGCCTTCGAAGGCGACAGTCGGGTGGTTTGGCACGAAGGAAATTACAGCGATTATGAGGTTGATCGAAAGAAACGCCTCGGTGACGGCGCAGAGCCTACCCGAATGAAATATAAGAAGCTGGACGGCTAAAATTTGCGACAGCTGCTTGAAAAAGCGCGAGTTAAGGCGCTTCTAAGCAAGCCGAGCCGACTATTAAAGTTCTAGCTCGGCTCGGAGCTTTGCGAATCGCGCTTTCGCTTCGGCAGGATCGAGCCGTTTATTCACGCGGCTAGGCAAGGGTGTCGGCGAAAGTCCTTCGAGGTTTTCGCCGCGCATCACGCGTCGGCAAAACACCTGATAATGATGCTCAAAAATCGGCTGCCCTCGGCGTTGCCCCTCGTTTGCAAGCGTATACCATCCCGCCGCGCGGCCCGCGTAATAGACAGCTGGATGACTCCACGAAAAGTCTTTCTTCGGTGAGGGTGCAGAGCACGCTTCAAAATAAGCGTCGCGTGCGCTCGGCAGGCCGAACAGGTCACCCCCGCGTTCACAGGCTTTTATCAGCTCGGCCAGACTAGGTAAAAAGGTCTGACTGCGTACAATCGTTTTGGTTGCTGCGACAATCTGCTGCGGCGCATAGTCTTCGAGGCAGCTAAGCCAGTACTTTTTGGCGATCGTCTCTCTGTCGACATCGGGAAACGCGCGATAATACTGATTGTGGTAGGCAAACTGTAGCTGCGAGAACACTCTATTTATCGCTGCGATATGATCGAGATCATCCGACGGCGAGGACGAGGCACTGCTTCTTTCTGGCTGCGCCAAATCAGCTTGCCCAACTGCGGTCGTCGAGTTGTCGGAGTCGTTCTGCAACGCTGCTCGTGCCTGCGCTACCATCGCGTCGATCTTCTGCATTCTGTCCTCCTCTCGTGCTCATGCCGCGGCTTGGTTGCTGTGCATCGCGCTGAAGTTTACGCGCCCACTCGGCCTTAACAAACTGAAGAAATGTCGTATTCCAAGACGCCTTGGCTTGCTGACTGTCGCGCCAGTATAGAACAAACTCGGCGACACGAGCATTGGCAAATTCGGCATCGATCTCGGCAAGCTGAAGGGTCTCGTAAAAGTCGGCGCTGGGCGTCCAGTTAGCAGCGATTGGCCTTGGGGTATCGTCGAAACCCTGCATCGCGCTGCAGCGTGCCCATTGCCTGCGAACATGCTCGATAAATCGTGTATTCCAAGGGCCCGAACTCGCGCCGCGCTCCTCCCAATAGAGCACGAATTCGGGAATCGCGTCTTCGATAAAGTGCGGATTCACGTCTGCGTTATGAAGTATCGACAGCGCCGGTGAACTCGGTCGCCATGCGGCAGACATCTCGCTAACTTGCTCGAACGCGCCGCGGCGGGTTTGCTCTTCGCGCCACAGCTTTAACACGTGCTTGTAAAAAGCGTTGCCCCAAGAGAAGCGCGCCTGACCGCGGTCACGCCAATACTGCACGAACTCTGGGAGCGCATCCCGAAGAAAGTTTTCGGGAATATTGTGCTGCTGACATTGTTTTATCCAAGTGGCTTCTGGCTGCCAGTTAGCTGGAATTAGTGTCGCCGCGCCATTCGTTTGCCTCTGCTGCGCACTTGCCGCATGCGTGTTCGCAGAGGATCCATAAACAGGGAGGCCCTGCCGGGGCGCTGCTATTTCGGTACTTGCGGCGTCATTGTCGCCAACAAAAGCCTGCACAGCCACTGGAACGGCTGCCGGCTGTTGCCTTGGGTTCTGCGTCGCCATTACGCCGTCGTCTATCTCGAACCGCTGCGCAAGATGGGATGCGCCCTCCGAGACTTTGAGCAAACCGAGCTCTCGAAGGTTAGACTGAATTCGGCGAATATCGATTGGCGCCCAGAAAGGCAACACGCTCTGCAGCTGGTCGGCATCAAGCTCTACCCATTTTTCGTGCTCCGCACCCCGCGCTGCGAGCACATGACGCATTGCAATAAGCTCGCCAAGCACGTGCAGCATCACTGTCTCCTCTAGCCCGATGGTGGCTGCGAGAGTGGGTGAGATAAGGAGCGGTCTTTCAGGTATTAGTGTCGAATTCATATTGCTGCTTTTTCAATGCTCGATGCGGTAATCTTTCTTAAGGATACGCCGTGAAGCCAAGCACGTAAAAGACTTATCGTGCTGAGCAGAGACAAAGGTTGATTTACACAATGCATACACACGTTATCCAGCGTTTTGTTGAGTCCCATGCTCTGCCTTCGGGCTATGCAGACGACGCCGAGCGCTGGTTTGTCCCTCTCGTCGATGAATTAGTGGCTGCGTTCGCGCGCAGCGAATCAATTGGCGCATCGCCGTTTGTTGTGGGCATTAACGGATGCCAAGGCAGCGGCAAGTCAACCGCGAGCGAACTCCTTGAGTCGCTGCTGTCGGCTCGGGGCCTAGTCGTCGCAAGGCTATCAATCGACGACTTTTATCTCAGTAGACAACAGAGATTAACGCTTGCATCAACAATGCATCCACTGCTGGCCACGCGAGGTGTTCCCGGAACGCATGACATAACGCTTGCTCTCGCCACCCTTGCGGCGCTAACTGATACCAAACACTCTGATGGTATTCCCCTGCCCCGCTTCGACAAAGCAACCGACAATCCACTGCCACGTGCGGAATGGCCTGTGCTTGTCTCGCGACAAGATCGCCCCGCCGCCGACATCGTGCTTTTCGAAGGCTGGTGTGTGGGCGTCACGCCGCAATCGGCGAGCGAGCTCACTAGTACCTGTAACAGCTTAGAACGTGAATATGACTCGGATGGGCGCTGGCGAGGCTTTGTGAACGAGCAGCTCGCAGGCGACTATCAGACTCTTTTTAGCCAACTCGACAATCTGCTCTTCCTTGAGGCTCCCACCTTTGACTGTGTGTCGATCTGGCGTAACAAGCAAGAGAGACGCCTGCGCGAAAACTACAAAACGCCTAAAGATAAAGCGCGGCAGGATGATGACGACGCGAAAGCAACGCAAAGCTTACATTCGGTTAAGCAGGCAACCGCGTTAATGAGCGAGGCACAAATAGCGCGTTTTATTCAGCATTTCGAGAGGCTTACACGGCACTGCCTCTTACTACTGCCTTCAATCGCCGATACCGTTTTCGAGTTGGATACGAACCAGAGGATTGTTGGCAGGCGCTAAAGTCACGCCTGTCCATTACCCTAAACTCAAGCGGCCCCTCTTAGGCGGATTTTTGAGAGTAACCGAGCCTTACTATGCTGCGGCGCCTAAGGATGGCGTACTCGGCCAAAACTTGTTTATCAGACTACTAACCCACACGCGCGCGACAAGCAGCGACAGCGCGACCGCCGCGAACTGCCGCCAGAGCGCGGTCTCTTCACCATGGCTCATTGCCGCTAATTGAAGCTCCCAACCGAATATCGCATAGAGCTGATTGAGTATGAGACCCGCCGCGATCGCAGTGACGATAACACCAAACAGGTAAGCGACCAGCGAACGACTGCCCAACTGCTCTTTAATAACACCCATTGTTGCGATATTGGTCGCAGGTCCGGTAAGCATAAATACCAGCGCAGCACCGGGTGAAATACCGGCAAAAAGCAGACTCGCCGCAACTGGAGTCGATGCTGTCGCGCAGATATACATGGGCAGACCGATAATCACCATGACAAGCATTGCGACGACCCCGTCACCCCATTGCAAGAAAAACGACTGCGGGACATACGCTGTCACCAATGTCGCCGCTACGAGGCCGATGCATAACCACTTGGCTGTGTCGGAAATCATTCTGCCGTAACCATACTGAAATGCTTGCACGAAACGCTCGCCGAGGCTCAGCTGTGCGGCAACCACCGCAGACTCTTTATTCATACTGCAGCAGCTCTTGGGCGCTGGCGCGGTTTCCACAGCCTCGTCCTCCGAGTCCAGAGTGTTGACTAACACGCCTGCCACAACCGCGCTCACCAACGCTCCGATTGGACGCGCGATCGCGAAAACTGGCCCGAGCATCGCATAGGAAAAAGCGATCGAGTCGACGCCCGTCTCAGGCGTCGCAACGAGAAATGAAGCCGTCGCGCCCTTCGACGCTCCGGCCTTGCGCACGGCAAGCGCGGTGGGTATGACCCCACAAGAACACAGCGGCAATGGCGCGCCGATCAACGCGCCTTTGGTAATAGACAGCAGCCCCGGCTTGGCGAGTTGCTTCTGCACCCACTCGCTCGGAATAACCTGTTTGATAACCCCTGCAATGAAATAACCCAAAAGTAGCCAAGGCGCGCTCTCAATGACGAGATTCCAGAATATGCTCAATAAGTTACTCATACAATTTCCTCCTCAACGGGGACTTTGCCGGCATCAAGTGCTTCGATAATCGAACAGTGCACGGCACTGTCCATGCCGCCATCACAGCTTTTGAGCAGCAGTTGCAGACTCTGCCGGATCTCCTCCAACTGCGCTATTTTTTCGTTGATCGACGCTAGTTTGTGCCGAGTGATCGAGGTGACTTCCTCGCAGGTGTGATGATCACGGTCCAAGCGAATAGACAACAGCTGCGCGATCTCATCTAAGGAAAAACCTGCGTCTCGCGCCGTCTTTACAAACTCAACACGGCGAATGTCTGCGTCACTGTAGCGCCGATACCCTGAGGCGCTACGCTCGCTCGATTCGATGAGCCCGTTTTTCTCATAAAAACGCAGCGTATGCGCCGACAGTCCGCAGTGTGCTGATAACTGGCTGATTTTCATGATTTATCTAAGCCTCCCACGTTTAGACGCAGACACTGCGTCGTTTGATAGGACAAGTATAACCCTTAGAGCTTACTCTAAGGTCAAGGCTTAATAGAAGATTCTTACGCAAGCACTTTTGATAACCACACGCCTATGTCCGCAATCTCTTGCGGGCAAACCGCATGCTCCATCGGATAGGTTCTATACTCGGGCGTAAAGCCCAGTGCCTCGAGGCGCGCTTTACCCTCGAGACCCATACCTTCGACAACCACCGGATCATGGCTGCCGTGGCAAATGAGTGCGGGCAAGCCTGCCTGCACTGCATCCATCTTCACCGTCTGTGCGGTGGGGAAGTACGTCGACAGCAACATCATGCCTGCAAGCCGCTTGGGATAGCTCAGCGCTGCCTCGTAGGTGATCGCACCGCCCTGCGAGAAACCGGCTATGACTATGCGATCCGGCGCTACGCCACGTTCGATTTCACGTTCGATGAGATCGTGCACCCACCCTGCCGATTGCTCGATCTGCTCAGTATCTACATGACGACCGCCATCCATCGATTTAATGTCATACCAGGCTGGCATGACATACCCGTTGTTGATCGTGACGGGAATAGAAGGCGCATGGGGGAAAATGAAGCGCACACCGACACCTGCTGGCAAATTAAGTTGGGGGACGATCGGTGCAAAGTCGTTACCGTCGGCACCGAGACCGTGCAACCAGATTACAGAGGCGGTGACGGACAGGCCCTTGGGCCACTCAAGTTCGACGGCGGGAAGGTATGACATGGTAGGTTCTCACTTAATTGAAATTCGAGCCCTGCATAAATGGCTCGAATCCATGAACCTTGAGGACTTGTTGATGAGAAAGAATACATCAAATGGACGGGAGACGCATAAGGTGACGAATGGCTGGAAAGAGAGCAGAGATTCTAAAAGTAACCGACGTACTCTTGAGTTCAACCTTCTTCCGAAGACTTAAGAAGCTCAACAATAATATCGAAACTTTCATCTAACGAAGAAAGCTCAGCAATCCTCGCGACGCTTGCCGCTTTTAGCCCCATGTCATTCTTAGCATCAACATCGGCTCCAGCATTGAGCAAGGATTTGACAATTTCAAGGCTACCCTGCCTTGCCGCACGATGAAGCGGCGTGTCACCAGCGGAATCGATGGTATTGATATCTGCACCATAGTCGATCAACAGCCTAACTATCCGAGGAGATCTCATGCTAACCGCTGCATCGATGAGGCCAAAATCAGGTTTTGATGACCTAGTTTGGCCTACGTCTAATCCTGAAGAAAGATAATTTTCCAGAGCTTCGAAATCATCAGAATAGACCATACTGTAGGCAGGATTTTTCTTCATGTCTTCCAGCGCGGAATATAATTCGGGGCTGAAGTCCCTCTCGCGAGCCACTTGACCTTGTGCACTCTTCAATTGATCTATATAGCCTAAACTAATATGCGACTCCAAACTTCCATATAAACTTGGCAATGCAGCTAATTCGATCTCATATTCTTGCCTACTAATTTCAAAATTAGCGAGCATAGTGTCCAATTCGGCACGGAGTCTAATATCGTTATAAATTAACTGACTTACAGATGCTTTCTCGACCTCACTAAGAGACAGAGACTCTAATGGTTCACGCCAGAGCAATTCGAATTCACCACCTACAATCAGAGAGATTTTATCTTGGTCTGAGTGGGTTGGTACTTTCAAGGAGTCTCCGGCCAACTCTCTATATTTCTCAAATTCTTTTGAGTTAAAAATTGACTCGGCTATGTCATAAAAATAGCCTGATTCGAATAGATTAAGTGCGCTCATGAAAGCACCTAATTCTTCTTCCTCTTCGTTATCAACTTGCACTAATTTTAGTTTGCTTCTTTGATCTTTTGCCCTTTCATTTTCTTTCTTATCAATAGAAGCGGTTACTTCAGTTAGTTTCACGTGCATTTTGACTGCACTATTATTTTCGATTCGATTGTTATTTTCTTCATTCGAATGACCAAAATACCCAAGAACAACGACAGAGAAACTGATGAAAGAAAAAAGATAAACCACGCAGGTACTTACTTTCCATAAGTTGACTTTAAAATTCCAATTTTTCACGTCTTGATCTCCTTGGGTTATTTCTCAGAAAAATACTATCGTATAAGGGTTGCAGAGGTTACCGGCGTCTTTCCATTCGGCATATCAACCAAGCCGCCTAGCAGGGCACCTGATGTGTAGTTGAATTGAATATTCGTCTCTGCGTGATCAAGGACACTTAACTCTTCCAAGAGAATTGCATAATCTTCAACACACTTAACATGATCTGCAGCCATTTGATTTGACGATCTAGCCTCCGCCTCAGCTAGTTGCGTGCTTACTTGAGATTGCATCCAACTGTACTCAATGCCGCCGATAACCAAAACTATTGGCACCAAAGGTGTCAGCGCAAGTCCACCTACTGCCACGGCAGCTATACTAAATCCAACAGACGTTCCAATAGTTATATTTTGGAGACCCTCGGCTCGCTCCCTACTACTTAGCATTCTGTCATTATGGGCATTTGTGGCCGCCTCTTTGCACAATTGAATTATCATTGCATCATCAGCGTAAGTTTTTGGAACAAAAGTAATCTCTTTTAACCCGGCACTGTATTTACCCATAGAGTTGAAACTATTCATCAGGAGCATCGACGATGCCGCTAGTGCAACTAAAAATCCTCTGTTGCTGAATTTGAAATTGGAGTTTTCTAATCTTTCAGTTTTCATACTCAATATCCTTGTGAGAACTTTATTGATCGCAGGCTCTTCCTACAGACATTTATATAGTTCATAAAAGTGATACTTGATAATTGTGGCGGCATTTATTAGCTCGGATTAAATTTCCTACCAAGTTTCCGGTTAATATGATTTCTCTCTGCTGATCAGATGGATCGCTTGCTTTACTAAAGCCCCAATTAGACTATATTTTGCCCAGTTTCTCGGCCTAACTAACCGAACAACACGCTGCGGAAAAGGAATACCTATCCCTGCTTTCTCTAACGCCCCGTTGATTACGTGGTTTGCCTCGAACCTTGCCTCATGAAATTTACGGGTCTGCACCCAGACGCGTGCCTCAATCTCAATCGCGCTGTCGCCGAATTTAGCGATGCCTATTTGCGAGACTCTGTTTGTGCTTAGCCCTTCGATTCGTGACAGGGCGGAACGCACCGCTGAAATTGCGATGTCGACATCGCTGTCGTAGGCGACACCAACAGTAAGCTCGAGTACGGTATCCGCCTGAGAGTTATGGATGATTTCCCCAACGATGTGCTTGTTTGGGATAGTGATAATCTCGCCATCTTCGTTGGTGAGGACGGTATGTGAGAGGTGAACCTCTTCGACAATGCCCCATACGCCTCTCACTCTTATCGTGTCTCCGACGACAAACAGCCGTGTGAAGATGATACTCAGACCCGCGCTGTAGTTTGAGAGCAGGCCCTGTACCGCAAGCCCAGCGCCAAGACCTACTGCGCCGATCGCTGCGATAAAGGGCGTTATCTGAATGCCGATTTTAGGCAGCACGATGATCAGAGTGGCAACAACGACGGTAAGGCGCGCGCTGCTCGAGAAGAATCTGCTTAGGGTAATGTCGAGGTTCTTGCGCTTACAGAGAGCGAGTATGAGCGCACCGACTCTTCTGCTGATAAATAGCCCGATGAGAAAAACGATGACTGCGCCGACGATTTGGAAGCTGTACTCCACAAGGTAGGCTACTATCTGGGCGTAAATGGCGGTGAATTGCGCGAGCTCTTGTTCCATGACAACAATCCTTCGAAGACGAAATCTATCAACCTAGTAGCAGACCGGATAAATCGCATAGTTTGTCCAACTCACTCACGCTTTGTCGTATCATGGCTCACCTGCCCTTGATGAAAAATTGATGATGACCGACATAACCGATCTCAAAAACCGCCTGGAAAAAAACCTTCGCGTCCTTGGTAAGTGGGCACAGCAGCAGGGAATCGAATGTTATCGGCTCTATGATGCCGACCTTCCCGAGTTTGCGTTCGCGGTTGATCTGTATGGCGAGCGCGTGCATATAGCCGAGTATCAAGCACCTGCCAAGATCGACCCGGCTAAGGTTGAAGCGCGCCGCGAAGGGATGCTTCTCGCGTTGCAAGAAGTGCTTAACGTTCCGGCTCGCGTGCTTACTATTAAGTCACGTGAGCGCCAGCGCGGCTCCAAGCAGTATGAGGTCGAGGATAATCAGGGTAAGTTTTTTAGCGTTCGCGAGGGTCGAGCCAAGCTCTATGTAAACCTCACAGACTATCTAGATACCGGGCTATTCTTGGATCATCGAGCGATACGCCGCTTCATTTTTGAGAGAGCGCGCGGGAAGCGTTTTCTTAATCTGTTCTGCTACACCGGCACGGCTAGCGTACACGCAGCATTGGGTGGCGCAACATCGAGTCTGAGCATCGATATGTCGAACACCTATCTCGAATGGGCTAGGCGTAACTATCAAGAGAACAAAGTTGGCGGTAAGCGGCATAGGCTCAAGCGCGCCGACTGCGTCGCGTTCCTCGAAACCTTGGTGGATAGACGCCCGCCGAGCCTCGATGCGAGCGACAAAGACGCCGAAAAAGGGTTGTTTGATCTCATTTTTCTCGACCCGCCCACATTTTCTAACTCGAAGAAGACCGACAATGTGCTCGATATTCAGCGAGATCATGCCAAACTGATCACCGGCTGCATGGCGCGGTTAGCGTCGGGTGGCTTGCTCATCTTCTCAAACAACTGCCGCGGGTTTAAGCTCGATGCCGAGATCGCATTGCGCTACCGCGTTAAAGACTTCAGCCGCCAGAGCCTGGACCGCGATTTCCATCGTAATCCCAAAATACATCAAACCTGGTTGATCGAGCCCTAGTGCTTAATTCGTTAGAGGCGGTAGCTCCAGATGATGGCTCAACATAAAAGTAGAAAGATCAAATACTCTGCACACGGAGCGACAGGAAAATGACTATCGCACGCTCGTCTAGCAAAGCAGCGCTGGCATTGATTAGCGCTGGCTTCCTTCTCGCGGCCTTCGCCGTAACTAGCGCATTTGGCACTACGCTGCTGAGTCTTTCGGTTAATAGCCTGAGCGAGCAAGCGGAGTTTGTGTTCGAAGGCGAAGTGATCGCGGTAGAAGCGCAGCGATCTGGAAGCCGCGGCATGGTGAGCACCTTTGTCACCTTTCGCGTTATCGATACGCTTAAGGGCGACGCCGGTGCCATCGATATAGAACTTAAGTTTCTTGGCGGCACATTGAATGGCGAGGTGCTCGAGGTAAACGGCTCGCGTCTTCCAAAACTGGGCGAGCGCGGCGTTTATTTTGTCGAGTCGTTAAGCCGAGACTTAATTAATCCTCTGCTCGGCTGGTCACAGGGGCATTATCTGATAACCACTAACGGCGGTGTCGATAGCATGACAACTGTCGACGCTAAAACGATTATCGCCGTCTCCCCAATCGAGACAACTACTCCCTCAGGGGCTTCGGGTGCATCAGGATCATTGGGCACTTCGACGACGCAATCGCCAGCGCAAACGCGCGCGCAATCACCACTGCGTATTGCTGCAGACCCCAGTGCCGCCGAGGGCATTATCGCTATCGAGCGCGACTCGGTAACAGGCATCAGTCCCGCCGACTTTAAGCGGGAAATCCGAGCGCTAATACCCTAGTCCTGTTTTACAGCGCTAAGTTATAAAAAAACCCCCGACGTTTCCGACGAGGGTTTTTAAATGGATCACACCTTCTAGGCGCGAGGCGCGGCGCTTACTTTGGTATGCGTGCTGCGCGAATTTCGATCTCGATCAACCAACCTTCGACAACCAAACCTGCGATCTGAACGAAAGAGCGCACAGGCTTCATAGGGTTTTCATCGGTGCCAAAGAACTGCTGATAGCCGCTGTTAAAACCGGCGAAATCGAGTTCGCCATAGGGGCCCGCAACGGCGAACGCGCGCACCTGAACGATGTCTTCCATCGACCATCCCTGTGATTCTAGCGTCTCTTTGAATTTACTAAACGTGTCGACCGTCTGCTGCTCCATGTCGCCCCAGCTGCCGTCTTCCATGGGGCTGGCGCCCGAACCGCTTAAGTAGAGCGTCTCTGCGCCCGCAGGGATAGAGATGTTGTTATAGAAATTGCGGCCTTCGCCTGAACGAACGATCTCGTCGGCAGTTGCCACCGAAGCGAAGCCAAATGTTGCGAGCACAGTGAGTGCGAGTAGTGATTTAACGCGATTGAACATGGGCAAATTTCCTTTTATATACAGTGGTCTGATGTTGTCTGAGCAGCCAGCGTGGCTTCGGCGTCCCTTTTTATCTCGGTCAGCAAGTCTACCGCGGCATAAGCCGCGAATGAAACCTTAGACGTCGGATTCGGCTAACACGCCATCGGCGTCTTTCGAGCCGAGGAATTTGGACGTGATGATGCCTGCAGTAATAGAGCCGTTAACGTTAAGCGCTGTGCGCGCCATATCGATAAGCGGTTCGATCGAGATTAGTAGTGCGGCGATAGTCACGGGGAAACCCAGTGCGGGCAGCACCACGAGCGCTGCGTTCGTCGCGCCGCCACCAACGCCGGCGATGCCAAACGAGCCAATAGCCACGATTAACACCAGAGAAATCACAAATTCGAATGAGATCTCGGTGCCACCAGAGGCCGCTACCATGACCGCGAGCATTGCAGGATAGAGGCCTGCACAGCCATTTTGCCCAATCGTCGCACCAAATGACGCGGCAATATTAGCGATAGGCGCGGGCACATTAAGCTCTTCGATTTGCGCGCGGATCGTGAGCGGAATAGTCGCCGCCGAGCTGCGAGTAACGAAGGCGAAGGTCAGCACCGGCCAAACCTTTTGGAAATAACTGCGAATGTTGCCGCCGAACAGGCCAATAAGCACCGTATGCACGACGAACATGATAGCAATGGCTATATAGGATGCGACGACGAAACTAATGAGGTTGAGAATTGCGCTGCCGTCGGTTGTCACGATGACGCGGGTCATTAGCGCAAGCACGCCGTAGGGGGTGAGTGAGATAACGATTTTAACGAGCCGCATAACAACCGCTTGGGTTGTGTCGATGAAGCTGCGGATTTGCTCGCCTCGCTCTGGATTCTCTTCGCCTACCAAGGCAGCTGCTATACCGAACAAAAGGCCGAACACCACGACGCCGATAATCGACAGCGGACGCGATCCCGCTAGGTCGGCAAAAATGTTATTAGGCACGAGATTGGTTAGCGTACCGATGACACTGTAATCCGCGCCAGCGGCACGACGCGCTTCTAGCACCTCAGCGCGCGCCAGTTCGCGTGCGCCAGCGCCCAGATCTGCAGCGTTGAGATTAAAGAGCAAGGCAATGCCAACACCAACGAGCGCAGCAATAACGGTCGTAATTATCAGTACCGAGACGACTGTACCGCCGATTTTGCCGAGCGACTTAATCTCGTCTACCTTGATCACCGCGGCGATCATAGTAATCAGGATCAGCGGCATGATAATCATCCGCAGCAAAGACACATAAGACGATCCGACAATATTGGTCCACTCGAGTGTTGAATCGAGAACTGCCTGATTATCGCCGTAGGCCGCCGAAAGGATAAAGCCGAAAACCGTGCCGCCAATTAATCCAAGCAGAACACGGCGCGAAAGCGTCCAGTTTTCGCGTTGACCAAATTGATAGAGAACACCTAAAAGCCCCGCAAATAGCGCGACATTGACGATGGCGAGGGTAGGCATGGTACGTTCTCCCGAGTAGCGGTTATAGCCGCTTATTGATGTTTTGGGTCTTTCGAGGAGCGTTAGAGTATATAGCCTCGCCTCGCCTTCACCAAGTGAGTACGCCACTAAAGTGTTGTTTCGCTACAGCACTCAGATTTACCAAGAGCGCTCACCCAATGAAAGCCCTACGGCCGTAAGCGATATCCGGTACGGAATATCGCATAGACAACGCCTAGGCAGATCACAAGAAACACACTCACACCGATGAGGCTCACCCACACGTTGACCTCCGATATCTCATAAAAGCTCCAGCGCAGGCCGCTGACCAAATAGAGCACCGGATTCATGAGCGAGATGCTCTGCCACAGGGGCGGCAACATATCGGTGGAGTAGAAGCTGCCGCCAAGGAAAACCAGCGGCGTGATAACAAGCGCTGGCACAATAGACAGTTTCTCGAAATTGTCGGCCCAGATACCGAGAATAAAGCCGAAGAGGCTAAACGAGAGCGCCGTGAGCACAATAAACAAAAGCATAATAAACGGGTGTGCGATTCGCAGCTCTATAAAAAACCCAGCCGTCGCAAGGATTATTAGGCCGAGGATTATCGCTTTAGTCGCCGCAGCGCCGACATAGCCAAGCACCACTTCGAGTGTCGACACCGGCGCCGACAGCACCTCATACACTGTGCCCGAAAACTTGGGGAAATAGATTCCAAACGACGCGTTACTGATGCTGTTAGTCAAAAGGCTCAGCATAATAAGCCCAGGTACAATAAACGCGCCATAGCCGACGCCACCCACCTCTTGAATGCGTGAGCCGATTGCCGCGCCAAAAACAATAAAATACAAAGACGTCGTCAGCACCGGCGTCACAATACTCTGCAGCAAGGTTCTGCGCATGCGCGCCATCTCAAATTTATAGATCGCCAGCACCGCGTAATAATTCATTACGTTGCTCAATAGCTTGCTCATATTGCTGCTCCCTGCACGAGTTTACTGGCGGGCTGATTAACCAGCCCCACGAAAATCTCCTCGAGCGAACTCTGCGAGGTGTGCAGGTCTTTGAAGGTAATACCCGCCTCACGCAGTGCCTCGAGCACGCTTGAGATATTATTCTCGCCCGACTCGGTGGTCTCGAATGTGTAAACAAGCTTGAGGCCGTTGGCAGACAGCTCGAGCCCAAAAGGTGCAAGACTCGCAGGCAATGCTTCGAGCGAATCAAACAGCTCGAGTTCGAGCTGTTTTTTGCCTAGCTTCGCCATTAACGCGCGCTTTTCCTCAACCAAAATTAATTCGCCGTGGTTTATAACGCCAATGCGGTCGGCGATTTCCTCTGCCTCTTCGATGTAATGCGTGGTGAGAATTATCGTGACCCCGCTCTCGCGCAGCTCACTAACGATTGCCCACATGTCTTTGCGCAGCGACACATCAACACCGGCTGTGGGTTCATCGAGAAACAAAATTCGCGGTTCGTGTGACAGCGCTTTGGCTATTAACACGCGGCGCTTCATCCCACCCGACAACGTGCGCAGCATATTGTCTTTTTTATCCCACAGCGACAGCGACCGCAGCACGCGTTCTATGTGTGCGGGGTCGGGTGCCTTGCCGAAAAGCCCACGCGAGAATGAGACCGTGTTCCACACCGTCTCGAAAGAATCGGTGGTGAGTTCCTGTGGCACCAGCCCGATGAGCGAGCGGGTGATTCGGTAATCGGTAGTGATGTCGTGGCCCGCGACGAGCACGCGTCCACTGCTAGGCTGAACGAGTCCGCATATTGTCGAAATCAGCGTGGTTTTGCCCGCGCCGTTCGGCCCAAGCAGCGCGATTATCTCGCCCGCTTTGATGTCGAGACTGACAGATTTTAGTGCAGCGAACCCACCCGCATAGACCTTGCTGAGTTGCTGAATGCTTAGGATGGTGCTGCCCACCTCGGGCTCGATCATTGTCATGCCAAATATCCCATTTTCGAATGCAAAAATACCCACCGGCCGTGACCCAAGGAGCCTGCCGTGCTAGCTTTTACCTAGTGTACTCTATCGAGACTAGACGCGTTTGACGTCCATTATAAGGGCATACATTTATCCGAAAACCGGCGCCGCACTCCCGCCACTCAACTACGGAACACTCCGCATGCATAGATCATCTACTCGGCGCCTCCACAGCATTCCGCTGCGCCTGCTTAGCGCAAGCTTTCTCTTCACTCAGGCGCTCTTTATTCAGACGCTCTTTATTCAGGCGGGCGCTGCCCAATCGGCCATGGTCGAGTCTGCGCTATCGACTCAAGAGCGCGAAATGGTTAGCTGGGTTGCAGACCAAGAAGGCGACATGGTCGCGCTGTTAGAGCGATTAACTAACATCAACACCGGCACGCTCAACAAAGCCGGCGTCGCCGAGGTCATTGGCTTGCTCAATACCGAACTCCTGCTGCTGGGCTTCGACTCACGCACGCTTGCCGGCGACGTGATCGAGATGCCAAGCTGCCCTGGAAGCGAATACACCATCGACGTAGCAGACCACCTGCTTGCCACCAAGAGCGGCGAAGGCAAGCGCATGCTCATGATTGGTCATGTCGACACCGTATTCCCTGTAGACAGCCCTTTTCAGACTTTTTCCCGCGACGGCGATACTGCCTACGGCCCCGGCGTGTCGGATATGAAGGGCGGCCTTGTCGTGATGCTTTATGCGCTGAAAGCACTTAATCACTTTGGCGAACTCGAAGACAAAGCCATCAGCATCTTGCTTAACAGCGACGAAGAGATTGGTTCGCTTAGTTCGCGTAAATACGTCGAACAGCAGGCGGCGCTGCATGACTTCGGCTTGGTGTATGAGTCCTCTGGCAACAATCGCCTCACTCGCGCGCGCAAGGGCTTGGGTCAGGCGCGCTTCGTTGTGAATGGCCGCGCCTCCCACGCAGGGGGCGCGCACCAACAGGGACGCTCAGCCATTAAAGAGCTTGCCTACAAAATTGTGCAGATCGAAAACATGACCGACTACGAAAGCGGCGTGACGGTCAATGTGGGTGTGATTAATGGCGGCGAGGCGCGGAACACGATTGCTCCGTGTGCCGAGGCACTCGTCGACCTGCGCTACCCAGAGCCGCAGCAGGGGCTTGATGCAGTAAAACGCTGGGAGGAAATCTTTGGTAGCGTGTATAGCTACCCCGTCGACTCGGGCGAGCTGTCCACTAACAGCTGGACCAGCTTACACCGCCCACCCAAAATTCCTACCGAGGAGTCCGATGCAATACTCAATAAAACCATCGCGATTGGGAGACTGTTAGGCCAGGAGTTCACCGTCACCGACTCGGGTGGCGGCACCGACGGCTCGCTAACCCAAGCGGTCGGTTTACCTACGCTCGACTCGCTCGGCAGCGACGGCACCGGCGCCCACTCTAAGCGCGAACAAGGGCGCATTAGCTCGCTTGTCGAACGTGCTCAATTGAGTGTTGTGTTAATCGGTCGTTTGGCGAAACAGCCTTAGGCAGTATGCGCCGCAGCAACAGGTCTGTGGCGTGCAATCGACTTTAAATTTTTGATCAGAGTGCGTCGAGCGCCTGAGAGATTTTTGAGATGCCAATCACTTCCATACCGGGAATAGGGTTTTTTGGCACATTGGCCTTTGGCACGATCGCACGCTTAAACCCGTGCTTCGCCGCCTCCCTCAATCTTTCTTGACCGCCCGGTACAGGGCGAATCTCGCCTGCAAGACCCACCTCGCCAAAGACGACGAGCTCGCGCGGCAGCGCTTGATCTCGAAAACTCGACACCACCGCCAAAAGTAGCGCGAGATCGGCGCTCGTCTCGGTCACCTTGACACCGCCTACCACGTTTACGAATACATCTTGATCGGCCATATACAGCCCGCCGTGACGGTGCAGAACGGCGAGCAGCATAGCGAGCCGGTTCTGATCTAAACCAACGGTTACGCGCCGCGGATTACCCAACTGTGTTGCGTCAACCAGTGCCTGTATCTCGACAAGCAGCGGCCGCGTGCCCTCCCAAAGTACCATGACTATCGAGCCGGCAGACTCTTCTTCGGTGCGAGCGAGAAAAATGGCAGAAGGATTTTTAACTTCTTTAAGTCCCAGCTCGGTCATGCCAAACACGCCGAGCTCGTTTACCGCACCAAAGCGATTCTTCTGTCCGCGCAGTACGCGATACTTAGACTCACTGCCGCCTTCGAGCATGATGAAACAGTCGATCATATGCTCGAGCACTTTAGGCCCTGCAAGATTGCCTTCTTTGGTGACGTGGCCCACCAAAAACAATACGGTATTAGTTTGCTTCGCGTATTGGATTAAATACGCGGCCGACTCGCGCACCTGCGACACACTGCCCGGCGCTGAGGCCACGTCGGCAGAATGCATAACCTGAATCGAGTCTACGACGAGCAACGCTGGCTTGTGTGTCTGCGCCGCCTTGCAGATCGTTTCGACATTGGTTTCGGCAAGCATTTTTAAGTTGTCTTCGGGCAGCTGCAGGCGTTTGGCTCGCATGCCTACCTGCTGCAGCGATTCTTCGCCGGTGACATAAAGCGCTGGCTTGCCGGAATGCGCAAGTAGACACATCACCTGCAATAGCAGCGTGCTTTTTCCCGCTCCGGGATTGCCACCAATCAACACCACCGAGCCGGGCACGAGTCCGCCTCCGAGCACGCGGTCTAGTTCGTCGATTGTGGTAGAGAAACGTGGCAGCGCGTCGAGGTCGATATCCGATAAATTCTGTACATCGGACACGTCGCCGCTATAGCCACCAGGCTTACGAAAATCGGCTTTAGTTGCGGGCGACGTGCTTGCGCCCAAATTAATCTGCGACAGTGTATTCCACGCTTTACACGCCACACATTGACCCTGCCACTGCCCGTGTTCGCTTCCACAGTCGGTGCAGACGAATGCTATTTTCGATTTCGCCATCGGTGGCTGAGTCCTGTTATTAGCTCGGGGCCGCTTATTGTAAAGCTGCTCTTTGCAACGTTGTTCGTTCTAGAAAATATGGATGTATCTGATTGCTCAACTAGACTGACGCGGAACGCGCGCGGTTACCTGACAGAATAGTTCATAGGCGATGGTTGCGCAGTGCTGTGCTATTTCGTCAGCGGGCAGACCGTCACCCCAAAGCACCACGCTCGCGCCGACTTCGACCTGTAGGTCGGTGACATCAATCGTGATCATATCCATCGACACGCGGCCCTTGAGCGTTGTGCGCTGCATGCCCGCGGGAGTCTCGACTAGTACAGGCGTGTCTGTCGGTGCTTTGCGCGGATAACCATCGCCGTAGCCTATCGACACGACACCGATGCGCATCGGTCTATCTGCTACAAAAGTGCCGCCATAGCCTACCGCATCACCTGCGCTCAGAGTATTAATCGCGATAAGGCGCGACTTCAAAGTCATCACTGGTAAGAGGCCGAGGCTTTGCGCGCTGCGATCTGCAAAAGGCGAGCTGCCATAAAGCATAATGCCCGGCCGTACGATGTCGTAATGTGTTTGCGGCCACGCGAGAATTCCGCCAGAAGCCGCCAAGGTTTTTCTAATGGCACTCGTATCCGCAAGCAGCGAATCAAACTGTGATTTCTGTTTTAGTGTTACTGGCGAGTCGAGTTCGTCGGCGCAGGCAAGATGTGACATTGCGACGACAGCGAGATTCGGCACGGCACTCAATGCTGTTAGCGCCTCATGCCATGCCTCTGTGTTTAGTCCGAGCCGGTTCATCCCTGTGTTGGCTTTTAGCCAGACGCGAGAAATCCCGTTTGGATTCGCAAGCATAAGCGCAAGCTGATACGGCGAATGGATAACCGGATCGATTCCAAGGCGTTTGCATTCGTCGAGCTCAGCTGTGTCGATAAAACCGGGCAGCAAAACGATAGGGCGATCCCACCCGCATTCCCGCAGGCGCTGGGCTTCGCTGAGCGCGGCTATTGCACAGCCCTCAAGACTATTCACTGATTGGGCGACCTGCTTTGCAGTAGCGAGCAGTACGCCGGCTATTGCTTCGAGGCCATGACCATAGCCGTTTGCTTTTATGATGGGAAGATACGACTGTTTTGGGCACGAACTGCGCACAATCTCGATATTGTTAGCAAACGCATCGAGATCTATCTGCGCAACCGAGCGATTGGCAAAATCACTACTCATGCATGTAGTCATCGTAACGCGGCCCGGCGTAGTTTTCGAAGCGAGTAAACTGACCTACGAAGCTCAGCCTTACCGTACCGATCGGTCCGTTACGCTGCTTGCCAATAATCACCTCGGCAACCCCTTTGTCGGGCGAGTCTTCGTTATACACCTCGTCGCGATAAATAAACGCGATAACATCGGCATCTTGCTCGATCGCACCCGACTCGCGCAGGTCAGACATAACAGGCCGCTTGTTAGGGCGCTGCTCCAAGCTGCGATTAAGCTGCGACAGCGCAATCACTGGACACTCAAATTCACGCGCCAACATTTTAAGTGAGCGCGAGATCTCTGATATCTCGTTGACGCGATTCTCACTCGTGCCCTTTACCTGCATAAGCTGAAGGTAGTCGATAACGACCATGCCTAACGCTCCGTGCTCGCGCACGACACGGCGTGCCCGCGCGCGCATTTCAGTTGGGCTTAAACCGGCGCTGTCGTCGATAAATAATGGCGTATCTTTTAGGCGGCTCACGGCATTATTAAAGCCCGGCCAATCTTCTTCGCCCAGCTGACCGCTACGCATGCGTGTTTGATCCACGCGCCCGATAGACGAGAGCATTCTGAAAATCAAACTCTCGGCAGGCATCTCTAAGCTGAAGACCAAAATAGGTTTGGGGTTATTTAGCACCGCATGTTCAACAAGATTCATTGCAAACGCAGTCTTACCCATCGAGGGACGACCGGCGACGATCACGAGATCGGACTTCTGCCACCCCGCAGTCATCTCATCGAGGTCGGTATAGCCAGTAGACAAACCGGTAAGGCCGCCGTCCATTGCCGATAACTCGTCGATGCGGTCGACGGCGCTCGCGAGCAACGGATTCACTGGTATAGGCCCTGCGTCTTTGGGCCGCTCGTCGGCAATATTAAAGATACGCTGTTCGGCTTCGTCGAGAATATCTTCGACGCGTTTGCCGCCAGTGTTGTAGCCAGTGTCGGCGATAGTATTTGCGGTCGAAATAATGCGGCGCAAAATCGCGCGATCGCGGATGATATCTGCGTAGTGCAGAATGTTTGCTGTGCCACGGGCATTGCCCGAAAGCTCGCTCAAATAATCTATTCCACCGACGGCTTCGAGTTGGTCGAGACTATTGAGCGCCTCTAGAAGCGTCACTACGTCGATGGGCTTATTGGTTTCGCTCTGTTTCGACATGACCGCAAAAATCATCTGGTGTTCGGCGCGGTAGAAATCTTCGGGCATGAGCACGTCGGCGAGATTGTCCCACTCGGTATTGTCGAGCATCAAACCGCCCAAAACCGCCTGCTCCGCCTCGATCGAATGCGGAGGGACTTTTAAGGACGCCAGCTGACGCATCGAATCGGTCGAGTCGTTACCGTAATCGGAAGGGGTGCGCTGTGCGCTGCTGTCGAAGGAATCTGCCATTGTCTGTCTGAATCTTTTAGTTTGCTGTCGTTGAATCTAAGAGCCTTCGCGCTTAAAAAGCCTTCGCGCCTTGAGAGCCGCCACTGCACTTGGTGAGAATGCCTTTCTGCAGACCGGTATAGTACGCCAAATATAGGGCAATCTGCACGGATCACGTCTGAGAGGTTACAAGCTTTGGCGTTTCGATGAAACTAAGCGTGAAATCATTGCATACTCGCCGCTAGCGCAGCCCGTCTTGCTTGCGGTTGCTTGAATAAAGCCGCACTTTCCACGAGCGTAAAAAAACACCGACGCCAAGGGCAGCCGGTGTTTGTTTAGTCGAGCGCCGCTCTATTTAAGAGGCCGTATCGTAAGAGGCCGCATGTTAAGAGGCGAAGTGCTCGAATCAGACTAGCGCTCGATTACTCGGCCGCTGCGTCTTCTGCGTCATCCGCCTCTTCGGCGTCGAGCGCGTCGATCATGCTGCCGTCTGCGCTGATACCCGCTTCAGAACCAAGCGCGACAACTGCCACAGTGATCTGTGCACCGACTTCGAAACCGAGGTCTAATGCTACTGTGTAGTGGCCTAAGTCACGAATTGCCCCTGTAGGCATAAGCACTTCGGCTTTAGTGAGTTCGCTGCCAACCTGTGCGTTAATCGCATCAGCGATCTCGCGCGTGCCGATAGAACCGAACAGGCGTCCTTCGTCACTTGCGTTCACTTCGATGCGAAGCTCAATACCGTTAACCGTACCGGCACGCTTTTGCGCTTCGGCAACGTTGGCGTCGTGTGCAGCCATCAACTCAGCACGGCGACCTTCGAAGTCTTCCATGTTGCGTTTAGTCGCAGGAATCGCCTTGCCCTGTGGGAACAAGAAGTTACGCGCGAAGCCGGCTTTAACAACAGCTTCGTCGCCGATGCCACCGAGGTTACCCATCTTTTCCAACAAAATTACGTTCATGTTTGAATCCTCAACCTAAATTCTTTATGCGCCTGCAGCTAATCTGCAGCGTCGTATTCACTCTTTACGTCTTGCTCGCAAGCCGCGAGCGAAAATCGTACCAGCTGTCCATGAGTGCAAGTAACACCACACCTTGCATCACTACTGGCAAAAGCATCACAGCGTAAAACACTGCGAGCACTGCGCTTGGCAGCTTCTTGATACCCACCACGCCGTGGACTAACGCTGCACCCGAGAAAAGCAGTGGCACAGTGCTGTAAATCACCCAGCTTGGCGGTAGCAGGCCAAAATTAGCAGCTAGCATAAACCCAACCAGAAGCAGCGCCGTCTTGCTCCCGATGCGCAGACTGTGAAACTCGAGCCTAAAACCACCCGGGTTATACAATGCCGCCTGCATCCAACGCGCTAAAATAAGTAGCAGCGCGGCGAGCATGCCGTAGGTTGCCCCCAAGAAGCTTGTGAGCGTTGCTCGTAACTCCTCGATCGGCAACCCTTCGATGCCATTCGTTGCCATATACACGTCGAGCTGCTGGAACAGCAGATCGAGCAATTCAGGCACGAGTAGCAAATAAGCTTCGACCGTGAGCCCAACGAGCACCGCACCAAGCAGGCTTACTTCCCATGACTGCGTCTGTCTTAGCGCCGCCGCGAGCAGCGTTACACCAAGAAGCAGTATGAGCGGAACCACATCGCCAATATAGGCATAGGCTCCGATCGGGAGAAGCGCCCAAACGAGTATAGCTAGCGCGTCATTCCAGCCCTTGCGGAGCATAGTCAGGCCAACGATCACCGGACTAAGCAGGTTTAGCATCGGCACTAGCCCTAAGAGCAGCACCGCGATGATGGCACTCCTGCGGTCCTTCATGACGAATTCGGCGAGGGCGCGCATCAGTAAGGCCTATTAAACCTGGTGGCTATCCGTGTACGGGATCAAGGCCAAGTAACGCGAGCGCTTGATCGCAGTAGCGAGCTGACGCTGGTAACGAGCCTTAGTACCGGTAATACGGCTAGGGACAATCTTGCCAGTCTCAGACACGTACGCCTTTAGCGTTTCGATGTCTTTGTAATCGATTTGCTCAGTGCCTTCGGCAGTGAACTTGCAGAACTTGCGTCGACGAAAATATCGAGCCATTTTAAATTTCCTTCCTACAAATGAGTGAGGGTAAGAGCTGCGCTAGGCATGCACTCTTACTCGGCCGCTGGAGTCTCTTCAGCTGGAGTCTCTTCAACTGGAGTCTCTTCAGCTGGAGCGTCGACTGCCTCAGGAGCGGCCGCAGCCTCTTCTGCTACTGGCGCGTCTTCGGCTGCTTCGTCTGCTGCTGGCGCTGCAGCTGCTGTTGCGGCCTCTTCTTGCTTGCGCTTCTGCTCGGCACGAGCACGACGCTCTTTGCCTTCGCGCTCGCCCTTAGAGATCAATGACTCTTCGGTGATCGCTTTCTTCTCTTTTATAACGAGATTACGCAGAACCGCATCGTTGTAGCGGAATAAGGTAGTCAGTTCTTCCAAAGCTTCGCCGCCGCACTCGATGTTCATGAGTACGTAGTGAGCCTTGTGGATCTTATTGATTGGGTAGGCGAGTTGGCGACGACCCCAGTCTTCGAGGCGATGGATAGTACCGCCGCTCTCAGTAACAATCTGGGTGTAGCGCTCGACCATGCCTGAGACTTGCTCAGATTGGTCGGGATGCACCATAAATACAATTTCATAGTGTCTCATAGAGACTCCTCTTGGGTTTAAGCCTTCCATCGGCTGTGCGATGACAGCGCGTGGTAAGACAAGGAGTTAACGGGTTTTTGACGACCCGCGAACAAAAGAGCCGGAATTCTAGAGAACCTCGGCTAACTATGCAAGCGGATTAATGACATACGGGCGTGGACGCGGGCTTTACAGATCAATTCGCCTGTTCGGCGAGTGCCCGTTGCCGCACCGCCTCGAACAACGAGACACCGGTGGCCACCGAGACATTGAGGCTGCTAACACTCCCTGCCATCGGAATCGATACAAGATAGTCGCAGGCTTCCCGGGTCAGGCGCCTAAGCCCCTCACCTTCTGATCCCATAACAATCGCAAGCGGTCCAGTCAGGTCTTGCTGACTGAGGCTAACAGAGCCCTCGCCCGCAAGCCCGGCAAGCCAGATACCACGCTCTTTGAGCGACTCGAGGCAGCGCGCGAGATTGGTCACTGCGTACACAGGCACCACTTCGGCGGCGCCGCAGGCCACTTTGCGTACTGTCGAGTTCAGCGGCGCCGACTTGTCTTTAGGCACGATAACCGCATCAACCCCAGCGGCGTCCGCCGTGCGTAGGCAGGCACCAAAGTTATGAGGGTCGGTTATGCCGTCGAGCACGAGTATGAGCGGCGGGTTAACAGGGGATTCGCCGGCGAGCGAGTCGAGTGCTGCCACAAGCTGCTTCTCGCTTTTAACGCCATAGCCTACGTCGCAGAGCGCCGCCGCGCCTTGATAATTACCCTCGGCAAGCCGGTCGAGCTGGCGGCGGTCCGCGTCTTCGACTGTCAGACCTGCCTCGAGCGCGAGCGCGCGCAGCTCATTAATCCGTTCGTCGGTGCGTCCAGCGAGAAGCACTAGCTTTATAACCTGCGGCGCGCGCTGTTTTAGTAACTCGCCAACCGCATGAATACCCCAGACCCACTCTTGTTGCTTGCTCATTGTTTTTTCTTTACTCGTTTACTACATAGTAAACTATATGCTTTATTAACTTGACAAAAGCTTAGTCGGCTTTAGGCTTCGCCCGACTTCGGGTTCGACGCTTTGGCTTGGCTGCTCCATCGGCTACTTTCGCGCGCGGCTTTGCAGCTGCGCCCGACTTCGCAGCTGCGCCCGGCTTTGAAGCCAGTTTTCCAGCCTTGCCTCGTTCTGACTTGTTTGCCTTACCCGCCTTGCCTTCTCTCTCTTTACCCGAAGACTTAGCATCGCCGCGTGCAGAGCCGCGTTTCGACTTAGGCTCTACCCTGCCTCGCTCGCCACCGCCGAGCATCTGCAGGTCAATCTTCTTCTCATCGAGATCAACTCGCACAACCTTAACCTCGACACTGTCGCCTAAGCGGTAAATCTTGCCGCTGCGTTCGCCCTCTAGGCAGTGGCGTATGGGGTCGAAGCGGTAGTAGTCGTTACTCAGCTCGGTCACATGCACCAAGCCTTCGACAAAAATATCGTTAAGCTCAACAAACAGGCCGAAGCTTGTCACCGAGGTGACCGTCGCGACAAATTCGTCACCGATCTTGTCTTGCATGTATTCGCATTTCAGCCAGTCGACCACGCTATAGCCTGCCGCATCCGCGCGCCGCTCAGCCATCGACGCGTGTTCGCCGAAACGCAGCATGTCGTCCATGTTGTAAGGGTAAATCTTGGCCTTGGTCAGCTTCGGCGCATCGGGCTGTTTCTCTACGCACTTATGCTTGGAATTGCGGATCAGGTGACGAATGCCGCGATGCACGAGCAGATCTGGATAGCGCCTAATCGGAGAAGTGAAGTGAGTATACGCTTCGTACCCAAGACCGAAATGCCCTACGTTCTCGGGCTGATAAACCGCCTGCATCATCGAGCGAATCAGCATCGTTTGCAGTAGATGGTGGTCGGGGCGATGCGCGATTTGCTTGAGTACTGCCTGATAATCCCGCGGCGTAGGCTTGAGCCCACCGCCCATATGTAGCCCCATCTCGCGCAAAAACTCGCGCAGGTTTTCGAGCTTATTCGGATTCGGGCCTTCGTGAACGCGGTATAGCGCGGGCAACTCCGCACTCTCAAGCAGCAGTGCTGCGGCCACGTTCGCGCGCAGCATACACTCCTCGATCAGCTTGTGGGCGTCGTTGCGGTAAACCGGCACGATCTCGGCAATTTTGCGATTCTCGCCGAAGACAATGCGCGTCTCGGTTGTATCAAAGTCCATCGCGCCATTGGCCTCGCGAGTCTCGCGCAGCGCATGGAACAGCCCGTAAAGACTAGTTAGATGCGGCACCAGCTCGGCGTAGCGTTTACTCTGTTTGCCCTGAACCCGCTGCTGCAACTCCGTCTCGGCGGGCTGCACAATATCGGCAACCTCGTTGTAAGTCAGTCGGCCGTGGGAGTGAATGACCGCCTCGTAAAACTTGTAGCTTGTCATCTCGCCCAGTGCCGAGATTTCCATCTCGCACACCATCGTCAACCGATCGACTTTAGGTTTGAGCGAGCACAGCCCGTTAGACAGCTTTTCGGGCAGCATTGGCACCACATGTCCCGGAAAATACACCGACGCTGCGCGATTAATCGCCTCTTCATCGAGCGCGCTCTTGGGCTGAAAATAATGCGACACGTCCGCGATCGCCACATACAGCGTCCAGTTGCCGCGCTTGTGCTCGTGCGCATAAACTGCGTCGTCAAAGTCTTTCGCGTCTTCGCCATCGATCGTGACAAACGGGATATCCCGCATGTCCTTGCGGCCTACGAGGTCGGCCTCAACTACCTCTTCAACAAAGCCTCGAACCTGCTTCTCGACCGCCTTAGGCCATTCGTTCGGTATGTCGTGGCTGCGCAGTGCTACGTCGATTTCCAAACCTGGCGTGCTGCTGTCGCCCAGCACCTCGGCAATGCGCGCGATCGCCTTCCGGCGCCGCGTCGGGTATTCCACGATCTCCGCCACTACAAAGTCGCCATCTTTGGCGTTACCCGCACTCTGGTCCGGAATCAGTATTTCGTGCGAGATGCGCTTGCTGTCTGGCACCACCACCCCAAAGCCCTGCTCGTGATAATAGCGGCCTACGATCTGCGTGAAGCGGCGCTGCAAAACCTCGACAATCGTGCCTTCTTTGCGGCCCCGATTATCGACACCTGACACCCGCGCCAGCACCTTATCGCCATCGAACAGCGTCTCCATCTCGCGCGCACCCAGAAACAGGTCCTCAGAACCGTCTTCTGGAATGAAGAACCCAAACCCGTCTTTGTTGCCCTGAATGCGACCCTTGATCAGCTCCATGCTCGACGCAAGGCCATACATTCCGCGGCGATTGCTAATGATCTGCCCGTCGCGGCTCATCGCGATCAGTCGCCTGCGTAGCGCTTCGATCTGCTCGTCCGAGACTAGCTTTAGGCGCTCGCACATCTCGGCATGTCCAAGCGGCTCGCCTGCTTCTTCGAGGTGCTCGAGGATAAATTCACGGCTAGGAATCGGGTTTTCGTAGTTCTCAGCTTCTCGAGAGGCGAAGGGGTCTTTGGCAGATTGCTTGCGAGGGGAAGATTTTTTGCTGCGGGGCGTGCTGGGGCTTGCGCCGGTCTTGATAGATTTTGGCATTAAATAATTTCTACAATGAATGAGCAGTCAGTATACACCTCGAGCCAAGGCGTGTCTGTGACAGTGCTGCCACATCGATTGAGCGCAATTCATTGCAGTTAGAGCCAGAACCTAGCGCCGACGGGGATTGACAGCAATCGGGCCGCTCGTTAAAGTTGCGCTCCGGTCGACGGTGCCTCCCCATCTGCATCTCAACAAGGCCGAATTGCCCAGGTGGTGGAATTGGTAGACACGCTAGCTTCAGGTGCTAGTGCTCGAAAGGGCGTGGAGGTTCAAGTCCTCTTCTGGGCACCATCTCCTATACTCAAACGCTTGTTATATAAGCATTATTGCAATATAACAGACCCAAGGTTACGTAAAAAGTTACGGATTTGGGTGAAAAGCAATGTCAAAAAAGTATCCTCGCTACGTACGACCACTCAAGAATAGTCTCTTCTACGAGCGCGCTTGGCCTTCTCGCCTGAAGCATCTGGGCAGGCCTAGGTTTACTTATCCGCTTCGGCTCAAACTGGGTCAGTACACAGAAGCTGAGCTTCATCGCGCCTACGCTGCAGCCAATGACGAGTTTGATTTGCAGCTGAAGCTCATGGAAAACAGCGGCTCTAACGTATTTACAGAAACAGAAATAGAGAAGGCTGCAACAGCTCTACTACGCAAGCAGCGACTTAACGCGGGAGACTTTGAGCATGATGATGACTTCCACCATTATGCTGAGCAGCTCGTACCGGGCGTTGATGATGCGCTTGATGGCGATCCTAATAGAAAGCGTAGTGCTGAAGAACAGATTAAAATAGCTGCCTATAAAGCGCTAAGTACTGCTGCTCGTAAGAAGCCCAAAATGCTCAGTTCTGTTTGGTCAGACTATGTCCGCGAAGGTAATGTCGACGTGACTACAACTCGTGCGGCAAGGACTAAGCAGCGACGTTGGGAAAACGTCTTTGCCTACATTGGCGAGCACAGCCTTAGCACACCTAACCTAGTTGATGTCATACACGACGGGCTAGACCGTTATTGGGCTGATCGACGCGCGCAAGATATTAAAGTGCAAAGCATTAAGCGAGAATGGCGTGAAACCCTCGCTGCTCTGAGGCTCGCCAGTGACCGATACAGACTTGGTTGGGTGATAACGCCAACAGGCAAACGCATAAAAGCAGATCCGCCAAAACAGAAGACAGTATTGAGCGACGCTGAACTAGTGAGCCTCGTTACTACCTGCTTGGCAGACAAGAAAACGCCAGAGATTAGCGCTGCCATTGTATTTATGGTCCAGAGCGGGGCTATGGTTAGTGAGATAGCTCGGCTCAATACTGACGAAGTGATCGCAGACTTAGACGCTGCAATACCACAGGTCGCCATTGGCAAAAGCCAAGATGTTAAAGTTAAAGTAGAGCAGCGCCGCCGAGTAGTGCCAATAGTATTTGGCAAAGAATACCTTAGGCAACATCTCCCTAAAGCCATTAAGCACTGCAGTGAGACGACGGAAAGCAACATGTCCAAGCGGATCAGCACGAAGATGCGTTCGGCAACGGGCAACAAAACTTTGTCAGCGCATTGCCTCAGGCATACACTCAAAGCCCTGTCAGACTCTGTTGATGCTAATCAGTCTCATGTTGCAGCAATCGGTGGTTGGTCCGGAGGGTCAGCAGTGATCAGCGCAGCTATGCAGCAGTACGGCGCAGCAGGTTTGAGCAGCTCAAAAGGCTTTAAAGCAGTCCACGATACGAGTCGTAAGATTCTTGCGTGTGTCCTTGAAGTATTAGAAGCTGAGCATGGCGACAACGTTGTTAGCATAACAAGATGAACTAGGCGGATGGGCAAGCAGTGTGTCGGACAGATATGGCTCGCCTGCTGATATTAAAATTAAGCAGCGTTATTTGTTGCAGAGCATTGACGCGCCCAGTGGTGTTGGTTGGTGTTGATTCGCGCATGCTTTTTAGTTTCTAAAAGTTAGAAAGAGTGTGTGTGCGGAGGAACCTATTAAGCCTATTTCACACCACCACCAACACAGCCCTCGGTAGCCCAACACCACCCTCCAAAGTCCCCGTGTTCACTGGGCTGCAGCTATCTCTGAATCAATAACTTAGGCTACCCTACTGGGGTGCTAATTCTGCTGATTTACAGCAATTTCTCGTAGTGAATCCCCGCATAATACGCGCTCGAAACTTTACCTAAACTCGTGGCTAATATGCACAGTTCCATAGCCAGCCTATCTCTGGGTCGCTGCTCGCAGTTCTTGCACACGCCTCGAAACTATCGAGTTGATCGCGCACTGTGTGAGTGGGCATGGAATCTATTAAATAATTTGACCTAATGACTCCTAAATTTCCTGCGTCGAACACCTCTTCTTGAACCCAAAAACTAGGGACGTTTACTTGCCCTCTATCCATATAAAGCAGATCTACTGTCCCGTTATTTCTCAAAGGCCAGAATAAGGTGGCTGTATTATTGTCAGTAACGGGCGCTTTAGGCAGTGCAGGCATGATAGCGTTTGTATTAATTCTGACGAGAGTACCGCTTTTGTTTAGGTAAACACCGCCCCGCACAGTCATACCTGTAATCGTGACCATGTCATCATAACTATCGTTATTGATATCTCTGAAGTACATTCCTGAGCTATTAAATAAAAGGTCGCCTTCGATTACAGATTGCTCTCTTGGGGCTATTTTTCCGTCCTTGACGGTAAAGCCTTCAAGCACCAATACAGGATATTCGGCATCCTCTATAAATGAGGACCCAGATCCATTGCTAATAATTTGGAAATCTGACGAAATCTGGCGGCTTGTTTTGCTTAAGAAACCGCTGTTTTCTCCCTGAACAACTAGAATTGGTCCTTCCTCAGGATCAAGAACCGCTTGTTTCATAAAGTTGTAGAAGTTACTGCCACCTCCACCCAGCTGAGGAATTCCTCTCTTGTATAGTCCGGTAGTAGGATTTCCAAGTTCATTTTTATAGGTAAATAAGTCTTCTACGGCAGGCATGTAATAATCGCTAAATATGAAGCCCCTGCCCGGTATCCATTTCCAAACCGATATGCCTTCGACAGTCCCGTACCATCCAGTATCGATGTTAAATTCATCGTATTCTGCAATATCAGCAACTAACTCAGGTCTGACCCCGTTTGCTATCCAGTATCCATCGTTGTCAAATTCGTAGTAACCACCAACGTATGGATTTATTTGCGTAGCCCATTCGTAGTTTTCATATCTTTCGTAAATTTCTGTTATGTCAGTAACTTCTGTTCCTTGGATCCGTGCCACTCTATTAAAGTCGTACCCTATCGATAGTAAATCATAGCCACCCAACTCATTCGGAATAGAGCGCATTGAATGCGTCCAAGTCGATCCCCAAGGAATTTTGACGTTCTTATACGTGCCGTCAGGTTTACTTAGGAAGACATATTGTTCAGACCAGTAAGAACAAGTGCCCAATTTAAATTTATCAAGCGTCTCCACGTAGGCTCGATCACCATCAAAGCACTCATTTATAAGCTTGGTAAACCCTTCCTCGCTGTAAACGTCATACCCGTTTCTCCCAATGCCATCGTCCCTATTCAGAGTTAAGGCAAAATCTATGTAACCATCGCCATTTAAATCCTTAGGTTCTTCGGTGTTATGATGATAGGGCACTCCTCCCTTGCCCCCATCCATAGAAGTATCAATAAACTCTGTGCCAAAAAGCGACTTGGTGCAGTTGTCGTAGGAGCCAAGCTCATTACTGCAAAGCAAGTACCAACCCGTCTTGGCTGCTAGGTTTTCTTCTCCACCGTTATCTGGAGTTGCACCCTGGTAGCACGCGATTGGGATAAAAATGTCCTCATAGCCGTCTTTGTTAAAATCACCAAATGGGTAAGGTGTGTCCCATCTAGCTGAACTGTCCTTACAAAAGCCTAATTTTTTTTCCAAATCATCGGCGGTCCAATTTTGACGGTCTGTGGGGCTGAAGAAAGACGCAAGATCAGCTTCTGACACGGAAAAATAGATTTCGTCTGAGTACTGAGCAAGGTAAGTAAATGTTCCGCTGTAGACTTCATCGCCAATGAGCACTCTCGGCACATAGAGTGTTGTTCCATCGAAAGTAGCTGAATCACGAATAGCTGTTATTTCGCTTTCAGCTGCGTCTTTGAGCTTCAAGCAGAGCACCGGACAGTCTTGAGAATTTAAGACGGAGGCATCGGCAGGTATGAACGATAATTGGTACTTCTGATCATTAAATTCTAAGTAAGGGATTCTCAGAACCTTACCGTCATACTGAGCGTCGTTGGGTTCGATTGCTTCTAGTGCGTTAGACAATAGGGCCAAAGTGACGACGTGCAGTACAGTTAGTATGTTATTTTTCACAGCTTGCTCCGAGATAGTTTTATTTTCAGAAACAACTACAATTTTTTATGTTAAAGCGCAAGACGGAGATAAACAAGCTAACACAGGCTAATGGAACAATAGGTGATTGGCTTATGAATGGCTTGTTAAACGCTTAAGGCTGTAGAGGCTTTAGCAACTGCATAGTCAATACAGAGGCTATACGTGGTGTTAGTAATAAATGGTTATTTGCTGCCCCGTCACTAGAGCGAAGGCTGCAAAGTCTAAGTAGACTTTGTTGAAGCTAGAGGCTGTATAGTCCCTATACACACGAAAGTTGTCTAAGCTCTGTAGCCTACATAGCCTCTACACCTGCTATAGTCAGTTATAGTGGCAGATACAGCTACTATCAGCAGGTGCATTGAAGGATGGTCAGCAAAGAGACTCTAGAGGACGCTGTAGGCTCTGCAGTCCCTATACACACGAAAGTTATAGCTAACCAAGACTTCTTGCATTCTTTAGTGTCTGATCAGCCTCTGCCGCCTGATGACGATAAACACCACTTCTTCTTAAAGCCTAAGCAGCTGAGCCATAGCAGTACTCGTTATAGTGAGTTTAGTGACCTTTTAGCCTTCAATGTCAGAGGCGCTAAAGGTAATAGAGGGCCTAAGCAATTAGCCTCTCTTGAGTACCATTTCCAGTGCATCTTGCTGTCATTGTCTTGGGCCATCTACAGGCGTCAGTGGGTGCTCGTAGCGCTTGATAACCATGCCTACTCTAAAGACCCATGGCTCAAGAGGTACGGTTTCAGCCATACCTACACAAAGGCTGTAGTGGACTATCTCGAGGGCATGGAGCTGATCACTAAGAAGGTAGGTAAGCTCTACTCTAGTAAGCCTACAAGGACACGGATATATCCCACAGCCAAGCTGCAGCTAGCCCTGCGCAACTATTTCCTTGAGTCAGAGCAGCCTATAGAGCCGCCGTACGTGACCATTAACGAGCCAACTGGGGGCTATGGGGAGGTGATAGCAGAGCTTCCTGAGAATCACCCAGACATCGCTGATATGACCAAGATCAACGAATTCCTGAAAGGCCATCAGTGGGCCTGTAAAGCCCCTGTGAGGCTCGTATACAAACATGACCCATTCTCCTCAGGCAGGCTAATAACGCCTTATCAGGGCCTTCCTGACCGCAAGATAAGGCTGCGTATCAACACCCTTATTAATGGTCATCCCATCTGTGAAGTTGGCTTCAGCGCCAATCACTTGAGGCTTAATTTGGCAGTCATAGCAGGCGAAGATGCAGGTGAAACTCCGTATGAAGACATAGGCGAGCTAGCGGGCATTGAAGACCGACAACGGATCAAGAATTACATCACCATAGCCATGGGTGCAGACTCCCAAGAGGGTGCGAGAGGAGCTTGTGTTAGCGAGGGGATAACACATAAACAGTTTGATGTGATTGAGGCTGCTGCTCTCAAGCGCTACCCAAAGCTCAACTTGTACACAGGCTTCGGTGTTAACGCACAGAGTCTAGAAGGGCAGATACTGAAGCAGGTGATGCTAGAGGGTGTAGAGCAGGGCATCGTAGCCTTACCTGTTCATGACGCTGTAGCAGTCACGCAAGACAACGCAGACTGGGCAAAGGAAGCTATGCTGAGAGCATGGTTTGAGCTTGCTAATTCTGGTGGCGGAGTAGCTCTATCTAGGGTTAAAGTGGACTATCCTGCTTAGTCAGAGGCTTGCATGCTAACCCTCTCTAGTAGAAATATATACATCTGCTGAATTTGAACAATTGCAAAATATTGTTATTGTTCCTGCAATATTTATGACAATGGATTTGATCAATGAAGCCTGACACTCTTTCAGCTTATAAAATCAAGCCAAGCCACATTCTGCAGCTAATAGCTGTAATGGCGTTCCCTGCATCTCTGATCCTTTTGGGAATTGACGATCGGTGGTCCTCGTCTGCTCTTATAGATATTCCCGCTTTCCTTATCGTGGTAGCCGTTCCAATAGGCGGGGCATGTTTACTTAAATATGGTGGGAATCAGCCTATTTCTCAAACGCTCCTAGCGACTGGAGTGCCTATGGGGCTAATTGGTTCGTACATAGGCGTCGTGATAATAGTGTCAATAACTGATGACGGCGGCACTGCCTACTTAGGTACTGCGTTAGCGGTAATGCTGCTCACAGCTTTATACGGCGGGCTTGTTTCTGCACTTGGTTATGCCATTAATGACACGAGTTCTTCCGCTTTATATCCTATAAAAAAGCGTTACTTAGTGATATTTTCTATCTTGGTTATTGCTCTGATCTTAATGGGGATCGGTCTTAACGGAGAGTTTTTTTTTGATCCTATAATTTTTTCAATATACCTGACATTTATACTCTCTTTTCTCGTCCTTGGGAGAAGAAAGGAGCACTTTACTGTAGTAATAGCTGACGCCGCATTGTTTGCATCAGTCATCATAATAATTTTTTCATTAATATTTTGGTTTGGGATCGACTCGACAGCGGACAATAGAGGCGAATTGATACGAGAGACGATAGTATTTTCTTCATTAGGTGTTATGTACGGGTCATTGATTTATCTTCTTATTTATATAGCGTCTCTCGGTTGCGTCATTGAGCAAAGAATAGACGTGAATAAGATGAACTGGCATTTAATAGAAGTTAACGCTTTTCTGTTGTTTTTAGCTTTTGCACCTACGTCGTTTTCTAATTTTATGGAAGAACGTCAGGCATCAGAAGAGAATGCAATTGTAATAGAAGACTTGATCGATAGAATTGAAGAACTGGAGCGCACTCAGTGATCAAGAAGGCTCGAGTAATTAATTTGACCATCTGCGGTATTTTGTAACTGCGCAGGTACGGTAACAATCTGCAGAGTCCTAAACAGACCCCCGCCCTTGTTATGAAGCCGCCCTTGCTAGTTTGGCGAATTCTGATAGCCTGCAAAGCAAGGGTTACGGAAAAAGTTACGGAATTGATAACGAATTCGCCTTGAAAGCGCCTGTTTATAAGCCCTACAGGCCAGTGTTTGTGCTAGGTTGTTGCCTCTTCTGGGCACCATTCATTGACGCTCCGTTTTAACCTCCAGCACTCGTAACTCTTGATTGCCCCGCCTCTGGTTTCATTTGGCCTAAGCAACATAGAGTCTCAATGTAGGGCTCACCTACCCTTTTTTCATTATCCCTTTTTCTATTTATGTTAACTTATGCTCGTTGTCTGGCATCAGGCTAGCCAGAGCACCGTCTTGCTACCTAACTTGAGGAATAATTATGTTTACGTTTTCGAGATTAATCGCACTTTCATCGCTTGTAATGCCAGCACTAGCAATGGCTCAAGCCTCAATGTCTGTGGAACAGAAAATCGCAGCGGCACTTAAGGGCGAGCACCGCACTGAAGCCGAGCTTGCGCGCGATGCCGACCGTGACCCGATGGCGGCTTTGCAATTCATCGGACTTAGAGATGACATGACAGTGATCGAATTTCTGCCAGCAGCGCAGGCCTACTACACCAAAATCCTTGGACCTGTTCTTGTCGACAATGGTCACCTAATGACTGTTGATAACAGCAATACATTCAGTAGCTGGGGAGACTGGACCGAAGAACCTGAGTTTGAGATGACTCACCCTGTGGTTATCGAAAACAATTACAGCCGCGAAGAGGGTCGCTATGTTCCGGGCGAGATCGAGTTTGGTGTAGCCGAGGCCGATTTATTCTTGCATTTCCGCGAGTATCATAACTTTAACGAAGCAGACAATATGCGCATCAATGCGAAAGTATTCGATACGCTGAAATCTGGCGGTGAGTATGTGGTTGTTGATCACACGCGTCGCCATATGCAACCCGAAACTGGTGTATTAGGCCGTCGTGAAGATCCAGTCGATGTGATTCTTCAAGTGCAGCGCGCAGGCTTCGTTTTGGATCGAGCTTCGACTATGTTTTTCGAAGAAAGTGATGATCTTTCGAAGGAAGTCGGCCAGATTCCGAACATGACCGACAGGTTCTTCCTAGTATTCAAAAAGCCGTAACGGCGCGTCGTCATTAACGAAAAATTTGAAGAGCCCGACAGTATTTCGGGCTCTTTTCTTTTTCCGATTAACGAGTTTATTTTTCCTCTTCGTGCGGCGACTTTCTTAAATTGGTAAGTTCGTAGCCGAGCGACTCTACAACCGAAATCAGCTCTGAATAATCAGCGTCCGAAATCTGCGGCGTGCGAGCCATCACCCACACATAGTCTCGCGCATTGCGCCCAATAATTGTTTGCTCATAGTTATCATCGAGGTAAACGATTCTATAATCGGCCTTAAAGGGCCAGATAAACTGCATCCCCCATACCGCATTGCCGGTGTCTTCAACAACGAATCCCTTGGGATTATACTCCTTGCGCTCTCCGCTAAATTCGCCTTTGTTAAAAGCAAATGTGGTGGCCACCGTGCCGTCTGCATTCAGGCGATAAGTTTCAACTGGGTTATAGGCGTCGGTTTCGATAAACGTAGGTATGTTGGCGATCACATACCAGTCACCCATAAACCGATTGAGGTCGACGGCATCTACTACCGGCATCGGCTCTGCTGTTTTACAGGCACTCACCATCAGTAATAAAACTGTTGGAACTAGGACTTTGAGTAACCGCATACGTTTTCCTCGGGTATTTTCAAACGCTAGTGTGTCGCGAATCTTGGCTAACGCGGGGTACAACTGAAGCTGAAGAATTCTAACCCTTATTCGTCTTCGCTACTCAGAAACACGCTGGGATCGCCTTCGTTATCGATATTCGCGTGAACCATTATCGGTCTGCAGCATACTTGGCAGTCTTCGACATATTCCTGCTCTTGCACCGAGCAGTCGATTAGCAACTCTATCGGTTCTCCGCAGTACGGACAGGAGCTATAAACTGATTCTAGTGTAAATTTACTCATGCCAGAGAATACGTTCCCACGCCTAGTTGCGATCTATGTCCTCGCAGTGAGATAGCGACGTTCAAGCCGCACGGGCCGCTGAATCTGTTAAAAGGCGAGCCGCCGCGTCTCTCAAGCGTTTGGCCGCAGCTGGATCGAGCTGATGCTCGAAGAGTGTTAAATGCTGAAGGAAGGTTTGCTCGACCGCGCTAGAATCGAATGCTTGCTGCGTTTCGCGAAGATACTCGAGTCCGAAGCGGATGAGAATTATGGCGTTAACCGTAAGATTATCGATTCGGTCCTCAGGCCAGTCTAATAGCCCGACCCGCACCATCTCTGTGAAGAAAGCCCTAAACTGTGCGCGGCTTTTATCGTAGAGACCGGTGATATTGTCCAACACGATCTGGCTGTGGCCGCCGTAGTCGGCCTGATCGCGATAGAGAAACCGGTAGAGCAAAAGCTCGCGCTCGTGAGCCATCATAAGCTCGATATAGCCCTCGATCACATCCGTCTCGCTACTGGGCCTAAGCGCTAGACGCTCGTTCGAGTAACGTATGAATTCTTCAGAGATCGACTCGAGAAGGTGACGCTTGGTTTTAAAGTGATACCAGAGATTGCCCTCCGAGATGCCAAGCTCCGCCGCTAGCGCAGCGGTGGTCACATTGCCGTAGCCAAACTCATTAAAACGAGCCTGTGCTAGGGCAATTATGCGCTCTCTGGTTTTCATTTTTCCGCCTAGTGTTGTGCCTCTGGCATGTTGACTATCAAGCCATCTAGTTCGTCGGTAAGTGCAATCTGGCAGGAGAGTCTTGATGTGGTCCTCACGTTCTCGGCGAAGTCGAGCATTGACTGCTCCATCTCACCGCGCTCGCCCGCTTTGTCAATCCACGCCTCGTTAACGAATACGTGGCAGGTTGCGCACGCGCAGGCGCCGCCGCAGTCGGCATCAATTCCTGGGACATTATTACTCACTGCGGCTTCCATTACGCTGCCGCCCGCGGGGACATCGACTTCGTGCGCCGTTCCATCAAATTCTATAAAGGTAATCTTCGGCACTGGTGCCTCCTATTGATAGCTAACTACTGTTAATGATTGCAACACTTACCCAAAGTAAGAGGCCGAGCGCATATGCCTATGATGCAAGGCTATGCGCTTAGCTCAACGTTTATTTGGCGTGAAGAATCACAGGGAGGGAAGTATAACCAAGCACGAAGTTAGAAAGAACCCGCTCAGGCTCGCCCACAACCTCGACACGCTCGAAGCGATTGAGTATTTCCTCCCAAAGAATGCGCAGCTGCATCTCGGCAACACGATTACCCATGCAGCGATGTATTCCAAAGCCGAATGACACGTGGCGACGAGCATTCTCACGATCGACCTTAAATTTGTCGGCCTCTTCGATGACTTCCTCATCGCGATTTCCAGAGATATACCACATCACCACGCGGTCACCTTTTTTTATATGCTTGCCCTGAAACTCGATATCTTCGAGCGCCGTACGGCGCATATGACCCAGCGGGGTCTGGTAGCGAATAATCTCTGACACCATATTAGGGACGAGCTCGGGGTTTGCCTTTAATTTGTCCCATTGCTCTGGGAAGCGGTTAAGCTGCAGCACCCCCCCGGTCATGGAATTACGCGTTGTGTCGTTACCGCCAACGATGAGCAGGATTAGATTGCCTAAAAATTCCATCGGATTATCGAGCATGTCTTTTGTTTCGGGGTCATGCGCGAGCAGCGAAATGAAATCGAATTTGCGTGGCTCATTTTTTCGTTGATTCCAGAGCTGACCAAAATAGTTGAGGCATTCTTGCAAGACTTTGTTGCGCTCTTCAAATGTCACGTCACTGCGACCCGTTGATGGCGACGCGGTTGCGACATCGGACCAATAGGGAAGAAGATGCCGATCCTCAAAAGGGAAGTCGAATAACGTGGCAAGCATTTGCGTTGTCAATTCGATTGACACTCTGTCTACCCAATTGAATTCTTCGCCTACAGGAAGCTCATCAAGAATAGTGCAGACGCGCTGACGGATGAGTCCTTCTAGATCGGCCAGCTGCGTTGGTGCAACTGCAGGCTGCGCGGCTCGACGCTGCACATCATGAATGGGGGGGTCTTGTGCGATAAACATTGGCGAATAAAATTCATCAGGACCGTCACCGACAACTATATTTTTATACGACGAAAAGACTTTATGATTGGAGTCGATCGCCACAATATCGTTGTATTTCGTAATCGACCAGTACGCGCCAAATTCGCTATCTGCGGTGTAGTGAACTGGGTCTTCTTTACGAAGCCGGCGAAAGTACTCTTCGTGTACGTTCTCTTTAAAGAGTATCGCCTGCGCAGGATCAAGCGATTCAAGCGGAAGACTCCATGGGTCGCGCCACGCTTCGGAATTGCGAGCTTTGCCGAGAGGTTTTTGGTTAGTTGCTGCTTGGGACATGAGCCTTCCTCGTTTATCGTTTATTCCGAACGCTAGTTATGCACTTCATTTTTGTAGCACACCCTTGATTAGGTTATAAACCCTAATTAAGAATAAATGCAAGGACGAGAAAGTGCGCCAGATCAATTGTTTCACTCAAACATCCAGAAAAAGTCGGAATGAAGATTCCAATCACGGCTAGGGGGCCTTTCCCAAGCGTAAAGAAGGAGAAGAAAAAATTGGATTATTGTGAACATCTTAGGTAACGTGACCGAATCGTCAAAATATGCTCTTCGAGGCAATTCGTATGTAATCGAATTCAGATTCTGACGATTTTTTGAGTATTACCGTTACAGATAGTTACCGATAGTGACGCTGCGCTCTGCAGATTATTGGTAGTGACGCCGACTAAGCCATGGAATAAACCTGCAAAATAGCAGAGTAGGCAATGGTGGGTGTAATTTTGCTGTATACCCTCTCCTCAGACAAGATCAGCGGCAGTTATCTGCTTTTCAGTCTTCTAGTCATTCCTTGCCAATGTCGGACACTCGCTACGCCAAGCTTTTATTGCCTTTTAGAAACAGACGGCGATAGGAAGACCTTTGCTTAGTGAGGATCAGATCGTCCTAACTAGGACAAATAATCATAATAACGAGGGGATGAACATGCAACATCGGAGTAAATTCGCTACCCAGTTTATGGGAGCAGCAGCTTTATTTTCTGCAACAAGTTTTGCAGGCCAAGTCTTCGCACAAGATGGCCAGCGCCGCATCGAGGAGGTGGTCGTCTCTGCCGAGCGAAGAGAGGCATCAATCCAAGATACCTCTATTTCGATTACCGCACTGACGGGAGATAATCTCGAAGACTTCGGTATTCGTAACCAAGAGGATTTACAGAATTTTATTCCAGCAACAACTATCCAGCCGTATGACTCGACGATTCGCGGCGTCGGCCGAAACTTCCGCGCGCTCGGCGGCGACCCCGGTGTAGCGACTTACACTCAGGGAATCTATTCAGAAGATTTAATCACGGCAACGGCGGCTACTTTCTGGGATGTCGGCCGAATAGAAGTGTTGCGTGGCCCACAAGGCACTCTCTACGGCCGTAACGCAGTCGGTGGAGCTATTAATATCTTGTATAACGAGCCAGCGTTTGAAAAAGACTTCGCGTTCAAATCTATTGTGGGTAACTTCGGCACGAAAGAAGCCTACGGAATGATCAACACGCCTTTGATCGAAGACAAATTAGCGATGCGCGTAAATTTCAGTCTTCGTGACCGTGACGGTATTGTTGAAGAGATTGGCGGACAGACTGGCGATGTCGACGGCCTAGGTACTGATAACGGCGCGATTCAGTTTAAATGGACGCCAACTGAAGACCTCGAGTTTAACTACCGTCAGAATTTCCTCAACGTCGACCGCTCATTCGGCGGCGCTAACGGCGCAGGTCTAGTGGTGCTCAACGAGGGTGGCGAAGACAATCGAATCACTGATGCACTCGTTCCTGGCTATCGCTTTATCGACACCAACAACACCGATCAAGCTAACTACCTCCAGAGCAACTTCTACGATTCGAGCAAGCCTATACTAAACTTCAACCACCCAGTGACAGGAGCGGTTGGGCAAGCACAGAGAAATCGAGCAGGTATTGATTTTGGTGACTTTGATGGCATGCAAAATGCCGCGGCATCATTGGATGGCTTTGGCTATACAAGTCAAGCATCAGCTGACCGTTATAATAATTGTGTGTTCCCCGGAGATGTTTCCGGCTCAGACCTCTGTGCTGCATCAGATGGTTTAAACTATGAGAAAATTATTAATACTTCTACGCAGTTTTCAGCTTCTTGGACTGTAACAGACAGCCTTGAACTAGTTTATCTCTACGGTGATACAGTATTAAGTTATAAACGAAACACGGACGATGATAATACGGCGTCAAAATTCCACGACCGCCAATTTTATGTGAATCATGAAGCAGATTATACCTCTCATGAATTACAAGCGTTTTATGATCTAAACGACAGAGTAACTATAACCTCTGGAATATTTGGCTATGATGCTCTTATTGATCAGCGAGGAGATTTTTACTCCTCAGTTGGTGAGTCCCGAATGACAGATCCTTACCAAGATAATACTGCCATCAGCGCAGGCATGTCGGCAGCGACCGGTATCCCGCAGGGCCTAAGCGCTTCAACATTGGCGTTTGGCGGCAGACCTATGGTCAGTTTAAATAGCGCAAAGCTTTCGTGCTCAGTGGCCAGCCCTGCAGCTAGTTGCTCCCCCAATAACGGGGGCAACAATTTGCAAACCTCGGCTTGGTATGGGGACGACGGGTCAAATCCAGATTTGAATGTCGTTAATGGAATCCAATCTGCGGCTTCTGATCTGCTTTATGCAACTCAAACAAAACGTGAAGCCTTCGCCGCGTATACTCAAGCCGCAATCGAATTGAATGAGAAGTTCACATTGACTCTCGGCATTCGCTACGCAGAAGACAAGTTAATGGCCGAAGAAAATCTATGGCGCTATTCAGAAACTGGTGCAGCTCCAGGCGGATTCCTAGGATTGTATGGCGGACTGGCACAGGTCAATATTACAAATGGTGGACTGATTCAGGGTGACGACGGCACCTATACCCCAACTGCGAAGGCTACTAACGGAGGAATACCCTTTGCCCTAAGCGTTTATAGGCCTTTCGAGAGGACCGACAAGAAGACCACTGGTCGTATTAATCTAGACTGGGATATCAATGATTCGACGATGATGTATTTCTCAGCGACTTCAGGATACCGCGCCGGGGGCTACAGCTTAGTGTACTTCAGCCAAACTCCTACCTACGATCCCGAAGAACTAACAGCCTATGAAATTGGATACAAATCGCAGTTATTAGATGACACCCTTCAATTAAATGCTTCGTTGTATATGTATGATTATTCTTCGATTCATACCTTTACGACTGAGGTAAATACGTTAGGAAGCACTTCTACGTCGGTTCTTGCCGCCGGGGGAGCTGAAGTTTTGGGTCTAGAAGCTGAATTACTGTGGCTTGCTTCTGATAACCTGACTCTAGGCGGAAATTTTAGTTTCACGCCAAGTGAGTACACTGAGTCATTCTTAATATCTGATACGTCGAACGCCAACATCCCTGGCTCGCTCTATCCAGAATTCGAAACTCTGACACAAGACATCAAAGGTAACGGGTTGATTCAGGTGCCAGAGAAAAAATTCACTGGCTGGGCTAGCTACAATAAGCCGTTAGCAGGTGGGGATTCTATTGAATTTTTCAGCGTCTACAGCTGGATGGATGACGTCTACTACTCGCCTTTCGAAGAGCAATCTGAGATGGCACCGGCATACGGTCGAGTCGATGCTCGCGTTACTTGGCGCTCGGGTGAAGGCAAATGGGCGATGACGGGATTCGTGAACAATGTGCTTGATGATATTGGTCATCTGCAGATCATGCGAACAGGAGAGGCCGAATTTTTCCGTCATAACTCGACAACAACTGCTCCGCGCATGTACGGGCTCGAATTATCATATACTTACTAAAAGGCTGAAATTTTCTTACTTTTTTAAAAGTAAAATAATAAAAAGACTCGGAAAAAATGGCCTTGAGCTCTAATAAAGTTACTAGGCAATCAAAGTTAGGTAGAGGCTCGGCTTCAACCTGATAAGAGTAGATTAAACTTACTAAAAAAGAGGCTTTCAGATAACGCATCTGAAAGCCTCTTTTTTATTGGGGCGAGGATTCGACAGGGTAATTCTCGGTGTTTAAGCGCAATAATACATCGGCCGACTGCAACAGCTTATTTGCTAGACGCGGTGAAAGCTGAGGGTTATTAGCTAGATAACCACCGACAATTTCGGCGGCGCGCTTCGAACTCGTTTGTCCAAGCGCTGCATCCAACCATCGCCCAGGGAAAAAGATATCGCCCGTCTCTTGGATCTCTTCGACTAGGTTAAGCGCAGGCAGAATTAAATGAGGAGCGCCGCCTCTCAACGGGCTCTGTAAATTGCGCATGGCTTCAAGCACCCAAGGTTCATTCGATCGATTGTCTGCATTCGCAAACGATGTAAACAGCGCATCTCGCGCCTCATCCGAATCAGACAGTGAAGGACGCACAAACCGATAGCGAGCAAGCCTGTCAGTATTCTTTATTCTCGCTTCTTGTTCATCGAGCCGGCGCTCACTCCCATCGACTCTGCGCAGCGCGAGGCCAGATACCAAGGCAATCATGTCGGCCTCGGAAAGCGGCAGGCCTGCAACTTCCTCATCGCCCTCCCACAGCCTTATGAGGCGCTCTACCCCTGTATCCGTTGTCGCGAGGGCTCGATAGCTGCGATAAAAAGCGGCGCGCGCCGAGGTGTCTCGCAACGTCGACTCGACTTCTCGCCAGAGCATTGCCTCGAGTGGGCCGCTTACCGCCAGCCTGGCTTGCGTGTCTAGCCTCAGCCAATAAGATTCGTCAAGAGTGCCAAGCACGCGGTTAATAATCAGTTCGTTCTGCTCGGCTGGTAATTCGCCCAGCGCGGTATCGAGGTATAAGCCTGCCGCAAGCCTACCCTCTTGAACCTCTTCCCACAGCGTGGTCCACGCTGCGCCGCGTGCGACAGGAGGCTCTATAGAACCTATATCACGGAGTAAGCCGTTTTGACTCTGCGGATCGAGCACGAAGTCGGCGTATTCGATGCCACTCGCATTGGGCAGAAGTATCATCGCGGCTGACGCGTCACCCGCGGGCGCAGGTATCACCACAGCGTCTGAACCCAATTCGAGGTGGTGAATGGTTTGACTCGTGCTCGTTATCGCGAGCAGGCTCAGCTTCTGGGGCCAAATCCGGCCCATTCCAGCGGGATCTTCTTGGCGCACAACGACGTGCGTCCGGCCCTGTTCATCGCTTGCTTCTCTCGTTACAACAATACGAGGCCGGCCTGCCTCATAAACCCATGCCTTATTCCACTCGTCTAAATTTAGGGCAGTTTTGCTGTCAAGCAGCGCGATTAATTGCGGCCATGTGGCGTTTCCATAGGCGTTGTCTTCTAAATATTCACGCAGTCCCTCACGAAGGACATCCGGACCGATTAGATTTTCGAGATGGCGCATCACGATTGGTGCTTTCTGATAAATAATCGCACCATAAAGCGTGCCGGCATAGCGCAAATTCTCGAGTGACTGCCCGATTGCGTTCGCACCGGCGGTACGATCGACCGCGTAAGCCGATGGGTGGTGTGCCGTATGAAAGCGCAGTTCATGATCAACTTTGGGGAAGGCGGGATTGACAATTTTCGCCGCCATAAAATTGGCGAAGACCTCTTTAGTCCAAACATCGTCGAACCAATTCATGGTAACGAGATCGCCAAACCACATGTGTGCAGTTTCATGTGCGATCACGGACGCCCGCGCAAGAATCTGATTCTGAGTGGCGGTTGCGTCTAACATCAGGCTTGCTTCGCGGTAAAGTATGTTGCCAGGGTGCTCCATGCCACCGTACTGAAATGACGGAATTAGAACAAAATCGAACTTCTCGAAGGGATACGGAATCGCCGTGTAGTCTTCGAGCCATGCGAGTGCCTGTGCATGCAGGTCAAAAATTTCATCGATATTGGCGTCTACTTTGTCGCGATCGGTTTCGCGGTGATACATCGTCATTTCGCGGTCGTTAATGGTTTTTGTCTCACGCTGAAACTTGCCCGCCGCAAAAGCAAAAAGGTAACTAGGCAATGGCTCTGTGCGAGCAAAGGCTCGAGTCGTTTGGTTCTCCTGTGCAAGTTCACTCTTTACAGCGAGTGCCGATAATTCGCTTGAGTTAGTTACCACCTGCCAGTCGCTCGGCGCGCTAATTGTCCATGCGACGGAACTTTTGAGGTTAGGCTGATCGATAAGTGGCAGCGAGAAGTGTGCACGGTCGGGCACAAACAAGGTGTAGAGAAAGTCATCGCTGCGGTTAAGCGCCGCATCGCCGGCCTCGAAAGCGAGGGTAATACTATTGCCACCCTCTTCTAACATTGCTGCCGGAATGAGCACATGGTCTTCGCTTGAAGACCATGTGCTTTTAGCGCCATTGACGAATACCGAGTCGAGCCGCTTGGCCGCATCGACAAAGTCGATTACCAAGGGGAATTCGATGCTGTGCGGGCTGTCCCCTGACTGTTGCCTCTCTTCTTTTTTACCCAGCTCGTCTGCTTTACCTTGCTCGTCTGCGTTACCTGGGACGCCTGTGGCAAGCGTGCGAGAAGTTTGAGGGTTGTATTGAAAGCGCAGGGTCGCCTCACCGCTAATCGGCGCACTAAGCTCACTCGGAATAGAAAGCGTAAAGTCATACTCTATCGCTGACAGCGTTCGCTTGCGGTGTTCGGCGAGCTGCCAAGAAACTCCTCGTTCGAGCCGAGGATCGTCTAAAAAACTGCTCTGGCTCCCGCTGAGAGATTTATCGGCAGTCGGTGCGCAATGCGACAAAATAGCCAACATCACAACCGGTAACCCTAGGCGCATAAGCGTCGTGCTATTAGATTGACTTGTCGCCAACTTCCCGTGCCTCTGCTGCATCCTACTTTCCTCACGCTATGATTCATTCATCCTTAGCAAGTGTAGCGTTGTCTCCGCGTCATTGCAGCCAGCCCAATGAATCTCGCCCCCGCGTCTTTGCGTATGCAGGTACAATAGCGAGCAGCAACTCTCGATACGGCTCAGGATAATAATTACCCATGCAAGACGTTTTGATAATCGGCACAGGAATGGCAGCGACCGCGCTTGCGAGTAAGCTCGCGGGCAAAGCACGCGTTACGCTCATAGAAAAGTCGCGGGGGTTTGGCGGCCGCATGGCGACACGCCGGCGCGAAGGCTTTGAGTTCGATCATGGCGCTCAATTTTTCACTGCGCGCTCGACAGAGTTTAAGCAGTTTCTCGCCCAGCCAGTTGAACGCGACGCGATACAGGAGTGGCAGCCACGACTCACAACACTTAAAGCTGGCCGCGAGCCCTACAAGCGCGAGTGGTTCGAACCTCATTTCGTCGCAACACCAAGCATGAACTCCCTTTGCAAAGAATCGTTGAAGGCAGTAGAAAATCATGTCGACATTATTCTTGGATGCGAAGTTGGATCTATCGAGAAAATAGACACTGGCAATGCTCCCTGCCGCTGGCGAGTGTTCGGCAAGCAGTTAGATTCAACGCAAGAGGTCTTAGGCGAATTCGACTGGGTGCTAAGCGCCGCGCCCTCTGCACAAACCGAAGCGCTTTTTACTAATACCGCCTTTAACCATTTAGACCGTCTTCGCGATGCAGTACACCTGCCCTGCTTTAGCTTGATGCTCGGATTCGATGCGTCGCCCAAGCTCAACTTCGACCTCGCGACAGTGAAGGAATCATCGGTGGCGCTTATAGTGGCCAATGCGAGCAAGCCTGGGCGAGCAGCGAGTCACTCGTTACTCGTACACAGCGATAACCATTGGGCCCGCAAAAATTTCGAGGGCGATCGGGCGGAAATACAGCAACAACTTATTGACGAAACCTGCTCACTGTTAAACTTAGACGCCGCCTCTATTGTGCACACCGACCTGCACGGGTGGCGCTATGCGAAGACCGAGATCGCCACCGAAGAAGACTTTTTGCTTGATGACGCAAGACAGCTCGCCGCCTGCGGAGATTGGTGTTTGGGCGGGCGCATCGAAGACGCCTTCTTGAGTGGGCATAGGCTTGGCACCACTCTCGCAAAATTGTTCGGCGAGTAACCTTACCTGCCGCACGATCCTTTCAATTTTTGCTGAGAGTCGCCACACTTTTAGATGCGACTTTACCTCGCTATTTGGCTAGTTTTGCGATAATTAACTTGAGCTGAGTCGCATCGAGTCGACGATCATCAAACGCTGGCATTTTTCCTAAACGCCCTTCTTGCAGCGTAGTTAAAATGCTGTCGATGTCGCCCCCGTATAACCAGATATTGTCAGCCAGATTTGGCGCGCCAAGAAACACATTGCCTGCACCTTCTGTACCATGGCAAGCAGCGCAGCTTTGCTCATAGACCGAGCGTCCGCTATGTTCTCTGTTTGAAAAATCAAGGAGGTAGCGCGCTACATCGCGCGTTTTCTCTTCACCGATAATAGGCCCCCACGCCGGCATGTTGGCATTACGCCCGCCGCGGAGAGTTTGTTCGATCTGCTCGGGGGAGCCTCCCCATTGCCAATCGGTGTCCATCAAATTTGGAAAAAGCGACGCCTGACCGCGACCATCGATACCATGACACGCCGAGCACTCGCGGCGAAAAATGCGATCAGCCGTTGCCATAAGCACTGGGTCTGCCTGCACCTCAGCAAGGCTTAGGTTAGCTATCTCTGCACGACGCGTGTCGAAACTCGCTTCATAGTTTTCGTAACTAGACACTAAGCGCTTACCCTGCGACCAGTTTAGCAAGCCCTCGAAAGACCCAAGCCCCGGATAGACAATTAAATAGACTAAAGAGAAAACCATTGCGGCCAGGAGCATCCAAAACCACCAGAGTGGAGGCGCGCTGGAGCCTTCTCGCAAAGATAGTAATCAGTGCGACATGACGACCAAACGACACGTTTACTACATAGGTATCTGCCATCCAGCGGCTAATCAGCGCGGTTGTCACAAGGCCAAAGAAGAGAATGCAAAAATACCCAATACTGATGAGAGCGAGTGCCTCTTTCGCCATAAATAGGGGCTCTGTTGCACCAAGGCGCCAACCAAACTGCGACGCGCCAACAAACGAAAACAATGGCGGTAGCAACAATAGCCATAGTGAATATCTGAGTAGAATTCGTAACGGTGCATGATCTTCGGAGACCAGGCGGGCGAACGCTGCTTTTGGCGCATAGAGGGCTTTAAATAGCAGGAATGAATAAATCGAATTGCTCATGCTTCCCCTCTCCCAACTCACCACTACAGCTAGGAGTGGCTAATATGAAACAAGAGTATAGCGAGGACGCCGCCTACCACTTTGATCTAACTCAAGCGCAGCGCACCAATGTCCTCGGAGATGCCGCCTGAGAGGACTATTGAGCTGAATGACTAAAGGACAACCGGGGGAAACTCACAGCACCCAAACTAGCGCTGGGGTAATACGAAAATGCCCTCTTACTGGGGCAGAGCGACTTCGAATGTGTATTCGCCGGCGTAGTCAGCATCATCACCCTCGACACGCGTTTTCCACTGCACGGTGTAGTGTCCGTTGGTTAGCGCTGGCTGGTAGATTTCGACCATGAGATCGTCGGCGCCCATTGTATGCAAACCGCGAAGGCTATAGTCGCCCGCAGGGCCCGTGAGGGTGAGTTCGCTGTTCTCGACATCGGGAAGCGCGGCGTAAAACAGGCGTAACGTTCGCGGAGTGCGCTCGTTAATTGTCTCGCCAGCACCCGGCTCCGAATTAAGCAGCGGGGTGTAGTCGCTCACGCCTGTGCAGGATGTGAGGACTGAGATAAGGCAAGTAGCAGCAAAAAAGGGAACAATACGATTGAACGATAAGCGATGAAAATTGAACATACACTGCCCTCAATAATTTCGCGCTTGCGGCGGAGTAATTAGCATGGATGCCTAAGAAAACTTCTTAGTGGCTTGCGCGATCGCGCTGCGCTTGTGCAAGCTCTTTGGCGAATTGATCGAGCCTGGCACGTATTTCCGCTTCGTTTAGCGGCGCTGCCTGCGAGCCACTTTTAGCAGTGGTGGGACTGGGCGAACGATCTAATGACGCATCGGCATTGCTGTTCTTTGCACTGTAATTATCAGAATAGGCCTGTGCGCGCTTGTTCATCTCTCGAAAATCCCTCTTGTTAGCCAAAACCTAGCAATTCGTTCGATAACGCAAGATATAGTCTTGCACACTTTGTGTCAAACAATATCTAGACATCACCTCATCAGAATCAACCCATAAACACCAATTCTCGATACATGTGTCGCTGTTTATGCAGTATTAACAATTCATTACGCGACTAAATCCCAGAATATCAAAGGAGAATGTGGAAAATAAAAAATAAAGGACACCCAATTAAAATACAAATCTGCCTTATCTTCGAACGCCCCACAGCGATCGATTCGGCGATCGATCCGAACAAAGTCAACATTTGGAACGTGTACTATTTAGAGGACACCCAATTAAATAAAAACTCATTTATTCGAGCACAAGGTTGATGCAAACAAATGATCTCCTTCGTCGAAATAGCGAAGAAATTTGAAATTCGAAAAATTAGCGCTTAATTTGGTGCGGTCTAGACGCTTTTTCACATAAAAATGCAGCGTTTATTCGCCACGAACTAAGGATCACTGAGGAGATGATTAACGGAGAGAATATCTAGACGGAAGGAAGTTGCAGAAGCGGGGATCATAGAGGCAAGGGCAAGCGCGAAGGCTCTAGCCTAGGTTTCGTAGAGCAGCTTGGCGGCGACGGTGCCGCGAACCCACTTAGTGGTCGACCGCATCGCCTCGCCAGATTTAACACGTCGCGCCTGATAGGCGATAAGCGAGTCGGTGCTGCCAGCAGCCAACGCGTAATGCCGGTGGAATTTTGTGACCGCCTGCAGCCAACCATGCCCTTTCATGCCCAGCTGCGACAGCAGCGAGTGACTGCCTAGCGGGGTCAGCAATTCAACACCCATAGCCTGTTCGTAACGCAATGCGCGCACGCTAGCATCGAGCAGCGCAACGTAGCTCGACCGGTCAATCGGTAATGCATTCTGCGCCCTATTCCCTGGCTCGGCGAGCGGGCGCAGCTGTTTTGGCGCCTTCGATTTTAGTAGATGACGCGCGTTACGGCGTTTAAGCAGCCGCTGCTGCCGGTAGTTCGGTTCTTTTGCGCGTTGTGCCTGACGAACGAGACGTTCTTGGATAGAGGTAAAATCGCTTGCCTCAAGGCTATCGCTAACGCCAGCTCGAATAGGGTTGAGGTCGACATACGCCATACAGGTCACTAACGCCCGCTCGTCGAGAAGCGCCTGGCTCTTGAAGCGGCCCTCCCAAAAACGCCCAGTGCAATTGTCTTCGCGATTCGCTGCACGGGCGATGCGCTCATTCAAACAGCGCATAAACCAGCTAATGTCCTGCAGTCGTTCTCGCCACTCGGCTAACGTCTTAGCTTCAAGCTCACCCGCTTTCTTACTGCCCGAGTTAAGGCGAAGGGTTTCGATTAGCTTTGCATTGCGCGGGAACAGCTTAGTCCACCGGGCGAGCACCTCATCGTCGCTCCAAGAGCGCGCCTTGGCTACATTGACGCCCAATACGAGATGGTAATGATTGCTCATTACCGCGTAAGCACAAACATCAATGGCAAAGCGGCTCGCAAGCCATTTCATCCGCTGCACCAGCCAGCCCTTGCGGTGATCAAAGTTCTGACCGGTAAGGGGATCGTCACCGCATAAATAGGCACGCCGGACACACCGCGAGATGCAGTGATAGTATGGCGTATCCTCGAGTGATACCTGTTGGTTGCGGGCGCGTGTCACGTACTATGTTCCGAATTGCTAGACAAAAATAAAACGGGAAATCGATTTTAGAGAGATTAGTGTAGACTTCAAGACCTAACCTAACTTTGTAAACGCACAGAGAATCATTTATGCGTATCGGCATCGACCTCGGCGGCACCAAAATCGAATGTATCGTCCTCCGAAATGACGGCGAAATAATCCATAAACTCCGCGTACCCACTCGAGGCGACTACTACGAAATTATCCTCGATGACCTCACTGCGCTTATTCAGTCGTTTCAAGCGCGGTTCAAAGATCGTCTCAGTGTGGGTATCGGCACGCCGGGCTGCCTCTCCAACAATGGCGAAATGAAAAACTGCAATGCGATAGAGCTTAACGGCAAGCGCTTGCTTAATGACGTCGAGGCCAGACTCGGCTATGAGGTTCGCATAGAGAATGACGCCAACTGTTTCGCGCTCTCAGAGGCCTGCTATGGCGCGGCGCAGAAGGCACGTTCGGTTTTCGGCGTTATCGTCGGCACGGGCTGCGGTGGCGGCATCGTAATCGATAAGAAGCTGGTCACAGGGCCCAACAGTATTTCGGGCGAATGGGGTCATAACTGTATGCCGGCCAACGCACGTGCAATGATTTCGGCAGACAGGGAATGCTACTGCGGACGCACCAATTGCATTGAAACATTACTTTCAGGGCGCGGTTTAAGTCAGAGTTATTTTGATGCCACCGGCGACAAGTTGTCCGCCGCCGAAATCGCCGAGCGGGCAAAAGGCAAATTTGCACCTGCGAAAGTGTGTTTGGAGATCTACGCAGACCAACTCGCGCATTGTCTCGCCACGGTGATCAACATGCTCGACCCGGAAGTCATCGTGTTAGGCGGTGGGCTGTCGAATATTGCGTCGCTCTACAGGCGTGTTCCCGCCCTCTTGCGGCCGCATGTATTTAATGACCAGATGCATACGCGCATTGTGGCGCCCACCTTCGGCGATGCAAGTGGCGCTATTGGCGCCGCTTGCCTATGGGAGCACTAGCTTTTTACGCGTCGAACGGATGTCTGAGGATGATTGTTTCTTCGCGATCAGGGCCAGTCGAGATGATATCGACAGGCACCTCGATTGCCGCCTCAATATACCGAATGTAGGCGCGGGCGTTTTCAGGCAATTCGTCGAGGCTCTTCGCGCCGACAGTAGACTCGGTCCAACCCGGGAGATCTTCGTAAATCGGCTCGAGCGCTTTGTAGCTGTCTATATCCATCAAGCTACCCGATGCGCTGTCGCCCTGACCTTTATAGCCAACGCACACGCGAATGGTCTTTAAACCGTCCAACACATCGAGCTTCGTCAAACAGATACCCGAGACGCTGTTAATACGCACTGCGAAGCGCACGGCAGCAGCATCAAACCAGCCACAGCGTCGATCACGTCCAGTGGTTGCGCCCTTCTCATGTCCGACGCTCGCAAGGTGCGCACCAACCTCATCAAATAATTCGGTTGGGAAAGGCCCAGAGCCGACGCGAGTGGTGTAAGCCTTTGTAATGCCCAAAACATAGTCTAAATACAATGGTCCATAGCCACTGCCCGTCGCAGTACCACCCGCAGTCGTGTTAGATGAGGTCACGAAAGGATAGGTGCCGTGGTCAATATCGAGCAGCGACCCTTGGGCGCCTTCGAACAAAATATCGGCGCCGGCTTTGCGGCGGCTGTGCAGCAATTCGATTGTGTCGTCGATCAGCGGACGGAGATTTCGTGCGAGCGCTAACTGACTAACAAGCGTCGTCTCGAAGTCGACAGGCTCAACTCCGTAGTAATTCTCGAGCATGAAATTATGGTATTCGGTGAGCTCTTTGAGCTTTTCGGCAAAACGCTCTTCGTTCAGCGTTTCGGCAAGACGAATGCCGCGGCGACCCACTTTGTCTTCGTAAGCAGGGCCAATGCCACGCCCGGTGGTACCTATTTTACCTTCGCCTTTTTTGAGTTCACGCGCCTGGTCGAGGGCAATATGTGATGGAAGAATGAGCGGACAAGCCCCGCTGATGCGGAGGCGATCGCGGACAAAAATCTGTTTGTCTTCGAGAGTGGTTATTTCTTGGACCAAGGCATCGAGGCTTAATACGACGCCATTACCAATGACACACATCACGCTTTCGCGAAGTATGCCGCTAGGCAATAGATGCAGCACGGTCTTCTCGCCATTGATAACCAGCGTGTGACCGGCGTTATGACCACCTTGAAAACGCACGGCAACCGATGCCTGATCGGTAAGCAGATCGACGATTTTCCCTTTGCCCTCGTCGCCCCACTGCGTTCCTAACACTACAACTGATTTAGCCATGTCGCTCTCTCGTTACCTTGTTCATTGCATTCGTTGCCCCGCAAAACGCAGAGCGCTACTTACACCAGCCCTCTTCAGGCTGGCTTTTCTATCTACGCTAAATCGGCCTAACTTCCCATCCAGATGCACTTTTCACAATCACACGATCACAGTCTTGTTCGACAATCTGCGCTGCGCTCGCAAGCCCTTCGCTTAAACTCGACACAACGTGTTCGCCCGACGCTCGTAACGCGGCAACCAGCGCAATGAGTTCTGAATCGGTTGAAAGCGGTGCTGCAATACCCGCAGGCTTTGGAAAATCGGCCAATGAGAGTTTCACGAGTGTTTTAAGATCGCTGTCAAAGCCTGACGCCGGTCGCGCGCGACCGAACACTTCACCGATATCGTCATAGCGACCGCCTTTTGCAACGGCCCGCCCATGAACAGGCGTGTAGGCAGCGAAAACGACACCTGTATGATACTGATAACCGCGCAATTCGCAGAGATCGAAACAAAGGCGAACGCCGGGGACACGCGCCTGCACGCCCACAGCGATAGCGGCCAACTCGTCAAGCGGCGCGCGCACCGAAGCCGGCGCAGAGGCAAAGGCCGCTAGCGCTTCGTCGAGAACGTTCTCATCGCCGCTCAATTGCGTCAGTTTAGTGAGCAACTTTCGCAGTGCATCGCTTGCAACTGATGCATTGAGAACCTCTGAAATTTCGTCATAAGCCTTGCGCTGTACCGCGTCGAACAATCTGGCCTCGGTGTCCGCATCGATCTCTGCGGCGTCAACAAGCGCGCGAAAAATTCCAACATGGCCAAGCACATGATGAATGTCCGGCACCGAAGCTGCCTCGAGCGTGGCATGCATCAGGCAGATCAATTCGATATCGCATTCGACGCCCGCATGTCCATAGAGCTCGGCGCCTACGCGAATTGGGACGCGTGAAGTCAGCAGCCCACGCGGTTTAGTATGCAGAACACTGTCGGCGTAGCAGAGCCGCACGGGGCCTTCGCGGTTGAGGCAGTGTGCATCAATGCGGGCGGCCTGCGGCGTTATATCCGCGCGGATGCCCATCATGCGACCACTCAGTTGGTCTGTAATCTTGAACGTGTGAAGGTCAAGATCATGTGATGAGCCGACCAACAGCGAGTCGAGGAATTCGATTAGCGGCGTAATCACCAACTCATAACCCCAGGATCCGTAGAGATCGAGCAGTTTTCGCCTCAGCGATTCGAGCTTGTGAGCTTCGCGCGGGAGGATTTCCTCCACGCCATCGGGTAGCAGCCAGCGCTTAGCGGTGGTCATATAGTGATAATTCCTTAACTTTAAGAGCACAGGTATTTTACGCCAGCCGCGCCTATCAATAAACGGAAGAATCACCGAATCTGCGTATCGTCTCGCTGAACGATGGCTCAGAAACCAAAAAGGCCCAGAAACTCTTGAGCTTCTGGGCCTTTTTTACCTCTTGCCTGCCAACTAGTCAGGCTTAAGTAACTATTTCGCTATATCGCCATCTTTCAAGTATTTGAAATAATCACTTTCTGGATCTAGCAGCATTACGTCACCTTTATTGCTAAACGTCTGCCTGTAAGAGTTGATGCTGCGGGTGAAAGCAAACCACTCTGGGTCCTTCTGATAGGCCTCGGCATAAATGTTGGCGGCCATCGCGTCTCCCTGACCTCGGATCTCCTCGGCATCACGGTACGCTTCGGCTCGGAAAATCGTCGCCTGACGATCGGCGTCGGCGCGAATGCCTATCGCAAGCTCTTCGCCGCGCGAACGCAGCTCTTGAGCTTCACGATTACGCTCTGTGATCATCCGGTCATAGACCGACGATCGGACGTCGTCAGGTAAATCGATTCGCTTCACCCGCACGTCGATGACTTCTATGCCAATATCGGCAGCCGTGTTTTCATTGAGATCGGCAGTCAGGTCGAGCATGAGTTGATCGCGTTCGCCAGCAACCACTTCTTGGAGGTTGCGTGCGCCGATCTGGTCGCGCAGGCCATCGTTGATGCGCTGCGCAAGCAGACGACCAGCTGTCGCTATTTCGCCGCGAGTCGAGATGTAGAATTGACCTACATCGACAATCCGCCACTTCGCATACGAGTCGACTTCAAGCGCTTTTTGCTCAAGCGTCAAATAACGCTGCCTTGGCGAGTCCTCTGTGAGAATTCGCGCATCGAACTTACGTACGGTGTTTACCAAAGGCATTTTAACGTGCAGACCCGGCTCGATGTCCGCGTTAACGATTTCACCGAATTGCAGCATCACTGCGCGTTCGGTCTGCTTCACTACAAACAGGGAATTGGAGGCAACCGTCACCGCCAACACCAAGATTCCTAACAGTAGAAAATTTCTCATTAGCGTACTCCTCGCGTATTCGTCGGCACGCGGCTGCGATCGATAGAGTTGCTGTTGTTATTCGCCGAAGGCATATACGGCGAGAGCTGCTCGGCTAGCGCACGAAGGTCTTGCGTACTAGACGCGCCACCGAGGCCGCTTCCGTTTTGCTCCATAATCTTATCGAGAGGTAAGTAGAGCATGTTGTTGCCGCCCTCTACATCGATCATGATTTTAGTGCTTGCCGTCATGACATCTTCGACTGCTTCGATATACAGGCGCTGGCGAGTAACCTCTGGCGCCTTTTGGTATTCAACAAGGAGTTGGTCAAAGCGCGATGCATTACCTGTCGCCTCAGCAATAACCTCTTCACGGTAGGCGTTAGCCTGCTCGATCTGGCGTTGCGATTCACCGCGCGCCTCAGGGATTATCTGATTCGAGTATTGCTGCGCTTGGTTCTGCGCTCGCTGCTCATCTTCTCGGGCACGAATCACATCGTCGAATGCTGGCCTTACTGCCTGTGGCGGCTGCGCCTGCACAACGTTCACTTGGCTGACAAGAATGCCGGTGTTGTAGTTGTTCATGTAGTCTTGCAAACGCTGCTGAACATCATCAGCCACGCGGTCGCGCCCTGTTGTCAGAATCTGATCCATGAAGTTGCCGCCAACCACGTGACGAATAGCCGACTCGGCTGCGTTGTCCAGACTCCGCTCAGGATCTTGCACCGCGAGCACATACTTAACGGGGTCTTCGATTCGGTATTGCACCGTGACTTCGATATCGATGATGTTTTCATCGGTAGTCAGCATCGCGTTGCTGTCGTATGTCTTGGCATTGAGCTCCGAGATGTTGACCAGTGACACTTCATCAACCATCGGTGGATTCCAATGCAATCCAGGCTGAACCGTCGTGTCGAGCACCTTACCAAAGCGCAGGACGACAGCGCGCTCAGCCTGATCGACGATATAGAACCCGCCAAACGCCCAAATCACTGCTGCTACAACTACGAGACCTGCGAGCAAGCCACCGGAGAAGCCACCACTGGGGCCAGAGGAGCCACCGCCTGAGCGCGCGCCGCCGCCGCCAAACACGCCGTTAAGCTTTTTGGTTAATGAGCGAATGACCTCATCGATATCGGGAGGGCCTTGCTCTGGCCCTTTACGGCCGCCACCGCCCCAAGGGTCGTTGTCGTTTCCATTGTTGCCGGGTTCGTTCCAAGCCATTGGTTTCTCCATAGCTTTTTATTACGGGATGGACGCGCCACAGGCTCGTCCGGTATTTCTCTCTGTTGATGTTAGCGAATTCGAGACCAATAACCCAGCGTAACCGGACTATTCTGCCCCGCGCCTCACGCCCTCAATAACGACACCACCGAGCAGCTTAATGCGATCGAATTCCTGAAGAGGCATTCGCACGCGCAGAAGGTAGTGGCCATCGTCAGTGATCTCTTCGTTCTCGACATAGTTGGCAGCATACAGTTTACTTCGCAACTTTGCTTCGCTAGGTGCCACACGCAAAAGCTGATCGGACATCTCGCCTGCAAGCAACTCGCCCACCGCCTCTAATAACGTCTCAATGCCCGCTCCGGTTTTAGCCGATACCCACACTCTATAAGGTTTACCGGCACTATTTCGCTGCAGCTCTGGTTCTCGCCCAGGCAGAAGGTCTATTTTATTGAAGACCTGCAATTGTGGCACTTCTTGCGCGCCGATTTCGCTAAGCACCGATTCGACCTCGCGAATGAATTCCGGATGATAATCATGCGCTGCATCGATTACATGCAGCAGCAAGTCGGCTTGCACCGTCTCTTCGAGCGTCGCGCGAAAAGCTTCGACCAATTGATGCGGGAGATGGCTAATAAAACCGACCGTGTCGGCCATAATCGCCTGCCCAAAATTCGGCAACTCAACCTTGCGCAACGTCGAATCTAGCGTAGCGAATAGCTGATCTGCCGCATAGGTCTCAGCTTGCGTAAGACGGTTGAATAAGGACGACTTACCTGCATTGGTATAGCCCACGAGGGAGACGGTGGGCACTTCGGCTCTGCGCCTTGAGCGGCGACCTTGGTCGCGCTGCGTCCGCACCTTAACCAGCGCCTTGTTAATCGATTTGATGCGCTGCGCAATAATGCGTTGGTCCATTTCGAGCTGCGTCTCACCGGCGCCGCGCATCCCTATGCCGCCCTTCTGGCGATCGAGGTGAGTCCAGCCCCGCTTTAGTCGACTGCTCATGTGCTGCAGTTGCGCGAGCTCGACCTGCAACTTACCTTCGTAACTGCGAGCGCGCTGCGCGAAGATATCGAGAATCAAACCCGTGCGATCGATAACGCGGCATTTGAGTTCGCGTTCGAGGTTGCGCTCTTGGCTTGGCGAGAGCGAGTGGTTAAACAGCACGACTTCGGCTTTATGAGAGGCCACCGCTGCTTGGAGTTCTTCGAGCTTGCCAGAGCCCACAAAATAACTAGGCGAAGGCTGGCGGCGGCTACCGGTAATAATTGCGACCGGCTGCGCGCCTGCAGAAAGTGCGAGTTCTTCGAACTCTACGATGTCGTCTGCTTCACGATCGTTATCGATCTGCAGGTTAACAAGAAGGGATATCTCTCCCGAGTCGGGGCGATCGAAAAACAATCAAAGTCCTTAGGCCTAAGCCTCGTTGCCGATTTCGTCGCCGTCGATCTCAGCGTCGTCTTCGCCAGAGTTAAGCGCAGGAATCTTGACCATGCGCGCAGGCACAACTGTCGAAATCGCGTGCTTGTAAACCATCTGACTGACGGCGTTCTTTAGCAGAATGACGAATTGATCGAATGACTCAATCTGGCCTTGGAGCTTAATGCCACTCACAAGGTAGATCGAGACTGGAATCCTTTCCTTGCGCAATACATTCAGGAAGGGGTCTTGCAGTGTTTGTCCTTTAGACATTATTGTTCTCCGTTCGTTCGACAATGCGCTTGCTTCAGCTGCCTTGCATTATTGGATGCTATTTATATGGTGGCAGATACAACAATTTTCAACAGCTTGTGCAAAGAATCGTGAGTGGAGCTAGGCAGACTATGGAGATCGTCCCAACTGCGTAGCCAAGTAACCTGCCGCTTGGCTAACTGACGCGTGGCGATGATACCCCTATCAACCATCTCCTCATAGCTCAATTCGCCTGCGAGGTGTTGCCACACTTGCTTATAGCCAACGGAACGCATTGAGGGGAGCGAGAGCGAAAGGTCACCCCGCTCGTAAAGCGCACGCACTTCGTCGACTAGCCCATCCTCCAACATCTGAAAAAATCGCGTTTTGATTCTTTCATGCAATACGCCTCGCTCGACCCCTTGGATCGCGCAAAACGTTAAGTCCAGCCCACTTTTATTGCCTTTTAGGCGCTCTGCCGCTTCTTCAGCGTGCAGCGCACTGAGTGTTTTTCCTGAGACACGATATACCTCTAGCGCGCGTTGCAAGCGCTGCGGGTCGTTAGGATGAATCCGCGCGGCAGCCTCAGGGTCGACCTTTTCGAGCTCGGTGTGCACTGCAGCCCATCCCTCGACATGCGCCTGCGCCTCGATTGCAGCGCGCACCTCCGGATCTGCATCTGGCATCGATGCCATCCCATCGCGCAGGAGGCGGAAATACATCATCGTTCCACCCACCAGTAACGGGGTATTGCCGCGCGCTTTTATTTCGCCGATTAAGCGAAGCGCGTCGCGGCGAAAGTCGGCGGCAGAATAGGTCTCCGCAGGATCGAGGAGGCTGAGCAGATGGTGAGGCGCGCGAGCGAGGGTATTAGCATCTGGTTTTCCTGTGCCTATATCCATGCCGCGATAAATCTGCGCCGAGTCGACGCTGATTATTTCGACCGGATGGTGTGCGAGCAGCTCGATGGCGAGCGCGGTTTTGCCCGATGCCGTCGGGCCCATCAGGCACACGGCGTCTGGCAGCGTGACAGCTCTAGTACTGCCCATCACTGACCACGCAAAAAAAGCTTATCGAGTTGACTTAAGCTTTGATACACCCAGGTTGGCCGCCCATGATTGCACTGGCCGCTGCGCTCGGTAATTTCCATGTCGCGCAGCAGCGCATTCATTTCTGGTACCGAGAGCTGGCGATTCGCGCGCACAGAACCGTGGCATGCCATCGTCGATAAAAGCTCGTCCTGATGCGCCTGCACCCGTTCACTGCTGCCGTATTCGAGCACATCCGATAACACGTCACGCACGAGCTGCTCGATATCGGCGTTACGCAAAATTGACGGGATTTGCCGCACAACGAGCGACTCGTCGGCGACGCGTTCGAGTATAAGGCCAAGACCCTGAAGCAGGTGCTGCTGAGACTCGGCGCAATCAGCCTCGGACCTGCTCACCGCAATAGAGATCGGCACAAGCAGCGGCTGCGTTTTGAGCGCTTCGTTTTGACACGCGGTTTTCATGCGTTCATAGGTTATACGCTCGTGTGCCGCATGCATGTCGACAACAATCAGCCCTTCTTTATTTTGCGCGAGAATGTAAATGCCATGGAGCTGGGCAATGGCAAACCCCAACGGCGGCACCTCTTTGTCGCCATCGATGTCGTTGAGGTCGGCATAGTGCGCAAGCTGATCTCGAACGGCGTTCGGATTGACATAACTACCGCTCGAGCCAAAATTTCCGGCATAGCGAGGCTGGCCTGTCGATTCCGAACCCTCTCCAGCTGACCCAAAAGCATAAGAGCGCTCGGCCCAGTTCATCGCCTGCATCGATCCCTGCCCATTCTCCGCTAACCCAAGGCTGCTTTGCTGCGGCGCGTCAAAACCTTGTTGAAGCCCTGCACCGGCGTGTGTTTCTGCGCCGGGCAACCGATCCTGAGGCTGAATGGCAGCGAGCGCCTTGTGAAGTGAGCTGAATAAGAAATCATGAACGAGTCGACTGTCGCGAAAACGCACTTCGTGTTTCGTCGGATGCACATTCACGTCGACGCCAGCAGGGTCCATCTCGAAGTACAAAACATACGCAGGATGACGGCCGTGAAAAAGGACATCGCGGTAAGCCTGCTTAACCGCATGCGTGACCAGCTTGTCGCGGATAATACGGCCATTAACGTAAAAATATTGAAGGTCGGCTTGGCTGCGCGAAAAAGTCGGCAGGCTTACCCAACCCCACAGTCGCATGCCCGCCGCCTCTCGCTCAATAAAAACCGAATTCTCGACAAACGCTGGTCCACAAACTAACGCAACACGTCGCGCTCTCTCGGCTTCGGTAGTCGCGGGTAAGAGTTTATGAATAGCTCGCTGGTTATGGTTAAGCGCAAACATCACATCAAAGCGACTAAGTGCCATTCGCTTCAGGACTTCGTCGATACGTGAAAATTCAGTTTTCTCTGTTTTAAGAAACTTGCGCCGTGCCGGAGTATTAAAGAACAGGTCGCGAACCTCGACAGTTGTGCCTGCCGGATGCGCCGCTGGCGTTAGCCGCGCTTCCATTTCTTGTCCCTCGGCCTCGACACACCAAGCGGTGTCTTCATTACTGCCTTCGCGCGAGCGCGACGTCATGCTAAGGCGGGAGACCGAGCTGATACTTGCTAACGCTTCGCCCCTGAACCCGAGGCTTGCAATCGACTCTAGGTCATCGAGCTCGACTATTTTACTCGTAGCATGACGGCTCAGCGCGAGCGCAAGATCTTCTTTGTGGATGCCCGCGCCGTCATCACGAATGCGCAGCAGTTTAACGCCGCCTTGCTCGACATCTACCTCGAGCCGAGTCGCCCCTGCGTCGAGGCTGTTCTCGAGCAGTTCTTTCACCACCGAAGCGGGACGCTCCACCACCTCACCGGCGGCAATTTGGTTAGCGAGTCGTTGGCTTAGCAGGTTAATGCGATTCATAGAGTCGAGGCCGGCAGTGAGCGTAATTTGGCGAAATAGTGGCGTGTGGTGAGTATACCATTGCCTGCGCTGATTCTGCGCGCACGGACTCGGCGGGCGAATCTAGTCCGCCGAAAAAGATACTAGCTAGCTGGGATTCGGAGGACTTGCCCAACCAGAATACGATCGGCGCGCAGTTCATTTAACCGGCGCAGGTCAGCGAGGCTAACCCGATAGCGAGCGGCAATACCCGACAGTGTCTCCCCGCTCTGGATTTTGTGCTCCCGTGCAGCGGGCTCAACGCCGCCGGGCAGCTTGATCACTTGGCCGATCTGAACGCCATCGCTTTTAAGTGAGTTATGCTTTTTTAACGCAGCCATCGTGGTGCCAAAGCGCTGCGCAATCATCGACAACGAATCTCCGCGCCTCACCGTATAACTGGCGGGCGTTACTCCATTTGATTTTTGCCACGCAACAAGACTGCCTTCGGGCGGGGCATCATAGAAGTAAGCCATCACTCCTCTGCCGATACCCTCGGCTAGCTGCTTCTGAAAAGACGAGGTATTGAGACGCTTAGCCTCTTCAGGATTCGTGAGATAGCCTGTTTCAATCAGAATAGACGGAATGTCGGGCGATTTGAGCACCTCAAGCGACGCTTGCTGAACCTTAGTTTTACGCAGCCTTGTAATACCGCCTACTGCGTCGAGGACGCGCGAGCCTGCAATGACGCTCTGCTCCATGCTCCACGCCATTTGCAAAGAGACGAGTGTGAGCGCGACATCGTCATCCCATGAGCCCAGGCTTAGATCGCTGCCCACTCCGCCAAGCAGATCTGCCGTATTCTCTTTCTGCGCTACTCGCCGCGCATTTTCTCGGTCGGCGCGATCACCAGACAACGCGTAGATCGTTAACCCGCGCGCACGCGACGTCTTATACCAATCGGTGTGCACCGCAACGAACAGATCCGCTCGGCGCTCTCTTGCTATCTCGGGCCGCCGCGACAGCTTTACATAGTAGTCGCCATCGCGAACCATCACCGGCGCATAGCCTGGCATGCGGTCTAAATAGTCGTATAGCGCCCGCGCGATGCGCAAGGTGATGTGCTTCTCTTGCAACTTGCCGTCGTAACCAATGCCCCCAGGGTCTTCGCCGCCGTGGCCAGCAGAAATTGCGACAACGATATCTCGTCTCTCGCCAGACGGGGGAGCCACGTTTGAGGCCACTCTACTAGGTGCCCTCTCCGGCTTGTCTCGTTCAGACCCGTCTTGCACGGACAAAGCTGTTGCGACTCGTTCATCGCTCGAGTCGTACAGATCGACAACGAGACGATGGCCCTGCTCTGCATTGGGCTCGAGGGTGAAGCTCTTGGGCTGGGTTTTGGTGTTTAGGTCGATAACCACACGCAGCAGACCGCCGTCGCGCGTCGCACTGCGCAGGCCTGTGATGGGGCTGTCTTCAAATTCGATGTCGCCAAGGCGTGTCGCTAAAGAGGAGTCGGCGATGTCGATCACAACCCGTTCTGGAGCGTCGAGGGTAAAGAGCTTGTACTCGACCCCTCCGCTGAGGTCGAACACAAGCCTTGTGTGGTCAGGAGCACGCCAGAGCCTGAGATCGCGAACCTCAGCGGCATAACTCACTGGCGTGGCAGCGGCGGCGCACAGCAAAAGAAGCAACGCGCGACACCTTACTCGCAGCCGCGAGAAACGCGGTCGCGCTAGAGCCATAGCATCAATCGGATGCGAAGTGAGCGGTGTCGGTCGAAATGCCATTTACCCTTCCAGACGAGATGAATACACGCGGCCGCCGCAATCGGGCTTTTTACGCGCACAGCAAGGCGCCGTCCTCGATTGTCGGCACTCTCGCCCTATAGAGCGGCAGCTAGCGGCGAATCTTCAGGGTTTCAGATTAGCCGAATAAGGCAGAGAACATCTCAGAACCACGCTGAGACAGGGCGCTGCAGCGCGCTGTTCTGCCCGCGTCGGTCTCGCAGAGCTCGATTCGTAAATCCGCAGAAGGCGCCCAGCCCGCGCCATGTTCTGCCCACTCTACCAGACAAAGGTTTGGCGATTCGAAGTATTGGTCTGTGCCCAAGTACTCAAATTCCTCTGGGTCGGAAAGCCGATATAGATCAAAGTGGTAAATGTTGCAGTGTGCCAATTCATAAGGTTCGACTAGGGTGTACGTGGGGCTTTTAACCGCCCCTTCGTGGCCATATCCGCGCAAAAATCCTCGGGTTAACGTGGTCTTTCCCGCGCCGAGATCTCCTTGCAGGTGGATAATCCCCCCGACGGTCTCCGCGCCAAGCCCCGCCGCAGGCGCCATTGCGTGCGCTTTGCGCTGAGTCGATTGAGCGAGTTTATAACCAAAGGCGACGGTGGCTGCCTCATCATCGAGGAACACACTGCGAGTCTCGAACAGCGCGGCGCTGCCGTCGGGACTTGCCTGATTTGAGGACACAGGTGAAAGGGTGGTCATGGCGCGCTGCTCTACCTCGGCTGATCGATAAAAAGTAAGAATGACTAGTTAGGGTATGCATGAATTGTGAATCGCCAGTCGTATCCAAGCAAGTAGCAGGACGCATAAGCGGTGATAAATTCTGCCAGGGCGAGTCGCAACAATGAGTAGAGCCGTGGGCCGGCGCCCAACTCTCTACTTGTCGAGGCGCTGTATTAGACGGCGAACCAGTCGGAGAGACGTCTCGAGTTCTTCGATAGGGATGTCTTCGGTATTGCGAATAGCCCAGGGGTCTTGAACCTCACGCAAGGCGTGATAAGCGCTTTTCCCTTCGTCGGTAAGCAGAACTAGCACCGATCGCTTGTGCTTAGGATTTGGCTCATAGGTTATCAGCCCGTCCTGCGCCATCACATCGGTAATGCGTTGCACAGCCTGTCGCGACTGTCCTAGCACACGCGCAATGCCGGGTACCGTGAGGCCTGCCGTAGAGAGGGCTACCACACCGATTACCTTCCAACGCGCACTTGTCAGTCCAAGGTCTTCCGTCATCGCATCGCCTTCTGCGACGAGCAAGCCGTTGAGGCGAAAAACTGACAACACGAGGTCGAGAAACAGCATTCTCTTTGGAGAATGGCCGACCGTTGAGGCAACGCCTGCCGAAGGCGCTACCGCGCGAACCGCACCGACTCTCGCTACGAGTGCGTCCATCGATACTCTTCTGCTATCGGGCTCATTTAATGCCAAGGTAGTGTCTCTTTGTCTAAAACCATCGACCGAACAGGTAACTTATCAACCACGCGCGAAACGCGGTAGTGCAATAATTCCAATTGCACCGCATTGATTATGTCAGCATGCTGTCATCATCAGGCGCGGAGGTCAAGCTGAGGTTGCTGCGACTGCGGCAGCAAAGTACCCGCTGTTGATTCGACGCATATTTGTATTCTCAAGATGCATTACGCGAAATTTTGTTGCCTAGACCAAACGAGATCTCGATTGAGAGCGAGCCTAGGTCACAACAGTGCTCGGGGATGAAAGAAACGAGGAGTAACAGGAGGGCCTGCTTAGTGGGTAAGCGAGTACATAAGATAGTTGATACCTAACCGGTAGGCAGAGTTTGCGTACCGCGTCGGATAATCGGGATGATAGGTGTGCTCCCATCCATCGCCCATATCCGAATTCCAGTTAATCAACACCATTACCCGACCCTGATCATCGAGTATCGCGTGATTGCTCGCCGAATTAATTCCTTGCTCACCGTATTCGTCCGAACGATAGAGGGCGGGAATCATCTGCGGCCCATCGATATCATAATAGACGTGAAAAATTTCATGATCTGGCGAGAGCTCGACAATTTCTCGATCGGGGAAGAGCTGCGAAAACGCCGCGTAAAAATTATCCCACTGCCGCTGCCCCCAAAAATCGTCGATCAACAGGAATCCGCCGCGCAGAAGGTACTGTCGCAAATTTTCAAGTTCTGCAGGGTTCAAAACGATGCCGCCGCCCTGACCTACCTCGAGCATGTACAAAAACGGATAATCGAAAATTTCTGGGTCGTCGAACTCGAGCACAATCGGCTCGCTCATCACGCGAATATTCGTTAGCCTCGACACACCTCGCAGGAAGTTAGTGTCCGCATCCGGAAAATCGATCGCCCAAGGGCCATCACCAAACCCACCGCGAAAGCCCCCACCACTAAAATAAGTGTCAAATCGAACGCGCACGAAGTTGAATTCTCCGGCCACATCGTCGATGAGTGCCTCGTCATTTTTTGGCTGCGACCCGCGCCCGAAAGATTCTAAGCGCTGAGCATGCGCCAGGCCTGAGCACACTAAAAACACTATTAATGCGGCGCCAAGAGATTTCATTCCTCACCTCGCATTCCTGCGCAGTAGTCTTTATTGGCCAGCGCCGGCGTAAACCATAAATAGTCGTACGCCGGTAACTCAATCGAATCCTCTAGATAATGCTCCGGCTGCGTCCCCCCCTCTGCGACTTCGAGAAACGCGACAGACGCAATGGCCTCGCGTTGTAAACTCGGCTGTGCGCGAAGCAAATAATTCGGAACACCGAGGTCTTGGCGAATGTGATAGTTACCCGCGATGAGCACAGCGGCTTTGCCCTCGGCATTGTTTGCGCCTACTAAGCTGCGCGCCAGTGACTCGTCTCGGCCTTGCTGCACGCGCACCATGGCGTCGAATTGCGATTCGGGCAACAGCCCGCAATGACTCGAGTCGATATCTGCTAGTAGCTGCGCCCGCGCTAACTCGCCAACCGCGCCTACGGAAACGGGGCTATCGGAGGCGTAAAGCGCAGACATTTGTGCTCGGCTTATATTGCCCGCATAAATTGGTAGGTTGCGTTCATAGGCTAGCGACACGAGTGGGCCGTAGAAAGCCCAATCCCAGCCCTGGCTGTCCCATTCGATATACTCTGCGAGTAGTTCGCTACTCGCAAACTTTCGCGTGCCGAGCGTCTCTAAACGAGGCGCAATGTCTGTCGCCATCATCTCGAATGACACCGCGCCAAGCCCGGCTTCCGCGCTAAGTGCTGTGAGAATTTCGCGCTGTAAAGAATGATGGTCTGGATTATCGTGCTTCTCACCGAGCAACACATATTCGCGCGATTTTAAATTTTCGAGCAGTGCCTCAGCGCTGATAAACCGATGCGTCGAAACCTCCCAGATCTTACCGACTAATGCCTTGTCGGCGCCCAGCGACGTTTTCCATCCCTGCTCTGGGCTGTTAACCGGCGCCGCTTCACTGAGCAACGCCGAGCCGCCGGTCGCACAGGCACCCAAAAAACAGGCTAACCCCAACGCGCTTGTCACTACTCTGGCTTGTCGCCGAAGCGTTTTTTTCTCAGCACGAAGACAGTCGCTGCGGAGGCCTCGCATTTCTATCATTTACCTTCCTTTTTAGGGTAATCGAACTCGATCAGCCGGGCATCGCCAAGTGCTATGTGCGCCCAGCTTTCTATGCCAAGCTCGAACTGCAAAAGGCCGCTTGTTGGCACAGTGTCAATCGCGATCCCGCTATTTAAACCAACAAGTTCGTTGACGAAGTCAGTTACTGCTGGATTGTGCCCTACGAGCATGACTGCAGCGCAAGTGTCGTCGAACAAACTGGCGGCACGCAGCAGCATTGGCGCGCCGGCAAAATACAGCTCTGCGTTGATAGATACGCGATCAGTTGACAATCCGATTGCCGATGCAAACAAGGCCGCTGTAGTCGCCGTGCGAACCGCCGGGCTGCTCACGATCGCGTCGAGAGCACAACCTCGGCCCATGAACCGTGTCGCCATGGTGGGAATATCTTCTATTCCTCGTTGTGCAAGGGGCCTTGCGAAGTCCTTCAATCCGGGTTCAGTCCAGCTAGATTTCGCGTGCCGCATAACAAACAGTGTTTTCATCTTGTCTCAATTCGCGAGTTAGACACATCGACCTGCGCTTTTATAAGGCGTCAACGCCTTGGCCTGAGTGTAGCAAGCATGCCGACTCAGACGCCAATGCGAGGCTAATCAGACGCATCTTATACTGCGACTATTCTAAATTCTGCCGATATAAATTATCTAAAAATTCAATTCCTTTTGTATCAACATAATTCAAAATAGCTCTGTGCCGGCATTATTCTCACAACCTAGCCTCAATGCCACCGTATTTTCAGGAGAACACCCGTGCTTCGACACTTAATCCGCGCCCTCTTGCCACTCTCCGTCAGTGCTCTGGCCCTTCCTAGCTTGGCCCAAGAAGAAAACAGCGTCTCGACTGAACTCGAATTTGGGGCGATCGTGACCTCAGGAAACTCCGACGACCAAAACGTGAAATTCAAGGGCACAGTTGATTGGAATCGTGGTGATTGGATTTACGGCTTCAGCTCCGATGGCTTTCGGTCCTCGAAAAACAATGAGCTAAACGCTCAGCGCCTCTATCACGTCGGGCGGGCTGGGCATAACATCAACGAATTTAGCTTTATTAATGCGCGCGTCTCATACGAAGATGACCGCTTTAGTGGTTTCGATAGCCAGAGCGACTTTTCTGTGAATTATGGCCGCAACATGCTGCGCTCGAGCAGCTCGATGACCCTCGCAATAAATGTAGGACTTGGTATGAGGCGCTCGGTTCGGATGGATAAAAGCAGTAACGAGGCAATCGGCCGTGTTGAAGGCAACTATGTGTGGAACCTCTCGCCCTCAGCTTCATTTACACAAGACTTCAGCTTAGATTCGGGCAACGACAGCAGCATTTTTAGGTTAGAAAGCGGCTTACAATCGCAAATAATGGACAATCTTTCGCTGCGCTTCTCGATTAAGATCAAGCATCAGACACAGGTGCCGATCGGCCGCGAAGAGACCGATACAGAAACCGCTGCCACCCTCGTTCTTAGCTTTTAAGCAACGCTTGAACAAAGGCTTTAACAGCCGCCCACAAAAAAGCCGCATTACTGCGGCTTTTTGCGCACTCTGTCTCTTGTTCAATGCACTTAGTGCTCAGCGAACTAGGCTCATGCAATGTCGAACGCGTTGGCGTTCGATGTTTTATGGCTACTGACGTGAACCAGTCACGCCGAAGGCACCGAAGTCGCTGCCGAACTCGCCGCTGACAGAATCGCCTTCAACCGTACCACTAAATTCTAGAACGAGCATTTGGCCTTGCGCATCAACTTCTGCGCTGAACATAAACATGTTGCCGTCAAAAGTTATGCCGTCTATGCCCGTTTCGCCGAGTGCGTCTGAAGCCATAGTGCCGGTGCCATCTTCATTAACGGTCAAAGTAGCGGGCAGGTTGCCCAGAGGAGTATTCAACTCAACTGACCAAACGCCAACTGCTGGCGCGGGCGCGCTTGCACAGCCAACGAGAACAGCGAGAGTGAGGGCCATTAATCCACCAAGTATTTTCTTCATAGTCGTCTTACCTTCCAAAGTATAAAAATGAATTTTTTGTCGCAGTTAGTTTCGATAGAGTAGCCTGCTATTAAACAGCCCATCTCAGTCTTTGGCTCAGCCACACTCAAATGCGAGCGCCGCTAGAATTTTCTTGCCTTCAGCCCAGCAAAACCTGACAAAAGCCTGAGTCGCTGCCGGCCAATTAAGCTAGCAGACCGCCCATTGTCCTGTTAATACTTCGCGAGTCAACCGAAATCCCACCAAACCGACCTGAAGGAAGTCTGCGTTGAAGTAGACAAAGAGCTACTATAGACTCGGCAGACTTGTTTTAAGACCGCGCGATCAGCAAATCCCAAAGGGAAATATTATGGCCAATTTTAAAGTTAACGGCGAAGATAAAACACTCGATATCGAGCCAGATATGCCACTTTTGTGGGCACTACGCGACGAACTCGGTATGACCGGCACTAAGTTCGGCTGCGGCGTTGCCGCCTGCGGCGCCTGCACTGTCCATATTAACGGCGTGGCGGTCCGCAGCTGCGTAACCCCTGTCAGCTCTATCGAAGGCCAAGAAATTACCACAATCGAAGGACTCGCCAGCGCAGCCGCCGGCAGCAATCCTTCGGACCCCGCACTGACTGCGGTCCAGCAGGCATGGGTTGATCATCAGGTGCCCCAATGCGGCTACTGCCAGTCAGGCATGATTATGGCGGTGTCGTCTCTGCTCGCGCAGAACCCCAATCCTAGCGATGCCGATATCGACAGCAGCATTACCAATGTCTGCCGCTGCGGGACCTATCCCCGCGTACGCCGCGCCATTAGCTCATTAGCCACAGCCTAAATACCGGCAGAAAAGGACACAGACATGAAAATTAATCGACGCCGTTTCCTCCTTAGCTCTGCCCTCGTTGGCGGAGGGGTTCTAATTGGTTACTCAGCAACGCGACCAAGCCGTCATCGCCGCGCCAACACAGAGCTAGCTGGGTCAGGCGAGAGCTTCGTCACCTCGCTGCTAAAAATCGAAGCCGACAACACCGTTACCATTTATGTCCCGCACTCTGAAATGGGTCAGGGTGTCCATACATCCTTATCGATGATGGCAGCAGACGAGCTCGATGCCGACTGGGAGCGCGTCAACATCGAACAAGCACCGGCGATCGACCTGTTCGCGAACGGCGACCTGATAACGGGCTTCTCGGGCGAACTCGGCGCACCAAGCTTCCTTGCGCCGCTCATTAGTGTGAGCGCCGTGAAAATCGCCGAACTCGCTAATCTGCAAACTACTGGCGGTAGCTCTTCTGTCCGCTTCACCGGCGAGCACTCGATGCGCTATGCCGGCGCCGCAGCACGGGAGCTCCTCGTGCAGTGTGCCGCGAACCGCTGGGCAGTGCCTGCGGCCGAGTGCACGACCGCGCTAAGCCATGTTCAGCATAACGCGAGTGGCCGCTCGCTGAGCTATGGCGAACTCGCCGCCGAGGCTGCAATGCTCGAGCCTTCGAGTGAACCCACGCTCAAAACACGCGACGAATACAACATTATGGGCAAGGCGATTTCGCGTAACGATATCCCTGCCAAGGTTGACGGCAGCGCGCCCTATGGTATCGACGCTCAGCCCGATGACATGCTCTACGCGGCCATCCGGTTCGCGCCTGTCTTTGGCACTAAGCTCGTCTCGGTCGATGCGGGTGACGTATTAAACCGCCGCGGTATCAAGAAAGTCGTGCAGCTCGAGGACTCTGTCGCAGTGGTTGCCGACAGCTACTGGCGCGCAAAAGAGGCGCTCAAGTCTGTCAATGCGGTATTCGAAGAGCTCGGGAATGAGAACGTCTCCAGCGCGACGATCTATGAGCAGTTCGACGCCAGCCTTGCCGGCGACGAGAGTGACAAAGATCGCGAAATCGGCGACACCCAGGCCGCCTTCGACTCAGCGGCAGACGTGATTGAGGCAAGCTACCGCGTGCCTTATCTGGCCCACGCCGCAATGGAGCCAATGAACTGCACCGTGCACTTAAAAGACGGGCGCGCCAATATCTGGACAAGCACGCAAGACGCGCTTGGCATCAAGAGCCGCATCGCCTCGATTTTGGGCATTGCAGCAGAAGACGCGACTTTCCATCACAGCTATGTAGGTGGAGGGTTCGGCCGACGCCTGCCATTTACCTGGAATGTGATCGACCACGCAGCCCTCATCGCGAAAGAATTCGATGTGCCGGTGAAGACTGTACTAAGCCGCGAAGACGATATGCAGCAGGACTATTATCGCCCTGCCGTGGCCTCGAACTTTAAGGCGGCATTCGACAGTTCGGGCCTCGTTCGTGGTTGGCAGAATCGCTTCACCGGCCCCGTGCAAACGCCCGGTGCTGCTCATATTCCTTACGCTATCGACAATCAATCGATTCGTGTGGTCGATGGCACTACACATATTCCGATTGCCGCGTGGCGCAGCGTAGACCATTCGCAGCAAACCTTTTTCACCGAATCGTTTATCGATGAGGTGGCACATCGCGCAGGCAAAAACCCTTACCAGTTCCGCCTCGATCTTTTAAGCGAGCATCCACGGCATCGCCGCGTGCTCGAGACTGCTGCCGAGGCAGCGGGCTATGGCCGCGACCTGCCCGAAGGCCATGCGCTAGGTATCGCAGTACAGGAAAGCTTTGGCAGTGTGGTTGCCGAAATCGCTGAGGTCTCGATGGGCGAAGATAGGCGTCCGATTGTGCACAAGGTGACATGTGCGATCGACTGTGGTTTTGCAGTGAATCCCGACTCCGCAGCCGCGCAGATCGAGAGCGGCATCATTTTCGGCCTCACGGCCGCGATGTATGGCGAGATCACGATCGAAGGTGGCCGAGTTGCGCAGAACAACTTCCCCGATTACGAAATGGTGCGCATGGCAACAAGCCCCGAGATCGACGTGCATATTCTCGAGTCGGATAATACGCTTGGCGGCTTTGGCGAACCTGCAACACCGCCTATCGCAGCAGCGGTCACCAACGCGATCTATATTTTAACCGGCCAGCGCGTGCGCGAACTGCCGATTAAAAATCATGACTTCGGCAAGCCTTCACTCGCCAAGGTTTAGCGTCTCAAACGCACCTCTCACAGCACCTGTCACAGCACGAGAGCCTCGCAGGGTAGCAAGCATCAACGCTTCGCCCTGCTTGGCTGACAGTAACGCGAGGCATCTCGATCACGCAGAGATGCCATCCCCATTGTTTAGATGTCAGAGGCCGATTTAACGATCCTGCTTACGATTCCGTATTCAATGGCCTCGTCAGCGCTCATCCAATAATCTCTGTCAGTATCCTGCGCGACGCGCTCCAATGGTTGGCCCGTTTCATCGGAGATAAGCTTGTTAATGCGCGCACGCATTTTAACAATTTCCTGCGCCTGAATCGCAATATCACTCGCCGAGCCGCGCGAGCCGCCGGACGGCTGGTGCACGAGAAAACGAGTATTTGGCAGCGAGAAACGGTTTTCTTTTTCGGCGGCAAGATAAATTGTTGTTGCCGCGCTTGCCACCCACCCTGTCCCGATGACGCGCACAACGGGCTTGATGAATTTGATGATGTCATAAACGACGTCGCCCGATTCTACGTGACCACCGGGCGAGCTAATGTAGATTGAAATCGGCTCATCGTTCTCGGCAGCCAGCGCTAAGAGGCGTTCGGTTACCGAACGCGCCAGCTTGTCGTTAATCTCACCAAAAATGGTGATCGCCCGCGAGTTGAACAATTTCTCGTCGATCAGCCCTCCACGCGCCGGCTTTGCCTCTGCTTTAGCATCGTCGTCTTTCGTATTCATTGCAGGCTGCACGCTGTTCGCCAAGTGCTTTTCTAGATTATTCTCTGTGACTAAACTCATTGCCTTCCTCTTCTGCTGTTCGGATATTTGTTCTGATAGTGTATCGACGCCTAACCTACGAGGCGTCGCAATATTTCGATTTATCACCTTATCACTGCGCGAGTTCTCTACTCTTCGCTGTAGGACTGTGTCTCACAGGCCGACGCCATCCGAAGGTATCCAATCAGCGCCGCATGGTCGCGTCTCCCTTCGGGAAAATTTGACCCAAAGCCTACCATGCGCGTATCGGCTATGCCCGCAATGATCACTTGTTCGATCTCAGAGTCGCTCTTGGTTGTTATCCATGCGCAGTCAAAAAGATCGGGGGCATCACTCGCACGACCTGCTGCAGTCGCTGCGAGCGTTGTGGTCACCACATCGATAGCACTGGGTCCTCTGCCATGACAGAAATCACTGCAGCTGCCAGCGTAAAGCGCTGCGCCACGCATAAGCGCAGGCGATGGAGTTTGCAGCCCAACCGCGGCTGTGACCTGACCGTCGTCTGCGCAGCTTGCTAGGGCGCAGCTAACGGCGATGGCGCAGAGGAGTTTCACCCGCGGCAGGGTAAAACCCGTTACCGAGCTTCTATTTACTGTCATCGCTTATGCTCTGCTAACTCCCAGGGGCCCATCAGCTTGAGTCTCAGGCCCAAGCGGCTTAAACACAATCAATAGTTGAGGGAGCAGCGTAAGCGAACCGATGAGCGCGACAAGCATCGCAAGGCTCGTTAGCAGGCCAAACACAATTGTCGGAATAAAATTGGACAGCGCCAAAATCGAGAATCCAGCAACAATCGTCATGGAGGTGAAATACATCGCACGCCCGATACTGTTATGACAATAGAACATGGTCTGCCGGTAATTACCAAAGCGCGGGTATTCCCGACGGAATCGATGCATGTAGTGAATGGTGTTGTCGACTCCGATGCCTACAGAAATTGCCGCGATGGTAATAGTCATAATATCGAGAGGAATACCAAGCCAGCCCATAATGCCGAGCACGAAGGCTGCGGCAATCGCATTTGGAATAATGCAGATCATCGCGATCGCCAGCGAGCGGAACAGCAGCAAGAACATCAACATGATGACAAACATCACTACGCCAAGAGTAAGTATCTGCGATTCGTAAAGGCTCTGCAGAACATTGTTGTAGAGGACGAGAACCCCTGTGACATTCACTTGGTCATCACTGAAGCCAAATTTTTCCTCGATGCCGCGCTCAACTCTTTGCAACAATTCGTTGCGCTTGAGATCAGGGTCGGATTCGATTACCCGCACGTTAAAGCGCAGCTGATTTTCTTCTATCGAGATAAAGGGTTTAAGCACCGTGTCTTTTAACGTTTCGGGTATACGCGAATAGAGAACGGCCCATAGCACACCATCGATTGGCTCGTTGCCATTGAGCTGCCGCGCCAATTGCACGACCGCGCCAAACGAAAGCACTTTCCCCGTTTGCGGATCGTCATCGAGATAGCGGTGAATTTCTTCCACCAAATCCATTTTCGGCGCAGTAAAATAATAGGCATCGTCATCGCCGCCGTCACCGAAGCCGTCATCGAAGCTGTCGCCAAAACCATCATCAAATCCATCGACGTCCTCGGGTTCGTCGGGCAGATCGACGATGACATCGAAAGAGAGTGTGCCACCCAGCTTTTCGTCGAAGAGGGTCATGCCCTGAAAAATTTCTGTTTTCTCGCGGAAATAATCGATGAAGCTATTCTCGACCTTAAGCTGAGCCAGCCCGACAATGCTCAGCAGCGTGATAACCGCATAAATCGCCAGCACCTGGTTGTTCAATCGAGCAGTTAGTCGCGCAAGTCCGGTCGTAACACCAAGGCGAAGATCCGATGAGAGTTTAGTTTGGTCCTGTGGTAGTAGACTTAGCACCGCAGGGAAAACACCAAAGACAACGACAATTGCCGCGAACACACCGATCACCATCATCCAACCGAAGGAAATAATAGGCGAGATGCCGCTGACAATAAGCGAACCAAACGCAACGGCGGTGGTAAGCCCTGTGTAGAGGCACGGCTTAAACATGCTCAAAATAGCGTGGCGCATGAGTTTGTCATGATTACTCGAGCGGCGGGTCGCGCGAAGCTCACGATAGCGCACCGTAAGGTGTACGGTGAGGGATATAGTGATGATGAGAAGCAGCGAGATAAAATTCGACGATACGACCGTCACGCGCCAATCCATCAAGCCCAAAATACCGACCATCGTCACGCCCGCAATAGCGCAGCAGGCAAGCGGCAGCGCCACCCAACGCAGTTTGCGGAAGATCAACCCCAGCGCAAGAATAATAAAAGCGAGTACGCCAAAGCTAAAGCTAGAAAGATCGCCTCGCACAAAGGTAACGAGGTCATCGGCAATCATCGGCGCGCCGCCGAGGTAGATTTGCGCTTCGCCGCGGTAGTGGTCGAGCAGGTCGCGGATCTCTGCAATCGTGGCGGATTGCCGCGCGCCGGTCATTACCGTGTAAGCCGAATACTCTTGCTCAACCGCCCGCAGCTCAGCAAGATCATCTGCATCCAGAACGCCTAAAGCGCCTGCCTCGCGCAGTTCGGAGCGGCGTGCGAGTAGCGCTTGCGCCTTGAGGTCTAACTCGAAGCTCACCAGCATTCCGGCAGTCTCGCCGTCGGGACTCACTACCGCATTGCTAAAGACTGGACTGCTCATCAGCTCGGCTTTCGCCGCAGCGAGGTCGATATCTTGCTCGAGGGTGAGGTAATCCTCGGAGATACCTGTAAGCGGCGTGTCCTCGAATATGGGCACGTTCAAAATACTGTCTACCGACTCGACCCGAGGCAGCGTTAAGAGATCCGCGCGCAGTGCTTGCAGCCGAGAGAGTACGGGGCGCGAGAACAACTCTCCCTCGAGAGGCGTATAAGCGACAATAACCGACTCGCGGAGACCATAGCGCACATTGACCTGACGCGAGTATTCCAACTCGGCGTCACCCTCGAGCAGCAGAGAGTCTGCCGACGCATCGAGGCGAAAAAACTGCGCGTAATAGCCGAAACTGGCAGCGATGAGAATGAGTACAGAGAGCGTCAGCCAAGGCCGGTCGAAGACAAGACCGGAATAAAGCCGAGTGAGGTTTTTTTGTAGTGACATGCTTGCTCTCGCGCTAGAACTCAAAAGTTAATGCTCAAAACTGACTGGTCGCCAACCGCTGCAGCTGCTGGTTGGCGAATGTCGACTGAGTCGATACGATGACCGAACTATACGCCGATTAGTCTGCTATTTCGATCTTGGTTCGATCTCGGCGAAACCTCAGCAAGAGAGGTATCCGTCGCCAAGCAGGCTTTCAAGGCGGCTTGAAAACCCTGCAACTTATTGTGACTAATCAATAAAAACACCTAGGCGCAAGTCCGACTAGTTGTTAACCTCGTTAATTGAAAGAGATAGCGTTTATAGACTCAACAGGAGTAGCCCTTACAATGCATAGTTTGCGAATAGTTAGGCCCGACTCGTTAACAGGTCGGCTCGGGCGCGGTTTGGCGCTCGCAGCGAGCCTGCTTGTCACGCAGGCCGCCCTTTTACCGCAGGCGCTAGCCGAAGACGACTGGCTCCGATCGATCCCAGAATTTGCCCTAAGCGACCAAGCTGGCGTAATCCATGCACTCGGCGAGTACGCCGATCGCGACCTGCTTGTGCTTTATGTACAGGGCGTGGGATGCCCGATCGCACGTATCGCCGTGCCTAGCTACCGCGAAGTGCGAGCCGAATTCGAATCTAAAAATGTCGAATTCATGATGTTCAACTCTAATATCCAAGACAATATTCCGCGCATTGCCCGTGAGGTCGACGAATTTGGTATCGACTTTACGGTGCTAAAAGACGAAGGTCAGGGCCTTGCCAAAGCGCTTGGCGTTGAGCGTACGGCTGAGGTATTTGTCGTCGACCCCAAGACTCGCGAGGTGTTTTATCGTGGACCGATAAACGACAAACTGGGTTACGAGACGCAGAAAAATAACGCGAGCGCACACTATCTGAAAGATGCTCTCAACACTGTGCTAGCGGGTGGTAAAGTCGACATGGATGACGTGCCAGACTCGAAAGGCTGTCTTGTCGCCATTTTCTAATCCGTTCTCTAGCGCCTTTTTATTTATGCCCATTATGCCCGCGGCTTACAGCGGTTTACCGCGGCCGCAAGACTCGACTAACGCCAACCTCGGCAACGAAGTTGGCGTTGTTACTTGTGTTATTCGATTTTACTGCTAGATTGCGCGCATGACAGAATCCACAAAGCCCTCGGCAGCCAAACGCCGCAGCAGTTCGCGCTTACTGGCGAGCACCTCGGTTTTCCTCAAACCTTACCTCACTCAGATCGTTATCGCCTCTGTGGCGTTAGTGTTCACAGCCGCACTCACCCTTGGCCTCGTGCAGTATGTGCGACTAATCGTCGATCGCGGCTTTGTCGAAGGTTCAACGGAGTCGCTCAATACCGCTATCATTGGCTTCTTAGTCGTTGCGGTTCTGCAGGCCATTGGCACCTTCGCGCGCTTCTATTGGGTCTCGTGGCTCGGCGAGCGGGTTACCGCCGACATTCGTAAAGCGGTCTATAACCACATTATCAATCTGCATCCTGGCTATTTCGAAGACAATCTCAGCGGCGAAATACAGTCCAGAATTACGACAGACACCACCTTAATCCAGTCTGTGATCGGCTCCTCGGCGTCGATCGCACTACGTAACCTGCTAATGATGATTGGCGGGACTCTTTTTCTGTTTATCACCAACCCCAAGCTGACGAGTGTCGTGTTGCTCTGCATTCCCCTCGTCATCGGCCCCATTATGTTCTTTGGCCGCAAGGTGCGCAGGCTCTCGCGCGATAGCCAAGACGAGATCGCGAATGTGGGCGCCTATGTTGGCGAGAGTATTCAGCAAATCAAGACCGTACAGGCGTATAACCAACAAACACACAATGACGGCGTGTTCTCACGCTATGTCGAAACCGCCTTCGACGTCGCTAAAGACCGTATCTTCATGCGCTCGGTGCTCATTACCATCGTGATGACTCTTGTTTTTGGCGCTCTGGCTGCAATGATCTGGGTCGGAGGCCAAGACGTGATTAGCGGCCGCATGAGCGCGGGAGAGCTTACCGCCTTTGTGGCGTATGCGGTCATCGTGGCGACTGCTGTAGGCGCAATAAGCCAAGTTATCAGTGAATTACAGCGCGCAGCCGGCGCAATGGAAAGGCTCGTCGAATTGCTCGAAGCCGAAAGCCATATCCAGGCCCCTGCAGTCCCTACTCAGTTGCAGGGCGCATTCAATGGTCAGCTTGAATTCGAATCGGTGAGCTTTGCCTACCCCTCTCGCCCCGACACTCTTGCCCTAAACGAGGTCTCGCTGACTGTTCGTCCAGGCGAAAGCCTTGCCCTGGTTGGCCCATCGGGCGCAGGCAAATCAACTCTCTTGGACCTCGTTCTACGATTTTATGACCCTCACGCAGGACGCCTTACCCTCGATGGTATTGATGTACGTGACCTCACACCGACGGAACTTCGAAGCCACATCGCTATCGTCTCTCAGCAGCCTGCTCTGTTTACCGGCAGTGTGATTGATAACATCCGCTTCGGCCGTCCCGATGCGACCCTAGAAGAGGTTCGTGCTGCCGCCGAGTCGGCCTTCGCAAGCGAATTTATTGAGTTATTGCCGCAAGGCTACGACAGCTTTCTCGGTGAAGCGGGCGTTCGCCTATCCGGTGGACAGCGGCAGCGGCTCGCCATCGCGCGCGCCATACTCAACGACCCCGAAATTTTGCTTTTAGACGAGGCGACAAGCGCGCTAGACGCCGAAAGCGAGCGTAAAGTGCAACTCGCCCTCGAAAAGCTGATGGAGGGGCGCACCTCGCTGGTTATTGCTCATCGTCTGGCAACCGTGATGAATGTCGACCGTATCGCGGTGCTCGAAAACGGCAGGCTTATTGCAACCGGGACCCATGGCAGTTTGCTGGAAGATTGTGAGCTGTATGCTAATCTAGCGAAACTGCAGTTCGGCGGAGACGCCTAAAACGCAGTGAGGTCAAACGCGCGCGGTGAATCCAGCCTGCTGCTCCGCGCGTAAATACACTCTACACCCAGGGATAGTTTCATCTCCCGTTACACCTTTTTCATCTTTAACACCTATGCCCTGCGCAGCGACCATCCTGTGGCCCTCTTGGCATCGTTTATCCCGCAGAGAGGAACGCTCAGCAATGAACGCCCCCGAACGGCTCGACCCGCTAGTCACCAAAACCTGCTACCTCAATGGCAGCGATCCTGAGAAGAAGCGCGAGGAGATCCGCAGCTATTTCCATCAGACCTTCAGCCTTTACGAAAGCCTTTTCGACTGCCTCGCTAGCGACGACGCCTATTACACTAAGGCGACGCCACTCCGGCATCCGCTGATCTTCTACTATGGCCACACCTCAGTATTCTTCATTAACAAGCTGCATGTCGCCAAACTCATCCCTGAACGCCTCGACCCGCGCATCGAATCGATGCTTGCGATCGGCGTCGATGAGATGTCTTGGGACGACTTGAACGACGCTCACTACGACTGGCCCACGCCCGCAGAAGTATTGGACTACCGCAACAAGACGCGTGACATAGTCGACAACCTGATCTCGTCGGTACCTGTCACCCTGCCTATTGGTTGGGAAGACCCCATTTGGATTGTCATGATGGGCATCGAACACGAGCGTATACACCTTGAAACCTCGTCAGTGCTCATGCGGCAATTACCCCTCTCGCTTGTTAAACCCTCGCCTCTGTTTAAAGACTGTAGCGATTCTGGCGAAGCGCCGACCAACGCGCTGCTGCCGGTGTCCGGCCGTCGTATCGAACAGGGCCGCAGTCGGCGCGACAACGTTTACCGTTGGGACAACGAATATGGCTATCTCGAGACACCGGTAGCCGACTTTAATGCGAGTAAGTATCTGGCGAGCAACGGCGAGTTTCTCGCATTTGTCGAAGACGGTGGGTATGCCACGCGCGATTACTGGGACGACGAAGGCTGGGGCTGGCTCCAGCACAGCGAAGCGCGGCATCCTAGCTTTTGGTCGAAGACAGAGACAGGGTATCGCTACCGGACTATTACCCGCGAGATCGACATGCCTTGGAACTGGCCGGTAGATGTTAACGCCCTCGAGGCCGCTGCATTCTGTCGTTGGAGATCCGCGAAAACAGGGAAGAACGTTCGCCTTCCGACTGAGGCGGAATGGTTATGCCTGCGCGAAGAGATCGTAAGCGACCAACCAAACTGGAAGTCTGCGCCCGGAAATATTAACCTCGAACACGGCGTCTCTGCCTGCCCCGTCGATCGTTTCGGCACGGTGACGAAACGCGGCGAAGAATTTTTCGATATTGTCGGCAATGTCTGGCAATGGACTCAGACGCCAATCGATGGCCTGCCCGGTTTCGAGGTGCACGAGGTTTATGACGACTTCTCAACGCCGACTTTCGACGGTCAACACAATCTCATCAAGGGTGGCAGCTATTTCTCAACCGGGAATAGCGCGCTCAAAGATTCACGCTATGCCTTTAGGCGACACTTTTTCCAGCACGCCGGATTTCGTTATGTCGAAGGCGAGGAGCCAATTATCACCACAAGCAATCCCTACGAAACCGACGAGCAAGTCTCTCAATACATCGAATTTCATTTCGGTAGCGACTATCACGGCGTCCCTAATTTCGCCGGCGCCTGCGGCACACTCTGCCTAGAATATTTCGCCGCAACGACTGAGAAAAAACAGTCTCGCCGTGCACTCGACCTCGGCTGTGCGATTGGCCGAACGAGCTTCGAACTAGCGCGCGAATTCGACCATGTCGACGGTATCGATTTTTCAGCCCGCTTCGTCTCGGCAGCGACTCAGCTCAAAGAGAACGACAGCAAACGCTACACTATTCGTGACGAAGGCGACCTATTCAGCTTCAAAGAAACTTCTCTCGCTGAACACGGTCTTGCGGAAACCGCACACAAATGCGAATTTTGGCAGGGCGATGCCTGCAACCTTAGCGACAAATTCAGCAATTACGATCTCGTCTTCGCAGGCAATCTGATCGATAGACTCTACGAGCCGGAGAAATTCGTCAGCCGAATTCATGAACTTGTTAACGAAGACGGCTTGCTAGTCATTACCTCGCCTTACACGTGGCTGAGTGAGTTTACCGATCAAGAGAACTGGATTGGGGGATATAAGCGCGACGGCGAAAACTTCACGACCCTCGACGGCCTAAAAGAGCTTCTCGCGCTGCATTTCGACTTAGTAGACGAGCCACGCGACGTGCCTTTCGTTATTCGAGAGACCGCGCGTAAATTCCAACACTCGGTTGCTCAGATGAGTGTTTGGCATAAACGCAAAAAGTAACAGCGCTTAGCGGCAGCACTGATAGAGAGAAACCACAGAACGCACGACAAGAGATAACAACAATGCGGTTTCCAAACTATGAGCTGAGCGAATACCAAGCGCGGCACAATCCCAAGGCGAAAGCGCGCCTTGGCGCCGCCACGCTTGAGTTGATGAGCCTAGACCAAGTGTTGGCACTCGCGACTCCCGAGCAGCGCGGAGAATGGCAGCACCTGACTCTCAACTATGTTTCAGACCGCGGTAGCCCCGAACTGCGCGCTGCGATTGCAACAAATTACCAAGGCCTGACAGCAGACAATGTAGTTGTCTTCTCGAGTGCAACAGAGGCTCTCTTCTGCTGCATTCACGCCGCGGTCGATCATGCCGATCGCTGCACTGTCATCACGCCGTGCTATGAGCCCCTCGCTAAAATCCCCGAATCGATCGGCGCGTCAGTAAAGGCGATCCCTCTGCGGCGCCAAATAGAAGAAACCGCACAGGCGCGCTGGGCGCTCGACGGCGACGAGGCAGCCGAGGCGATTGCGACAAGCGAACACCTGCTCATTAATTTTCCGCACAATCCCACCGGTGCCTTGATTGATCATGCGCAGCTCGCCACTCTTGTTACACATTGCGAGGCAAGCGGGACACGGTTGATCGCCGATGAGGTGTTTCGGGGATTAGAGCACTCCGAGCACGCGACGCTCGCGCCAGTCGCAACACTCACGGCTCGTGGCGTGAGCATCGGCTCGCTAGCCAAACCGCATGGCGCTGGCGGCGTCCGAATCGGTTGGATGGTCAGTCAAGACATTGCGCTGCTAACACGGGCGGTGGAGATCCGTCGCACTTTGTCAGTCTGTTCGGGTACCACCGACGAATGGCTAGCACGACTGATACTCGAGCACTCGCAGCCGCTGCGCGCAGCCTCGTTGCAACGGCTAAAGCACCATGTTGGGATAATCGAAGAATCCTTACCCGCCCTAGACGGCAGGCTGACATGGACGCGACCCGAAGCAGGCTGTGTGGCCTTTCCGCTTATCGCTTTGGGAGATGGTTTCGATCAGCGCTGTATCAGCGAGACTGGGATCATGCTGATCCCACAGCGTTGTTTTATTGGTAGCGCTGAGGAAGGCCGCGGTGATGCGCAGATGACGCTAGCGGGCGGCATCCGCTTAGGCTATGGCCTCGCCGACTTCCCTGAGACTTGGGCGCGTTTTGTTGAGTTTCTTGCCCACGCCTAAGCGCTAACACTGTTTACTCGACGAAGGCGCGCTCGATTACGTAATGCGCCTGAATGCCGTGGCGAGACTCTTTAAAGCCCCACGCTTCGATAATGGCACACGTGTCTTTCAGCATAGATGGGCTGCCGCAAATCATAAAACGGTCATCGTCGAGGTTTGGCATCGGTAAGCCAATGTCGTCGAACAGCTTCCCGCTAGACATGGCATCGGTAAGCCGGCCCTGTGTGCGAAACGCTTCGCGCGTAACGGTGGGATAATAGATAAGCTTCTCGCGCACGTCCTCACCGAAGAACTCGTTATTGGGGAGTGTCGCACTGATGAACTCTTCGTAGGCAAGCTCCGACACCTCGCGCACGCCGTGCGTAAGAATAATTTTGTCGTAACGCTCGTATGCCTCGGGGTCTTGAATAATGCTCATGAAAGGCGCGAGACCGGTGCCGGTGCTCACGAGATAGAGGTTGCGGCCAGGCAGCAGATGATCGACGACGAGCGTGCCGGTAGGTTTGCTGCTAACCAAAAGCTCATCGCCCACCTGAATATTCTGCAGACGCGAGGTCAGTGGGCCGTCTTGAACCTTAATACTGAAGAATTCGAGTTCCTCATCGTAGTTAGGGCTAGCGATGCTGTAGGCGCGCATAAGCGGCTTGCCGTCGACGTGCATGCCAATCATGACGAAATGGCCGTTCTCAAATTTCAGTCCCGCGTCGCGCGTGGTCTTAAAGCTGAAAAGCGAGTCGTTCCAATGGTGGACGGCGGTAACGCGTTGCGTGGTGATGGCGGCCAACTGTCTAGCTCCTGCAAGGGGTTTTAGATCGAATAATTCGAATACGAGCGTTAGTACTTGTGAGATTCAAACCAAATAGCGATCATGCACCGCTAAATCGTAAGTGAAGCCCCGAAATCGAAAGAGTGCGGATTATAGGGGCTATCTGCTAGTCCTGCAAAAACCAATAGTGAGGGTTCTTATAACCTATCGGAATATGAGCATCGAAGGGCTCGTCAGCGATAGGGTCTGAATCTTAAAGATGCAACAAAAAGGGAAAACCATGATCGCTTCAGATGGGCCGGGCGCACAGCCGCGCCGAGTTCGCCTCGCTCAGTTTCTAGTCAATTGGCGACTTTTACTCTCTTTGGTTTCGGTTGCGTTCTGCATTCTGCTCGCCACGGTCATACCACAAAGCCAGTTCGATACGTCGCTTGACGCTCTTCTCACCAAAAGCGACCCATTCCTGCCTGAAGTTGAAGCGCTGGAAGCGCAATTTCCGACCACGCTCGAAGTACGCTTTGCACTGACAGCACCACCGAATGCGACCGTATTCGATCGCCGCGTCATCGATGCACTTAGCGACCTCAAAAAGCGCTACACCGAAATCCCCTACGCCGCGCGCCTAAGTTCGCTTCTGGATTTTTATTCGCCCGAAAGCCAAACACGCTTGTTTCAGTTTTCGATAGACCGCTACAGCCAGGAGGAGCTCGATGCCTTACTCCAGCCCGCACTCAATGACCGCCTCCTCACCAACAGCCTACTCACCGGCGAAGGTCAGCTTACTTTCGCCGTTGTTGCGCTGAGCATCGATGAGCTTACAGGAGAAGCGCGCGAACGAACCGCGCTAGCTATTCAGGAGTTGCGCGACTCGCTGCGCAATGCGCATCCAGACATCGGCTTCTATGCGATGAGCGACGTGATCCTTCAACAATCGAGCCAAAAGGCAATGCTTGATGATTTGTCACAGCTTCTTCCGTTTGTCATCATTCTCTGTGTGCTAGTTATCTGTTTCTGCTTCCGCTCCATTCGTTTCGGCGCAGGCATCCTCACGCACACGCTCGCCACATGCCTCTGCACGCTCGGATTTCTCGCCTACACCGGCTTTAGTTTTAATAGTATCTCGGTAATCGCACCGCTCATTGTCGTTATCATCGCCGTTGCCAATAGCGTCCATATTATCTCGCTGTTTCGACAGAGCCTCGAGAACGGCGCGAGCAAAAAAGACTCAATGATCGCAAGCCTTGTGCATAATGTGGTGCCTATTTCGCTCGCTGCGCTGACGACCGCAATCGGTTTCGTGTCGCTCCTGCTCTGCTCTTCACCGGCTATTAAGGGCTTCGGCATCATCGTTGGAATTGGCATTGGATTTGGCTTCGTCCTCACACTCACTTTTTTGCCTGCACTGCTAATGCTGCTTGCCCCCAAGGTCGAGGTGATCGCTGAGGGAAGTGAACGACCTTCTTCGTTGCTCACCGAGGTCGTCACTCTTGGAAAGCGCTATGACCGTCCGATATTCTGGGGTTGCTCACTGCTCGCAGTCGTGACACTGGCACTCCTACCGCTTAACGAATCCGACTTTAACCGCCTCGACTTTCTTGGCAGCGACCCCGAGCTGTCGAGCTACTACGATATTGTCGGCGAGAGCATCAACCGAGGTCCGCTTCTTACCTACGGCGTGCAAACTAATAAAATTGACGGCGCCATAGATCCCGACTTTCTCGCTCGACTCGACGACTATTTTAGCTGGGCGCAGCAGCTAGCGGGGGTCGAATCTATCGCGAGTATCGTCGACATTGCCCGCGCCGTGAACCGAGCGCAGCATCAGGACAACCCTGAGTTTTATCGCATACCGGAGGACACCGACGCGGTGGCGAATTCGTTGCTTGCCTACCAAGTGGTGCAGAGCGACGACTTTCCGCTTAAAGACTTCATCACCGAAGACTTTGCGCTAACACGCTTCTTTCTCAACGCCACGCCATCGACTAATAAAGAATTATTGGCAACCGATGCGCTTTTAAGCGAAGAGTTTGCACGTCGTTTCCCCGAGGCGCAGCTGATGCATGGGTCGACTTTGCTGCTGTTCTCGCGCATGGACGAACTGGTCACGGTTGAATTACTGCAGGGCTATTCGCTTAGTCTGCTGCTCATCACGCTCTGCCTCATAGTCGGCTTGCGCAGTGTTAAGTTCGGTCTCTTGAGCATTATCCCTAACCTGTTGCCCGCAACAATCGTCTTCGGGATTTGGGCCATTACCGTGGGCCAAATAAACCCATTCGTTATGATGTTGTTCAGCATCAGCATTGGGCTTGTGGTCGACGACAGCGTGCATCTGCTAAGCCACTACTTACAGCGGCGACGCGAGGGCGTTGAAGGAGAGGTGGCGATGAACGAGGCGATTCTAACAGCCGGCCCTGCCCTGAGTATCACAACGCTCGTTTTGGCGATTGGGGCGACAATATTGATTTGGGCAAACACGCTTTATTTTCAGCAAGCGGCGCAGCTTCTCGTGCCGATTGTTGTGTTGGCATTGGTGCTAGATTTATTCTACCTGCCAGCTATTTTACGCAGGTTCGCACCCACTATTTCCTGAGCGCAACAGGACTTTAGCCTAGAAAGGCCCGCATCTACAGCCACAAAAAAGCCCGACCCTCTTTCGAGTGTCGGGCTTTCTTTGGCACAAACTCTCTGCTGCGAATTCTAAGCCCTAGCTAAGGCTGCGCAAGCAGGAATTAGTCCCCACCTTGATCGATATATTTCCAGTTAACCGCACCGAAGAACATCTCATCCCAGCTTTGCTGACCCCAAGGAACATCGCGCTCTGGATCTGGGTTTGCTGGGTTCTGCGCCGAGTTATCAAACGCTCCAACCGCTGTAATCTTCGTGCCTGCCGGGACGAACTTAGGCTCCTCGTAGGTGTAGCTGAGCTGCCATGCGTAGTTGTACTGCGCGATGTTAATCAGCTCTTCCTGCGTGCCGTCTGGGTAATCGGCATAGAAACGCATGTATTTGCCGCGGAAGTGCATGTGCGGCAGGAAGCTCTGTAGCTTTGCGTCCTTATTGATCATGATCGTCGCAGTCTGTTCGAAAGCTGGGTCGTTAGCGGGGATAGTTGTCCATGTGTTGGGGAAAATACATGCGCACTGGCCCGACATACGCTCTTCAGGAATCTCGCCTTCGGGGTAGAACCAGAGGCCGATTTCACCCTCGTCAACAGCCTCGCGGCCGGTTGTGGTGTAGTGAAGATTAAGATTGAGCACAGAGCCTGCTTTGAGCAAGCCACCGGTGTTCGGCGGGTTTAGCTGCGGCGTTGCACCCGGAATATACGCAGTGATGCTTGCCTTATCTGGGTTGCCACTGCCGAGGAATCCGCCGCGCGTCTCGCCGGGGAAATCGAGACGGTTAATCGTGTGGTGCAGCACAGTGCGATCACCTGCAATGTATTGACTGCCGCGTAGCCAGCGATCCTCAGGAATATCGATCAGTACAGCAACGTCACGGTAATCGACCACGCCGGTTGCTGGGACTGACTGAGGTGGCACTTTGATGATGTAGTCTGGCTCACCGAACGCCCACTTCGTCTCAGGCCACGTGAGTTCGGCTAGTGGATCGTTTGCGTCGTCTTTCGGTGCGCCCGCTTCAACCCACGCGATGATATTGCGCACTTCTTGGTCTTCGATCAGCATGTCATTAATGAACTCACCAATATGGCCGTCGATCTGGCCAGGCGGCATACGCTTGGTCATTAAGACTTCGCGAATCATCGGCGACCAACCTTTGACCATAGTGTGGCTGTCCATTGCGAAAGGCGCGATGCCGCCCTCGCGGTGGCAAGAGGCGCAGTTCTCAGCGAGAATCGGCGCGATATCTTGAGAGTAAGAGGGCACGGTAGCCATCTGCTCATAGCTCACCATTGAACCAGTAGTCTCGGTCATCGCAACGCTTACCGCTTCGCCAGCGAGGATTTCGTCGATCGCCGCCTGCGCGCCCTCAAGGCTGCCGCGGTATTCAACTTCGAATGAACTTGGGCTAAACAGCACCACTTCGCCCGTTCGCTCAATACCTAACTCTTCGGAAATCACGCGCGCATCGTCCATCAATACGGGGATATCGACGCCATATTCGGCAAGCTTGGCCTGCACGGCGGTGCGGTTGCGCTTACCCATTGGGTTGATCATGAAAAATTCGACGCCGGCGTCTTCATAGCTCGCCTTGAGCTGCGCAAAGTCGGCAACGGCTGCAGCTGTTGCGGCGCTATCGTTTGCCTGCACCAGCAGCGCGATGGTTTTATGATCGTCATACCAGCTCATCGAGTGGTGATAGCCGTCTTGATCGAGGAGCGAGAAATCGCCAACGCGATCGGCGGCAAACAACGCACCCGGCAATGCACTCGCTATTCCCGCTGCGGCGACTGCTGCAGCGACGCATAAATTTGATTTCATCACGTCTGACTCCTGTCCTGAATACTGGCCGCAATGCTTTGCGGTATAAGGAAAAAAATTTTTAAATCAGTTTGCTAACCTACGAATTTACGAACTTACAGAGGCTAAGTCAATACTGCAATCTGTGACAAATCTAGCCGGCCGAACGCAGCAGCGTCCTGAGTGGCTCGTATAGCGCTGCATTCGCCACTACGATGTCATGACTGCAAAATTGCGGGTCGTCGCCTTCGGGTACGTCGCCGAAGTGGCCGTAGACCGCTCCCGCCTCTTTTGCAATAAGCTGCGCCGCCGCGTAGTCCCAGACACTCAGGCTCTCGTAATAGCCGTCTAGCCTTCCTGCGGCGACGAAACAGATATCCAGCGCAGCAGAGCCTAAGCGCCGAATATCTGCGCACTCAGCCAAAATGACGCTCAGGCGTTTAATCATTGGCTCGAGACCAGTTTTAACATACGGAAAGCCCGTCGCGATTATGGCTCTGTCGAGTCGAGACTCCTGCGCAACATTTATCGGCGAGCCATTTAACGTTGCCCCGCCCCCGCGCTGTGCGGCGAACAACTCGTCACTAAAGGGATTGAACACAACACCGTGCTGAATCAGACCGCCGTCAACAAAAGCGATAGAGACGCCGGACTGATTGAGCCCGTGCGCATAGTTCACCGTGCCGTCAATCGGGTCGATAATCCAGAGCGGGCCTTCTATGTCCTCGACTCGGCCTAAGTCAGGGGAAGACTCCTCCGAGAGTATCTGATGACTCGGGTAGGCGGCACGAATGGCAGCAGAAATGAGATCGTCCGCCGCGATGTCAGCCTGAGTGACGATCTCGATACCCCCCTTAAAGTTGCGCTCGAGTGGCTCGTTGCGGCGCTTTTCCGCGATTAACGCACCTGCTTGACGCGCGATTTCGAGGGAAAATTCGAATGTTGATTTCATCTATAACCTTTAATCGTGAGGGATAAGTGAGAATATAAACTGCAGTAAAACCAGTTTAGCCGTGGCAAAAGGCTTAATTTGCCGAGTGTAAACCATTTGGAAGCTAGATATAGTCGCGAGTGTGCACTAAGCTGAATACCTAACTTGTAAACCACCTGAGACAGTTATGGCCTTTTCCGGATGGGGTAGATACCCAACTTTAGAGTCGCGGCTATTCGAACCTGTTTCGGCCTCTGAGATCGAAGCCAGTCTGGGCAGTTCAGAGCCGTGGGGCACCCCAGTTATCGCCCGCGGGGCTGGCTGCAGCTACGGCGACAGCGCGCTGGCCGAAACACTCATTAGCACGCGCTATCTCGATAACTTTTCTAGTCTAACCACCTCAGCGTGCGGTCACACTGTGCTGCGCTGCGCGTCGGGCATGAGCCTCAAGAATGTACTCGAGACAATAATCCCAAAAGGCCTGTTTTTGCCAGTGCTACCTGGCAACAAAGGCGTGACCATTGGCGGCGCTATCGCGGCTGACGTGCACGGAAAGAACCACCATATCGATGGCAGCTTCTGTGATCACGTCGAGTCCTTGCGGATGCTGCTTGCATCAGGCGAGATTATAGACTGCCACCGCGAATCTAATGCCGAGCTTTTTCACGCGACCTGCGGCGGCATGGGGCTGACGGGAATAATCCTCGATGCAGCAATCAAGCTCACGCCTCTATCCTCGCTAGATATTGCTCAGCGTTCTCTTGTCGCGGGCAACCTTCAAGAATGTATGGATTTGATGGACGAACACAACCACGCGAAGTACAGCGTCGCATGGATAGATTGCCTTGCAAGGGGCGCTGCACAGGGTCGCTCGGTGTTATACCTTGGCGAACACGTTAACGAGCAAGACGCTCGAGAGAAATCCAAGCCGGGACGAACAGGACTTCGTGCTATTCAACGCAGCGAGCTCAACATCCCCTTCGATGCGCCGTCATTCTTACTCAACAAATACACGATGGCTGGTTTTAATAGCCTTTATTACGCGATGCAAAAGAATCACAGAACACCCGAACCGATAGACTACGACGCTTTTTTCTTTCCGCTCGAGAGATTGCGCAACTGGAATCGGCTTTACGGCGCTAAGGGATTTCTTCAGTATCAGCTCGCACTCCCTCAAGAATCCGCGCACGCCGGAATCAGCGCCATACTGAGCTGCGCCTCGCAGGCAGGCAAAGGGTCATTTCTCTCGGTGCTCAAAAAGTTCGGCAAAGCCAATAGCAACCTCCTCTCGTTTCCGATCGAAGGCTATACCCTCGCGCTTGATTTCAAATATGAAGCGTCGTTATTTCCCTTGCTCGAGCTGCTCGACACCCTCGTTCTCGACCACGGGGGCCGGCTCTACCTCGCCAAAGATGCGCGCATGAGCAAAGAGTGCTTCCGGCAGTCCTATGGTCAATGGGAGCGATTTGCCGAGCTTCGGCAGAAATTCGACCCCAAGGGCCACTTCTCCTCGTTGCAGTCACGAAGGCTCGGACTAGGCTAATGCGGACACTCTCAGCTACTCAACCCTAGTCGAGTCCTGTAAAGTCTGCCTAATAAACCTCTGCGAGCCCAACTCTTATTCATGAATATCCTCTTGATTGGCGCCAACTCGGCTATTGCCACAGCCGTGGCTCGTCTTTATGCACTCGACGGCCACAGCCTCTTTCTGGTTGGGCGAGATTTGCTTAAGCTTGAAGCTCTACGCGACGACCTCGTGGTTCGCGGAGCCGAGAAAGTCGCTTTGTTGGAATTGGATATCACCCATACTGCGCGTCACCCTGAACTTATAGAAAGAGCTAGCACCAACTTTGGCAGTGTCGATCTCGCCTTGATTTGCCACGGCCTCCTGCCTGACCAGGCGAGCTGCGAGCGCGACTTCGTCGCACTTAAGGCGAGCCTTGAGGTGAATGTAATCAGCACACTGTCGCTGCTTGTCGGGCTGGGTAACTATTTAGAAACACAAGGGGGCGGCACGCTCGCAACAATTACCTCGGTGGCGGGCGATCGCGGCAGGCGCAGTAATTATGTGTATGGAGCGAGCAAAGCGATGATCTCGACTTTTCTCGAAGGACTGCGAGGCAGGCTTCATAACAGCGGTGTTGCGGTTATCGACATACGCCCCGGCCTTGTCGACTCGCCGATGACTCGCGACGTAAAGAAAGGCCCCTTATTCTCATCGCCCGAGCGAGTCGCTCGTTGCATAGTGACGGGCATAAAAAAGGGGCGTCCGACGATCTACGCGCCCGGCTATTGGCGCCTCGTGATGTTTGTTGTGAAAGCGATACCGCAAAAACTCTTTAAACGACTCAGGTTCTAAGAGGCTCGCCGTCGCTTATGCCGCCTACTCCAACCACGCCTCTTTTCGTCGACCTCGATGGCACCGTGCTGAGATCAGACTTATTGTTTGAATCGGTGCTTTGGTTATTACGCCACAAGCCATGGGTTCTATTGCTGGCGCCTTTCTGGCTAATGCGCGGGCGCGCACGCCTGAAGTTCGAGGTCGCCAATCGCGCGCAACCGATTATCGAAAGCCAGCCATGCAATCCCGAGTTCGACGCTTTCCTGCGCGGCGAAGCCGAACGAGGACGCGATCTCATTCTGATTTCTGCAAGCGATGAGCGGCTAACAAGACTCGTCGCCAATCACGTTGGCCATTTCGTCGATGCCATAGGTAGCGACGAAAACACGAATCTCAAGGGGCATAACAAGCTCATTCGAATTCGACATCTGTGCGGCGACAGTGCGTTTGCCTACGCAGGCGACTCAGCAGCTGATCTGGTGATTTGGCAGCATGCCGAGCAGCGCATTACAGTTAACGCGTCAAAAGAAATTCGTACGCAGCTTGCGAATCATCAACCGGTAAGCAGAGAAACGCTGCACTTTGATATTCCGGGCTCGAGCTTACGCGCGTTTTGGCGCGCACTGCGCCCGCATCAATGGCTGAAGAACAGCCTGTTGTTTCTGCCGTTACTGCTGTCGCATCAAGCAGATGATCTACCGCTACTTTTCGCTGCTTGTGTAGGCTTCATTAGCTTTAGTCTTTGTGCATCCAGCGTCTATCTGCTTAACGACATGCTAGATCTCGAAAGCGACCGCCAACACGTTAGCAAACACAAAAGACCCTTCGCATCCGGCGATCTTTCTTTGCGTGTTGGCTTCGTCGCAGCGCCTCTCTTACTGCTCGCTTCGTTTGCGATAGCGGCAAGTTTGCCTGCCTCTTTTATCCTCGTACTCACCGCATATTGGATTACGACGCTTCTCTATAGCCTGTATATCAAATCGTATTTTCTGCTCGATGCCGTCGTATTGGCCGGCTTATTTACACTGCGCATCGTTGCTGGGTCTGCCGCTATTGGCGTCGTCACCACCGATTGGTTGCTCGCGTTCTCGCTGTTTCTCTTCTTCGGCCTCGCGCTAGTAAAACGCCATGCCGAATTAATGAATCTGCAAAAGGCAGGTAAACTTGCGAGTGCGGGACGCGGCTATAACGTGCGACATTTGGCCCTCATTCGCCGCCTAGGCAGCGCTGCCAACCTTGCAGCGATCGCCGTTTTCGCAGTTTACGCACTCGCACCGTCTACCACTCAGCTTTACAGCAAGCCACTTATTTTACTCGGCGTTTGCCCGCCCATGATCTACCTCGTGCTTAGGCTCTGGCGAATCGCGCGCGCGGGACAATTGCAAGAAGATCCTGTGCGGTTCGCGATGCAAGACCTACGTAGTCAACTATTACTGGGGGCCTGCGCACTGATAATTTGGCTCGCGATTTAACGAGCGCCTCCTTACCGAATCTACCCCTAAAGAATCAGGCCACGATCAGGAATGAATCCGCGATCGGATTCCAACGGCTTGGCCTGTCGATGGGCGTCACCTTCATTGTTGCTGTCACGCGCGGCTCGAGCGCCTGCGCAAATTCCTCGACGCGACCGAAGTCGGGATCTAACCATTTGTTTATAAGCTCTTTGTTATTCATGTCGAGCATGAGCGGCAGGGACTTAGGGTGAATATGCTGCCACTGAGGGATAAGCGGCGGCAGCGTAACGATGGACGCACCGAACACCGACTCGCCTGTCTCTTGATTAACGTATTGTCTATACACACCACCAAAAGCAATCGCTGCGTCTTCGAGTTCGATTTTATGGTACGTTTTCTTATCGCCTAATCCTTCCACGAAGGCGCTTGCCGGAATGATGCAGCGCGTTTCTCGAAACGGCGTGTAGGCAGCCGAACGCGGCAAATCAAGCTTGTCTGAGCGAGAGTTGAAACTTGCGTATTTGTAGTTTGGCGCGAGGCTTGAGGGATCAAGCAGCAGCCACCAGGTCGCCTCGCTTACTTGACGACTTTTTTGTCCTTCGGCATTTCTTCGTTCTAGAACGATTGCAATCGGACCGCCTGGCGCGATATCAGCGCGGAAATTATGGGTAGGCATTGGCACACCCAGCAGCGCGCAAAGCAGCTGCACCTGAGGACTATCGATTAAATTAAAACGACCACACATAGTTGACCTCCGAAATTACGCCACGCCGCGGTTTTGTCGTGCATGCAAGCCGACATTGCCATGCCAACCTCGAGAATTTAAGCCTTGGGGAAGACGCGGGTCTCTATACCTTTTGGCCGCACTGGGTTTTAATGTAAGCAATAAAAATAAAGGAGCCGCTATGACACCTGCCAAACTTGTCAACACATTGCGCCGCGTATTTAGCCTCTGCTTTTCGCTCGCTATTCTAGTCTGTGTGATCAGCTTTAATCAGAACACGGCGCGCGCAGCAGAGGCAAACGGCTTTCGCGCTCGGCTCTCGCCTATGCCGACCACCCCTCAGACGAAAAACACCATTACCGGCAGTGGTGAGGTACTCGTCTCTCTTGCAGGTAATACGCTCACGCTCACAGGCGCGTTCGCCGGCATGAGTTCGGTCGCGACGATGGCGCATATTCACAACGGCCCTCCTGCGCAGCCCGGTCCAGTTGTCGCCGCACTTACCGCAACCGAGGCTATGGATGGCGAGCTAACTGCCAAGATCGAGCTTACGGATGAACAGCTTATGGCGCTTAAAGAAAACGCACTCTATGTGCAGATTCATAGCGCAACCAATCCTGCGGGTGAGTTACGTGGCTGGTTATTCGCACAGCCCTAACGCTCAATCTATTAGACTTTTTAGAAGCGAGAACAGACATGAAAATGCAAAAGTCACGCCTCAGACCTCTTCCTCTGCGTAACGCTTTGCTCTCTGCAGCCGTGGCGCTTGGTGTAGTTGCCTGCGGCCAAGAGTCAACGCAGGCGCCCACGTCAACAGCCATTCCTACGGCGATGACCAGTGCATTTTCCGATCAGGCTGCGCTGGGTGCAGGCAAGTTCGCGGCTAACTGCGCAGCGTGCCATGGCGTGAATCTTGAGGGCACCACACTGGGCCCACTGCTTTCGGGTAGACCGTTTCTACAGCGCTGGGGTGACCGCACGCCCAGCCTGCTGTTCAGTAATATTAAAGCGAATATGCCTCCCGGTGGCAACGAAGGCATAAGCGACGCAGACTATCTCGCCATTACCGCACATATACTCGATACCAACGGCGTCGATGCAATCACCGCAGCGCTTACAGCCTCGACAGACTTCACTATCGCCGACAATGCCTCCGAGCTTGTTGCTAATCGTCAGCGAAGCGAGCCTCCGGCACCCGAGGGAATTACTGTCGCCGGCAATGTCGATGACTACTCACCTTTTGTGCCAGTGACAGATGCGATGCTCGAAGCGCCAGATCCCGCCGACTGGCCGATGATACGTCGCAGCTACGACGCGCACAGCTTTAGCCCGCTCGATCAAATAAACACCGCCAATGTCGACAGCCTCAGCCTCGAATGGGTGTGGAATATGCACGAAGGCGATTCCGAGCCTTCGCCTTTGGTCTACAAGGGGATCATTTATCTCATCAATCCTGGCAATGTCATTCAGGCTCTGGACGGCAAAACAGGCGAGCTGATTTGGGAAAACTGGGCTGGCCCTGCGAATCGTCAAGACATGCGTAATATCGCTATCTATAACGACAAAATTATTCAGGCAACAACCGATGCAAGACTCATCGCACTCGACGCGCGCACGGGCGAACAAGTTTGGGAAACGGCGGTTGCCGACAACACCCAGGGTTTCGAAAACTCGAGCGGACCGATCGTTGCCGACGGTCGCGTTATCCTCGGACTTGCAGGCTGCGCGCGCTATATTAAAGACGACTGCTACATCAGCGCACACGACGCAAACACCGGCGAACTCGCTTGGCGTTTCAACACCATAGCCAAGGCAAATGAACCCGGCGGTGATACGTGGGGCGAGCTCGATGACATCTTTCGTGCAGGCGGAGAAACGTGGATAACCGGCAGCTATGACCCCGACCTCAAACTTACCTACTGGGGCACTGCTCAGCAAAAACCTTGGGTGCCAGTAAGTCGGCACTTAACCATAAACGACGAAGGCCTTTTCACTAATTCAACCGTTGCCATAAATACCGATGACGGCACACTTAACTGGCACTTCCAGCACGTGCCCGCCGAGGCTCTCGATCTGGACGAAGTATTTGAGCGCGTGCTCGTTAACCGCGGGGGCGAAAAGCTCGTCTTCTCGCTCGGTAAATACGGCATCCTGTGGAAAAGCGACCGCGTCACAGGTGAGTTCAAAGGCTATAAAGAGACGGTTTTTCAGAATGCCTTCACCGATATCGACGCCGTCACCGGGCGCGTAACTTATCGCGAGGATATCCAAAACGCCAAACTCAATGAGTGGACGTCGGCGTGTCCGAGCAGCGCAGGCGGGAAAGACTGGCACTCGATGACCTATCACGAGCCTAGCGGCCTGATGATCGCACCTCTTAGCCAAACCTGCTTAGAAAACGCGGCGCGCGAAGTCGCCCTCGTGCAGGGCGGTGGAGGTTTGGCGGCGAGCCGAAAGTTTTTCGAGATGCCAGGCACCGATGGCAACCTTGGGAAAATCGGCGCGTATAATGTCGACACCATGGAAGAGGTTTGGAGTCACCAACAGCGCGCGTCTTTTCATACAGGGACTATGTCGACCGCGGGCGATCTGGTCTTTGTTGGCGACTTAGATCGACGCTTTAAGGCGCTTAACGCACGCACGGGGAAATTACTGTGGGAGACACGCCTCGGCACCTCCGTTCAGGGTCATCCTGTGAGTTTTGCAATCGACGGCAAACAATATATTGCGGTAACGAGCGCCGTTGGTGGAACAAGTCCGCGCACTGTGCCCGACGTGATCGCGACCGAAATCACCTATCCGCGCTGGGGCAACGCACTCTACGTGTTTAGCCTTCCTGGAAACTAATTATGAGCGAAGAAGAGCAGAACGAAGTCGAAGAATCTATCGGTCCGGTAATAGGCCAGATCGAATGGCTGGACCTAACCGTTAATGATGCCTCACGGGTAAAGAATTTCTATTCGTCGGTGGTTGGCTGGAAATCCGACGATGTAGACATGGGCAGCTACAGCGACTACAGCATTCACACCCCCGAAGGCAGAGATACCGTCGCCGGTATCTGCCATGCCCGTGGTCCCAATGCTAATCTGCCAAGCCAATGGCTAGTTTATGTGCGCGTTGCTTCGGTGCAAGAAAGCGCCGACACTTGTAAGCATCTAGGCGGCGAAGTACTCGACGGCCCGCGGCGCATGGGTGGCAGCAATTTCTGTGTGATCAAAGATCCGGAAGGGGCAGTCATGGCGTTGCTATCCAACTGAATTGCCGACTTCTTACTCACAGGCGTCGCGGTTAACCGATAAAGGAAGTAGACGATGATGGGTACACTTGAACATATTTATCTCGTTGCCGAAAAGCGCGGCGAGACCGAGGCGCGTGAGAAAATCGAGTTAGAGGCGGGGCTTGGCATCGTAGGTGATCGTTATCATACCTATGCCAAAAGCTGTCTCGCTGCCGAAGACCCTGTGCCTGAAAACCACCTTAGCCTAATCGATAAATCGGTACTCGATGACTTTCTCGCCAACCAAGCGAAAGACTCAGGCTTAGAGTACGCCGACTTTCGTCGCAGTCTAATTACCAGTGGCGTTGACCTCAATGCGCTGGTAGACAAAGAATTTATGGTGGGCACTGCACGCTGCCGCGGCATCGAATTGTGTGAGCCCTGTGCGTTCCTCGCAGCCACCGTGCATAGAGGCGTATTACCCGGCCTCGTCAATCGTGGCGGCCTTCGCGCGATTATTATTAAAAGTGGCAGCGCTGAAATCGGCTCGGCTGTTACCGAAGTCTAGAAATAGACTCACGGCAAAATGACCGCACCAAATTCACATCCTCAAGGATGAGTGAAGAGCAGCAGGAGTACTTGAATGAACACCGTGATTTGGCTTCGAAAGGGACTGGCCCGCAGGCCGCTTTGGATGAACGCAATTCTGCTCTTCTGCGTCTATATGACGTTTATTTACTTGCCGTGGGACATTTTCATCAAGCCTCTAAAGGTCGATCAAGAAGTGTGGTTTGGGGTTCTATTTACCGGCTGGGCTGCCAAAGCTGGCGCTTTGCTTCATTGGTTTGTCTACGGCGCTGGCACGCTGGGCTTGTGGCGCATGCGCAGTTGGCTGCAGCCGTGGATGAGTCTATATCTGTTGCAGATTGCGTTCGGCATGGCCTACTGGGGATTAACCGATCCGCGCGGCAGTAACGAACCCACCGCGCTGTTAATAGCTATTCCTTTTATAGGCCTCGCTTACGCTGCATGGCGATCTCGGCATCGATTTAGTGCGCTGTGATTTTCTGACGATAGTCTCGCGACTTCCAGCTAGAACCACTTCCAGCGCTTAAAAAGCAAAATCTGCAGTGCAACAACCACTGAGAGAAAGCCACTAAAAACCCAGAACGCTGAGGGGTCATCGACACCAGGCACACCGCCGACATTAATACCGAGTAATCCGGTTAAAAAACCGAGTGGCAAGAATACCGCGGCAATGACCGACAAAAGATACAGGTTCTTATTCATCTTGTCGGACAGGGCATTGGTGAGTTCGTCTTTTACTATTTGCGCTCGCTCGCGAATAGAATCGATGTCCTCGATATACCGAATGACGCGATCCAAAGACTCTTGTAGTCGCCTCTTATGCAATTCGCTCAGCCAAGGCATGTCGGATACCCGCAGCGCGGCAATCACGTCGCGCTGCGGTGCGATATAGCGTCGAAACACAATAGCCTGTTTTCGGATATCGGTAATCTGAGAGCGGTACTTTGTATCGGCCGCTTCCATTACACGCTCTTCGGCATCGTCAAGCAGTTCGTCCAGCTCGGTGAATACCGGCTCCATGCGTTCGAACAATCGGCTTGTTAATTGTGTAATAAAGTCCCCTGCGTTATGCGGGCCGACTCCTGCTTCAATCCTCTCGCGAAGATCGGTCACCGCTTTGAGACGACGCTTGCGCACGCTTATTATTTTAGAACTATCGATCCAAAGTCTTATCGAAACCATGTCCTCTGGTTCGGCATCGGCATTAAGGTTAACACCGCGCAGTATCAACAGCGTGCCTGTATCGAATTCCAGTATGCGCGGCCGTGTCTCTTCGGCAAAAAGCGCGTCGAGCGTAAGAGGATCAAGAAAGGTAAGTTCGGCGTCCGCCCACTTCTTCGAGCTAGCATCGTTGATGTCGAGATGCACCCAAGTGAGGTCGCTGCCCGCTAACGCCGCCTTTATTCGTGCCGAAGCGTCTTCATTGGCAGTGATTCCACTCGTTGGCAGTCCCTCGCTGTCGGGTCTTATTGGCAGTAGCGATTTTGCTTCTCCGCCTTCGCGTATCTGGTACGCATAGATAATTCCGCTGCAGTCGACCATGCTTACCCTTCCTTGCTCGGCGTCGCTTCACCCGATCCATTAAAACTTAGCGGCCCTTTAATATGGAGATCACGCTGAGGGAATGGAATTTCGATGCCATTGTCTTTGAACTTACGCCAAATAGAGAACATGACCTCGCTTTGCGTCGGCCAGCGTCCCAGTGTTACATCCTCAACCCAAAAATGCAGGGTAAAATTGACCGAGCTATCGCCGAAAGAGCGCAGAAAACAGGCCGGTTCCGGTGCAATGGCACACCGCGGGTTCTCTCGCGCAGCGGCGAGTATCAGGTCGTGAGCTAGGTCGATATCGCTGTCATAAGAGACCCCCAACTCGATCTCGATGCGGGCGCTCGAGTTGGAGAATGTCCAATTGACCACGCGGCTTGTAATGAGGTCTTCATTAGGAACAAGAATTTCTTTGCTGTCGAATGTTTCAACCAATGTGTAACGCGCACTGGCACGCCGAATATAACCAAAAGTGCCGTCGGAGAGTTCGATAAGATCACCCTCCTCGATCGATTTCTCCATAAGGAGAATGAGGCCAGAGATGAAGTTGGACGCAATTTTCTGCAAGCCAAAGCCGAGCCCGATACCCACCGCGCCACTGAAGACCGTAAGCGTAGTGAGGTCGATACCGACAAAATCGAGCCCGACAAGAAAGGCAACGAGGTAAATAACAATCTGTGCAAGCTTCAGAACCAAGGCGCGGTTTGCCGCGCGCATGCTCTGGATTCCGGAAATTCGATGCTCTACGGTGTCGACAATTATCGCCGTTGTCCAAAACACCAGCGCAATCGCAATCATAGAACTCAGCAAGGTATAGGCCGAAAAACCAAAACTGCCGATACGCAGTGTAAGCGCAGGCGTATCGAGCACTTGGCGCACCGTGTCGAAATAGCCTAAATAGGTCGCGACAACGATCGAGATGAGCCCTAAAAAGAGCAGCCACTTAGCGGCGCGGCGCCCCGGCTTTACGATTTTTAACCAGATATTAGCCATGGAGTTACGATACTCACCTTATTTAGCTACAGATTCGAGAATTTCTATCTTAAGCATGCCACCGCTAGGGTAGAATGCGCACTCTTTTAATTATGCCCATTTCGCTAGCCTAGAAGTCAATTCAACTATGCCTCTCCTCAGACTCGACAAAGCTTCCCTTAACTTCGGCACACACGTGCTATTAGATGAGGTTGACTTCGAAATTAAACGCGGCGCCCGAATTGGCCTCCTTGGCCGCAACGGGGCCGGCAAGACTACCTTAATGAAAGTTATTGAGGGAATCATGGGGCTCGATGGCGGCGAGCGCTGGCTGCGCCCGGGCGTTAAGGTGGCATGGCTAGAGCAGAGCCTGCCCGATGCCGACGATCAGACTGTGTATGATCTCGTTGCCGACGGCCTTGCTGAGGTAGGCGATCTGCTGAAACAGTATCACCACCTCACCTCCAATTATGAAGACGCCGACATGGCTCAACTCGAGCGTGTCCAGAGCGCTCTCGAAGCAAAAGATGGTTGGAGCCTGAGCCAAAAGGTGGACACCGTCATCTCGCAGCTCGACCTGCCGGCCGACAAGCTGATGAAAGAGCTTTCGGGCGGCTGGCGCAAACGAGTAGCCCTCGCCCGCGCTCTAGTGCGCGAGCCGGAGCTTTTGCTTTTAGACGAGCCAACTAACCACCTCGATATTCCAGCGATCGAATGGCTCGAGAAGCAGCTGCAGGATTATCACGGTGCGCTCATGCTTATTACCCACGACCGCAGCTTCTTGCAAAATGTTGCGAACAAGATTGTCGAACTCGACCGCGGCCATCTCTACCAATTCGAAGGCACTTTCGAGCGTTTCCTGCGCTACCGTGCCGAGCAGCTTGCCGCAGAAGAGTCGGCCAACAAACTCTTCGATAAAAAGCTCGCCGAGGAAGAGGTGTGGATAAGACAGGGCATTAAGGCACGCCGAACTCGTAACGAAGGCCGCGTCCGTGCGTTAGAGGCGATGCGCAAAGAGCGCAGCGATCGCCGCGTACAACAGGGCAAGGCGAACTTTCAGGTTAGCAGCGCAGATCGTTCGGGCAAGATCGTCGCCGAGCTTACTGACATTACCCAACGCTTTGGCGACAAGCTGGTAATCAACAACCTCTCCACCACCGTTATGCGCGGCGACCGCATCGGTCTGGTCGGCGCTAACGGCGCTGGAAAGTCGACGTTGCTCAAAATTTTGCTAGGCCAGCTTGTGCCAACCGAAGGCAAGGTCAAGTTAGGCACTAAACTCGAGGTTGCTTATTTCGACCAGCTTCGCGAACACTTAGACCTTGAGAAAAACTTAATCGACAACGTCTGCGGCGGACAGGAATACATAGAGATTGGTGGCAAGCGCAAGCATGCGATCAGCTACCTAAGCGACTTTTTGTTTACACCGGACCGCATCCGCACGCCTGCCAAGGCGCTGTCGGGCGGCGAACAGAATCGCGCGATCCTCGCGAAAGTGTTTAGCCGACCCGCGAACATTCTTGTTTTGGACGAACCGACTAACGACCTAGACATCGAAACGCTCGAACTGCTCGAAGACCTGCTCTTAGGGTTCGATGGCACCGTGTTGCTCGTGAGCCACGATCGGAAGTTCATGGACAATGTCGTTACCTCGATTATGGTATTTGAGGAGGACTCAAACGTGCGCGAATACGTTGGCGGCTACAGCGACTGGGTTCGCCACGGTGGCAATTTGAGCGACTTCGCCGCGCCGCAGACTGGCTTCTCATCGGGGGCGATCGACAGCTCTGCAGCCGCTGCCGAAGCCTCGCCTGCGGTCAGTAAAAAAGAGTCTGACGCTAATGTCAGCGCTCCTTTGAACGCGCCTTTAACCGCGCCTAAGGCCGCCCCCAAAAAGAAACTAAGCTATAACGAAAAGCGCGCGCTCGAGGCCGCGCTTAAGCGTATCGATGAGTTCGAAGCGCAGCAGGTCCAGCTCGAAGCGCTTATCTCAGACCCTAAATTCTACGAGGGCGAGTCCGCAAAAGTGAACGAGACCCTGAAGGAAGTCGCGGCCGTCGCTGACGCGCTCGCCCAGGCCTATGCCGACTGGGAAGCGTTAGAGGGCTGAGCCGCGACCAGTTTTCCGTCGGTGTAGTCACGAATCGCCTGATGAATCTCATCGGCCGTATTCATAACAAACGGCCCGCACTGCACGATCGGCTCGCCAATTGGCTTGCCTGAGATAACCAATAAGCGGGTGTCTGCGTCGGTTTCGATGACCAGCTCACCTGTTAAACTCAGGCGCGCGAGATTTCCTGCCTTTATCGAGTAGGAATCTGAGCCGATCTGAAGCGCACCTTCGTAAACATACACTAGCGCTGTATGGCCTTCTGGAACGTCGACTAAAAGCGCCTGAGCCGGCCCGACAGCAATGTCCAAATAGCCCGGTTCGGTCGCAAGACCCGCAATCGGCCCGCTCACCGAAACGCCGTTGAGCGTTAAGCCACCGGCAATCGCTTTCACATGAATCCCGCCGATTTCGTAATGAGGGATCGATGCGGCAGCAAGCTCGGTGTAGCTTGCAGGCGTCATCTTCTCGCTCGCGGGCAAATTCACCCAAAGCTGAAAACCTCGCATCCGTCCCTCAACCTGTTTGGGCATTTCTGAATGAATAACGCCCGAACCCGCCTTCATCCATTGCACGTCGCCGGCCATCAGCTGGCCCACATTGCCCATGTGATCTCGATGCTCCATGTGCCCTTCGAGCATATAGGTCACCGTTTCGAACCCGCGATGTGGATGCGATGGAAATCCACCGATGTAGTCGCTCGGATCGTTCGATCCAAATTCGTCGAGCATTAGAAAAGGGTCGAAGCGCGCGAGGTTGCCGCCGCCGAAAACCCGCTTGAGTCGCACGCCATCACCGTCGCTCGCACTTTGGGCGACCAGCACCTCTTCGATCTTTCTGCGCTCTGTTTTGTTAATAGTTGTATCTGTCATCACCCTCTCCAACACCTACTAACTCTAATCAGCAGGCTTTTTCATGTATGTGAGCACTTACTAATTACTAGAATGCGCGTTACGCAGCAATCTGGCTTATCGCCTTTCGCGCTGCTGCCAAGCCGGCGGCACGTGGCTCATCCCCCATACTCAGACCATCGGCGCTTATAAATTCGATATCAGTAATACCAACGAAATTTAAAATCAGCTTCATATATGGACGCATGAAGTCGCTTCCACCGGCCTCATGCTTACCGCCAAGCGCACCGACTAAATAGGCTTTTTTGCCAGACAACAGCCCGACCGGGCCTGTGTCGGTATACTGAAATGTCACGCCCGCGCGCGCCACGTGATCGACCCAAGCCTTCAGCATCGAAGGGATAGTAAAGTTATACATCGGCAGCGCGATGACCAGTGTGTCAGCTTGCATCAGCTCGTCGATTAATTGATCAGCGAACGCCACAGCCTCAGTCTGTTCAGCGCTTCTGGCCTCTGCCGGGGTGAACAGTGCACCTAAGCGGGCGCCATCTAAATGAGGGATAGGCTGCTTGCTAAAATCGCGTTCGATCAACTCAATGCCGCCCGACGCCTGCGCGAGACGCTCGACAATCTCGTGGCTTAGCTCGCGGCTTACACTGTTGTCACCCGTAATACTGCTGTTTATCTGTAATACCTTATTCATTGCTTGCTCCTGCTGATTAATTATCGAATGCGCTAGGTTGAAAAGATAATAAGTCAAAAAATAGGCTTAAAAGCGCAATTTATTGCTATTATTAATCAAATTATTTGATGTATTGACTCTTCTACTCTCTCGGAGAAACACGTTGACTCCTAAAATAACGCTCGAGCAATGGCAGACTTTTCGCTGTGTCGTTGATGAAGGCTCGTTTGCTCGCGCCGCTGAGGCGCTGAACAAAAGCCAATCGAGTATTAGCTACGCGATTGGTCAGCTCAACGCGCAGCTGCCTCAGCCTGTATTGCGAATCGAAGGCCGCCGCTCGGTGCTCACCGAGGCGGGGAAAGTCTTGTACCGCCATGCCGAACAACTTCTTAAACAGGCAAGCGACGCGGAGGCTGTTGCGCGTTCTCTCGCCATGGGCTTCGAGTCTGAGGTCACCATCGCTATCGATTCTTTGCAAGATGTTGGCGCGCTTGCCTCCTCCTTCGCTAGGTTTTCAGATCAGTTCCCACACACGCGGGTGCGCGTGCTCGAGACTACTCTGTCGGGTACTACCGAGGCGCTGCTTGAACGCAAAGCCGATCTTGTCATTACGCCCGAAGTCCCCGTTGGCTACTCGGGTCAATCTCTGCGCGGTGCTACGCTAACTCCTGTGGCGGCACCTAATCACACACTTTGCTTCAGCCGCAGTGACGTGTCCGAAACTGAGCTGCGCAACCACCGCCAACTCGTACTGCGAGATTCGGGTTCGCGGCGCAATGTCGACGCCGGCTGGTTACAGGCTGAAAAGCGTTGGACGGTGAGTCATTTCGCGACTAGCATAAAACTCCTCAAAAGTGGGCTTGCCTTCGCCTTTGTGCCCAAAGAGTGGATAGAGGATGAACTGAAAACCGGGTGTCTGATACCAATTCCGCTGAGCGTATCGATGGATAGACACGTACCCCTTTACTTACTGCTCGCCGCTACACACGCGGCGGGCCCCGCTACGCTTGGGCTAGCTGACATTATGATCGCCGAGCTCGGCAACTAATCTACGCTTGATCTACAGCTAATCAGGCCAAAAGTCCGCTGTTTAGCTTGGCGCTTTTCATCGCTGCTCATTCAGTTTAGATTAAGTACAACTAGGTAGACTCAAAGTCGAGGCAAATCAATGCACTCACCCTAAGGAGTCGTTTCTATGCGTAAATTATCTTTTCGCGCGAAAGCGAGCATCGCCATCCTGATGGCCGTCATGCTGATTGCAAACGCAAACTTAGCCTTTGCCGACGACAGGGGCGATCGACGCGGCGGCAAATTCGACAAGCCAGGCTTTACGCGACATAGCGATCGAGGCGGCCGCGGCCACTATAGCAACCACACGCAGAGAAATGACGGTCGACGGGACGGCGACAATCGACGTAATAATCGGCGCGACAATCACTTCGACGGCAGCAGTTTCTTAGGTGGCATCGTATTAGGGTCGATATTGAGCGCTAACCAGGCTGGTGTAAACCGGCACTATGCGGGCAACTCTCACAACTCTCACAACACGCTTCACTACGGTGGCTACTTCGATCGCCGCTTCGACTCCAGACGTCGGACAAATTTTCGGCACCCTAGCCACTATTCGTCCTTCGGTTACTCGGTCAGTCCCTTATTTAGCAGCGGCTATGGCCGTGTGAGTCCGCGGGTCGGCAGAGTAGTGGCAGGCAGAGCGACAAATACTGTGGTTTATCAAACGGTGATCAACCCTGCGTCACTCATCACAGAAGCACCAATCCGTCTGACCGAGCCCACGCGCCGACTATTGATAGATCTTGAAGGAAATTGCTTCGATGTAACCCGCGACAGCTTAGGCAATGAGGTTCGCCTCCAACTCGAACCTGCTCAGTGCGGCCTGTAAAACACTGCTGATTCGGCGCCTTTGCTCGCGCTATACTCCGATCGAGATGACACTCGTATCCGGAGTCGTGAACCAATCACCAGAGTGTGCCAGAGAAAATTGAGATGACGATACGTTCAAACTACCGCGCGGCGACTTCGATCCTCGTCGCCTCGCTTACTCTGTTAACTGCCTGCGCGAGTTCGCCCCTCGAGCGTCGTCAGGTCGTGCTCTATTCCGAAGCAGAGATGGCAGCCCGTGGGGCAGCCGCCTATTCGCAGATGCGCGAGGAGACGTCGGCGAGCGAGGATGCCCGCGCGACACGCTATGTGCAATGCGTCGCCGACCACGTCGTCGAGGCGCTGCCCGAGGCGCAGCGCAACATCTACCACTGGGAAGTCACTCTCTTCGCGAGCGAGCAGGTGAACGCCTTCGCGCTGCCCGGCGGCAAGATCGGCGTTTATGAAGGATTGCTCGATGTTGCGATAAACCAGCATCAGCTCGCCGCAGTGATGGCGCATGAGGTTGGCCACGTGCTCGCTAACCACAGCAACGAGCGAGCGAGTCAATCGGCGCTGCGGAATGTGGGGTTCGGTGTCGCACAAATTCTCGGCGCCTCGGATACCACGCTACGCGCACTCGATGTCGGCACCCAGCTCGGCCTATTTCTGCCTTTTAACAGGACACAGGAAAGTGAGGCCGACCTAATTGGGCTAACGCTAATGGCGCGCGCCGGCTTCGAGCCCGACGAAAGCATCAGTCTGTGGGAGAATATGGCAGCAAGCTCGGGCGAACGTACGCCCGTTCTTTTATCTACTCATCCGTCCCCAAATGCTCGCATGGATGAGCTTCGAGCGCGCATGCCTGCCGCCGAGCTTGAGCTCGATGCAGCACAGGCTCGCGGCGCGCACCCCGACTGCATCCGCTAAAAACACCTCTCTGGGGCTACTCAATCTAGCTCGATGTGCACAGGGCAAACGCTTAAGCCTTATGCGTCGTGAACGTGTACGTCCATCTGAGGAAAGGGAATGTTCAGACCATTCTCGCCAAACTGACGGTAAACATTTTCGTTCATACGGAAATGCACCTCCCAGTAGTCTGATGCCTTAACCCACGCGCGGACCACGATATTTACCGAACTGTCGCCAAGGCTCGCGAGTGCGACGAAGGGTGCTGGCTCCTGCAGTATTTTCTCATCCCCGGCGATCATTCCGTGCAGAACCTCATAAGCCCGATCAATGTCATCGCCATAGGCGATACCGAATGTCCAATCGACCCGACGCAGCGGCTGCGTCGAGTAATTGATCAGCGAGCCATTCGCCAGGCCTCCGTTAGGAATCAGCACCGTCTTATTGTCCCCTGTTGTCATGACAGTAATAAATATCTGAATCTCTTTTACGACGCCCGCATAGCCCTGCGCCTCAATAAAATCACCTACCTTAAAAGGCTTAAAAAGCAGAATCATCACGCCACCGGCAAAATTTTGCAGCGTGCCCGAAAGCGCCATACCAACAGCAAGGCCCGCGGCAGCGAGAATGGCCACAAACGAAGTCATCTCGATGCCAAGTACGCCAAGCGCGGTGATATACACCATGACCTTAAACAAAATAGACGTAAGGCTTGTGAGGAAACTACGAAGAGAGGGGTCTACCTGTGCGCGATCTAAGACCTTGCCAAGCAGGCGGCCTATAACGCCGGCGACAAAGAGTCCGGCAATGAGCGTAGCTAAGGCGAGTGCTAGCGAGGTACCCCACTGCACGACGAGAGTCGTCACCGCTTCTTGTGAAAATTCCATATTGAGATTCCTAAATTCATCCGTTTAATCGCGGTGGATTTTAGCGCGATCAGTCTAAAAAGATAGACCGGCGAGCAATAGGTTTCATCTCAGACGGAAAGGAAATAAAAAAATGAGGGGGCGAGAGGGGGGAAGGAGCACATTGCGGGCTCGCCTTAGGCTCGCCCGCAATGCTAAACAGCCTATAGGGAGTTTAGAAAAGCTACTATCTGCTGCTGTTGCGCAGAGCTTAAGCCTGCGTAAATATTTGGCATAAGAGACGTGTCGCTGTCGCTAACCGATTTAACGCGATCTTTGAAATAGGTGAACCAGCGCTTACCGTCGGCACTCTGAATCTGCACAGTGTTTGCAGTCTCGTTACGCGCGCGACCACTCACAGTGGTACCGTCATTTAACTCGATCACTTTCACGCCGAAGCCTTCGATGATTGATGCCGACGGTGAGGAGACCGCTTGAAGAATACCCTGCGCATCGAGTCGACCTGATAAGCCATCGAGTATAGGACCGACCTGCCCGCCTTTGTCACCGACCGTGTGGCAAGAAATACAATTGGCTGAGCCGTTAAAAAGATCGCGACCGGCTAGTGCAATGGGGTCATCGGCTATGGGGTCATCAGGCTCAATGATAATGCCGAGCTTGCCCTGCATTGCCCGAATATAGTTCGCCGTGTCTAGAATTTCTTCTGCACTAAATGAATCGCCCCAGGCTGCCATGCCTGTCCCTGAACGACCCTCTCTAATGACCGCGAGCAAATCCATAGGCTCGAGCGACTTCGCGCCATCGTCGACAAGCGATTTACCCATCGCCTGACCCTCGCCCTCTGCGCCATGACACACAGCGCAAAAAGATTGATACAGAACCAATCCCTCGCTGAGGCCTGCCTGAACCGTTGTCGACGCCATGCTTATCAATGCGGCAACGCCAAAACCTGCCACCTTATTTACCGAATTTTTCAAATTGATCATTTCTATTCTTGCTCCCAACGTTTTGCTAACACCGCCTGAGCGGCGTCTCAATCGGCGCAGCCTCTATGCAAGACTGCGCGTCTCTTTTTTAAAGGCTAAACAAGATGTAGTTGCCCGGAGAAATACCCGAGGCGACGCCGGCGCGGGAGACCGGGTCGCGTGTACCTGACGCGATACCGATATACTGCTTACCGTCGATCGTAAAGCTCGTAGGTGGAGCGTACAGACCACTGCCCGTTTGGAACTTCCACAGCACCTCGCCCGTTTCGTCATTTAGCGCGTAGAGATAGCCGTCTGGCGCGCCCGAGAATACAAGGCCACCGCCCGTTGCGAGCGTACCCGCCCAAGCGAAGTTGCCCGGCATTTCTTTCTGCCAATCGACTTTACCTGTGAGCATATTGAATGCGACAACCCAGCCTGTGCCGCTTTTATCGAACTGCACCATACCGCCGAGGTCCATCGTGCCCGCTCGGCCCTCGCCTTCGCGTCGAATGAAGCGCGCGCCCCACTCTGTCGTTGGAATATAGAGCATATGCGTGTCTGGGCTGTAAGACGCCGGCGGCCAGTTTTTGCCGCCATAGAGCCCTGGGAACACCATCTCGTTCTTTGGCTCTTTGAACGCTTCCTTGAGTACCGGTTTGCCCGATTCGTCGCGATCGGCCCAGTTAACGCGCGTGTATTCGCCTGCATAGAGGAATTCGCCGCTAAAACGATCGAGGCCATAGACGTGGCCATTACGCGAGACCTGTACAACCATCTTGCGCATCTCGCCTTCCCACATCTCCTCGATAATCATCGGCTCAGAAGTCGAGTCGTGATCGAATTCATCACGTGGCGAGGTTTGGAAATACCATTCGAGCTCGCCTGTGTCTGCATCCAGCGCGACAACTGAGTTAGTGTAAAGATTGTCGCCCGCGCGGATATTTGCATTCATATCTGGCCATGGATTACCCGTGCCCCAGAAAATGAGATCGCTTTCGGGATCGTAGGTACCTGTCACCCACGTTGGGCCGCCGCCGGTTTTCCATGAATCGTCGAGCCATGTGTCGTTGTTAGGATCGTCTTCGCCAGCAGTCGTCCAAAAGCGCCAGCGCAGCTCACCTGTGTGAACATCATAGGCATCGATAAAGCCGCGAATTCCGAACTCGCCGCCGCCCACGCCGATCAAGACCATGTCTTTAACGACCAAAGGCGCACCGGTGATCGAAAGCGACTCGCGATTATCACCCACCTCGGTGTCCCAAAGCTGAGTGCCAGTTGCCGCGTCGAACGCCATCAAATGCGCGTCGAGCGTGCCATAGAAAACCATGTCCTCGTAAAGCGCAACGCCGCGATTGTGCGGGCCGCAGCAGAGGTCGACGTCTTCGAAGTTGTGGTCATAACGCCATAACTCCGCGCCCGTCATCGGATCGACCACCATCAGGTGGCTATTCGCCGTGGTCAAATACATGCGACCGTCGTTCACGAGGGCTGTCACCTCAAAGGCGCCACCCGTTACTCCTGTTTGCTTGATCCACACGGGACTCAGGTCTTTTACCGTCTCGCGGTTAATCTGATCGTCTGGCATGTAGCGCCAAGCGCCGTAGTTACGGCCATAATGCACCCAACGATCGGAGAGGTTTTGTGCATCCTCGAGGATCTCGGTGGTCACGTTTTGCGCAGACGCCGTGCCAGCAAAAAACAGACCCCCTAGTAACGTGGCGCAAAGTGATTTTTGCAAACTCTGCATTCTTGACATATCTCTACCCTATTGTTCTTTAATATTAACTAGTTAACCTGATGCACAAGCGCCCGCAGAGTTCCGTTCTGGCACGCGAAAGCGTGGGGCAATTAACCTATAACGCTCGATGCGTGTCAATGCATGGGGGCAGCGTAAGCCGTCTAATCCAAAGTCAGATTTCTGCCTCTTGCCAGTCGTGTCCTAACAGGCTAAAACTCACGCTCGGGTCGTAAAACAACAATAAGGAACCTCTCCATGCTCATCTACGGCGTCGCTCTTCTCGCCACCTGTCTCGTTATTGGCATGCTCGTCGGCCAGGCGCTCGGCGCAGCGCTAGGCATTGACGCCAATGTGGGCGGTGTAGGCATCGCAATGCTCCTGCTGGTCATAGCGAGCAACTCAGCTCGATTCAAAGACCTCAGCAGCGGCGCCGCCGCCCAAGGCATTCAATTTTGGAGTGCCATGTACATTCCGATTGTCGTCGCCATGGCGGCCCAGCAAAATGTCGCCGCAGCTGCGTCTGGCGGCCTGCTCGCTCTTGTCGCAGGGGTCGCGGCAGTCGTCGTTAGCTTTCTGCTCGTGCCCGTTATAAGCAAGATCGGCAGGCCGAAAACCAAGACGCAGCAATCGGGAGAGGCGCCATGATCGATCTCATCGAATCGGTTTTTATTCGCAACAGCCTCGTTGTCGCATTCGCCGTAATAGGTGTCACCCTGTGGTTTTCCTATTTGCTTGCCGACAAACTCACCGCCGGACGGGTACACGGCTCGGCGATTGCAATTGCTCTGGGTCTGCTCGCGGCTTACTGGGGCGGCACCGTGACTGGCGGCACAAAGGGCGTCGCGGACATTACACTGCTCGGCGGTATCGGGTTGATGGGCGGCGGCATGCTGCGCGATTTCGCGATTGTGTCTACCGCCTTCGGCGTGCGTCTGTCTGAGCTTAAAAAAGCAGGGTTCGCCGGTGTCGTGTCTATCATTGCCGGTGTCGTCGTGTCGTTTATTGTAGGCGCGGGGGTTGCCATTGCCTTCGGCTATACCGATCCTATTGCAATCACCACGATCGGCGCTGGGGCTGTCACTTACATTGTTGGTCCAGTAACGGGTGAGGCGATTGGCGCAAGCGGCGAGATGATTACGCTGAGCGTTGCGGCTGGACTCGTTAAATCTATTTTAGTGATGATCGGCACGCCGCTGGTTGCTCGCTCGATAGGCTTGGATAACCCCCAGTCGGCTATGGTTTTTGGCGGACTCATGGGGACAACGAGCGGCGTTGCCGCAGGGCTTGCTGCCACCGACCCCAAACTCGTGCCCTACGGCGCAATGACGGCTACGTTCTATACCGGAGTCGGTTGCCTCCTTGGACCGTCGGTTTTATTCTTTGGGGTGAGCCTGTTTTTCTGAACGCACATCACCGCACTTTTTACTTGTACACTTTACGCACACAACTACCAAGGTTATGACTCGCTATGCGCAGCAGCTTTCCCACACTTAACGCCACTAATCTCAAGACCGCCCTCGTCGAAGGCAACAAAGTCATCTCGTATGCCGCGTTAAACCTGCGCTGTGATCGCTTCGCCAGTGGGCTTTTAAACGGGAACGTAAGCGGAAAAGCTGATCTCGAAGAAGAGCGCATCGCGTTTTTTATGCCTGCGAGTATCGACTATGTCACCACAATGCACGGAATCTGGCGCGCTGGCGGCATTGCAGTGCCCCTCAATGTTGCGTCGGCGGTAACCGAGCTTGAGCATTACTTAACCTCGGCAAGCGTCAGCCGAATGATTGCTAACGGCGATTACCGCGAGTCGCTGGTGGATCTCTGCGCCGCCTTCAACATCGAACTGCTAAGCGTAGACGACATCATTACCAACGAGGCCGCCACCCTGCCCGATATCGCCCCCGAACGGCGCGCAATGATGTTGTTCACCTCGGGCACCACCAATAAACCCAAGGGCGTTGTAAGCACGCATAAGACGATCGCTGCACAAATCACCACTTTACTCGACGCGTGGCAGTGGTCTGAGAACGATGCCATTCCCCTATTCCTGCCGGTGCATCATATTCACGGGATAATTAACATTCTCAGCTGCGGCCTCTGGGGCGGCGCGACGGTCGATCTTTTCGGCAAATTCGATATGCCCGAGATCTGCGCCAAAGTGGCGGCAAAGCGCTACAACGTGTTTATGGCCGTGCCAACTATTTACGTAAAACTTCTGCAGTTCTTCGACACGCTCACCAAAGACGAGGTTGAGAAAATAACCGCGGGCTTCCGCGCCATGCGCCTTAACATTTCCGGCTCCGCCGCCTGCCCCGTCAAATTGTTTGAGCAATGGCAAGCGCTCACCGATCAAGTACTTCTCGAACGCTACGGCATGACAGAGATCGGAATGGGCCTCTCAAATCCCTATGTGGGAGAACGCCGCGCAGGCCACGTGGGTCAGGCTTTGCCTGGGGTCGACGCACAACTATTCGATGAAGCGCATACACCTATCCTCGAGGAAAACATCCCCGGTGAGATTCGCATTAAAGGCGACAACGTTTTTCTTGAATACTGGAATAACGAAACGGCGACGAAGGAGAGCTTCATCGATGGCTGGTTCTGCACCGGTGACGTGGCAGTTTTGGACAAGGGTTATTTCCGCATCATGGGCCGCTCGTCTGTCGACATCATTAAGTCAGGTGGCTATAAACTCTCGGCGCTCGAAATCGAGGGAACGCTGTTAACCCATGACGACATCGCAGAGGTCGCTGTTATCGGCGTCGAAGACGAGACTTGGGGCGAATCGGTCAGTGCATTCGTCGTGCTCAAGCCAAACAAAACCCTCACCTATGTCGATCTCAAAGGCTGGTGCGATGGAAAAATGTCGGGTTACAAAATCCCCAAGGCACTGCATGTCGTAGACTCCCTTCCACGCAATGCGATGGGCAAGGTTACCAAGCCTGCACTAAAGGCGTTAGCCAGCTAGCAGCCGCGATGCTACGCTAGCCTCACTAAACACTATTGAGAAGTTCATGGAATCAATTTATTACGTGCTCTGTTGGCATTGCCACCGCCGCTGTAAACATTGTTATGAAGACCGGTTTAGGCCCTATATTCGCGAGGAACTCGCAGGCGTAGTAGCAGAAGCGAAGGCTAACGCCCCCCGCGTAATCGCCAACCTGCCCGAGCGCTTAACCTACCGCGAAGCGGCGACCGAGGAAGAACGCGCAGCAGGGTCTGAGTTATTCATCGAGCGCATCGGCAAAATCATTCTCTCGGGAGGCGACGTTCTTACAGAGCCTGTGCGCGAGGCGGTGCTTTATCCAACGCTTGCCGCTATACGGGAAAAATACGCGGCACAGGGCGGTGTGCGCGTTGTCGTGCAGACAACCGGCGATCTGCTCACACCCACAATTATCCGCGAGCTTGTCGACTTAGGCGTATGGACGATTTCCGTATCAGGCATGGACGACTTCCATGTTGGAATGGAGGGCGACAAGAAAATCACCCTCGCCGAAAAAATTGCTGCCATGCTCGAAGAGGGTGGCGTGCGCAAGGCAGACCCATTCGCCGATCGCCATGAGCGCGACATTGAACAAGGGCCTCTGTACAATATGTTTGGCGCCAACGAAGACACGTGGATTGGCAAACTCTGGCCGCGCGGCCGCGCATGGGAGAATGGGCTTTCGAGCGCTACGCTTGCCGATAATTTTTGCAATGCTTGGTCCGGTGGGCTCAACTTTCTCGACCACGGCTTCGCAGGGTCCGAAGTGTCGATAGACCCCAATGGCGATGTATTTCCATGCTGTATTAAAACGGCGCACCCACTGGGCAATCTCACCGAGGAGCCGCTCCTCGATATTCTCGAAAGCCTCGCAGGTATGCCAGCGATGGAAGCCATTAACGCAGGCAAACCCGAGCGCATGGGCCTCAACGACGGCTGGGACAGAGAGCGTTTCTATACCGAGTCACAAACTATCACGCCAAAAGGCGAACCCTACGCCAATCTCTGCATCGCCTGTGACAAATTTCATAAAGAAGTACTGGGCGCAGCATTAGACCAGCGCCGCAGTGAGCGCCGCGGAAAGCGCTTATCTGTTATCGCGAGCAATGGGTAACAGTTCGGCAAGGGCACAAAGCGCGAAGAAAACGCTGCTGGTCGCCCGCTTTGCCATTTTTTGGTTTTCTATTCTGTTTTCTGTCAACGCCAGTTCTCAACAGCCTATCGACGTAGACAATTGGCAGAAAATTACCGACGACGCGCGCGGCCAGCGCGTTTATTTTCACGCATGGGGTGGCGACACCGAACTTAACGCGCACCTGACCTGGATTGCTCAGGAAATGCTTTCGCGCTTCGGTGTCGAACTCATTCATGTCAAACTCGCCGACACGTCATCGGCAGTCACCCGACTGATTGCCGAGAACGCCGCGGGCAATGTCGAACGCGGCAGCGCCGATCTTATTTGGCTTAATGGCGAAAACTTTTCGACACTCAAACGTGCAAACTTACTTTTCGGTCCTTGGGCAGAAGCACAGCCAAACTTCGCCTTGGTCGATGCCGACCGGTATCCAGAAATGCGCCAAGACTTTGGCGTAAAAACCGAGGGGTTCGAATCGCCTTGGACGCGGTCACAACTTATTTTCTATTACGATAGCGAACGACTTATTGAACCGCCCCGGACCGCCGAAGCCCTTAAAAACTGGATAAAAGAAAACCCTGGCGAGTTCACTTATCCGCGCCCGCCCGCATTTCTGGGCACGACATTGTTGAAGCAACTCCTTGTCGAGCTAGCGGTCAATCGCTCGCAATCGAGCGCCGAAGTTGAATCGACTTTCTCTCTTCCTGTGACCGCCGCGTTTGACACATTTAGCGCGCCGCTCTGGACATTCTTAGACGAAATCCATTCGGCTCTTCTGAGAGAAGGTCGTCATTTTCCTCAGAGTGGGACGCAGCTGCGTGCTGCGCTCTATGACCGTGAAATTAGTCTAGCTTTTGCGTTTAGCCCAAACGAAGTAGTGAGTTCGATTAGCCGCAACGAACTCGCCGCAAGTACCAAAAGCTATGTGTTCGACTCAGGTACATTGAGTAATGTGAGCTTTGTCGCGATCCCTAAAAACGCACCGAGCAAACAAGGCGCAATGCTCGTGTCTAACTTTTTGCTCTCGCCCGAAGTGCAGTTTAGAGCGGCAATTAATGCAAAACTGGCAAGCGAGCCAGTTCTGGCCTTTGACAATTTCACCCCCGAGCAACAGGCGGCGCTTCGCGTTAACGCACAGGCGCCTGGTGCAGTTACGCCCACAGAGCTTGCGAGAAAAATTCAGGAGCCGCACCCGAGCTGGACAAACGCCATAGAACGCGAATGGCTAAAACGCTACGGCGGCGGTGCACCTTCGAAAGGGGACGAGTAACGAATGACTTGGGCAACTCGCTTTCTTTTTTTCGTGCTCGGGGCGCCACTGCTGCTTGGAAGCGCTCTCGCCTTGGCGCCGGCGTTCACACAAACCTCGCTCGTTGTGAATTCCACCGGCCAAATGGGGCAGCTGCTTCCGCCCGCGTTTTTAACGCTACTCTCGACCCCAGGGATAGCAACCAGTGCAATAACGAGTCTTGTCTCAGGGCTACTCACACCGGCCATTTCTCTGGCGATCGTTTTCCTGTTCTTGGCGGCGACACAGGGCAACAGTATCGGCAATGCGATTGCTAAACTTTCCGCGCCCGTGTTGGCGATACCCCACGCCGCTGCAGCCTTCGCTTTGGCGCTGTTGCTTGCACCTTCGGGCGTTGCGAGCCGAGTTATCGCCTCGCTCTTAGGCTGGGATCTGCCCCCCGACTATCTTTTTATCAATGACCCAAACGGACTAGCGCTTATCCTTGGCCTCGTCTTAAAAGAAGCCCCCTTTCTTCTGCTAATCTCACTCGCCGCACTGCCCTCGCTCGGCGCGCCACGGCGCGTCGCTTTAGCGCGAACCTTAGGCTATAAACCGACGACAGCATGGCTACTTACCGTAGCTCCCGTGCTCTACCCTCTGGTGAGACTCCCGCTTTTCGCTGTAATCGTTTTCGCTTCGTCGGCCGTCGACGTCGCGTTAATTCTAGGGCCGAGTTTGCCGCCTACTCTCAGCGTCAGGCTCTTAGAGTGGTTTGTCGCGCCCGAAATTGAGTCGCGACAACTTGCTTCTGCTGCAGCGCTATTGCAGCTTGTTGTCAGCCTAAGTGCCCTAGGTATTTGGCTGCTCTTCGAACGCGTGGTTGCTCGAGCCTTTGCCCCTCTTGCGGCGCGAGGCGCGTCGCGACTTAGCGCACGCCGTGTCACTTACGACACGGCGCTCACCGCGCTTGGCAACGCGTTGCTGCCCTTGTCGCTAGCATTTATCTTAATCGGGATTGGCGCGCTTATGCTAACCAGCGTTGGCACAGAATGGCGTTACCCCGCGTTAGTGCCGAGTGTTTGGAGTACACAGCAATGGACGAGCGCACTCTCTGAATGGCGAGCGCCTTTATTTAACGCCACGATGATTGCGCTACTGTCGGTGACTGCTGCACTTGCCCTTTCACTTTTTATGCTCGAAGCGCAGGCTCGCAGCTCTGTCTCGACAGCCCGCATAGCGACTTTTCTTTACTTGCCCTTATTAATCCCGCAAGTCGTTTTTATCTCGGGAATCGCTATACTCGCCGAACGTGCGCTGCTCCCTCCATCGCTTACTCTAGTCGCCGCGGGTCATTTTCTCTTCGTCTTGCCTTATGTTTATTTAACCCTGCAAGGCGGCTATGCTCGGTTTGATACTCGCTGGTTAATGCTGGCGAGAACACTGGGCGCCTCGAACACCGTGTGCTTTTGGCGGATCCGCCTGCCCCTGCTGAGCACACAACTTGTTACCGCGGTCATGCTTGGTTTAGCGATTAGTCTTAGCCTCTATCTACCAACACAGATATTAGGTGCAGGTCGTATTCCGACACTGACGACAGAGGCCATCGCGCTCGTGTCGTCGGGCAACCGAAGTACTATTGGTACTTGGGCGCTACTCCAATCTGCGTTGCCTACCCTGTGTTTCATGCTAGCCTTGGTGCTTCCTCGACTGATTTGGTCGCGCAGAAAAGGCATGCTCTGAGGATGTTAATGAACACAGGATTAGAATTACAGGATGTCTCTTTAAGCGTCGGTTCGCGGCAGCTACTCTCGCTTAGCTGCACCATAGCGCCCGGAGAGGTGATGACAGTCATGGGCGCTTCGGGCACAGGAAAATCGACGCTACTCGCCTTCATCGCCGGCTTTCTGAATGAGGCGTTTACTGCCGAAGGGAGAATCGTTCTTGAGAATAAAGCGTTGAATTCGGTTCCTGCCGAGCAACGACGTATCGGCCTCTTATTTCAAGATGCACTGCTTTTTCCACACCTAAGCGTCGCCGAAAACCTTAAGTTTGGTTTGGTTCGCACAGCAGGCGAAAGCCGAAAAGACAGAGACGGCCGCGTAGAGCAGGCCCTTGAGGCAATTTCTCTTGGTGGATTCGGCGACCGCGACCCCGCGTCGCTCTCGGGAGGGCAGCAGTCGCGAATCTCACTCATGCGCCTGCTTCTGTCTGAACCTCAGGCGATTTTGTTGGATGAACCTTTCTCCAATCTCGACATGCAACTCCGCGGCGAGATACGCGCGCTTACCTTCGATTCAATACGTGCAGCGAATATCCCTGCGTTATTAGTGACTCATGACCTTGCCGATGCGAAAGCTGCCGGCGGCAAAATTCTCGCGCTGTGAACAACCTCACGGATTTTCCACCTGCGAGTTTTCACACATCATCATATTAATCCTCTTTATGCGAGCTATGGATGGTGTGGAGATCATCGCCAAACTCGCTGAGGAAAAATGCGATTCGTCTAACCTTTTTGTTAGCAAAACAGCGTCTAATTACCGAGCAGCCAGGTAGCTGCTAGGTGGCTTCTGTTTAGCGGCTAAACAGCGGCTACTTAGCGTCTACTTAGCGACCCAGGGTGGCTGAATAATTAGGTTAGGATCGATGCCGGGTTTGGGGACGAATTTTTGTGAGCGGCCATATTGATTATCGCCGCCATACAAATTAAGCGCCTCGTCTACAGAGAACGTGTGAACTTCGATATAGCCATCGGGCAATGCACTCGGAACGAGCCAGGTATAGCGATAGTTGCCTTCGAAGTCTAAATTAACAAAGCGCAGGGGACCTAAGTCGGTAATCCAGATGCTGTCTTCGTTGACGATTATATCGAGGGGCAGCGTAAAGCCGTCCCAAACATCGACGAAGTCCATCCGCGCGGGATCATCGGTTGTGCGGAACACGTTTATGCGCCCACCCGACCTATCGAGGGCAAAGACGAGTCCGTTAGGGCCTACACCTAACGCGTGAATACCATTGAACTGACCGGGCTCTTCGCCGAAACCACCAAATTCACCTAGATAATTGAGATCTTCATCCATGATCGTCACGCGATGATTATCGAGGCCGTCGGCTATTAGCACGCGACCGTCGGGCAGAAACGCGACGTCCTGCGGGCGACCAAAATGTGTTGCATCATTGCCAGGCACTAATTTCTCGCCAAGCGTCATAAGCAGCTCACTACCGTCGTTGCTAAACACATAGATCTGATGGAAGGTCTCGTTAATTACCCAAACACGCTTCTCTGGGTCGTAGGGACTAATGCGCACACGATGCGGACCCGGACCATCAGAATCGGCGCAGAGGAAATCCCATTGATCCCACAGCTGAATAACCTCGCCATCGGCATTGAGCTCGTACAGGCAGTTCTTCCATGTGCGACGCTCTGTTTCAAATAGCACGTTAATACCCATGTCGCCCGCAAAACCTAAGAAATCGTCTTTGATAGGATAGGGCAATACTGTCTCACCACGCTGCGCGATGATAATGCGATCGGGGGATTCTGCCCACACGCCAGAATTGCCGCCAAACGCGAAACCTGGCTCGGCGAAGGGCTTATGCCATAGCGACTGAATATCATAGGGGCTCGGGCCTATAGGGCCACGCGCATTGCCTTCTGGTGCTTGCTGGGCTGTCGCAGCTGACGCGGCAACGAGGCTTACTGCAGTGCCCAGCGCGCCTAGTAGCGACCTGATTGGAGAGGTTTTACCGCGGCGGCTTCCGCTCTCATGATTCCGACGCGTTGACTGACTACTTAGCATTTCGTGCTCCCTTACCTAATAATAATTATTCTAGAAAGTGATACCCCATAGTGGCAAGTTCTTGGCTACCGCACAATACTCGCGGCAACCGGTTAACACGCTCGCTCGTGACTACTCTAAGCGAATGACAAGCTCTGCGGTAAACAGCATCGACCTATCCATATCGCTGTGAGCCCACTTCAGTAAGGTTTCTGTGCTTTCTTCAATAATCGCAGCCTGACTCTCTTCGCCATTCAAAATCACGGTGACAGGCGCTGTGAAATCGATTTCGCTGGGGCTGAGTAGGAGTGTGAATCCCTTCACCCCCGAAGTATCGACGGAAAATGTATTCCCCTCTCGGGTTGCGGTGATCACCGCTGGCTTACCGAATCCAGTTCGCTCATCGATGACAAGCCAGTGATTGCGGTTGTACGCGTCGGTACGGTCGGCAACCCATTGCAGCACATCAGGCAATGCGTCACGCGGATTATCGCGTTTGAACGCTTCGATGCGGTCGAGCTGATTGGGGAGCCAGTCGAGATTATGACCCCCATTTTCGATAACCGTAAATTCGAAGTTGACCTTCGCCTCGCCTAACACATCGACAAAAGGTTGGATCGACGACGCCGGATAGAGCGGATCATTTTCGCCATTCACGATAAACAGAGGTTTGTCGCGCAGGTTCTCGAAATAGAGCCGATAGCCGCCGCCACTCTGCGGATTTCTTAGGACAGCCGCATTGCCGATGTAAGGGAGAAACGCAGCCCAGGGCGTTGGCTGCTTGAAAGCGAAGAAATAGGCACCCGTGCCGCCATCGGACACGCCACTCATCGTTACACGATTATCGTCGACGCTGTAATCACGTTTCACTCGGCGCAATATGTCAGGAATGCTCTGCGCCTGCTCTTCTTGCCACCAGACCGCATCGCGCCAAGCCGCAGGGACTACTGTGATTTTGTCTTCACTGAGCAAATTTTCATACCCGCGGCGCCAAAACTCCTCATTGTCTTGCCAGGCGGGCCTGCCAACGCCGCCGTGCAACATAAACTCAACAGGATAGCGCTTGCTCGGATCGTAGCTTGTCGGCACGAGCACCGCATAGGGTAACTCGAGACCAGAGTTACTCGTGCGACTCGCGCGCACTACACCGGTAGCGACATCGCGCCTGTGTAAATCCGCGCCCGCCAGCGCCCGAAAAACACTTCGCGTATCGGGTTTCGCCGCAAGCAGATTTGCTGCAGCGGCGGTGCGCGCCTCTTCGGATTGCGCATGCCAAAAACTGTCGACAAGAGTGTGTGCCGCATCGCTAGCGGCGCTCGGCTGCGCGCTCACATTTGTGGCAAACGCTGTCAGTGCGACTGAAAGCAAAAAGGCACCGAAGGGGTGCTTGCTGCGAGCGGGCATGTTGTTCTCCTTGCTCTATGCGATCGAGTGGCGAAATAAAATAAATGGGGCGATAAATAACCCGATAAATAGTCCGGTAAGAGTAGGCGCGCACGGAGCGTAAGTCTAGCCACAGTGGTTGGCGCGTGTTTTTTCCCTCAAGCACGTATACTCTTACTCTGCTTACGCAAAGCCCATGTATTCTTAGCTCGAAGACTTGCAACAGACGCAGTGAACTCAGGGAAACTCAGTCGCAGTGCTCAGCATCGAAATCTCGCTACATAGTCCACTCCAATCAGCCCGAGGTGTTAGGCCTGCTGCCGGCTATTTTCTTGCCATGGCCTTAGCCGTTTACCTCAGCTCCCTGTCCCTGCCTGCGGTCGCGCAAGACGACGATCAACTTACCGTCCTCGACCTTGATCAGCCCCTGCGGCTCGATTTCGGTGGGTTCTGGGAGAAAGACTATCGCCGCAGCGACAATTGGCAAGACGAGCTCACGCGCAAAATGCGGCTACGCCAAGAATCCGCTGCGCGGCAGGGTGGCAACCCCGGTGCTGCGGCTAGAGTCAGCGTTCCGCCTATTTCGATAGGTAATATCAATCTCAATGGCAGCCGCGGGCGCGGCGCTAGCATCGTAGACCTTGCACGCCTCGCGGAATACATCAGCCGCCAAACCACACTGCGCATCGATCAAACCCGCGACGAAATTCGGATTGAGCGCCGCGGAGATTCGAGTCTCGTATGTGGCACTGGGTGGCAAGTAGTGCAGACCTTTGCCAGTAGCTATGGCGTCGAGGCCTGTGGCTGGGACGGACAGCAGCTAGTCTTTCAGACGATGCTTCCCGATGACCTGATTGTCGTTCATCGTTTTAGCGTGTCATCCGACGGCCTGCTGCTTAATCTAATCACGTCGGTCATTAGCAAAGGCAGCGAATCTTTCGATCTGCGACAAGCCTTTAATCGCTACGATGCCCCGCGCGCCGAATTCGACTGCGAACAAACCCTAAGCCGCGGCCGCGTCTGCAGCCAAGCAGGCTCGCCGCAATGAACTATGTATTTATCGTCGTTGCACTCGTAATCGCCTCGCTGACTGGCTGTGCACAACGCAGCACAATGCCCGAAAATACCAGCGCCGCGGATGCGCTCGCTGCGCGCCCGACGATTGAACCCGTCGGATCGGTCAGTCTGATCACCGCGCAAATGCGCGCGCCAAGTCTCGCTAGCGACACGCTTGGCACGCGCGTCGATATCGGCATAGTGCCTTTTACCACGCGCGAAAATGCGGTCAATAAAGCAGCATTCGGCGATTGGATTTTCGACGAAATTAAACAGAAAGAGACGCAGTTCTTACCCCACCTTCTGAGCAAAGCGCTTATTGAGTCAGATTTATGGGGCGCAGTGAGAGTGTTACCAGAAGCCGATCCCTCTCTGGTTATAACGATTCGCGGCGAGATAATTAGCTCTACCGGCCTCGACCTAGCAGTGCATATTAATGCCACAGACAGCAGCGGCAGGGTCTGGTTAGCACGGGATTACGCCGACGTCGCTCAGCTTTCCGACTACCCAGAATCGACGCGCTTTACCTACGGCAACCGCTTCGATGGCGCGAATTATGTCGATCCTTTCCACGATCTCTATAAGCGAGTAGCAAATGATCTGCTCGCTGCACGCGACGGACTAGACGACGGCCTCTTAGCCGAAACCCTGCAGATCGCCGACCTCGTCTACGCGCGCGATCTCGCGCCCGAACGCTTTGCCAGCACGCTCACCGAAAACGAAGAAGGACTTCTACGACTCGTCACACTCCCCGCCGCCGACGATCCGATGCTCGCTCGCGTAAGCGACATGCGCTATCGGCATCATTTATTCATCGACACAGTCGACGAGTACTACCAAACGCTTTACGAAGATATACAGCCGGCTTACGTGCTCTGGAGGCGCTATTCGCTCGATCAAACCGAAGAGACGCTTAGCCGCGAGGCGACGCCGCCATCGACAACCACCTACGGCGACTCTCGTAGTTTCTTGGCACTAAGCCAACGATACGATCGATTTAAGTGGAGCAAGATTTACGAACACGAGTTCACCGAACTCGCGGCAGGTTTCAACAACGAGTTGGCGCCCGCGATGCTCGCACTCAATGGACAGGTGCACGGCTTGTCTGGCACGATGGAGCAGCAATACAGAGAATGGCGCGGAATTCTCCGCGCCCTTTTCGAACTTGAGACTGCGCCACTAAGCGAGCGCGATCTCGAAGAGTGAAAGCAGGCGACTCCATGCTCGCTCCGCCTGCGCTTCGTCATAAACCTGCGAGTCTGGCGGACACCAGCCGTGCAGCGTATTGGTATACACCTCTATCTCGGCTGAAATACCTGCAGCCGCATACGCGGTGTTAAGCGTGTCTTTAGCCACAGGGTCGGCTGCGTCATCGTTAGCTGCCACACAGTGCAGCATCGCTGACTGAGTCTGCGGGATGAGCAGATGCGGGCTATTGTCTGCATCGGTCGCCAGGCCGCCACCATGGAACGTGCCACCCGCGCCAAGGCGATCTGGCACAGCTGCCACCGTACGCATGACCATCGGGCCGCCCATGCAATAGCCTGTTGTACCGATGCGTCGCGACGTATCTACCGAAGGTTGGGCATCGAGAAACGCGACCATTGCGCGGGCATCCATAAAATGCGTTTCGGCATTGAGATTGCGCGCCATCGGTAGAACGATTTCTCGCGTCTCGGGCTGGCCGAAGCTCGCGCCTTCGCCCACTACAGGAGATCGCGCATCTCGGTAAAATGGATTCACGACCAAGACGCTGTAGCCCGACTGCGCAAGGCGTTTGCCCATAGCACGGAATGCGGGCCGCAGGCCGAGGATATCGGGCCACACAATCACAGCAGCATGGCTGCCTTGCGCGGGATGCACAAAATAGCAATCGGCAACGCCGTCCTGGGTTGCGATATCTACGTCACTCTCAACCACCGACTGCGCGTTCGCCACGGGCGGCAGCAAAATCGCCGATCCAGCGACGGCAGTCATCAAGCCAAATTCTCGCCGCGAAAAAGCGGTGCCTGTTTTTAACTTGCTCTCATTTCCTGCAAGGAACGCCTCGGCGTCTTGTTGGGTATCTAGATCACACATAGTAAGTCCTTAGAAACTCTTCTTATTTAAGTGACACTGCGAATAAAGCGGTTAGCAATCCAGTCTAAGCATAGGAGGAGGCGTTTAAAAACTCAAGCGGGCCAATTAGTCTTTTCCACGCGTTACCGACATCGAAGAAGTAGCGCAATTTGTTTTAAGTCAAAACACGTAAGTCCCTGCGCGTTAAGCTCAGCTAGGAGTTCACTTGAAATCGAGGCCTTTATGAACAAAGAAGACTTTAGACAGGCAACGCGTACACAGCTTGATGCCATTGACAGCGAAATCAATACGCACGGGGCGCAGCGTCAATTGGCTTTGCAGAATGCCGCGTTCAGGCGGCGCGTAGAAAACTATGTTGGTGTCGGTGCTGCCCCACAAAACTCTGCGGCAGACTTACCTCGCAGTAATGCGGCGAAAGAATCTCTCTTGGAGGATGCCGTGGCTCTCGAAGCACTGTTTGCAGTCGAACATCCCGTCGCAGAGAAATTACTGCGAGAATTAATCAACTCGTTAAGCCGCCTTGGCATTTAATTTCACTGTTGGCAACCGCTCAGAGCGGTTGCAGTTCGAGCGGGATCGATCCTTCTCTGCTTCCGATCATTGCTCCAATTAGCGTATCGCCCCAGGTGTATTTTTTCTGCATGAGCTCGTTGATCCGCGCCGACTTGTCGGGGCGCGCCTCAACGCGGTACTGAGCGCTCACGCCCTCTCTCACCACGGCAACCGAATCGTTTAGTAGAATTCGATCATACCAACCCGAGCCGTCGGCCCCGACACGCAAATAGGCCATGCCTTCATCGTCGGCCACCCAGAGCCGCGTAATCTGCATATCGCCCGCCTCGTCGGCCGCGATAAGTTCGACCACTTCGATGCGCTCAGCCGCAAGCCGCTCAAGGCCCACAAACGCTGCGCCTACAAGTAATAGCCCAAGGAAAATCCATTTCACTACTTTTAGTAACTGTGCCATAAGTTGATATCCGTCTCGCTTTTATGATCGGGGTCGCTCGGTGACTACAGCCGAGACAAAAGTCTTGGGTACACGCTAGCAATCATAGAGTGACTTAGCTACTGTAGGCAATCACGAACATTCATTCTACTGAGCCTCAGTTGGGCCTTCCGACTTGACGCTCGGTTTAGTAAATCATTTTAGGTTAGGAGACCTGAATCATGCGCGCATTGTTTCGCTTTATTGCTACTCTCCTTTTTATCCTCATCATTGGCGTTGGCCTTTTTTTCATCGGCATGCGGTTTCACGATGGCCCACTAGAAATAATCTCTGGCGGCCCATTTAAAAGCGGCGATCTGAGCTCAACACCAATAAGCTGGGATTTTATTAAAGACCGGCAAGAAATCGAATTTCAAACTCTCGATCCGACCACCTCACGCACCGTGTGGCTCGGCGTCATCGAGGGACGTCTATTTCTTGTAAGCGGGTACATGAACACCGGTTACGGAGGACTTTGGAAGCAGTGGCCTCACTACCTCAGCGAAGACGACCGTATCATTCTGAGAATCGATGGCAAGCTCTACGAACAACGCCTCGAACGTGTCATGGGCGGCGCGATCGTTGCCCCAGTGCTCGCAGAGTTTGGTCGCAAATACGGATTCGGGGCAGTAAGCGACGATTCGCCGGTGACAAGCGGCGATACGTGGATGTTCGAGGTGCTGCCTCGTTAACGCTTTGTTGCTCACTCTTCCTCGCGAGCCCCGTGCGAAATGTCTATACTCGTCGACTTTTAAACGACCGCAACTACTAAACGACCGCAACTACGCGCGTTATTTTAAGAGGACATACTATGCAGGCGATTAGAATACTTTGCGTCGGCGGGACTATCGATAAAGTCTATTTCGATGCGTTAAGCGAATATGAAGTTGGCGTTCCTTACGCGCTTGAAATGCTCGAAGAACTCAATCTTAACCTCGACTGCCGAGTCACCTCGCTCATGCGCAAAGACTCGCTAGAAATGGACGACGCCGACCGCGCGCTCGTGCGCGACGCAACAGCGCAGACCGAAGAGGAACTTATTGTTATTACCCATGGCACCGATACCATGGTCGACACAGCCAATGCATTAAGTTCGCTTTACAGCGAGAAAAGTTACACAAAGACTATTGTGCTGACTGGTGCGTTGACGCCAGCAATTTTCAAAAAATCGGACGCCATGTTTAATCTCGGTGCGGCTTTAACTGCCGTGCAAACGATGAAACCCGGCATCTATATCGCCATGAGTGGCCAAGTTTTCTCCTTCGACGCAGTGAAAAAAGACAGAGAGGGCCAACGCTTCGTCGCGGTCTAGACGAGCGTGGATGTTCAATCGCTGCGAATACTACTCGTCGAACAGTGCTGCGTTCTGTGCAGCAATGTTCATATAGTCGCGCTTAAATCCTGCGAGCAAATAACCTTCTGCAATCAGTTTATCCGTCGCCTTCTCATAGTGCATAAGGTAGTCATCAAAGTTTCGATACAGCTCATCGAGCGAGCGGCGCGCATCGCTCGACTGCGCTGCTGCCACCGCATTCGCAGGCAAAGGAATATAGCCACCCGATAGGCGCGCTAGAGAAAGCGGCGCGCCTGTCGCCACCGCGCGGAGGTTCCATGGGACGAAAGTCGCCAAGGGGACTTGGGTAAGCGGCGACAACACCGTCGTTTCGGCCGAATCGTTATTGTCCAAATTGACAGCCGGTACCAACGGATTGTAATAACCCCTCGCGGCTTGCGGATGCGTATCGATAATTCGCTCGCTCGCCCAGCGCCTACCGTAATCCGCGACACCCGGTTGGTAGATCGCCGCCGGATGGTTAATCCCCGGTAGTGGATTCCATGCGTCGTGGTTTATTTCTTGGCCGTTATGCGAGGCGACCAAACTGCCATCGGCGATACGCGGGTAGCGAGACGGCGGCGGCTCTGCACCCTCGGCAATCCACCTCACCATCGCCACCATCAAAGACTCAGATAGCGGAGACCACCGGTTAGGATTGGGCGCCAGTTGCCCAGACGATGCCGGGCGCGGCAGACCGCTGCCTGAGCCATGCTGCGACCCGCCCAAGGTATAGAATCTTACACCGTTTGGCAGCACAGCATCTTCGGTACCTTCGGGGTTAGTATGCGGAAGCGAGCCACCGCGCACCCAGTACTCGTTTGAGGTTTGTATGTGCATAATTTTCGGTTCTGTGCCGCTGGCCATCGACCTCTTTAATACGCCATCGCTACGACCACTAAAAGGATCGACGCTTTCGCCATAGGTAAATGGAAAGTAGTCGTTAGGGTAAAGATGGTTGGAGTGCTGGCCGTTGGTTCTCGTGGGCATCGCAAAACGAAGATTAAACATGCCGTAGCCCGCGCCGGCGATAACAGGTATCACCCCATCGAAAACACGCCTTCCCTCAAGATCGGCGTTAAAGCCTTCGTAAACAAATTGTCGCAGGAGTCGTCCGCTCTGAGAAATACCCCACGCTGCAGTATGGTTGATGCTAGGCAATGAAAGCTGCGTGAGCTGTGTATCGCTCTGGCCACCAAAACGAATCAACGAAACAAGGTCGCGAATCGCTGTCATTCCTGCGCCAGACAACACCGGGTCTTGCGCTTCATAGATAAGCTCATAAATGAGACCCGGCTCGAACCCTTCCTTAAGCATTAACTCAACAAGTGGCTGATTAGCGTCTTTCTGCGGCGTTACCTGTAGCTCAAATTCATCGCGCGAAATAAGTTCTCGCGCATCGTTCTGATAAAGCCGCTTGGTTAGTCTTGCTCCAGCGAGACCTCCGCGAGTGGGCGTGTACGCCAAATGGCCGCTGCCCGCTATATTTTCGGTGAACGAGGGGCTTCCTACTGTCACCTCATAGCGCACATCGCCGGTTATCGCCGCACCGGCGTTCTTCACAATAGGTGAATGTAATCGGAGTCTTTCGGGGCCCGCGCTTATTTCGTTTATCCAGCCAGTAACGAGATAGGTGTAGCCTAATTTTGACAGTGGGTGATCGAGGCCCGCCTCGGGCGGAACTCGGCTACCGCCGCGATTATTCACATTGTAGTAAAGAACGTCGGTTGCAATGTTGGCAGAAGGAACAAGGAGTTTAAAATCTGCCGAATACTCAACCAGCCCCTCGGCATTTGTTGGCGCTAAGGCCAAGTCGACAACGGCCGCGTTCGCTGCCTCGTTTGGGTCGAGCGTAAAATGGACTACCCCGGTTATCGACTCATAGCTAAAGTTTACATCGGCAGTAGTAAGGGTATCGCGCGAAGCGACGTCGATAGACACGACCTCGGCAATCGAAGGTGCAGTAAAAAGGCTGCTGAGAGCGAGCCCGGCTAAAGCTAGCCTAAAACAATGCGGTGACTTATCGCGGCGATATCCCATCACTACTCTCCCTAGTAATTGTAGCTAGAGAGTTTTGTGTATTTAACGTAAGGAGTCAACGGCAGCGGCAGCATCTATTCGACGCTGCAATCGGCGTTGATAAAGCCAAGGAACAAGCGCGGTGAGAATCGAGCCGATGACCAATAGCACAGCGCCCGCGATGGAGAGCAACCCAAGCCTGTCACTAAAGGCATAGTCGGGTAGAAAGAAAACCGTGAGTTTAAGTGAGCCTATGGTAAAGAGCGGCGCCAGTGCTAGCACCGCACTCACTTTCGAGGCGTCCCAGCAGCTCATCGCCTCGGCGAAACACCCATACGCTATCACCGTATTGATACAGCAAAATGCCAAAAGCGAAAACTGCACAGGCGTCAGGTCAAACACCAGTGAGGGAGACACCAACGGTAGCAGCACGGCAATCGAGAAAGCGTAAATCACGCTCAATATCTGCACCGGCGTATAGCTTTTGAGAAGCTGCTTCTGCAGGAGCGCGTAGACAGTCCAAGTTATCGCCGCTGCCACCACAATCAGCACACCCACAGTCTGCTCATTCTCAAGACTGTTTAGCTCAAAAAGTCGCTCATTAAAGAACAACAAAAGCCCACCTACGATGAGCAGCGTGCCCAATTTTTGTATGGCTAGAAACGGTTCTCGGTAAATCACCACGCCGCCGAGGATGAGGAACAGCGTGCTCAACTGAATCACCGCCTCGCTCGTCTCGCCATTGACGAAATTAAGACTGAAGGAAAAGAAAAAATAGTTTGCGCAGAGGCTGGCCGAGGCGAGAAGCAAAAACCATTTTGTCAGTGTTGGCGCAGACGTAAGCCTAGGAAGCTGATTGGTTGCAGCAAGCCATACCCAAAGCACAACGCCCGCAACGAGAAAGCGATACCAAACGATTGTCGTCGCATCCATCCCCGAAAGCACTTCTTTAAGCGCAACAGGCAGCATGCCCCACATCACCGCGGCGGTGAGCGACAAAAGAAAGCCTTTAAGGTTGCTTTGGGGAGCTGCGCCGGTGGATGACATGCTAGAAACACTCGGTAAAAAGGAGCGGCATCCTAGCATGAAAGCGCAACGGCGTAACCGGCAAGGTGATCGGCAAGGCAATCGGAAAGAATGCCACTGACTACCAGACAGAAACCGGCGGAGTGTTAACTGAGATGCAGCGCGCTAGAGAAGCGCGCGCTGAGAAACTCCATTTGATCGGCGAGCACATTGTGGTTAGACAAATACAGAAACTCGTATTGGTTGGGCACGAAAGGCACAGCCAATAGCTCCATCCCTGCCTGCTCGGGAAGCCTATCTGCTTTGCGATTATTACATCGCCTGCAGGAGGTCACGACATTCGTCCAAATATCGAGGCCGCCTTTGGACAGCGGATGCACATGATCGCGGGAAAGCTCATGATAGCCAAACGCTTTGCCACAATAGAGGCAGAGGTTGCAGTCACGTCGAAAGAGGAATTTGTTCTCAAGAGGAGGATCGGCGAATACGTCGTGAACTTTGCCGTCGCAGGCAACGATGCTAGGCAGCCTGAGCACCGACTGAATACCGCTGCGATTCAGCCCGCCGCGCATCTCAAAGACGGTGTCGCCTAATGACCAGATAACCTGCTCTTTAACAAGCAGCGTCGCGGTCTCTTCGCGCGTGAGCCAGCTCACTGGAATGCCCGCTTTGTTCAATCTTAGAATCTTCGCATTCACACCGAATCACTCGCCTCCAAGGACATTGATCGATCACGCTCGTTTCTTTACTGACTGATGCTTCTTACCCGTTCTACTTTAATCTAAGTCTACACCTGTAGGGGCAATACTACACGCGGCTCTCAATCTTCTACTCTGTCTTATACTCTCTTCTCTTGCTCTTTATCGGGTATCGGCAGGCGGCGGCTCTGCTCCAGTGCAGACAGGCTCCGCTAGACGCGAAGCGCGGCGGCTTCTAGCTTGCGCTGGCGCCTGCGTTCGGGCCCGCCGCTAGTGAGCCAGTAGAGTCCGTGAATGCCAATTAGCATAAGCGCGAATAGCGGCAGCGTGCCATAGTCGGCGCCGCCAACCTGAAAATAGAACACCGCGTTATAGTCGCGATTCTCGGTTGGATGGCGCGCGGTGACGACACCAATATAGGCGCCTTTCTCTTCGAATGTGTATTCCGTGCTGTAATAGCCGCCATCTTCGATCCGCGGCTCTTCATAGAATACCGTGAGCGCGTCGAGGTCTTCTATCGCTTCGATATCTGACCACGCTGCAAAGCGGCCGAGCTTATCAACGTCTTTAATAATACGCAGATCGATTAGCATGTCGGGCAGCAGCTCATGGAGGTATTCCATAACGAACACAGAACGTGCGACATCGGGGATGTCCTCGCAGTGCTCTTCGGCCTCGCTCTGTTCAGGCTGGAAAACCGTGAAGTGAGCTTGCAAAAAATTGATGCTAATAAGACATACGTCGTCTTCGAATGCGACGCCGCCATGACCAAGCGCCGGCGCAGAAGTAAGAAGCAGCGCAGCGCTGAGGAATACTGGGAGGAGTCGGTTCATTCTCTGTCTCAATTTATCAGTGTGATAGTGCAGTAGTTCAATCGGCTAGCTGCCGGCTTCACCTACCAGGCGATGGTCGAGCCATCGTAGTTATAAAATTGACCTGTGTTGGCGCCGCTCAGGCCATCGATCACCTTCAGCATCCCGCTGACACTCTCGGGCGCATCGATGTTGCCATTAGGCCCGCCCATATCGGTGCGGACCCAGCCCGGATGCAGCGTCGTGACGGCGATGCCCTCGGGCGCAAGGTCTATTGCGAGGGTTTTTACGACCGAATTGAGCGCCGTCTTCGAGCTGCGGTAGATGGTTGAGCCACCGCGGCCATTGTCTTCGATCGAGCCCATCTTCGAGCTGATATACACCAGCTTCTTGCCATTACCCTTACGCACATTTTCGATAAGCAGTTGTGTTAGCAGCATCGGAGCGACAGCATTCGTATAAAGAACCTCGGCCATTGCAGGTCCTTCGACGTGACCAAAATTGGCATCTCGTGGCCCATAGACTCCCGCATTGTTGATAAACACGTCGATTGGCTCGTCGTTTAGCAGGTCGACAGCCTCGCGCATCGACGCCTCATCAGTCACATTCATCTCAACGAGCGAGAGCTGGCCGCTGTGCTTTAGTGTTAGCGCAGTGAGGTCAGTCGCTGTCGCGATGTCGCGGCAGGTAGCAATTACCCGTTGCCCGCGCGCGAGCAGCTGCTGCACAAACTCAAGGCCGAGGCCACGATTACAGCCAGTGATGAAATAAGTAGACGTTGACATAGCGAACTCCGAGCGGGTGAAGGACTAGGGGCAATCTCTGATCAGCATGACCGGTTCTCTCTGTTATGAGTCGAAGCCCAAGCTGTTATACTTTTGTAATTATACCTCAGGCGATCTTAAAACTGTGGCTGAAGTAGTTCGTTCGTCGCTTATTGCTAGTCGCTTATTGTAAGTCGGCTAGCGCCTGAGGATACGAATCAAAGAGAGACTACGACCATCATGACGACACACAACCTCACGCTCCGCCTCATTACCGCCGCGCTCGGCGCGCCCTTTTTATTGGCGGGCAATGCCCATGGGCAGAATGCGCCGACCGAGCAAAATGTCGAAGAAATAGTCGTGATAGGTGTTGTACCGGGTGGCGCAGGCATCGACCGAAATAAGATTCCCTATCCCGTGCAGACCGCAGATGCGGCAGCAATACAGCAGGCCGACAGCGCCAGCCTAGCGGACTTTCTCCGCCGCGGCTTCGGCAGCGTCACGCTTAACGACGCGCAGAATAATCCGCTGCAGCCAGATCTTCAGTACCGCGGTTTCACCGCCTCCCCATTGCTCGGCCTTGCACAGGGCTTGAGCGTTTATCAGAACGGCGCACGCATCAACGAGCCGCTCGGTGACTCGGTCAATTGGGATCTCATGCCGCAATCGGCTATCGCCGGCGTAACGCTAACCGGCGGTACAAATCCCCTCTTCGGACTCAACAGCCTCGGCGGGTCACTCGGTATTCGCATGAAAAACGGCTTCGAATTCGAAGGCTCTCAGCTCGGCGTGCGCACCGGCTCGTTCGGACGCACAACCGCATTCCTCGAGACCGGCGGCAATAACTACGACGGCACCGAAGGCTTTGCCTATTACCTTAACGTCGAGTCGTTCGACGAAGACGGCTGGCGCGACCAATCCGCTTCAGAGGCGCTTAACGCCTACGCGAGCGTTGGCTGGCGCGGCGAGCGCGGATCGATTAATGCCGATCTGCAGCGCGGCGACTCGAATCTTCGCGGCAACGGCGCGGCGCCAGTTGAGCTTCTTGCTCTGAATCGTGCCGCAATTTTTACGGCGCCCGACATCACCGAAAACGATCTACTGATGGCGGCGCTCGACTTCGCGTTTGAGCTCACGCCCACGCAAACTCTCAGCGGCAACCTGTACAATCGCCGCAACACAACTGATGCCTTTAACGGCGACGGCTCCGAGTTCGGCGTGTGCAACTTCGGCGGTAGGCCAACGCTTATCGAGGCGCTCGAAGACGACGACCTCGAAGAGATTGGGCTCGACGACGACGATCTCTGTGACAATCAGTTCGCCAGCGCCGATGCGCTAGAGGACTATCTCAATACCCTAGGTTCTGACGACGAGTTTAATCTCGAAGACTTCACCGACGACCTCTCGGGAACCGGAAGGCTCAGCGACGAGGCTATCAACAATATTAGCCGACGCACGCAGCGCAGCCGCGGCATAGACCTGCAGTGGAGCAATACCTCACCGGTAGCAGGTTTCGACAACCAGCTCATCGTCGGCGGCGCCTATTTCCGCGGTCTGTCTACTTTCGACTCAGTGATAGAGCTGTCCGATCTAGACCCCGTCACGCGCGTAACCATCGGACTCGGCACGGGCACATTTGTCGATGCCGAGGCTACGTCTGTCACAACGGCGACACGATCAACTAGCCTGTATTTCACTAACACAACTCAGTTAACCGACTCGCTCGCGCTCACCCTCTCCGCGCGTGCCAACGACACCGACGTCAGGCTGCAAGATATCAGCGGAGTGAGACCCGAACTCAACGGCGAACATCGCTTTCTGCGCGTCAACCCTGCCGCAGGTCTCACCTGGCAGGCGAGTGCAGACACGTTACTCTACGCGTCTTATAGCGAATCTTCGCGCGCGCCAACGCCTATCGAACTTGCCTGCAATGAGGGTGTTTTCGAGGTTGCCCAGCGCTTCGCTCTCGAGCGGGGCGACGACCCAGACGACATCGACTTCGAATGCCGCCTGCCCAACGCCTTCCTCGCCGACCCGCCACTAGAACAGGTCGTCGCTAAGAATATCGAACTTGGCGCACGCGGCACTCTCGTACTACCCCTAGCGGCCCTCGGCGCTCTGCAATATGAGGTCGGTTTATTTAACACAACAAACCGCGACGACATTCTCTTCCAGACCACTGGCCGCTCGACCGGACTCTTCGCCAATGTCGATAAGACTCGACGCCGAGGTTTCGAGGGCAAGGTGCTAGGCAGCGCAGGCGCGCTGAGTTGGATGATTGCCTACAGCCATATTAAGGCAACGTTCGAAGCCGACTTTAACGCACTCAGTCCGAATCACGACTTCGCCGACGGTGAGGGTGAAATTGCGATTTCAAAAGGCGATAGCATACCCGGCATTCCAGAACAGCAATTTAAACTTGTCGCCGACTACGCGCTCACCCCGCGCTGGCAGTTGGGGCTGGACATGCTCGCCAACAGCGGCCAAACCTTGAGAGGTGACGAATCAAACCAACTCGCACCCACCGCTGGCTATGCGATACTCAACCTGCGTACACGCTATGCCTACAGCGATCGGTTCGAGGTCTACGCCCGCGTAGATAATCTCTTGGACAGGGATTATGAGACGTTTGGTTTGCTAGGGGAGGAACCGGGCGAGGTCGACGTGCCGCTGATATCCGAGATGACCATTCCGCGGTTTTTGGGTGCGGGTCAGCCGCGCGCTGCGTTTGTTGGACTCAGGGTTAGGTTCTAGTCGATTTCTCTGCCACGCTCTTCCATGCTCCCCTGCTGGCTGCTACTGCGCCCAGGAGAGAGCACAGATAAGTGACCCAGTTCGCGCTCAACGATCACGAAGAAAATTTACCGCACGATCCGGAAAATCGGTGAAGGCGCCATCGATTCCAGCCTCAAAGAAAAACGCGTCAAGCATGTCCTCGAAGCTACCTGCCCACTCAGCAACCTGGCCCTCGTCTGCTCTGAAAGTATACGGATGCACCTGCATGCCGTTGGCATGCGCAAGCGCCACAAGGTTGCTGATCCTCAGGTTGCCCGGCGCAGAATCCGGCGCAATGAGAAGGCTTTTGTCTGGACCAAAGCCATCGGCGTAGCGCCCTACTTCTTGCATGCCGCTTTCGTTAAACATCCACTGGTATTCTTCGTCGTCGCCAACGAGCATGACTAGCTTTAGGTCGATGCCGGTCTCGGGGAGGATCTCGTCGCGCAGGCGTTTAACCTCTTCCCAACTAAAGGTTTGCAGGAATACCTTTTGCTCTTTGCTCGTATAGCCATAGGCCTTGAGTTCGGCGACCACTGCGCGGCCAAGGTCTTTGCCTTCTGCCAAATGAAATTCGGGTGATTTTATTTCGGGATAGATACCTACGTCGCGGCCCGTAGACTTATTCATCCCTTGAATCAATTCTAACTCTTCGGCCAGCGTCGCAATGCGAAACGAGGAAGTGTTCATCGGAAAACGCGCGGCGTAGCCCTGCACGCGCTCGCCCTCGACGACCCGCGCACCTTCGCTCGCCGCGAGTTGACGAATCTCTGCAAGCGTAAAATCGATCGCGTAGTGTTTTCCGTCTGCGCGCGCCCGACCCGGAAATTTTTCAGCCACATCAGTGGTTCGATCCAGCGTGATATCGTGGATGACAATAAGCTGATCGTCTTTGGTCATGACTACATCTTGCTCGATGTAATCGGCACCCATGGCATAGGCCATCGCCTTCGCCTCGAGCGTGTGCTCGGGAAGATAGCCGCTCGCGCCACGATGGGCGACCACCACATTTTGAGCAAACGCACCCGATGAAGTTATGACCGCCATAGCTAACACTCCGAAAACTTGCATTGCACGCTGCAGTAGATTCAACATAGGTAATACTCTTATTTTCTCTTTGAAGTATCGCGATTAGGAACCGAAGCGATACCTTAACTTAATTGCGAGGGTATCGACTATCGTATCCGTCCATGACTGCACCAACAAATCTTGGAAAGTTTCGAAGCTATCGGTAGGCAGATTGCTGCCGCGTGTGTACACAACGAATAGATCCGAAAGCGGGGCAATCTCCCACCGGTAGCGCGCTTGGAAAGTGAGCCTGCTAATGGTGAAATTATCAGAATCTTCGTCAGATTTAGCGACCGGCTGTAGGAAGTCCAAATTTTGTGAATCAACCTGCCAGAATCGATCCTCGAACGCCTTAAGCGCAGTCCATTGCAACGTAAACCGAAGTTGCTGCCACGCGTTTAGAAAATAATTCATCTCTAGCCGCGGCGCCCATTGGTGGGACTCAAAACTAGTATACGAGCCGCTCCCTTTGTGCACTAGCAGCGCTTCCCGGTCGGTATAGTCAAGCCTCAAATCACTCGAAAAGCGATCATTAGGTCGCCATGTGAATCGAGCCGAGGCACCAGTTCTCGCGGGTCCAAGTTCATCTTGATCAAGGTTCAGATCGAAATTGAACGCAAGCTTATCGGCGGGGTTAGTTCTAAATCCAAGATTTAATCCGTATCGACCCTCCACTTTAAAATCGCCTGTTCCGCGACCGAGTCGATCATCGATGCGCTCAGGGAAATAACGCAGACTCACGTCATAAGTATTATTATTAAGGGTGTTGTAGCCGCGGTTTAAAAACAACCCTAGCCTGACTGGTTCGCCATCAGTGTTCCATTGGTTAGATATAAATAAACTTGTTGTTCGCTGCCTGAGACCTGGAACGTCTGACTCAATATTGAACATGTTGTAGTCCAAATTCATCTGGTCATTGCGGGTTAGAAAGCCGAGTTCATTTATATCGAGGGTGTCATCGATATAAGTCGCGCGCAGGCCATGCTGTAGACCCCTGCGCGGGCGGAAAGCCACATCACCAAGGAAACCATTCCCCGTTTTGCCATCGACGTTGCTATGCATTATTTGCGTGTCGATCACAAATCGGTTGTCTGCCGAAAAATAATGCATATCGACGGCATGTGCCGTCGCATCGATTGTTGGGTGCGAAAGGTTAGTACCCATCCACCCTATTGCACGGCGTCCGCCACTGCTGGTGTCTTCATAGAGCAAGCGTGCGATGCTAAAGTCGCGCCCAACTGCATTTAATGTCACCTGCGTGCCGTCGTCGAGCGTGCCGGCTATTTGTGATTCAGTTTCAGAGGCGAGCAGGGTGCCGTAGCGCCAGTTCCCACTTTGACCGGTCAGTTTCACCGCACCGATTAGTTCCGAAGGTTGACTTAGGTCTGTTGGCACAACGTTGACTTCGTCGGGGACATCGTAAATTGCAGCACCGCCAATGCGCCTCGTGTTGAGAAGAGAAATCGGGCCGCCTGGACCGCCTCGGCTAGATGTTCGCGGCGAGGTATTAAAAACATCTTGTCCCTCCAAGAAAAAAACGCGACGCTCAGGGAAAAACGCCTCGAATGCAGTAAGATTAACAACCACATCATCGGATTCAACATTGCCGAAGTCGGGATTCAGGCTTGCCGAGAGTAGAGAATTAGAAGTGGGTCGCCAGAATATTTCGGTGCCTACTTTATAAGTTGATTCATCGCGAACACCGTCGTAAATACCCGATGCAAAGGGGTAATAAGTGAGCTGACGCCTCGGTTCTATGTCTTTGAGCTCATATTTTTCGAAGGAAGAGAGGAATTGATTTACTGTGCCAGGCAACGGCGGGTTCGCCCATGCCTCGCCTTGCAAATGTCCAACCTGACGCTCTAAGTAAATGCCGATTTTACGGTCATCATCTACCTGAGGCAGAGGCATCATTGACCAGGGAATATAATATTCCGCACTCCAGCCATTCTCGAGGGCCTGTGTCCGTGCGAGCCAAGGTCCATCCCATTGAAAATTAAATGTGCGCTCCGGAAGTATAGTGGCGTCGGTTAATGAATTGCCTAGGTTTATGCGTAAATAAAACCCATAAAGTCCTTCGCCCGATGCGTCTATTGCTACAACAAACCCATCGCGTTCGAGCCTGACATCGCGCGACGTCATTCGCGCCATCAACGTTTCTTGCGGCTGAAAGTTCATCGCGCTCAGGTAAATGCCGCGCTCGGTGTAAAAGAAACGAACATGCGTTTCGTAAGGCGTGTCGGCAAGCGTGTCGGGGTCGATTACTTTCATGCCATCAATGACGGGAAGGTCTTTCCAGACGTCCTCGTCGATGAAGCCGTCTATCGTGATCTCGGCATCGCTCTGCTCTATTCGCGTGATCTGCGGTAACTGAACAGCGATGCCGTTCTGTGCGGTCAATTCGGACAGAGGTAGAGAAGCAAGCAGACAAATAATTGAGGCGAGCCGCAAAGTCGATTTAGGGAAATTCAAAACAGCAAAGCTCATGTAATTGCTCGCTAAAAAGTGGCCCACGAGGACCACGTTCGACGCACCGATTTATTGATGAAGATCAATTTACCGCGGTCTCGGGGACCGAAGTGTACAGCAGAATTACTAACTTAAGGGTTTACGAAACAATTAGTTGCATTAGCGTCTAGCGGTCAGGGTTGCTGTGACAGTGAGGTTTTCTTCCCCACGATTGAGTTCGATCGCAACGACATCGCCGATAGCGTAAGTCCTCAAGAGATTCGAGTAGGTCTGTAAATCAGTGACAGTTTGCCCGTTCAACGACAATATGATGTCATTCTTCCGAAGCCCAACCGCGTCGGCCGCACTGTCAGGAATAACGCCGGTAATGCGCACGCCTGCGCCAACATAGGCGAAGTCGGGTACGGTGCCAAGACTCGCACCCCGCTCCTCGGATCCCAACGGTGCGACGACAACTGGCGCATTCGCGAGCGTCACCCGCAGCGGTTCAGCGCGCTGGCCGAGGTACATCGCCGCTTCCTCGAGCCACGAAGCCACTCCAGAAAGCCCCTCATAATCGAGCTTCGCCGCGCTATCGCTAGTCCGGTGATAGTCGGTATGAAGCCCTGAAAATAGGTGGATTGCAGGCACTCCGTTATTGAGAAAAGACACGTGATCACTGCTCGCAATGGTTTGTGCCGGCAGCTGCGATTCCACGCCTATGGTGTAGCCAATGCCTTGCGCCATGAACGGCCACTCATAGGCGCTCTCGCTACCAAATACCTGCAGCTTGCGTCCCTCCAGCCTGCCCACCGCGTCTAAGTTGATCATCGCATAGAAACCAACATCACCGAGGGCGCTGGGCGGAGACGAGACGAAGTGCTTGGACCCCAACAAGCCCGATTCTTCGCCACTAAAGGCGACAATCACGATCGGCCGCATCGGCGTAAAAGCACGCGTAAGTTTGGCCGCAACTTCAATAAGCACTGCTACACCCGATGCGTTGTCGTCTGCGCCGGGGAACGGTATGCCGCGCTCGTCTAGCCCAAGATGGTCATAATGCGCACCAAGCACAACCGGCTGGTTTACCAGTGCCGGATCACTTCCCGGAATAAGGCCAACGAGATTGCTGAGTTGCTGCACCTTGCCATTATCGAGAGTGGCCTGCCATGTTTGCAGATAGCTGCCGCCAATAGCCTGCAGACCGATGCGCCTAAATTCGCCCTGAATATAGCGAGCAGCCCCTTCGATACCCTCGTCTCTGGGGGACAGGACTTGCGTTATGCCGCGTCCGAGCAGCCCAGCGTCAGTCAGCTTTTCCACGTGACGCGCAAGGTTTGCTGCTAAATATTTTGGCGGCAGCTCAGTCAATGCCGGCACCGCAGGCAAGCCCGCAAGCGCGCGCGTCGACCCTCTCTCAGGGTTTAACCAAACGAGCGGCGAGTCGCTGCTTGCCCAGACACCCTTTACGTCGTTAGTCGGCGCATCACCAACGAAGCTCAGATAAGAGTATTTCCCGTAATGGGGGAGTTTCTCGATCATTCCTGGCTGCGCCGCTTGTTTATCAATAGCAATGAAGCCAAGCGCTAGCTCGTCGGAATTTGGATGCCGGGTCACGAAAACCGAACTACGCTCCTGAAATGCGACCTCGGTAGCGCCCAACGACAGCCCATCTTCGCGCCTAATGACATTGCTCGAAGCTGCCTCTATCGCTCTATCGGCGAATCGATTATTTCGGCCCAGAACCCAGACGCTCGAATCAGTAGGTAACGACCCGATCTCGTCATCGCGCACGATACGCGCACTTACGCCCTCGCCGAAGTTTGCGGCGAGTTCACGCCAGTGCGCCTCGGTCAGCGCAACATCGGCGTCCCCGAAGTTAGCCGATCGCGGCGCCGCGCTGGACGATGGCACGACAAAGGTGATCGTCGACGCGCCAAATAGCTCGCCAATAGTGGGCGGTGTTTCGGCTCGGTCGAGCGTGCGAAAAAGATCAAAATAAGGATCAACGACTACGGCCTCAAGCGACGAATAATTATCGGCTAGAAAACCCTCGGCGCGCTGGCTTAGAGCGACGTCGACAAGCTGCGGCGTATCGCTGCCTGCATAATAAAGCGCGACTGGCACAGTGAAGGAAAATGGCGCCTCGTCTTGAATCTGCGCAAACATCAGTCGCGCTTTATCGCCGCGCTCTTCGAGAACAGACACTGCCAATTCGGGCGCGCCTTTGCGCGCTACCCATTGGTTAAAAAATGGCTGTAAATCGCGTTCGGCAACCGCCGAAAAATGGGCGGCTATGTCGGCGAAAGAAGCACGCTTAAATTTAAAGTCGCGGTAAAATTGTTTCAGCCCGCCAAGAAATAATTCATCGCCTAGCTCGATGCGAAGCATGTGCCAGAGCATGAGTGTCTTGCCGTAGCCCACCGCCTGCGATGCGGCAGAATTTCGAGACGTGAATTCTGCTAGGGGGAAATCGGCCGCATCGCTGACATAGTTTTTATACCTTGCGAGCATTTCCTTACGGTATTCCGGCCCCCTCCCCTCAACCTCTTGAAAAAGGTGGTCTGCCAAATACGCGGTTAATCCTTCACTCCAATTGCCCGACTCATAGTCAGGATAGACGCCGTTGCCCCACCAATTGTGCAAAATTTCATGCGGATAGGACGAATCGATAATAAACGGGAACCGAATGATCTGCTCGCCCAGTAAGGTGAACGAAGGCATCCCATATCCTGTCTCCCAAAAATTTTCGACCAGAGCGAATTTACTGTACGGATACGCGCCTAAGAGTGGCTCGTAAAGCGCGAGATATCGCTCCGTTGCATCGAGATATTTGGCGGCAAGATTTTGGTCGGGCGAACGCAGCAGCGCCAGCACCTCAACTTCGTTCTCGCGGTCACCATATGGCAGCACAGACTGGTAAACAGACGTGTATTCAGTAAACGCCGCTGCGATCAAATAGACCTCTTCCATCGGCTCGTCGCTGCGCCAGGCGTTGTCGCCGACACTATCTCCCTGACTGATACCTCGCCACCCTCGGGCGGAGTCGGTGAATTCTATTTGCAGATCAAAGGTAATCAAGTCGTCGCCAAACTCTGGCACCCACGCGCTACTCCGGTTGAGGTAAACGCCGCGCGAATCGATAATTCCCGAGGTCTCGGAAAAACTCTGTGAGTACTGAGCACCGGTTTGACGCGTTTCGTCAAACAGCGTGCCAGAATAGGTTAGCTCGAGAGACTGGCTCCTGCGGCGCGGTAGGTCCACCGAATAAAGCGTTGAGCTCGCAGCAATACCGCCGGTTTCATTAATTCCTTGGGCCAGTTCCTGCGCCGATAATCCTGTTTCGCGAAGGCCGCGAGGACGATTGGTGATCTGCAGATTCGAATTAAGCGCGAACGCGATATCGCTACGCCCAAACCGTTCGGGCAAGTCGATTGTATCGGTAACCTCGAGGCGATTATTCTCGGGGTCGAGCGTGACCCTAAGGCTATGGTGGATTGGCGTAAAATCGGATGCCGCAGGTTCTGCGCCGCTGTCGGTTCCTTGCCCGAACGAGGTCTGCACAGTTAGCAAACTTAGCAAGCCGATGCAAAGCGCGAGCCGCATTTAGTGAGCGCTCGAATTAGCCAGAAGTTCCAGCGCGCGGGCGTGATTCCAGTCGGCTATATGCAACTGCGACGTGCCATCTGGCGTGCGCGTCGTGCTCCATGCAAGCTGATCTCCGCTTGGCGAGAACACCGGCAGAATGTCTGTCCCGTCTGTGTTGGTCACTCTAACCGGTGCGTGCGCACCTTGGGTATCAATCAAGAAAAGTTCGAAATTAGCGTGGCCCAGCTGATTGCTAGAGTAGATAAGGTATTCGCCGCTCGGATGATAATAAGGCGCCCACGCAACCATTGCATCGGCGGTGAGTTGACGCTGATTGCTGCCATCAGCGTCCATCGTCCAGATTTCTGCGCTATTGCCATCGGGATTAAAGCGCCGCCAAGTAATTTTACTGCCGTCTGGGCTAAAGAATGGTCCGCCATCGTAGCCCGGTGAGCGGGTAAGCTGCCGCACGTTTCCGCCGTCAGCGTCCATGACATACAAGTCCATAAAGTATGAACTGTCGTCTTCGAAAAGCGCCTGTTCTGCAAGGCTCAATGTGCGCGAATAGGCTTCACGATTCGACGCGAACAAAATTTGAGAGCCATCGGCAGAGTATGAACCTTCGGCATCGTAACCCTCGGCGTTAGAGATATTTCGTGGGTCACTACCGTCGCTGTTGGCAATGTAAATATCGTAATGGCGATCGTAGTCCCAGCCATACGCGCGTTCGATACCGCTTTCGCGAATAGCTATTTCCTCAGCCTGCTTCGCCTGAGCGTTGGGGTCTTCATGCGTTGACGAATACATGACGAGATCTTGGGTCGGATGTATCCACGCGCAGGTGGTTAAACCGACGCCGGGGGAAACGAGCCTGCTAACGCCGCTCGCAAGATCTAGCACAAAAATTTGATAGAACGGGTTATCGCCTGCTTGTTCGCTCTGATAGATCAGCTCGCGCCCGTCGGCACTGAAATAGCCTTCGCCCGACCGTAGGCTGTCGGTAACCAGCTGGCGGGTGTTGCTGAGCAGGTCACTTTCGTTTTCGACGTCGGCGTAAATACTTGGCGTAGGCTCAGCCCAGCTCGTTGCCGCTGCCATGCCGTCGCTACCGTAACCCGACGAGTCATCTGCACCATAGCCAGACTGCTCGCCTTCGGGTCCGCACGCTGTTAAGGCAATAAGAATTACCGCGACAATCGAACCCTTTTTTAAATAGGGTAAAAAAGGCGTAAATGAATTGCGTGGCATTACTCGTGCTCCTGTCTTTAAAACCGATCTACGTGATGACCCAATAACCTAATGACCGCTTCAGTCGGCTGCGAAAGTGAAATTCTCTTGTTGCGGGAATACGCCGAAAAGCCCACCGGTATGAATAAATACAATATCCTTCGCGCCGGCAAAGCAGCCTTGATCGCCTTTCAAAATTTCATTCACCATGCCGTAGAATGCCTTGCCCGTGTAGACGGGATCGAGAAACAGTCCCTCACTCGAGGCCAACGCCTTAATAATGTCGAAAACCTCGGGGTAGCCGATGCCGTATCCAGGACCCAGATAACCTTCCTGAGTGAGTACGCGCAGAGTTGCAGTATCGATCTCGGCGCCGGGAGTGCCTTTGAGCAAATCGGCGTAGCGCGTTTGCCAGTGCGAAATATCCTCACGCGCGCGCTCGGCGAAATAGTCAGCGTTGTCAGAAACATTGAAGGCAACGATTTTTTTAGCAAGGCCAAATATTTCATTGCCGGCAATGAGCCCAGCTTGGGTTCCACCCGAGCCCGTCGCGGTCACTATCGCGCTTGGCTGCAGATTTAACCTTTTGAAATCGGCAGCAAGTTCTTCGCTCGCAGCGATGTAACCCCAGAGTCCAACTTCGTCACTTGCGCCAGTCGGGATGAAATACGCTTTGTGACCAGCTATCTCGGCTTCGGCTTGGAGCTGCTTCGCGTACTGCGGATGCGCGGCTGCCCAGCCCTCCGCCGGCAGGTAACTGATCTCGGCCCCTGCCAATAAATCCATGAAAAGGTTGCCGCTCGGAATCTGTGGCTCCTCTCCGCGTAAGATCAATTGCACTTTCAACCCGAGCCGTGCGCCCATAATGGCAGTGGCCCGGCAATGATTCGACTGAATTCCGCCGCAGGTAATCAGGGTGTCGCAGCCTTGGCGCTGCGCTTCGGCAATGCAAAATTCGAGCTTACGAATTTTGTTGCCTGACACCTCGACGCCTGTCATCTCGTCACGCTTAATCCATAGATTGACGCCGCCAAGGCGCTCAGAAAAGCGAGCAAGTTTAACGAGCGGGGTAGGCAACGTGGCAAGATTTAGTCGCGGCGGATAAATCATTCGCAATAGCTCTCTTCAGGCGCCGCTAGTTTGCAGCGTCGTAGGTCTGGACCGCGCTAGGCGTCGCAAGGTCTTCGGCAGTACTTGGCTTGAGCACTTCGCTATAAAGAAACAGGTCTGTTAGCACCGCGCGCAGGTGAATCGACGCATTTAAATTATCGACCATCTCAGAGCCGATTTTATTCTGCTTCAAAATAAAATTCAGCGCCGCGCTTGCCTTCGCGCAGTCCTCAGCAATGACTTTTTCAAACGCATCGCTGCTCGACTCGAACGCAGTAATAAGCGCTTGCATTGCCGTCGCCATGCCATGAATTGTCGGCTGAGCGTGTGGTCCAGGGCCCGATTCAACACCGGCGGGTCGACCCTGCGCCGCATAAGCGAGTAAAAATTCGTAGCCGGCTTCGATCGTCTCGATCGAGCTCTCTAATGTGTTTTTGTCGGTCACTTTATGCCCCTCAACTACTTTCTGTGGTGTCACTATCAAATGGGGCCAGACCCTCGTTGCTTGCGCAGGAAGAGCTGACCCCGTTGTGTCTCATTAACTTGCGCGAAGTCGATAAACTCGCGCGAGCCGTTTAATCGGCTTGCTTAGGCGACCATAGGTTTGGATCGTGGTTCGCCTTCATCTCATCTTCTGAAATCCAACCCTTAAACATCGACCGCGTATAGAAGAGTTTTTCGGGACGAATAGCGAAGTAGATATGCGTTGCCGCAAGGGCAACAAGCGCTAACGTAGAAAGCCCATGCAACAAAAACACGAGGCCAAGCTGGCTCTCGGGCATGCTGTTAGTGCGCTCCCAAAACGGAGAGTCGATTTGCAGGAACATGAGCAGGCCCGTAGCGATAACCGTCATCACAACGACGGTGACAGCCCAGTGCATGCCTTTCTGTTCGAAAGAATATTTGCCCGGAAGACGCGTAGAATCGAAAGGCTCTGCAAAGTCGCGAGGACCCAGAATCATCGACTTAAAGTCTTGCCAAAATAAAGAGCGAACAATATGAACGACGGTGATAAAGCTCAATAGTAAGCCGGCCATCCAGTGCCAGTTCAGCCAGGCAAATCGCAGCCCAACAATCGGCGCGATACCTGTGAGGATCAAAGCGAAAATTGACAGCGCCATAACCCAGTGAAACCAACGGTCAATAGACTCATGGCGCACGACGCGTTTGCCTTCACCCGAAGGCATGTCCATCTTCTTGTTGGCCAACACTGCCATCACTATTGCGTGCGCGGCTAAAAGCACGAGCACCGCAACGGCCACAACCCAGAGTAGATCCCATGAAACGCCGAGTATGACTTCCTCACCCCAGACGTCGCGTTTATAGCGGACTATTTCTCCCACCTTGCACCTCTCAAAGTTTATTCTTTTTAGTTAGCTTAACGAAGCGGCGCCTCCTAAGAAGCGGCGCCTTCGGGTAAATAGAAGGTACCTGCCTGTTCGTCAAGCCGCGCTGTTCTCGATCGAGGAATGTCGCTCTCGTTTTCCGCTACAAAGGCGGCAAAACAAAAGTCGCACTCCTTCTTTAATCCCTAGATTTTACTGTTCTACAACTGCGAGTCGGCTTTTGCGTTTAAGCCCTGACGGCGGTAATACCCGCACAGGGCTTAAATCGCGCAAGACGACTAGCCGCGCACCGCGCGCTTAACCAAATTCTCGATCAGTGGAATCTTGAAATGGTTGTAGTTAAGTGGCTCTGCGCCTTCAGATGCGATGGCAGCAACTTGTTCGGCCAATTGCTCTGAGCGCTGCTGGCCGCGTAACGCATTCTCAACATCGTCGAGTCGACGCGGCACACATTCGACGGCGCCGCACGCAATGCGCGAATCTTCGATCACGCCGTTCGACACTTTCATCGCTGCCGAGATGCTGACGAGCGCGAAGTCCCACACGTTGCGATCTGCGACTTTCTCGAAATAGTACTCAGCGTTCGCCCACTCATTAGGGAGACGCACGGCGGTGAGGATCTCACCCTCTTCGAGAGAAGTCATGCTCGTGATATTCACGTCTGGGCCAACAAAAAAGTCTTGCGCTGACACAAGGCGTTGACCTTTTGCGCTCGTGACAACCATTGTAGCATCGAGTGCAACCAAGGCAGGCGCAGTATCCGAGGGGCTTACCGCTACACAGCGGCTAGCACCAAAGATGGCGTGTTCTCGATTTAAGCCTTCGGGCGAATCCGCATAGCAGATGTTGCCGCCGGCACGGTAGCAGTCGAGACCACGGCGGTAATACCAGCAGCGCGCATCCTGAGCTAGGTTACCTGCGAGGGTTCCCACATTGCGGATTTGCGGGCTAGCAACAACGCCAGCGGCTTTCGCGAGTAGAGCGAATTTTTCTTTAACCAAAGGGTTCTTCGAAATTTCGGTCAGCGTAGTCACTGCGCCGATTTCGATTCCATCGCTAGTCTCTTTAATACCTTTCCAGGCGTCGACCTGAGTCAACTCGATCATGGCACTCGCGGTTTTGTTTCGGTCTTTTAACCAACCGTAAGTGTCCTGACCACCGCCGAGCAACCATCCGTCTTTGCCAAGGCTTGCAGCCAAGGCGAGCGCGTTAGCTTCGTCGGTAGGCTGATAGAGCTCAATGTCGAGCATTACGTCATGTGATGTGGCTACCATATCAACCTCGGAAGTTGTTTTGAGCCAGAGGAACGGCTTCAGACGTTACCCCTGCTACGTGGTTAATGATCATGTCTGCTGTAACTGGCGCGGCGCTAAACAGGTGGCCATCGAGCGAGTCGCTAATTGCAGAGGCAAGTGCCGCTGCCACTGCGCCCATCGCAGGCTCACCGATACCGCGCGCACCGACAGGGTTTTCGGGATCCGGAAGATCAACCCAGCCGGTTTTAATTTTAGCCGGTGTGTCCATCATTGTTGGGATCTTGCTCTGCCAATAACCCGTGCTTGCTGGGAGTCCGTTTTGCGGGTCATAAAGATGACGTTCATAACCTGCAAGACCGATGCCCCAAACTGCGCCACCGACCAACTGGTTTTTCAAACCCTGTGGGTGAACGACCGTTCCGCAATCGCCTATCGTGACCATCTCAACGATATCGTATTTGCCCGTTTCAATGTCCATCTCGATCTCTGTGAAGGTCACAGTGAATCCGGGAGGATTATTGTTGTGAGGCGTATCGTGATAGATACCCATAAGCGATTCGCCAGCGAGGCGATTCACAGAGATCTTAGTGAAATCGTTAAGCTCTTCGGGAAGATCTGAGGCACCGGTAAACTTGCCACCGAGTGCAATTCCCTTCTGCGCGATTTCAGCAAAGGTCATTCCTTCGCTTGGCGCTGCAGTCTTAAACACACGCTCGTCTGCGAAGTCGTAGTCGGCTGCATCACCGCCTAACTCCATGGCTGCGAGTTCCTTCATCTTATTGAGAAGATCCATCGCTGCGCCGTAGTTTGTACGCGTGTTAGTAAATATCGAGTTGCTGCCATCTTGCGGCGAAGTGATCGGCAGGTGACGGTCGGTACGACCCGTAACGATATCAACGTGCTCCCAAGGCATTTGCAATACTTCTGCAGCCGCACGCGAAGTCGATGCGTACGAATAAGTACCGAGGTTGCCAACACCGTTATGCACTTTCAGGCGACCGTCTGCGGTGAGGCGAACGATACCGTCCATGCCGCTACGGCCCGCATTGTGATAGCCCTGACCGATTCCAATACCAGTAACCTTCGTGCCGTTACGCTTGCGCGAACGCGCCATGCGCTCTTCAAGGTTAAACTGTTCGGCGCCCATTTTAAGGGCCTCTGGCATATAGGCACTGGTAAACGGAATCTGCCGTGCGCCACCCACATCGCCATTTTGCGGCGTGTTGATCTGACGAATCTTCAGGCGATCGATGCCGAGTTCCTCGGCCGCTTTGTCGAGGATTGGCGCGATAATCGCGGCAATCTGATTCTGGCCTGGTCCACGCTGCGCGCCACGGTGTCCGGTATTACTGCCGATAGACGTGCCGCGGAAACGAACTGCTTCGGTCTGATAAAGAATAGAGATACAGTCGGCTGCTGAGTAGGCATCGCCGCCGCCGCCTTTACCGCCATTGTCGGAAATAATGTAGAGGTCTGCCGCCGCCATCGTGCCGTCGGCTTTAAATCCACACTTGATCCAACCTTGGAAACCCTGACGCGCGCCACCGATTGCCGTTTCTTCGTCGCGCGTTACGCGCATCATGACGGGACGGTTAATCTTCTGCGACATTTTCGCAGGGATCGCCATACTGGGAATGCTGTTTGCGCGGGCACGCTGACCGAAACCACCGCCTGTCGCTTCGTTAATAAACACAAAGTCTTCTTGCGGAACACCAACGATGCTCGCCATGCCATCGGCGAGAGCCGACAGTGACTGCGACGTACCGTGGAGATACAGCTTGCCGTTTTCCCAATAAGCCATCGCGCTGCGAGGCTCCATTGACTGGTGTGGGTAACCCGCTGTTGTGAAGGCAGTCTCGTAAACAAACGCAGACTCACCGAGTGCTGCATCAAGATCGCCGTACGCGAAAGTCTGCTGTGGTTCGGCTGTCGGCTCGTTGCCCGCACGGAAGCTAGCCACCTGATCGGCGCTCCACTTCTCAGAAGCAAAGCCTTGGCGGAAGACGTAGGTATTGCCGCCGTTGTAAGCATCGGGGCCGCCTTCGGCGAGACTGTCGAGCGGATCTAATACGAATGGTAGACGCTCGAACGTCACAGAGATCTTGCTAATTGCAGTCTCCGCCGTCTTTTCATCGATTGCAGCTAACGCAAGAATCGGCTCGCCGACTAGCGTGGGCTCGTTTGTAAGCACCTTGAGACCAGTGCTCTGCGGCTCGCCGTCGGGATAGACATCGTCTGCCGTGAGAAGGCCAAAAACACCGTCCATCGCCAGTGCTTCAGTCGCGTCAATGTTGACGACGCGCGCATGGGGAATCGGGCTCGTTAATAGGCGCGCATAGACCATGCCTTCGCGCGTGTAGTCTTCGGCATATTTGATGCGACCGGTAACTTTACCGTTAACATCTGGTGGCACGAAGTCTTTACCAATGTGCATATAAGCCATGTTGATTATCCTATTTGCGCGGCGCGCATTACGCCATCGAGGTAAGAGTCATAAGAACCACAGCGGCAGATATTGCCCGACAGTCCCTGTCGCGCTTCTTCACGCGTAGGATTTGGGTTCTCGCGGAGTAGTCCTACAGCGGCCATGATCTGGCCAGGCGTGCAGTAACCACATTGCGGCGCAAGCTCTTCAACAAAGGCCTGCTGCACAGGGTGCAACGTGCCATCGGCAGACTCGAGGCCTTCGACTGTTTCGACGCGCCCGTTTTTAACCGAGTGAGTTAGAACCGAGCAGGCATAGGTCGACACGTCGTCGACAAGCACAGTGCAAGCGCCACACTCGCCGCGATTACAGCCAAGTTTAGTGCCGGTAAGGCCGAGCTTGTAACGCAGTGTCGACGCCAGCGTCTCCTGCGGCGCTACATCTACTGTGCGTACTTGACCGTTGATGTTGATGCGGATCATACGTTCGACCGCGCCGGCGGGCCTCGCGGCACCATTCGCTGCAACCCAGACGCCAGTCGTGGTTGCCGCTGCGCCAGAGGCGATTACGCCCTTGATAAAGCGTCTACGGGTTAGGTTTAGGTTCACGGGTTACATTCGCCTCCGTTGTTGGGAATGAGAGTTGCATCGCCGAAAGTCTGAAAGTCTGTTAGGCGCCGGTTGATGCAAGCGAGTCGAAACACCTGCCTTTAAGAGGCGTAGCTTCGCACAAGCATAGTAAATACGACGCTAGAGAGTAATCCACCCTTTGTGTTTTATCAAGCGAGCAAAGCGTGTATCTCTCTTTGGGCAAACCGCAGAGCAATTGAAAAACTGTTAGCCGCGTGACGTCAGGTTTTGAAAAATTTTTGCGACACAACCTGTGACATTTGAGGTTGAAAATTCGTCGCCTCCTGCCAGAATTCTGTCATTAATCACAAAGCGGTATTCGACTACTGACAAACTCTTGTCAGTTTACTTTCCCCAAGCGGTTTCCGCACAGCCGAATTCTTGACAATAGTTAGTGCAATGGTATTGTTGTCGGCCGTTTCCGTGCTGCTCACCAAGCACGCGACCGTGCAAACAGGGACGCTGCAGGCTGCACAAAATGCCGTAGCAGCACGAACTAGACGACCTACCTTGCGTCAGTTCGACACCTAGTTCAGGCCGCAAAACAAGCTGCAGAATAAGCATAGTTGGCTCAATTTATCCGATTCACTCACGTGTCGGACGCTTGAGCTTCGATGTAAGAAACGCGCTCATTGCCACACTGCTGTGGAAAACACAGGCAGCGTGCAAGCGATGTTAAGTGCAAGAATTTTGAGAGATGTAACCATGAGCAATGACAACCGAATGCCCTTAAAGTTTGGCTTTCCCCCCAAGCAGGGTCTGTACGATCCTGCCCAAGAGAAGGACTCCTGTGGCGTTGGCTTCGTCGCCAATATAAAAGGCAAGCCGAGCCATCAAATAATGCTCGATGCGTATCATCTCAACTCACGCATGGACCACCGTGGCGGTTGCGGTTTCGAAGCCAACACGGGCGACGGCGCGGGCATACTCATGGCGCTGCCACACAGCTTTTTTAGCGAGATCGCTTCCAAGTCGTTTGGCGTGACGCTTCCCGCAGCGGGCCAATACGCTGTGGGTAACATTTTTCTGCCTCAGGTCGATGCCGAGCGAGAGACTTGCCGAACGACAATTAACCGCATAATCAGCGAGGAAGGCCAGACTTTACTGGGCTGGCGCGACGTCCCCATCGACGCGGTTGGCGCCGACGTCGGACCTGCAGCGCTCGCAGCACAACCGCGTATTGAGCAGCTGTTTATAGGCGCTGCCGAAGGCCTCAGCCAAGAAGAGTTCGAGCGTAAGCTGTATGTGATCCGTAAGCGCTTCTCACACACGCTGCGCGGCGACACGAGCCTCACTGAAGCCAAACAGCTCTATGCCTGCAGCCTCTCGACCAAAGTCATTGTCTACAAAGGTATGTTAACGCCGGGGCAGTTATTTCCTTTCTATAAGGATTTGATGAGCCCGAAATTTGAAACGCATCTAGCGATGGTTCACTCGCGCTTCAGTACTAACACCTTCCCGTCTTGGGACCGCGCGCAGCCAAACCGCTTCATGAGCCACAACGGCGAGATCAACACACTACGCGGCAACGTAAACGCAATGGTCGCCCGTCAGGGCACGGCGAAAACCGACGTTTTTGGCGATAAGCTTGAATCATTGTTCCCCGTTATCGACGCGGATTGCAGCGACTCGGGCAGCTTCGATGCTGTCCTAGAATTTATGCTCATGTCAGGTCGCTCACTGCAAGAGTCTGTCATGATGATGATCCCCGAAGCTTGGCAATCAGATGCCAATATGGATCAGCAGAAGCGCGACTTCTACGAATTCAACTCGGCCATTATGGAACCCTGGGACGGCCCAGCCTCGATCGTGTTCTCGGACGGTCATTACATTGGCGCCGTGCTCGACCGCAATGGCCTGCGACCTAGCCGCTATTACGTGACCAAAGACGACAAGGTAATCATGGCTTCAGAGGTTGGTGTGGTTCACGTTGACCCCGCTAACGTGTTGCTAAAAGGCCGTCTACAGCCGGGCAAAATGTTTCTCATCGACTTCGAACAGGGCCGCCTGATTCCTGACGAGGAACTCAAGCAGACAATCAGCGCCAAACGCCCCTATGGCGACTGGCTCGCCGAACAGAAAGTCACGCTAGCCGATATCGCGAAAAGCGACAATGTATTGTCGTTAGAAGATGCCGAAGGCGAAGATGCCCTGCTGCGTCGTATGCAGGCGTTTGGCTACACCACCGAAACCATGCAGTTCATGCTCATTCCTCTCGTCACTGAGGCGCGTGATCCACTGGGATCCATGGGTAATGACTCAGCGCTTGCCTGTTTGTCAGACAAGCCGCGCATGATTTACGACTACTTTAAGCAGCTGTTCGCGCAGGTCACTAATCCGCCAATCGACTCGATTCGCGAAGAGGTGGTGATGTCGCTCGAATGCTTTATTGGCCCCGAAGGCAATATGCTCGACACAGCGCCGGAGCAGGCACATCGCCTGAGCCTGAGCCACCCTATTCTGTCTAATAAAGAACTCGCCGACATTCGTGATTTAGAGACGCACGGGATGCGCTCGAAGACAATCGACATTACCTTCGACACAGACTCAGCGAGCGGCTATCTCGATGCGCTCGACCGCGCCTGTGCCGAAGCCGAGCAGGCCATCGCCGACGGCTTCTCGTTCATTGTGCTGTCAGACCGCGCAATGTCATCGCAGCGAATGGCGATAAGCGCGCTTATTGCCTGTGGCGCTGTACACCATCATCTGGTCGCCGCACGCAAGCGCTCGCAGATCGGCATCGTGATCGAAACAGGCGAAGCGCGTGAGGTTCACCACTTCTGCCTCTTAACGGGCTACGGCGCAGACGCAGTAAATCCTTACCTCGCCTTCGAGTCACTGTGGCAAGCGAGCAAGGAAGGCCTGGTATCGAGCAACGCCGAAAGCGAGGAAGCGCTCGTTTATGGCTATAAGAAGAGTGTCGCCAAGGGCATGCTCAAAGTGATGGCGAAAATGGGCATCTCGACGCTGCAATCGTATAAAGGCGCACAGATATTCGAAGCAGTTGGCATCGCCGACGAAATCGTCAATCGCTGTTTCGTCGGCACCGCGAGTCGCGTACAAGGCGTTAAATTCCCTGTACTTATTGAAGAAACTCGTCGCCGTCATGCGCTCGGTTATCCTAAGCGCGAAAGCCAGCGCATTCCTGCACTCAATAACCCCGGCGACTTCCACTGGCGTTCGGGCGGCGATGCGCATATGTGGAACCCTGATTCCATATTTAACTTACAAGTGGCCGCCAGAAACAATAATGTGCAGGCTTACGCCGCGTTCGCCAAACACACAAACGAAGATAGTACACGGCGCTGTACTTTTAGAGGCCTGCTCAAGTTCAACACCACTGTGGACTCGGCAATACCAATCGACGAAGTTGAGCCTGCTAGCGAAATAGTTAAGCGTTTCGCAACGGGCGCAATGAGCCTGGGATCTATCTCGCGAGAGAGCCATGAATCACTCGCCGTTGCGATGAACCGCATTGGCGCAAAATCAAACACTGGCGAAGGCGGCGAAGACCCTTATCGTTTTGCGCCAATGGAAAACGGCGACTCCATGCGCTCTGCGATTAAACAGGTTGCCTCGGGCCGTTTTGGCGTCACCGCGTGGTATCTCACTAACGCCGACGAACTACAAATCAAGATCGCGCAGGGCGCGAAGCCGGGTGAAGGCGGCGAGCTCCCGGGCGGCAAAGTAGACGATTACATCGCGAGCATCCGTCACTCGACGCCGGGCGTCGGACTCATTAGCCCGCCGCCGCATCACGACATATATTCGATCGAAGACATTGCACAGTTAATTCACGATCTGAAAAATGCAAACCGCGCCGCGCGCATTAGCGTTAAGTTGGTTGCAGAAATCGGCGTTGGCACTATTGCCGCGGGCGTGACCAAAGCGAAAACAGATCACCTTGTTATTTCAGGTCACGACGGCGGCACCGGCGCGTCTCCGCTCACGTCGATTAAGCACGCGGGCCTGCCGTGGGAACTAGGACTGGCCGAGACACATCAAACGCTAGTAATGAACAACCTGCGTTCTCGAGTGACGCTGCAAACCGATGGTCAGCTAAAAACCGGCCGGGATATCGCAATCGCCGCACTGTTGGGTGCCGAAGAATTTGGTTTTGCCACAGCTCCGCTGATCACGCTCGGCTGCATTATGATGCGAAAATGTCACCTCAACACTTGCCCGGTTGGGATTGCGACGCAGGATCCTGAGCTGCGTAAAAAGTTTAAGGGCAAGCCCGAGCACGTCACCAACTATTTGTTTATGGTGGCCGAAGAGATGCGCGAAATCATGGCGAGCCTAGGCGTTCGCAGCGTCAACGAGATGGTCGGCCGTGTCGATATGCTAGACATGAATCACGCGATCGATCATTGGAAAGCGAGTGGCATCGACCTCACCTCGATTCTTACGCCGGCGGAAGCGGTATTCGAGAACACTGGCTTCTATAAGACAATAGAGCAAGATCACGGCCTCGATAAGGCGCTCGACAACGAGTTGATTAAACTTGCGCGAGACGGCATCGAGAACGGCAATGTCGTCCATATCGAACACGACGTGGTGAACATAAACCGCGTGGTGGGCACGATGCTCTCGAACGAGGTTGCTAAACGTTGGAAAGCCGAGATGCTGCCCGACGACACGATTAACATTAAACTCAACGGCTCGGCGGGACAAAGCCTAGGGGCATGGCTCGCGAAGGGTGTCACGCTCACGGTCGAGGGCGACGCGAATGACTTCGTCGGCAAAGGTTTGTCTGGCGGCAAGATTGTTCTCTATCCGCCAAAGCAGAGCACGTTTAAGGCTGAGGATAACATCATCGCCGGTAACGTAAACCTCTATGGCGCAACCGGCGGCGAAGCCTATATTCGCGGCATCGTAGCCGAGCGTTTCGCGGTAAGAAATAGTGGCGCAAGCGCTGTCGTCGAAGGTATTGGCGATCATGGCTGCGAATACATGACAGGCGGACGCGTCGTTATTCTTGGTAGCACGGGACGCAACTTTGGCGCCGGTATGAGCGGCGGCATTGCTTATGTATGGGACCCCAAAGGCGAATTCCCTAAGCAGTGCAATAGTGAAACTTTCGAACTCGAAGGCGTCGCCGATTCAGCGGATAGAGACGAGCTTCACGCCCTTGTGAAGAAACACTATCTCTACACAGATTCGGCAGTGGCTAAACGCTTAATGGACGACTGGGATTTAGCCCTAAGCCAATTCGTTAAGGTGATGCCAACCGACTATAAGCGTGTGTTGGCAGAGCGCGCAGCAACGGCCGCGTAAAGTTTAGTGCTCGCGCAAAAAATTTAGAAACAGATAAGTTTGAGGTGCAGGCGATTGGTTAATCGACCTGCCAGGGAAGGAAAGATCATGGGAAAGCCAACCGGATTTAAAGAGTTTACGCGTCAGACTGTGCCCTATCGCAATGCGATGGACCGGTTAATCGACTACAAAGAAATCTACACTGCGCCCGAAGACGAAGCGCTAAAAACACAGGGCGCGCGCTGCATGGACTGCGGCGTGCCTTTCTGTCAGTCCGAAAACGGCTGCCCTGTTTACAATTTGATTCCCGAGTGGAACGACCTCGTTTATCACGGCCGATGGGAAGAGGCGCTCGAGCGCCTGCACAAGACCAATAACTTCCCGGAATTTACCGGCCGCGTGTGTCCTGCTCCCTGCGAAGGTTCTTGCGTGCTTGGCTCGACTGAGCCACCGGTCACGATCAAAAATATCGAAAACGCCATCATCGACAAAGGCTTCGAAAATGGCTGGGTTGTTGCTAAGCCGCCATTGTCGCGCAGTGGTAAAACTGTTGCTGTTGTAGGCTCTGGCCCTGCGGGTCTCGCCGCTGCGGCGCAGCTCAATCAGTCAGGTCATAGCGTCACAGTTTATGAGCGCGACGATCGCGTTGGTGGCTTGTTGATGTACGGCATTCCTAATATGAAGCTCGAGAAAGACGTAGTCGATCGCCGAGTAAATATTCTGCGCGAAGAAGGAATCGAGTTTGTAACAGGCGCCGACGTCGGTGGCGCGGGTGATAACGGTATCGGCATAGACAAACTGGTTGCCGACAACGACGCCGTACTTCTTGCCACAGGCGCAACTACGCCTCGCGACCTACCGATTCCAAATCGCGAAGGCGCAGGAATCCATTTTGCGATGGAGTTTTTGAAGAAGAACACATCGAGCCTGCTCGACTCTAAACTCGAGAACGGCAACTACATTACTGCCAAAGGTAAAAAAGTTATCGTTATTGGCGGCGGCGACACAGGGACCGACTGCATAGGGACGTCGCTACGTCACGGCTGCGAATCGCTAGTGAACTTCGAGATTATGCCAAAGCCGCCGGTCGAGCGCGCCGACGATAATCCGTGGCCGCTGTGGCCTAAAATTTACCGCGTCGACTACGGCCACGAAGAAGCCACGAAAAAATTTGGCGAAGACCCGCGCGTCTATTCCGTGTCGGGTAAAGAATTTGTGCGCGACGAAGACGGCACTTTACTCGGTATTAACACAGTAAATGTGGACAGCAACTTCAAAGAGATTCCGGGTAGCGTACGCTTCTGGGAAGCCGATCTTATTCTTCTTTCGATGGGCTTCCTCGGGCCAGAGCATTACGTCAGCGAAGCGCTCGGGCTTGAGCTAGACGGTCGCTCGAACTACAAAGCCGAGTATGAAGAGTTCGCGACTTCGAGCCCTAAAGTCTTCGCGGCTGGCGACTGCCGCCGTGGTCAATCGCTCGTCGTACGCGCGATCGATGAGGGACGCAAAGTGGCTGCAAAGATCGACGACTACCTCGCTGTCTAGGCTTTCTAATAGCATCGCGGATAAAAAAAAGGGGCCTAGGCCCCTTTTTTTAGGCGTTCGCTTTAGGCTACCGTGTTAACAAACCGCGTCTCGTTACAGCTTTGTCAACAGGGGCGATCACTGGGGAAAAACATACAGAGTCTGCCGATCGCCATTTGGATAGTAGCTATAGTAGTCGTCCTCGCCGTTGGCGTTTAGATCGCCTGCGTTGATGAACACTATCGGCCTGCCTTCTTTTGAGAACACCGCATTAGGGATTACCGCATAGTCTGCGAGTACCCTGAACTCATATCCAGCGGTTTCGCGTATCGTAATCACACCACGTGGGTCGATACTCACGCGAGATACCCGCCCTTCTTTTAACACCCTGGTTTTAAACAGCAGCCAGTCGCTCGGCGCCGGCACCATCTCCTGTTCCATTAGCGCGCCTACGTCGTTGCGCGTGATAAGTGAGACCGCATTCACGTTTGCGAGGAACGGCGACAGGTAGGTGAAGAAGCCTAGCTCGCGCTCGGTGCCACTTGCCAGTTTTACCGCCGACAGTCCTGGCCTGCCCACGTAGCGCGGCAGCGTCGCCGCTAAACCTGTTTCAGTGTCCTTGGTGATCTCGAAGTAGGAGTCTGCTCCGTACTTGAGTCCGTAGGCAGGGTCTTCCTTTTTGATCGCCGCAAGCAGCGCATCATCATCGGTGAACATCGGGTACATGATGATCTCGAGCAGCGAGGGAAGGCGAATGCTCAGATTGCCATCGTCGTCGTAGCTAAAACCAACCTCGTCGGCGTCGGGCGTGTCGGTCTTGGTGATGCGGATGGGCACCATGCGCGCCTCCGAGTCTGAAAACTCCATCTCGATCTCACCTTGAGGCTGCTGCTTGATCGCCGCGCCCGGTTCTTCGAATTCGGGCACCTCCGCCACGAGGTCAAGGTAACTTGTACGCGGCGCGGTCGCAGCACCTGCGATCGACTCGCCTCTGAGGTCTAGTGCGGTCTGTCCCTCGCGACCCGGCACGGCAATAAAGCTAAGCGTGTTAGTCAGCGCAACGCCACTCGGCATATTCAGAAAAGACGCGAAGCCGACGTTGTCGCCAATGATTACGCCCTTTAGCAAGATCACGTCCGCGCCAATGTTGACGTTGGACAATCGTGATCCCGGCAGCACCGTCACGCCGCTCAGCGTCGCGGGGTCATCAGGGTCGCCGATAATCTCGCCGCAGACTTCGCCGCCGGTGAGTTCACCGCCTTCGGCGATCTCAGGATCTGTGCTCGTGCCTGTGCGAGTGACTTTATCGCGAATCGTCGGATCTACCGGCGGCGGCACGGGTGAACTGCTTAGCGCAAGGCTAAGCACCTGCGCGAAAGCGCCAGAGTTGGCGGCGAAGTTATAGGTCTCATTAGACTCAGTGACTGCAGTATAGCGCGACGTCAACCCGGTAAAGCTCGCGAGCCCAGCAACCGCGCTCATTGTCGCGGTCGCTTCGTCGGCATCGGTATCACCGGCAAAAGCGAGCAAGACACCTCCCGCTCCGCCGGTTTCTGACACGTTTACGCTCGCTGTATAGTCGACATCCACCACCCCAGCGCTATCGACCGCAGCCACCGTGAGCGCGGGAGCAAAGGTGAGTACATCACCTGAGAACGCCGAACGCGGGGTTGGCTGGACTTGGAACACAAGTCGTGTCGCGGTCACCTCACTGCGCAGGCTGCTAGAGGTGATAGGGGCGAAATCGCCGCTCGTGGCCTCGTCGTCTGCACTGACCGTAACAGATTCCTTATCGGCGCTTGCCATATAGCCGACGCCAGCGAAGGTAGCCACGCCCGCCACAGCGGCAATATCAACGTCGCCACTCAGCGAGCCACCGCCGCTCGTACTAAGCGTAATCGTCTCGGTAAAGTCTAAGTCGAGGTTATCGGCGGCATCTAGTGCGCGGACCACCGGCTGACTCGTGAACGCGACGCCTGATGCTGACCCTGCAGGCTCGGTCGCATAGGCAAGCTTCGTTGCCGCCACCGTGATGAGCGTGCCTGTACCGTTGCTCACCGCTGTGGTGGCAGCCATGCTTGTGCCAGTGCCTAACACTGTCAGGTCAGTATCGCCATCTACCGACAGGATGACCGTCGCGTTGTCGGTAAGACTGTTGTTGTCATTGAAGTAGGCGTTGACGGTGTAGATCTCACTTGTGCCATCGGCGACGGAGATCGACAGGCTTGAGAAGGTGAGGGTGTCTGCGCCGGCAGAGTAAGTGCCGGTCACGTTGCTCGCATCGGGGCCATTCAGACGCCAAGTGACCTGACTGCGCTGGGCATCGGTCGCGGTGCCCGAGACGTTGACTACTACCTGCGACACGCCCAGCGCCAGTGCGTCTGCGGTGCCGCCGTCTGTGAGAGTGAAGTCAAAGACATCGAGTGACTCGCCAACCGTATCAACTGAAGTAGGAATCGCAACAGGCTCTGCCACGCCGGCAGCGGCAGTCAGCGAAGCATCCAGATCAGTGTTATCGACGGAGGGCACGAAATTAGACACGGTCCCGCCCATAGTAAAATTCAACGGCTCAGCATCATTTGAACCTGCCGAGTCAATTATCGTCCTGGTGCTGGTCCCGCCGCCTGCGCCTTGGTCGAGGGTATACCATGCGAAAAGGCCCGACTCTGCTCCCGTGAGCGTTGCGTCTTTATTGGCCAGAACCTCAGCGGCAGAACGAGTATCCGACCAAAAGCGAACGTCTCTCATCTGACCTTTGAAATAGCTGCTATTAGAGAAACTCGTAGAGGTTAAAACGCCTAAATAGAGAGAGTGTGTAGTACCTCGTACCCGAGGCTTCTGAATAAGAATCGGTAGCAACCGCGGCGCCGTCAATATACAAAGTAAACACACCTGAACTGGCGAGAGTCATAGAGGCATGGTGCCAGTTGCCATCGCCATAAGAGCTCGAAGAGGCTGCACTGACGTAAGAACCCTTTCCTCCATAGCTGGCTATCACGCTGCCTCCTGCTTCGAGGCGCATGGAATATTGTATTTTTTCACCAGCGTAAGCTGAACTCGAATTAGCACTCTGGACTAAATAGCCTCGGTTTACAGCATCCGATTTGAACCATAGCTCAACGCTAAAGCTCGTCTTCGCGAAAGAGCCTGCACTAAACGAGGAGTCGCGAACTAAGTCGTTATTACCATCGTAAAGCTAAGACATTGGCCGCGCTTGCACTTAACGAAAACAACGAACTCATAAGTAGCAGCACCCCAAAGGCGATGCGTCGAAGCCAAGTGAAATAGAAGGTGTCGGAGCTTAACGATTGACGAGAGACAGAGAAGTCTGAAGTGTCAGAGAAGTCAGAGAAGTCAGAGAAGTCTGAAGAATCAGCTCCGAAGAGCGGTTCTAATTTTTTTCTTATCAGGGAAAACCCTCGCAGGCCTCACCCGAGGGGATTAGCAAAGCTAGTGAATTAAAATATTCGGAAATACTAAACGAATATTATACTTAAAGTTCAAATTTGGGGGGAGGCTACTAGAACAAATGCATAAATACTAGCAATATTTAGTATAGCCTAGTGCAGCCAAAATCCAATTCAGAAATCACACAAGCTGGGCACTAAGGCTTCGAGTGAAACGCTCAATTCCGCTGGCTATATCCGTCCTCACCACAATGCACGCAGCGCTTAGAAAGAAAATTCAAGAGAATGCTCTTTACAAAAAACTGCTCGCCGCAACTTGGACAGCGGCGACGCACCAAGTCGATAGCGAACACCGAATAGAGGGCAATATAAATCCACATGAGTGCGCCGACTTCGCGGCCATTGCTGAGCAGCGCCCACACAGCGGCGATGTAAAGAGGCAGGGTTAGAAAACAAACGAGCAGTCTAGTTCTCGACCGCAAGAGTATTGTAACGGCGCGGGAGTTCAATTCCTCTTCTACTTGCCCTTCCATTGTCTTTCTCCTGTTGAGTGTAAGGCTACTGATAACCTTCGGCCTGAAGCATAAATAACGTTGCGTACTGGCCATCAAGTTCTAGCAGCTCTTCGTGACTCCCCTGCTCCATTATCTTCGACTTTTCGAGCACGATAATGTGATCGGCGCGGCGCACCGTAGAGAATCGGTGCGAGATAATGATCGAGATTCGATTCGCAGTAAGCTCAGCAAAATGCGCGAAGATATCCGCCTCGGCTTTGGCATCTATAGCCGCGGTGGGTTCGTCTAGAATCAAGATATCGGCTTTACTGCGTATAAAGGCGCGCGACAAAGCCACTTTCTGCCACTGCCCGCCCGACAGCTCTTTGCCGTCTTTAAACCACGTGCCGAGCTGCGTCTTATATCCGCTCGGCAAATCGCGCACAAACTCGTCGGCCATGCCTTTTTTCGCCGCGATTTCGATTTCAGTTTCGGATGCCAAATTATCGGAATCTCCGATGCCAATATTTTCACCGACGATTAATTGATAGCGCGCAAAATCTTGAAAGATCACACCAATTTTACGCCGAAGCGTATCGACGTCCCACTCTTGAAGCGGCAGACCTTCGAGCATAATCTGACCCTGCGTAGGCGTATAAAGGCGTGTGAGTAATTTGATCAACGTCGTTTTTCCGCTACCGTTTTCGCCTACTATCGCAAGGCTTTCGCCGGGGGTTATATGCAGACTCACGTTGTCGAGCGCTGGCACGTCGCTACCAGGGTAGAAAAAGCTGACATTCTCAAAGCGAATGCCGTCTTCGGGCCTTGGTCCGGCATGTAAATTACCACTCTGTTCCGGCACTTCATGCTCGAGGTATTCGGTAAGATTAGACAGATAGAGATTGTCTTCATACATGCCATTTACCGAGGTCAGGCTGCTGGTTACCGCGCTCTGCCCAAGTCGAAACTGGGCGATATACATTGTCATCTGGCCAATGGTAATTGCGCCGGCAATCGCTGCGAAACCTACCCAGCCATAGGCGAAATAAAACGCGCCACTCGCGATAATGCCCAATCCATAGCCCCACACACCGCGACGCAATACCAAGCTTCGGTCTTCTTTATAAATCGCTAAGAATATGTCGACATAGCGCTGTAAAAAGATTTTCCCAAGCTGCAATAACTTAACTTCTTTTACGCCGTCTTCGCGTGTGAGCACCATTTCGAGATAAATTTGCATACGCCTTTCAGCCGAACGTCGTTTATTGACTCTAAAAGCCTCACCCGAAAATTTTGCTTCGGCTATAAACGCGGGCACGCCGGCTATGCTGAGCAAAAGCACTGCATAGGGAGAAAACTGAAAAAGAAACACGCCGATAGCGATAAGTGAAATCACATTGCGGAGCAGGTCGAAGGTTTTCGTTACTAGACTTAACGGTCGTGAACTCGCCTCGCGCCGCGCGCGAACTAATTTGTCGTAGTATTCAGCGTCTTCGAAATGCGCCAGCTCGAGGGTCAAGGCTTTCTCAAGAATCATGACATTAATTTTGTTACCGAGCAGAACACGAAGCACCGTTTGGCATACCGTGTTAGCTTGCTGTGCTGCTGTCATAAGCAGCACCAATCCTACTTCGATGTAGACAAAGGTGAGTGCTTCACTCCTTGCAACCTCGGCCGCCGCGCCAGCGCTTCCTAGTGCGCCAGCAACAGCATCGACGAATAAGCCGCCGACCGAGGCGATCGCAGCAGGCAGTAGCCCAACAATCAGCGTCGTCAACGCCATGGCAATCATCAACGGTGCACTAGTATCCCAGACGATTCGCATAGCGACGGCGCTGTAGCGAAACACGCCTAAAAATCGAGAGAGAGGACTTTTACTACTTTTTTCTGCTGTCATAATCCGGGTGATCTATTGCGGAATTAGCTGTGGTGTATGGCGAAAAATAAAAAGGGCCACGTGATTAGCGAAGCCCTTAGTGGTCGTCATTAAATATTACGAACGGGTTACAGCTTTATAAATTTAAGCACGAGGCGGTCAGTATTGCGACCAAGCGATGGATCGAATGGCCCCACCGAATGATCGTCTGACTCGTTGTCTAACACATCGCTCGCACCGACCAAGACGAAACCCGACTGCAACACGGCCTTCACTGCCTCATCGAATGCAATGCGATGCAGTGACTGATTGTCTGCACCTGGTGTGCCTTCATGATCGATAATACCAAGAATCCCACCCTGTTTTAGTGTCGCCATCGTTGCTGATAGAAGCTCCTGCGCAGCAGCGGGATTCGAGTTATGAAAATCATGGAAATTTAATGCAGTTAGCGCAAAGTCTACTGTCCCTGCCGGTATAGCGGAAACATCACCGTCCCACGCGTCAACATTGTTAAGTCGGGCAGCACGAGTCGCGGCGGCCTCGGCACTTCGGCCTCCAGGCCGGTTTTGCATGTAAACCTTGCCATTCGCACCGACTGCATAAGACAAAACCTCGGTGTACCAACCAGCCGACGCGTTGATATCCAACACAGTCATCCCGGGTTCGACACCCATAAAATCCAATACCGCGGGAGCTTTGCGGCTGGCATCGCGCTCTTTGTCTTCGGCGGGTCGATCAGGGTTAGCCATGGCGCGTTCGAGCGCAGCCATATCGAGTGCCGAGGCAGCACTACTCATAAGCCCCAGTAAACTAATCATCGTAAGTACTTTCTTCATAGGTAACTCCCTATTCCTTAGGTCTTGCTGAATGAAAGCGAGATTGCGCTCTGAGAATAGCGCAAGCGAGGATGAATTAGCGAGGGGGAGACAAGCAAAAGGCGAATTAGTGGAGCCTGCGCGATACTTTAAGCTCTGTTTCGAAAAACGCTTTTACTTCTAGCAGCTGATCGAGGTCGCCGGCGCTCTCCATGAGAGGGAGGTGCTGTTCTATATCACTCAGTATATTGGTCAGGCTAGCCGTATCGATAATGCTGAGGTCTAGATCGAACGGAAAGTTGGTTTGCTTTGACATCGGTACAACGGCTCCTGGCTAAGCCCTTCAATCGTGAGACGACAGTGAAGAATCACGTCTGTTCTTTACACACAAAAAGTATCGACTGGCTTTAAAAAAACCTTATAACAAATTCTAAACCTTAGAGTTTTTATTGCATAAAAAAAGGTATTGCAGGGCGAGGAATGCGATGACGAGTAAACGAGAATCGCGTTGCCTGGAGCTTGAATCGAATAAAAGCGAATGAAATCAGTGCATAAAGCAGAAAATTGTTCTGCTAATTAGATGCCTAACGCTTTGCGCGCTAATGCCTTCCGAAGCGGGCCAAAGCGGTTAACAGAACTCAGCCCGACGTTCCGTAGCAAGCGCACGGCAAGCGATTGCTCACCAAAGCCGCGCTTAAAGCCCTCCATCATGCCCATCATCGCGAGATTGGGGCCTATGCGACGACGCTGATAGCGACTCAGAATGAGGGGGTCCTCGGGGAAGCGTCGGGCCGCAGCACCTGCCTCGATTTCTTCGGCGAGCGCGACGACATCGAGCATACCGAGGTTAACACCCTGCCCTGCGAGGGGATGAATCGTATGTGCTGCATCGCCCACAAGCACCACATTGCGCTCAACATAGCGCTTGGCATGGCGCTGCCTTAATGGAAACACATAGCGTGTGTCGCTCCACTCGACTCCGCCAAAAGCACCTTCCATTGCGCGACTTAAGCGCGCATTAAACGCGCATTCGTCGCCTGCCATAAGCTCGTCTGCACACGGGTCATCGGCTGACCAAACAATCGAGCAATAATGCCCTTGTGGGGTGTCAGCCGCCTCGGCGAGCGGCAAAAAGGCAAGCGGGCCGGTTGTCAGGAAACGCTGCAGCGCAGTGCGATCATGGGGCTTGCGCGTGCGAATAGTCGTCACGATAGCTTTCTGCCCATAGTCCCATTCACGTGTTTCGAATCCGGCGAGGTCACGCAGGCGCGAATTGCCGCCGTCTGCGGCGATTATAAGAGGGGCAGACACGAGGCTCCCGTCGTCGCAGTGAAGCCTTGAGAGTGGGCGCCCCTTTTCTTGTCTCTGTTCGAGCTTAAGCACCCCGCGTCCCATAAAGAGGGTGAGCCAAGGGTTGACGCTACGCGCTTGCTCGATAAGGCAGTCGGCTATACGAGCATGCAGCGCGCCGACAATGAGCCCGTTCTCGATGATTGTGCCGAGGGCAGGCTCATGTATCTCGCTTGCGTCAAATTCGACCTCGCCGGTGCCATCCTGCTCCCACACACGCATCTGGGTGTAGGGGCAGTGTCGTGACTGCTTTAGCTTTTGCCACACACCAACTTGTTCGAGAAGCTGCTGCGATTGCGCCGTAAGTGCCACTACTCGCGGGTCGAACTTCGGGGGTTGTTCAGTATTATCCGGCGCATCGCGCGGCTCACTAACAGACGCGGCCGTGGTACCAGTTAATTCACTCTTGTCGAGCAACCCAACACGCAGCCCAGAGGTACGCAGCCGCAGCGCAAGCGTCGCACCGACGATGCCCGCGCCAACGATCAAGACATCGCAGTCGGCGGGCGTCTCATGCGCTGAAAAGTGATGTGCTTCAGATTCGGTCATGCGAGCGAGTATAAAGCCTGAACGGGCGAATCCCTAGCGGGCTTGGTCGTCGGGTAGTCTACTGCTAGACTCAGGCCCGAGAGCCACGGTGTTCACTAAAGGTGCTTACTAAAAGGACATGCTCCACGCTCACATAACATCACAGACAGAAACGCAGACAAAACCACAAAAAGAGGACCCTCCATGAGCAACCTTATTAACGCAAGCCAACTCCAAGACTACGTCGGCAAAGAAGTCGGCCTTACAGATTGGATAGAAGTAGATCAAGAACGCATTAATCAATTTGCCGATGCAACGGGCGATCATCAATACATTCACCTCGACGCAGAGCGTGCCGCGCAAACTCCCTTTGGCACAACGATCGCGCACGGCTTTCTAACGCTATCATTACTGAGCATGCTCAGCGGCATGGGCGGCGGACTGAAGCTCGAAAACACGGTGATGGGCATCAACTATGGCCTAGACAAGGTTCGCTTCCTCAATCCAGTCAAGTCCGGCGCGAAAATACGCGCACGCTTTGTACTCGCCAGCGCAGAAGAGAAGAAGCCTGGAAACTACTTGCTCAAGCACAACGTGACCGTCGAAATTGACGGCGAAGACAAACCCGCCTTGATCGCCGAATGGCTAGGCATGACTGTCGTAGGTTAAAGGGGTCAGACCCCTTATCCACCTCCACCAATCTGAGAGAAAATAATGAAGAAAAGCTTATTTGCCATCCTGCCCTTCTTGGGCGCCTGCGCGGGCCAACCGCCTACCAACATCGGCATCCAAAACGGACAGCTCACGGCGTGCCCCGACTCCCCGAACTGCGTCTCAAGCTTTGAGACGAGCGAGCAGCATGGCATCGAGCCACTCGAAGCAAGCCTCGAACAGGTGCAGCGCGTGTTGGTTGAGCTAGACGAGGCCAATATAGTCGATGTACAAGAAAACTATTTGTACGCAGAGTTTACGAGCAGCCTGATGGGCTATGTCGATGACGTGGAGTTTATGAGCGATGCCGCCTCGGGCATGACACATGTCCGCTCGGCGTCACGTCTCGGCTACAGCGACCTCGGTGCAAACCGCAAGCGAATCGAAGCGATCCGCGCCGCGATCAAATAGCCTAATCGAAGCCCATTGCTCGCGCACCGAAGGTTTTCTTCAGCGCGGGTATAAGGTCTATCGAGAGCAACCCTGCTTTGCGCAGCCACACTTTGGTCTGCGCATCGCTCGAGAAGAGTTTGGTGAGACCGTCGGTCACCGAAATCATCAAACTCTGATCGGCTTCACGCGCGGCGAGATAACGCTGCAGCGTCGCCATCGAACCTAGGCCTTCGTCCTGAATATCACTAAGCGCCTCGACCAACGCCTCAATATCTCTCAACGACAGATTCATGCCCTGCCCAGCGACTGGGTGCAGCGTGTGCGCAACATTGCCCAGCAAAACGAGGCCCGGGCGAATCTGCTCCTGCGCCACGCGCAAACTCAACGGGTAGAGTGCGCGCGACCCGATGCGCTTTAAGCGTCCAAGTCGCCCGCCAAATTTTTCCTGCAGGCGCGCGAGTAGCTCTGCATCATCGAGCGCTGCGTAGTATTCGGAGTCGTCGGCGCCTAGCGTCCACACCAGCGAGGCACGCGGCTCTCCCTCTACCGGCAGAAGCGGCAGCATTGCAAGCGGCCCGGAGTTGGTAAAGCGCTCGAAGGCAACGCCTTTATGCGACTGGCTCAGACCAACATTGGCGATAAGTGCATGCTGCCCATAGTCTTCGTTGCTGCGCGTGATGCCGAGCTGATCGCAGAGCGATGAACCCCCACCCTCAGCGATCACCAGCAGCTTCGCAGCCATACGGCTCGGCTCACAGCTGGCGTCGACTTGGCCGCTGTCGAGTTCGATATCCATGCCCGTTGCCGACGGCGTCGCCGAGATTACGCGAGCGGGCGCGAGCATTGCACAGTGAGCGAGCTGCGCAAGCGTCGAATTTAGTGCTGCGCCAAACGCGGCATTTTCGACAACATACCCTAGCGCTGGGACACCGAAATCGGCGCTGTCGAGTTTCGTTGCACCGAAGCGTCCTTGATCGGAAACATGGATTTGCTTGATAGGACAGACACCGGCACTCAACTGCGGCCAAAGGCCAAAACGCTCGAGAATGAGCTTCGAGCTCGATGACAGCGCTGTCGAACGACTATCGAAGCTCGCCTTCTCCCGCTCATTGCTTCCTGCTTTGTTACTTTTATGAGCAGGCATTTGCGCATCGACAATCAGCACCGACAGAGCGCTGGTCGGCCCCCACGCAGCCAGCGCGCAGGCAAGGGTTGTGCCGACCATCCCGCCGCCCACGATAACGATGTCGTATTCTTGCTTCAGGTCTTCGCGCTGCATACTTGTCGCTCGTCGCTTTTTGCTTCGTAGTGTTTCATTCGCTTACTTAATACTTTTGCCCGTGCTTGCAGTTGACCAGTCGACCAATCGCATAATCGACACAGACTAGCAGCGATTAGGCTGCACGTTTTTGCTTGGCCAGCGCCATAAACGTTTCGATTTCGGCAACGGTTTTCGGAATGCCGGTGGTCAACACGCGATTGCCGTTTTTAGTCACAAGCACGTCGTCTTCGATCCGCACGCCAATGCCTCGCCACTTTTTCGGCACGCGCTTATTATCCGGCGCGATATAAATGCCAGGCTCGATCGTCGTCACCATCCCCGGCTCGAGTAAACGCCATTTCTCGTCGATTTTGTAATCACCCACATCGTGCACGTCGATGCCGATCCAATGCCCAACTCTGTGCATATAGAAATCGCGATAGGCCTCCGCCTTTATCGCTTTGGCGAGAGTTCCCTCGATGAGGCCAAGCTTGATCAGCCCCTGCGTGATGACCCTGACCGACGCATTATGCGGCGCATCCCAAGGCGCACCCGGCTGCACGGCATCGATTGCGGCGTCTTGGGCTTTGAGTACCAACTCGTAGATTGCCTTCTGCTGCGGATTAAACGTCCCATTGGCCGGGAAGGTGCGGGTGATATCCGAGGCGTAGTACTTATACTCGCAGCCTGCGTCTATCAGAATCAGGTCGCCGTCTTTTACTTCGGCGTCGTTGCGGTCATAGTGCAAAATGCAAGCATTCTCGCCTGCAGCAACAATCGAATTGTAGGCAGGCGCTCGGCTACCGCCTCGCGTAAACGCGTAGTTGAGCTCTGCCTCGAGCGTGTACTCGTGCACGCCCGGCGCACACACCGCCATCGCTTGCCTGTGTCCCTCGGCGGAGATTTCAGCGGCGCGCTGCATTAATTCGATCTCGTGTTTGCTCTTTATAAGCCGCAGCTCGTGCAACAAATGGTCTAATACCAAGAACTCGCCCGGGGGCTGGGCGCCGAGTTTCGCCTTCGCGCGAATCACCTTAACCCAATCCATCACACGCTCATCGAAGCGGCTGTCATGACCCATCGAATAGTAGACACGCTCGCGGCCTTCGATGAGCCCGGGCAGAATGTCGTCGATGTCGGCAATAGGAAAAGCATCGTCGAGGCTTAGCGCACTAAGCGCCGCCTCGGGGCCCATTAGTACGCCTGTCCACAGCTCTTTTACCTTATCCTTCTCTTGGCAGAACAGCACGACCTCGCCCTGTTTACGCCCAGGTATCAGCGCAAGCAGCGCGTCTTGCTCGTCGAATCCGGTGAGATAGTAGAAGTCGCTGTTCTGGCGGTAATAGTATTCGGTGTCGTTACTCCGAGTGCGGGCCGGCGCGGCGGCGATGAGCGCGATGCTATTCGGCTCCATCTGTGCCATCAATTCTTTGCGGCGTTGCTGGTATTCGCGGTTATCTTGATTCATAGCTTCCTCGCAGCGAGACTGAGTTAAAACGTTTAATTAATTTTGTCTTAGCCAATGAGTATAGCGGCCATGCGCATCGAGCGGGGAGTAATTTGTCAGGCGATGAAACACGCGTCTACTTCGTCTTTTTTTCTTTGGCATCACCCCTGCTGATATTGACCCTCGATGATGCCGGCTCTATAGTTACCTCCTCGTACGTTATCTCGAACGTTTCCTCGAACGTCTATCTATAGAATGCTGCAATGAACGAAGATAGCTTCCACTCTCTTAGCGCTAAGGTCGACGACCTAATTGATTTGTGTGCGTCATTAAAACGCGAGAATCAACTGCTCAAGGCAACGTCCGAAAATTGGCATATTGAGCGCCGCGAGCTGCTCACACAAAATAAAGAAGCCAAGGCGAAACTAGAGTCGATAGTTGTGCGCCTCAAAGCGATGAACGAGGCCTGACACAGACATGAGCGAGCAACCTACCGCTGTACAGATTAAGATTCTCGATAAAGAGTATCAGATCAACTGCCCGCCCTCGGAACAGGAGGCGCTCATGAAATCGGCGCGCTATCTCGACGAGAATATGCGCACGATTAAGGGCCGCGGCAACATCCACGGTGCTGAGAAAATAGCCGTCATGGCCGCTCTCAATATTACTCACGACATGCTCCGCAAAAACCTACTGATTAACGAGACTCGTCAGGCGAGCGCGCTGCAGCTACGCAGCCTCGAAGAGAAAATCGATGCAGCACTCATCGGTGCAAGGCAACTCGAACTCTAGGTACGTATGCTTGTGCGCTTCTCACTCTCTTTGCGCTCTTTACGCTCTTTACGCTCTTTGCACTGCGTTACCGATGTTCCTTTCGCCGTTCAACGCCTCAAGCTATACTTCGCCTAAGTTCCCTAGAATATTCGCCAGCCAAAAGTGTTCTTGAGCCGATAATTGTTACCCCGGAGGCTTCTCGATAGATGTTGTTGTGCATGTCCGCTTGTCGGAAAGCCTTATGCATCGCGAGGGCCACCACCTGAACCTTTCGGTTCAGGGCAACTTTGGTAGCGGTATTTCGGGGGGCTTCACTGTCTCCAACCCTATCTCCAACCCTGTTTCCAACACAGTTTCCCGATCATGCCTAAAAACAGCTCGCGCAACTCTTCCTCCGGGTCAGCCACCGGCAGCTCGCAGATCGTTTCTCTGAGCGGCGACCAGCTTCGCGCGCATTTCCGCGCTCAACGCCATGCGCTTTCGGAGGCACAACAGCACGATTCGGCGCAGCAGCTGGCGCAGCATTTCACGCGCTCCGCTGCCTTTCACCACGCCGAATCGATAGCCTTCTACCTCGCGGCAGACGGCGAGCTTAGCGTCGAGTGTTTACTTGCAGCAGCGTTGGCAGCGGGAAAACGTTGTTTTTTGCCCGTGGCCGAGCGAGAAGACTGCTCGATGCGCTTCCTACGCTATGAAGGCGATCTGTCTTCGCTTGTTGCCAACGCCTGGGGCATTCTCGAACCAGCCTCTTCATGCGAGGCTATCGCGGCTACTGATCTCGATCTCGTCCTCATGCCCCTGGTTGCCTGCGACGAACACGGCAATCGATTAGGAAGGGGCAAAGGCTTCTATGACCGCGCATTCGACTTTGTGCGCACACCCTCAGCATCCGCGAATCCTCCTTTGCTCGTTGGTATTGCTCATGAATGTCAGATTTGCCCTACTCCATTGCCTTATGAAAGCTGGGATGTGCCACTCGCAGCGATCGCCACTCCTACTAAACTACTCGCCTCTAAACTACTCGCTTCGTCTACGCCCTCTATCTAACTTTTCACTTCCTTCTTGCTTGTCTCAAAACACTGGCTATACTACTGTATAAATAAACAGTATTTGCGACATATCGCCGAAGGTTAATGACGTGCAAGATCCATCGAATCCCCCAACAACTGCCCCAATCGAGGCCATCAGCCTTGGCATGGGAGACAGTCTCAGCAGGCTGCAAAGCAGTGAAAATGAGGGCCATGGGGATTCCCCAACCATCGAGCAGCTGCTCGAGAGCAACCGCAATCTCTGGCGGGGCTGCGATCATAAAGGCGAGTCTAGCGACGCTATCGCCACAGGCTTCGCCGAACTCGACGCCATGCTGCCCGCGGGCGGCTGGCCGATGCAGGGGCTCGTTGAGATGGTGAGCGAGCGCTGGGGAGTCGGCGAGCTACAACTGTTTTTACCATTGATGCGCCACCTTATCGCGCGTGGTAACTGGGTGCTCTGGATCGCTCCACCCTATTCCCCTTACGCACCAGGTTTGGCTCAGGCAGGCATCGATCTCAGAAGAATCTTAATTGTAGGCGGCTCAAACGCCCCTCTCAGATCCGAGGCTTTTTGGGGGAAGAAGGCCGCTCCTGAACCGGTCTCCTCAGAAAGACTGTCGAGTAAAGAGGCGCTTTGGAGTATGGAAAAAGCACTGCAAACCCAGCACTGTGGCCTCGTTTTGGCCTGGCATAGCCAGCTACCGCAGCCGACGCTACGCCGTTTACAGCTCGCTGCGATTACCGGCAAGACTCTTGGCGTAGTCTTTATGTCTAAAAATAGTGAACACTCACCTTCTTCTATGCGGCTTAAAATAAAGAACTCTGAGAGTGACGGAGCAGAAGCAGCTTACGCCGAGGTCAGCCTGCTCAAAGCGCGGGGGAGTTACCGGCAGAGCGCCGCGCGCATCAAACTCGACGGCAGCGTCCATCCTAATGCGAATCTAATAATGCCAGCAACGGCCGACGGGTCAGCGGCCAACAACTCATCGAAGGCAGAGTCACCACAGCGAGGTCCTGATCATGATTAAATCTACTAGCCCTGCGCAGCTCACACTCCTGCCGCAGCCCAGCTCCCGCGTAAAAAGCCCTTCGGCGCTTCACAGCGCGACGCCGGCTTCGCAGCCCGTTACAGCGCTCCCGCAGCGCGCCGAGTCACAGCTTACAGGCCCTGCGCCGAGAGCCGCCTTAGTAAAAAAGAGCCGCCAGAGTCTTTGGTATTGCCTCTATCTCCCTCAGCTTGCCGGCCTCGTAGCAGAGGAGCAACGCGACTGTCTCGAAAGCCTCGCACAACTAGTGCAAGAATTTAGCTCGGCGATAAGCGTGCAACCACAGGCGATCGTCTTCGAGATTCGTAGCGGCCTCAACTATTTCGGCGGCGCCGAGTCTCTTCATGCTGGTTTTAAGGAAAAAGCCCGCACATTGCTTGCCGCACGCTCGCTGCCATCCGAATTCGGCTATGCAGCCTGTCCGACTATCGAGGGCAGCCTGCTGCTTGCCCGCGGGGGCGATAACACGCTGGTGTATCGCAAAGAGAATCTCAATTCGGCGCTAGGTCAGCTCTCTATCGAGACCCTACAGCTCAAGCCCGAGCCACATAGACGGCTCATCAATATGGGCATAAGACGCCTTGGCGACCTGTGGCGACTTCCGCCGGCAGGGCTTAGGCGACGCTTCGGTAGCGATTTCCTTGCGCTTATCAACAAGGCATTGGGCAAAGCGCCGGAGCCGATCAAAAACTATCTGCCGCCGCCGGCATTTGTGCATTCTTATGAGCTGCCCTACGAGGTCGAGAACCTGAGCCGGTTACGACCCGTAGTCGACGAGATGGTCGCTCAACTTTGCGATTTCCTCCGTCACCGAGAACTGTGTGCCAGCACTATCGAACTCTCTTTACTTCATGAACGCCGCGAGGCTACTCAACTCGACGTAGGTCTTAGGCAGGCAAGCCGTTCGCAGCAACATCTAATGCTGCTTATCGATACCCACCTCGATACGCTACAGATTCCCGCACCGGTTACTGCTCTGCGCCTCAAGGTCACGCAGTTCGATGCTTTTATGAGTCACAGCGAATCACTGCTTATCGGCGCAGACGAAACTCCTACCGAGAATACAGCTAACAGCCTTGCACAATTTATGGAGCGCTTGCAGGCACGCCTAGGCAACGAACAGGTTAAATCCCTAACCGCTATCGAAGAGCACTGCCCAGAATATGCGAGCGAGTCAGTGCGCCCCGGCCGCTATGAGACCTATCCCCTAGCGCTCAGCGGCAGTGACGATGCGCCTGCCCCGAGCAATCCTCGCCCTCTCTGGCTGCTCGACGAGCCGCTGTTACTCTCGCTTCGCGGTGGCAGCCTTTACCACCGCCAGGCTATTACGCTATTGAGTGGGCCCGAGCGCATAGAAGCACGGTGGTGGTCGGGGAATGAGGTTTGCCGCGACTACTATGTCGCACGCGAAGGGGGCGGTAGCAGGCTCTGGATCTACCGCGAACGCGGTGGCGAACGGCACTGGTATCTGCATGGTTACTTCGCCTGAGGGTGTAAGCAGGTGCGAAACACTAGGTGAAGTCTCTCGAAGAAAGCGACAGCTTGCCAAGCCAGCTCGTTAGGTCGACAAGGTTATCGGCGATCACATGAATCACACCTTCGTTCTCTTGCACCCTGCCCACTACGCCGATGAGCATCGCTTGCCGCAATATCGGCCGCAGGCGTTCGCCCAAGGCAGGCCACACAACAACATTCATATGCCCTGCCTCGTCTTCTAGCGTGAGAAAAGTGACGCCCGATGCTGTCATGGGTCGTTGTCGACAGGTCACAAGCCCTGCGACTTTTGTGGCCTGATCGTTGCCAAGCTTGCCTAGCTGCGCCGAGCTGTTCGCCCCGAAGCAATCTAAGTGCTCGCGCAGCAAGGCCAGCGGATGCCGGCGCAGCGTAAAGCCTGTGGCAGCATAGTCGCCTGCAACATTCTGACTTTCGCTCGCGAGCGGCAGCATCACCCCAAGACCAAAATCGCTATCGCCGCTCGTTGCATCGTCAAATAAATCGGCTATGGGTCTGTCTGCATGGGCAAGCGAACCAGCCCGCGAATGAGACACAGCATAACCCTGCGCAGTGATGACTCCCGCTGCGTGCCAGAAAGCACGATGTCGATCTCCTGCCAGACCACGCAGCGCATCGGCGGCGGCTAAGGCTTCGAGGTCACGTCGATCGATTCCCGTTCGAAACACTAGATCTTGAATAGAGACATAGGCGCCACCCCTACGCGCCTCCACTATCGCTACTGCTGCCTGAGCCGACAGGCCTTTAACCAAATTAAAGCCGATCCTCAGCCGCTGACTCTGCGCTGCGCCTTGCACTCGCGGCCTCTTGCGCCACTCAGAAGAATCGGGGCTCTCGATGGCTTTACTAGCCCCAACAGTATCGCTAGCCTCGAGCGAACAGCCCACCACACTTTCATTCACCTCGGCAGGCAAAACCTCAACCCCATGACGCTGCGCATCTTTAATCAACTGAGCCGGCGCATAAAATCCCATCGGCTGACTGTTAAGCAGCGCGCAGCAAAATGCAGCCGGGTGATAACACTTAAGCCACGACGATACATAGGCAATTAGTGCGAAGCTCGCCGAGTGGGACTCAGGAAAACCATAGTCGCCAAACCCCTTAATCTGATTAAACAACTGCTCGGCGAAACTCGGCTCATAGCCTCGATCGAGCATGCCCGTGACGAGTTTTTCGCGGTAGTGCTCCAGCCCCCCTTTGCGCTTCCATGCCGCCATCGCGCGGCGCAGGCCATCGGCTTCGCCGCCGCTAAACCCAGCGGCGACCATCGCAAGCTGCATCACCTGTTCCTGAAAAATGGGCACGCCGAGAGTTCGCTCAAGCACGCTTTTGACCGCCTTGCTTGGATAGCTAATAGCCTCTCTCCCGCTGCGACGGTTGAGGTAGGGGTGCACCATCTCGCCCTGTATCGGGCCAGGCCGCACAATGGCTATCTGAATAACGAGGTCGTAATAACAGCGCGGTTTAAGTCGAGGTAGCATGCTCATCTGCGCGCGTGACTCGATCTGAAAAACACCAATTGTGTCGGCTGCGCACATCATCTCGTACACCGCGGGATCTTCGGCAGGAATTTTCTGGATCGTCAGCGGCTCGTCGCTGTAATCACTCACGAGATCTAAACACTTACGCACGGCGCTGAGCATACCAAGCGCGAGCACGTCGATTTTCAACAGCCCCAGTGCCTCGAGGTCGTTTTTCTCCCATTGAATAATCGTCCGATCGGCCATCGCCGCATTCTCGATTGGGACGAGGTGGGTGAGCGCACCTTGGCTTATGACAAATCCACCCACGTGCTGCGAAAGATGCCTCGGAAAGCCGATGAGTTTGCCCGCTAGCTCAACGAGCAACCGCACCTTAGGGTCTGCTCTATCCACCTCGGCATCGGCAAGCTGTTCCTCTAAATTTTCGCCCCACCAATAGATCGCCTTGAAGAGATGATCGAGCACCGCGTCATCAAACCCGAGCGCCTTACCCACATCGCGAATCGCCGAGCGCGATTGATAGGTAATCACGGTAGCCGCGAGTGCCGCGCGGCCGCGTCCGTATCGCTCATAGATATACTGAATAACCTCTTCGCGCCGCGAGTTCTCGAAGTCGACGTCGATGTCGGGAGGCTCATCGCGCTCCTTCGAGATAAACCTCTCGAACAACACGTCGACACGCGCGGGGTCGACCTCGGTAATACCTAGGCAGTAGCACACCGCCGAATTAGCAGCAGACCCGCGGCCCTGACACAAAATGCGCTCGCGCCTAGCAAAGGCGACGATGTCGTGCACAGTAAGAAAATAATGCTCGTAGCCAAGCTCTTTAACTAGACCGAGCTCGTGTTCTATAAGGTTGCGCACCTTAGGACTCACCCCCTGCGGCCAACGCTCGCGTATGCCCGCCTCGGTCAGCTCACGCAGCCAGCCGCTGGGCGTATACTGGGGCGGCACGAGTTCGCGCGGGTATTCATAGCGCAGCTCATCGAGAGAAAAATCACAGGCATTGGCAAGGCTAACCGTTTCGGCGAGCAGAGCTGGCGGATACAGTTTGGCGAGTCGTGCGCGGTCGCGAAGGTGGCGCTCGTTATTGGACTCGCCCGCATAGCCGAGCTTATCGAGGGCTCGGCCTAATCTTATTGCCGCAAGCGTATCGAGTAGCACGCGCCGACTCGGCTCGTGCATCAGCACCCCGCCTGCGGCACAGAGGGTAATACCGAAGCGGTTGCCCAGCTGCGTCATCCGCCGCAGTTCACCGCGGTCGTCTCCCTGCAAATGCAGCTGTACCCCCAGCCGCAAGTTCGTGCCAAAAATCCGCTCTAGCCAAGCGGCCTGACAGGCATGGCGCTCGGCTGCGTTAGCCGAATGAGGTAACCACAGCGCAAAGCACTCCTCTGGTAAATTGTCCTCGACCATCTGCCTGTCTACCCAGTAGCCCCCCTTCGCCGCTGCCCTCCGCGCGCAGCTGATGAGATGGCTCAGCTGTCCATAGCCGCGACGCGTGCGAGCAAGCAGCACTAAACGAAGGTCGGAAATTGACTCGGAAAATTCGGCGTGGCGTGATTCTGCGGCTTGAGGTGTCGCCACCCTTAGCTCTAACACACTGCCAATCAGCAATTTAAGCCCGCGCTGCTTCGCCGCGACATGCGCGCGCACAATGCCCGACAGCGAGCATTCATCACACAGGGCTAACGCCGAATAGCCAAGTTCATGCGCCTGCTCTACAAGCTCTTCGGGAAAAGAGGCTGCTCGCAGAAAGCTAAAATTAGACAGGCTGTAGAGCTCTGCATAGGCGGGTAAATCAGGAGAAGCGCAGACGCTATCGTTTGCCCAAGTGGGACTATCGACTGCAGTAGGCTGTGGGGTGTCTGAAGGGAGGTTTTGGGGGATCATAACGCCGTCTCATAATACTGGATAAATATACAGTATTATGAGACGGCGAAGAAGTGCTTCTTATAAACTACTCGCCACTTTCGCCAGCAGCCGCACGAGCCTCTTCCATGCGCTCTCCGCGCAGGATATTTGTCATGCCGTAGTTGCCTTCGTGGCAGGCATATTCATACATCTGACCGCTAACTTTAGACATTGGCACACGGGCAGTGATTTTGTCTTTAAACGTGCTGGGATCGTCGACTGTGAATTCGTAATCGACGGTAAACTCGTCGATGCGAGTGAAACGCTCAGTTAAAAACTTATCTTTCGCACTGCCGAACACGCTAAAGCTCTGCGTGAGATCGTTGAAATTGCGCGTCTCGACTACTAACGTATCACCTTCCCAATAACCGCGTGAATCACCCGTCCAAAGACGGATGTCGTCGTCGATGTGTGCTTCCTTATTGAGTGGCACGATACGCGCGTCGTGAATCATTTCGGTCATAATAACAACGGTGTCACTGTTCTGAACGATCTGGATATTGTTGTTATACATGCTTGGCGTGAAAGGCGGGCCCGAGTTAAAGCCCACGATGCAACGCTCTGAAATACCGCGGTCTTCGTAAGAATCTTTGCTAATGCCGCCTACTACTAAACGCACTGGACGCTCACCCTCGATATCGGGACCGAGGCCGCCTGTTTGCACAACTACCCCTTCAACACGCTCAGGCACCTGCCCATTCGTTGGGTAGGTGATGAGCGACGTGCGCAGATTGTCGCCACGGCCTGCCTGCTCGACCCAAAACGTGTTGTAACCACCGACGCCATCGTTATTCAGTGCTTCATATTGTTTCTCGACATAGGAGGCGAGCATATCTGCCTGCTCCTGTGTCATGTACTCATTGTCACCAAAAAGAGCCGGACGGGTCATTGGGATATTCGAAGCAAAATTCCAAACGCCCTGAAGGTCCGGTTGATCCCACTGCGTGCGCGGCACTTCGTAGTCAGCCGCTGAAGCGGCGCCGAAGGCAGCGAGCGCGACTGCTGATATCAATAGCTTAAGTTTCATAGTAATCCTCGAGTTTACGCTTAGTCTTTTAAACCTGGATGGGTAATTCGATAGTGTATACGTTCTCTATGTAACTAAGTGTAAACGAACTGCTCTTCATTACAATACGTACTATCTTAACGTATTTCTACTTCCCCCGATCGCCAATACGACCGCCTGCCTTCGAGCAAAGGACTGAAAATGACCGACGACGCCAACACCGCAGCAAGCAGCGAAAGCTTGGATACAGCCGCCAAACCCAAGAAAATCGTTCGCGAAGAAATTAAAGACCGTCATACCAGCCATTGGGACATGGATATGATGAGCCGCGCTGAGCTAGAAGCACTGATGACACAGAAGCCGGCCGCCAAGCCCAAATAAAGGCTGGACCAGTGACGACTAACCCCGTTGTGACCAGATCAGTTGTAAAAAGGCACTTGTCCTCCTTTCTCGCCTAGGCGTAGTATCAAGCAAAGACAACTGCCCTAATAACAAGAGAGAGAAACGCATGATGCGCCGAATAAGATCTGCCGCGTTAACCCCCAAAACACTCACCTGCGCCCTCGCTGGCCTCGCGCTATTTACCAGCAGCCTGGCGAGCTATGCCGCCGACACATGGCCGGTTAAAGAAGCAGGTGCAAAGGCTGCCGGTTTCAGCGAAGAAGGCATCGCCTCACTAGATGCGGCGATGGCCAAAGTCGTCGCCGACCAAGATGTCGCCGGTATGGTCTGGTTACTCGCGCGTAACGGCGAGGTTGCCACATTCGAGAGCGCAGGCCTTGCACGCGTCGACGACCAAGCACCAATGACAATGGACTCGCTCTTCCGTATTTACTCTATGACCAAGCCGGTTACCGGCGTGGCTCTTATGATGCTGCATGAGCAGGGGCTCTGGAAATTCGATGACCCTGTCAGCCTGCATGCCCCGGAACTCGCCGGTCTCAAAATCATGACCAGCTTTGATGACAATGGCAACATGGAGCTTGTGTCGCCGAGCCGCGAGCCAACCATGCGAGAGCTGCTTAACCATTCAGCCGGTTACGGCTATGGCCTCAGCGGCAACGATCCGGTGAATGCCAAATTCCGCGATACGGGTGTGCTCGCCTCAACCGATCTCGACGACCTGATCGCCAAAGTCGCGGACATTCCTTTGCTTTTCGAGCCGGGCGAACGCTGGTCTTATTCGATCTCGGTCGATATTCAGGGCTATATCGTGCAGCGTCTGTCTGGCCAGCGCTTCGGCAACTTCCTCGAGCAAGAAATCTTCAAGCCTCTGGCCATGAACGACACGCGCTTCTTCGTGAAGGCCGAAGACGTTGGCCGTTTTGCCGAAGTCCATAACTGGGACAGCGAGCGTAACCGCCTTGTGCAACGCCCCCATCGTACTGACCGTCCGAGCTATCTCGATTCTGCAAGGCTCGAATCCGGCGGCGGTGGCCTCGTCTCCTCAACCCACGACTACGCCCGCTTCTTACAGCTTTTGGTCAACGAAGGTGAGCTCGATGGCACCCGCCTGCTCACCCCCGAAAGCATCCGCATCATGCGCACCAACAGCCTCCGCGATGGGCTTAACCTGCGCGGCAGCCTGACGAGCCAAGGCCAAGCTGGCCAAGGTTTCGGCGTGGATTTTGCGGTGATTATCGACCCCGAGAAAGCAAATTCTCCCAACAGCCCGGGCACCTACTACTGGGGCGGCGCCGCCGGCACTTGGTTTTGGGTTGATCCGGTTGAAGACATGTTCTGGTTGGGCATGATTCAAGCCCAAGGTGAGACACGCCCGGGAGCAGCCGACATGCGCGGCATCGCTGCCGATATTATTTATGAAAGCCTAGTCAACTAACGGCCGCTTAGCCGGCCGTTAGGTAAACTGCCGACTACGCTTTAAAAAAACCGAGAATGCGATGCCAACGCCACGGAGTAATCAAACAGCGCCGCCAGCGCCACTTACGCGCAAAGCTACCTGCCTGTTAATCCTCGCGTGCGCCGCATTCTCGCACAGCACTTTTGCAGCTGACGCACCCAACCACTTCAACGAAGCACGTGCACAAGCGCTTTTGGTGGCCGGCCAAGCCGCGCTCGAAGAAGGCGACTTATCACTCGCACAGACCACCCTAGACCAAGCGATTCAGCTACTCAAAATCAATGAGGGGCTCTATTCCACCGAGCAGCTCGTTCCAATAGAACAGCTAATGTGGGCGCAGATGCGCGCCGGACTCTGGCCGCAGCTCGACACAAGTCTCGGCTACTATTACTGGCTTTTGGAGCGCATCGAGACGACCACGCTCTATGCGCAGCTCGCCATTGCCAAAAATATGCGCAGCCTCTACTTAGAAGCAGCCGCGCATCCAAGCAATCCTATGCCGCCTCGGCATCTCAGTGCCGCACTGCGCACCAATTGGCAAACACTCAGCTACATCGAAGCCACGCTTGGCGCAGAACACCCTGCCCTGGTGCCGTGGCTTTACGACGGCATGCTTTTGCAGTTTATCGAAAGGCGGCTTAACGAGAGACAGGGGCTTACTAACTACCAATACAAAACCGATGGCAGTGAATTCATCAGCGGCTGGTCACTTTCAAGCAGAGAGGCTAGGGCTGTAAGCCATTCAATTGGGCTGTCGATGCTTGATCGAATAGAGTCTATCTCGCGTGCATCGATAATGGCCGAGGACGCTCAGACAAACGGTTTCACCTCTAGCCCAAACGGGAAAGAGGTACAGCTGCAGCAACTCAACGCAGCACTAGCACTCTACCGAGGCGACTGGGAGAGATTAGACAACAATGAAAAAGGGGCGAGCGCACACTACGAAGAAGCCGACACCGTTGCCGCATTTCAAGCCATACCCCGCGCCTTCGAACTGTTGCCCCGCCCTGCTTTCGAAACAGATCCCACAGTCCTGACAGTGAAAACCAACGCAGCGCAAGACAGCGTATCAACACCATGGGCTGAACGATTCCCAGGCGTAACCCAGCGCCTAATCAACGCGCTTGCAAGCAATTAAACGCGGGCCACGTGACGGAGGCATAACATGAAACTCAGCTATTTTGCCTCTGCGCAAAACAACTCGGCTAACTGCCTTCTGAGGTTTAGGGTGATTATTTTCGCGGGTTTTTCTCTGCTCAGTGCCTGTGCAGTAGCGCCCGGGGGCTATGTTCGCAAACTCCCTAACGACGCCGAAGTGGCGCAGTACAACGCCTCTGTCGAGCCCGATGAACGCATAGTCTGCCGCAGAGAAACTCCAGTTGGCACCAATGTCCCCCGCCGTCTGTGCCGGTATATCCGCGATATAGAGGACACCTCACGCTTCCATCGCGAGCAACTTAAGCGTGTTCTCCGCTAAACCTTACTCGCAACAAAGCCCCTAAAAAACCAATTGCATAGACGATTCTAATCCCTGTATAGTCGGCCAGTTCAGCGCAAATGTGCGGGTTTTTATTTAGGAAGAGAGTCTGCCTTACTCTTCCTGTATTAACTAAAGACGCAGTCCGCTGATTTAAATCACACACTTAATTACTTGTAAAAGTAAGGGAGAGACGTATGCGCAGAACCTTCCCCAGCACACGCCGGGCAATAACACTCGCTGTAATTTCTGGACTATCAGTTACCGCTTTATCAGCCGCAGCACAAGACGAACCAGTCGAAGAGATTGTGGTCACCGGATCGTACTTTAGGGGCTCGCCTCTTGACGCTCCTTCGCCCGTTCAAGTCATTGACCGTTCCAGCATCGAGGCTCAGGGCGCTGCGGTAATCTGGGACGTGATCAAGAACCTCGAGGTTAACTCGGGCTCGATCTCAAACCCAGGCTCGGGTGACAACACACAAGTTAGCGGCTCGGCAAACGTAAACCTCCGTAACCTCGGCGAGAACTCCACACTCACGCTGATTAACGGCAAGCGTATGGTTCCGGCAGCTGTAACTACCCGAAGCGGTGGTGAGTTCGTCGACCTCAACTCTATTCCACTCGTGATGACTGACCGCGTCGAAGTTTTGACCGACGGTGGTTCTGCACTCTACGGCGCCGATGCGGTAGCGGGTGTTGTGAACATCATCATGCGTAACGACTTCGAAGGCTTCGAGCTGTACGGCGACATCCAAGGTGTTCAGAAAGCCGACCAAAAGTACGATCAGACTATCAGCGCCATCTGGGGCTGGGCAAGCAGCGACGGCGACACTAACCTCGTTCTGTCAGCTGAGCGCTTCGAGCGTGACCCGGTGAACGTGCGTGAGACAAACGCGTTTAGCGACCTGCAAGACTTTAGAGGCACTGTAAGTAGTGTGCCCAGCTTGCTTGCTATTAGCGCGATTGGCGCCAGATTCCCAGCGGAGTGGTATAACGCCACGGTCACTGGGCGCAATGTGGCGCAAGGCGGTCGACCTACGCCAGTCTGGACGGATCCACTCTGCGACAACACCTTTGACGGCAGCGGGAACAGTGGTTTCTACGAACCAGGCGGCCGTCGATATGATCAGGGCCAGGCGGGTGGCGCGTGCCAGACTGATACCTCTCAGTGGGTTATTGCGGCTCAGCAGACTGAGCGCGAAAGCTTTGCCGGCACACTGAATCACCGGTTCAGCGATAATACAGAGTTCTACTCGTTCTTCCAGCACTCTGAATCTACAATTCATCGAGGCGACGACGGATACAACGAGTCTCGCGGCCCAACTATCTTCTTACCCTCACCTGGAGCACACGGAGGAAATCCTGTCGGCGCTCAAGTCGAGCTCGGCGGGTTCGCTGCATTCATAGGCAACACACCTCCTGCGGTTGGCAGCATCACTAACAACCCAATGGACTTAGCCAACGGCGGCCCTGGCACCGGCGCATACTCGCAAGTTAGAAACGGACTCCTCCGCCCGGGCGGTGATGGTAATACGACTGAAACATCGAGCTCTGCTGTTCAAGTTGGTCTGCGCGGTACGTTCGACGCATTCGACCGTGAGTTGAATTACGACATCGGCTATTCGTTCAGTGAATCGTCAATGGAGGAAAACTACCGAACCTTCAACCGAGACAGGACTGAACTCGCGGCCTTTGGTTTAGGTGGAGAGAACTGTACGCCAAACGGTCAATCCGACTACGACTATGCCGGCCAATTGATTTACGGCGGCTATCTTCCAAACCTCTGGAATACAGACCTTGCAGCTTTCAACCAAACCTTCTTCCCAGGCTTCGTATTCACAACGCGCGAGAATACCGCTCTTGCACTGACGAGCAACAATCACGGGCAAGATGGATGCCAATTCTACAACCCCTGGCTTACCTCGCTAAGCAATCCGAACGTCGCAAACGATCCGGCGCTAATGGACTACCTCCTCGAAGACGTACGCCGAGTCGACAAGCGCAACAAGCTTGCCGTATTCGATGCTGTAGTCTCTGGCGAGTTATTCGAGATGAAGGGCGGCACGGCACAATTCGCTCTCGGTGGCCAATATCGTGATCGCAATACGAAAGAAATTGCGAATGAACTTCACTACCCAGGCCTGCAGAACCGCATACTAGGTTACGACGAGAACGGCGTTCCAAACGACTTCCACCGCGTTAGTAACAACTACGAATGTGCGATGTGTGCGTTTAACTACAACGATGCGCGCACCACTTCAGCTGCGTTCATGGAACTCTCACTGCCGTTTATGGAAAATGTCGAGACTCAGATAGCTCTCCGCTTTGAGGATTACGGAGGCAATATCGGAAGTGAGTTGTCACCTAAGATCGCAATGAGCTGGCGTCCAACTGACGAGTTGCTCATTCGTGGATCATTCTCACAGTCGTTCCGCGCGCCTAACATTGCCATAGTCCAAACTGGCCTGCAGTCGTCATCGGTCACGTTCCAAGATCCGATTTCGAACCAGGCGGTCCGTGCAGGCCTCGTGCCACCCACGATTGCCAACGCCGAACGCGAGTCAACCTACACACTCGGTGGACCAGCACCCACGGTGGGTAACGAGTACGCGGACACCTACAGCGTAGGCTTTTTGTGGACACCAAGCGGTGCCCTCGAGGGACTAAGCCTCGGTGCAGACGTGTGGCGTTTCGAAGTAACAGACCGTGTGTTACCAGAGCCACCAATCAATGCGCTTCAGCCTGAGCTCGACGCGTTCATGGTGGCGTCTCAAAACGAAGCAAACTACGTGCTTAACGACTCGCTCTCTCTAGATTCGCCCGTCGTAAACGTGCCTTGTTCACCGTCTGCGATCGAAGCTGAATTTGGCCGCGATTCTGCAGAGCGCTTGAACTGCGTTGTCGCTCCATCAAGCTACATCGTTTCTGGCATTCAGCGTCCAGTGGGTGTCGAAGATGGAGGCCTTGTCACTCTCACTTTGAGTGCCGTTAACGCCGGTGAAATAACTGCCGATGGTATCGACTTTAAGGCCGGCTACGGCTTCAGCAACGACTTAGGTCAGTTCGCTGCCAACGTCACTTACACACACGTGAATCAGTACACGTTCGGTGGTGTACCTGGCATGGTGAACGGTCTCCTCGACACAGGCGAGTATGACGCCGCCGGCACGACTGGTGATGGCAACCTTGTACGATCACAGCCTGACAACAAGGGCACAATCACTATGAACTGGCGCAACGGGAACCATGGCCTGACAGTAATCAACCGTCACATCGGCTCTTACCGAGACCTCGGCTACGAGGCTGCCATTGTTGTTGCCAATGACTTCACGCGACCTTTACTGTCACGCGAAATCGGCAGCTACAACACATGGGATGTGCAGTACAACTACAACAAGGCATGGGATAACTCGCGCTTTGGTAGCACAACTTTCACAGTGGGCTTGCTCGATGCCTTTAACAAGACTCTGCCTTACCGCGAGCTAAGTGCGCTGAACTATGACGCCGCTGTGTTCGAAGGCCGTGGTAAGCGTTGGTACGCTCGCGCGCTCTGGTCTTTCTAAGCGTCAGACGATACTACTTAAAGCCTAAAGATTAAGGCTAAATAAAAAACGGCGAGGAGAGATCCTCGCCGTTTTTTATGAGAAAATTTCGTTGAGCCGCCACTAAATAGTATTGAATTTTTGTTTTACCCGTGGTTTATTCATACTAATACGCATGCAGTCGCGAGTAGTATGTCTCTAGCAAGTAGTCCGCAGATGCTAATAATAAAAACTCAAAGCCCATTTCAAATGAGGGAGAAGCATTATGCAGACAAAATTCCCAAGCTCACGTCGAGCGCTCACTATTGCCATTATTGCTGGCATGTCATTTCAGGTGTCTGCGCAAGACACACCTGTAGAGGAGATTACCGTCACAGGCTCCTATTTCAGGGGTTCTCCCTTAGACGCGCCTTCTCCAGTTCAAGTAATTGATCGTTCTAGTATTGAGGCTCAGGGAGCCGCAGTAATCTGGGACGTGATTAAAAACCTCGAGGTTAACTCCGGCTCAATAACCAACCCCGGCTCTGACAACGGACAAGTGGAAGGTACCGCCAACGTAAACCTGCGAAACCTCGGCGAAAACTCAACACTCACGCTGATCAACGGCAAACGAATGGTCCCTGCAGCCGCCGTAACGCAGAGCGGCGGCGAATTTGTCGACCTTAATTCCATACCGCTGGTCATGACCGACCGCGTTGAAGTGCTCACCGACGGCGGCTCAGCTCTTTACGGTGCCGATGCGGTTGCTGGTGTTGTCAACATCATCATGCGGACGGAATTTGAAGGGCTCGAAATTTATGGCGATCTTCAGGGGGTTCAAGCTGCTGACGATGCGTACGACGCTACCGTAAGCGCTATCTGGGGCACATCGTTTAATGATGGCGCTACAAATTTAGTCCTTTCGGCTGAGCGCTTTGAACGCGACCCTGTTGCGGTTAAAGACGGCAACTTTTTTGGGCCTTACTCAGAGTTTTTAGGGACCGTATCTGATGCAGGCGTGTTGCTCAACAGCCCAGCCTTTGGCGCTCAATTTAATTCAGAGCAGTGGCTTAACACAGAAATATATGCTCAAAACTTAGCCGAAGGTGGTCTGGCGAGTAACTACATTTATACAGACCCCGGATGCTACACAACCACTTTAGCCGACGGCTCAACGCCACAAATTGGCCGATTACGTGAAGATCGAGGTGAAAAAGCCGGCACTTGCCGTGCCGACCAATCGGATTATACCTACATCACAAACACGACAGAGAGAAGCTCGTTCGCAGGCTCGTTTTCTCATGAGTTCAACGACACGACGGAGTTCTATTCTTTCTTCAGCCACTCGGATTCTGAAACAACTCGATCTGACACAGGATACAACCAATCACGCGGGCCAACCGTCTTCTTGGCCCCTCCTGGAGCCTATGCCCGTAATCCAGCATACGGTTACAACGCTATAGGCCAAACTCTGGAATTAGGTTTTTTTGCGCCGCAGGCTGGTCTCACCCGGCCCACTCTTGCCGATGTGCCAAATATGCCGATGGCAGGAAGTAATGGCGGCCCTAATGTAGCGATGTATCAAGGCGTTCGCGACGGCATCAATCGCCCTGGAGGCGACGTAAATGTCACAACAACGAGCACGGTCAGTGTCCAGGCAGGTATAAAAGGTGAGTTCGATGCGTTTGATCGGACCTTAAACTATGATGTTAGCTACTCATGGGGCGGATCTTCTCTAGAGCAACAATATAAAACATTCAACAGAGATCGTTCCGAATTGGCTGCTAATGGGTTAGGAGGTCCGAATTGCACACCTAACGGTAGACCTGACTTTGACTTTGCGAACGAGCCAGGCCCCTTCGGAGGAGCTGTTCCCCAAGCGTGGGATTTTTATGCGCCCGGACTAGTCCAAACATTCTTCCCCGGGTTTGTGTTTACCACGCGGGAAAATTTATCTTATGCACTAACTAGCAACAATCAGGGCCAAGATGGCTGCATGTTCTACAATCCCTATCTCAGCCAGCTGTCTGATCCTAATCTAGCTAACAGCCGAGAGCTAATGGATTGGATGAACGTCACAGTCGATCGCGTCGATAAACGAAATAAACTCGCTGTTTTTGATGCCGTTGTTTCAGGCGAATTAATGGAGATGAAAGGTGGTGTGGCACAGTTTGCGGTTGGTGGACAATATCGCGAGCGAAATACAAAAGAAGAAGCCAATGAGTTACATTACCCGGGTTTGCAAAACCGGATTCTCGGTTACGATGCTAACGGTGTTCCAAACGAATTTCACCGAGTGAGTAATAACTTCGAATGCGCAATGTGCGCGTTTAACTATAATGATACACGAAAGACTAAAGCGGCCTTCATGGAGCTTTCGCTCCCTTTCATGGAAAATGTAGAGACTCAAATCGCGCTGCGATTCGAAGACTACGGTGGACAGATTGGAAGTGAGTTATCACCAAAGATTGCGATGAGCTGGAGGCCTATCGAGTCTCTGTTAATTCGCGGTTCTTTCTCGCAGTCTTTCCGTGCCCCAAACATAGCTATTGTTGAAACCGGACTACAGTCTTCTAGCTATACGTTCCGAGACCCTATCTCTAACCAAGCCGTTCGCGCAGGTCTGTTGCCTGCTATCGATGCAAACGCAGAGGCCGAGGCCACCTATACTTTGGGCGGCCCTGCGCCTTACGTTGGAAACGAATACGCAGACACCTATAGCCTCGGCTTCCAGTGGACGCCAGATGGGGCGCTGGACGGGCTTTCTGTTGGTGCGGATTTCTGGCGCTTTGAGGTCAGCGACCGCGTATTACCTGAGCCACCAATTCGGGCCATCCAGCCTGAAATAGACGCGTTTAATGTGGCGGCAAAAGATGAGTCTAATTACGTCTTTAACGACACCATCCCCGCAGATTCGGCTCAACCTTACACGCCGTGTAGCCCTTCAGCTGTCGCAGCTGAGTTCGGCGTGGACTCCGAAGAGCGCCTCAACTGCGTAGTCGACCCACGTACTTATGTTGTACCCGGTATCCAGAGGGCGTTTGGAACTACAACGGCAAACCTGATTACAACTACACTAAGTGCGATTAATGCTGGAACGATCACGGCTGACGGTGCTGATGTAAAACTTGGTTACAACTGGTCGAATGACATGGGCCTCTTTAGCGCACGCGTTGACTTCACTCATGTGCGTCAGTACACACTGGCTAACGTACCTGGGCTTGAGCGTGGTTTGTTGGATACCTACGTATTCGATGCGGCAGGAACAACAGGAGACGGTAACATTGTGAGGTCTCTTCCTGATAATAAGGGAACCCTGACTATGTCTTGGCAGCGAGATAGCCACGGCGTCAGCTTGATAAATCGGCATATTGGCTCGTATCGCGACCTCGCTTATCAGACTGCTTATGAGGCAGGCTCTGATTTCACGCGAAGCATGCTCGATGAAAAAATCGACAGCTACAATACATGGGACTTCCAATACCGATACTCAAAGGATTGGGGTGGCCGAGTAGGCAGCACTAACTTCTCCCTGGGCGTATTAGATATGTTCAATGAAGATATCCCTTACCGAGAAGTGGGCGGGCGAGACTATGACACTGTTGTTTTTGATGGGCGCGGTCGCCGCATCTACGCAAGAGTACTGTGGCAACTTCAATAGAGCATTTTGATTAATTGCTAGATCAATAAAAGCGTCTGCCGAGTCTCAGGACTACGCAGGCGCTTTTTTTTTTGCACCTTGAAATATTGCGTTATACTCTCCGCGGCCGTCCAAGATACGGCTCCTAAACGCTATGCCTCGGCGCCTGATTCAGCCCTATCGGAGAATTCGATGAATACCAAAATGAAGTTATTGCCTGCAATTATCGCCCTCAGTCTTGGCGTCGTCGCCTGCAGCGATGAAGCGGCGCCCGTAGCTTCAAGCAGCGACACACCCGAATCTGTTCTGGCTAGCGCCAAACCAGAGCTCGGTGACTTTGGCGTCGATCTTAGCCAGCAAGACCCCAATACAAAGCCCGGCGATGACTTCTTCCGCTTTGCCAACGGCAAGTGGCTCGATGAATTTGAGCTTCCCGCTGACCGCAGCAACTATGGGTCTTTCTCTGTACTGGGCGATCGTTCGGACGAACGCGTAAACACCATTATCGAAGACCTCTCGGCGGCGGAGCCGACCGCTGGCACAATCGAACAGAAAATTAGCGACTATTATCTTAGCTACATGAACACCGAAGCACTCGATGAGCGTGGCATTGGTCCGCTGCGCGAAGGACTTGCGCAGCTCGCAGCAATCGACTCGCGTGAGGCACTAATAGAGGCACTCGGACGCTCTCAACTCGACGCCACAGCAAGCCCCTTTGGCTGGTATGTGGGCGCCGACCGCCGCGATCCAGATCGTCATCAGCTTGTATTAAGCCTCGGCGGCATCGGCCTGCCCGATCGCGACTACTACCTTCTCGACACCGAGCAGTATGTTAACGTACGTAGCGAATACGTCGCGCATATCGAGCGCATGCTTGGCTTCGCCGGTATTGATAACACCGCCGAAAAAGCACAGGCGGTGTTGGCTCTCGAGACAGCGTTTGCCGAAAATCTTTGGCCGCGCGCCGATCGCCGTAACCGCGACCTCACCTTCAACCCAATGAGCTATGCAGAATTTAAAGCAGCCTACCCAAATATGGATTGGGACGCCTATTGGGCTGCGGCAGGCATAGGCGAGATCGAAGACCTTAACGTTTCTTATCCCACTGCAATGGCGCCAATCATTGCGTTACTCGACAGCGTAGCGGTCGAAGACTGGGTTAGCTACATGAGCTATCAGCACATCTCCAACCTTGCGAGCGTGTTGTCACAAGAAATAGATGATGAAAATTTTCATTTCTATTCCACCGTTCTCAACGGCGTCCCCGAACAGCGTCAGCGCTGGGAGCGTGGAGTCGAGCGCGTCGGGTCACTTAACAGCTTAGGCGAAGCGGTCGGTCAGATCTATGTGCAGAAGCATTTCCCCGAAGCTGCAAAGCAGCAGATGCAGGGGTTAGTCGAAAATCTGCGCACGGCTCTCGCTAATAGCATTGCAAGCCTCGACTGGATGGGCGAGGAAACTAAAAACGAAGCGAGACTCAAGCTCGAGTCGTTCCGCCCGAAAATCGCCTACCCCGACGAGTGGCGCGACCTATCGTCTATCGAGATCAGCCGCGACGACCTATTCGCGAATGCTCGTAGCCTGCGTGAATTTAATTACGCCGATGAAATCAGCCGTTTAGGCAAGCCAACGAACCGCGAAGAATGGGGCATGACGCCACAAACGGTTAACGCCTATTACAACTCATCTTTTAACGAGATCGTGTTCCCTGCGGGCATCTTGCAGCCACCTTTCTTTGACCCCGCTGCCGACATGGCCGTGAACTATGGCGGCATCGGCGCAGTTATCGGCCATGAGATGGGCCACGGCTTCGACGACCAAGGTTCCAAATCAGATTCGCTAGGCGTACAACGCAACTGGTGGACTGGTGACGATCGCGCCAACTTCGAGAAATTGACTACCGCGCTCGCCGCGCAGTATGACCAGTTCGAGCCGGTGCCTGGCTATTTTGTTGATGGCAATTTCACCCTCGGTGAAAACATCGGTGACGTCGGCGGTCTCTCACTTGCCTATCGCGCCTACAAATTATCACTCGGCGGCGAAGAGGCGCAGGTTATCGACGGACTCACTGGCGATCAGCGCTTCTTCCTAAGCTGGGCGCAGGTGTGGCAGCGTAAATACCGTGAAGACGCACTAATCCAGCGCCTCACCTCCGACCCGCATTCCCCCTCCGAGTTCCGGGTGAACGGCGTGGTTCGCAACTTCGACGAATGGTATGAGGCGTTCGATGTGCAGCCCGACAATGCGCTCTATCTCGCGCCGGAAGACCGCGTGCGGATTTGGTGATGCAACCGAGAGTGGAGATTGGGAATGAAAAGTCAACGCGTACGAGCAACACGAAACTTGGTCTCAGTCACCCTCATTGCGCGGTGTTCACTCAGTTTCTCGCTTCTGCTTTTTTCGTCGGCGTTGTTCGCACAGGACTTCGACACCGTTATCGCCAACGGCCGCATTGTCGATGGCTCGGGTAATCCTTGGTACGAAGCCGATGTTGGTATTCGCGGAGATCGAATTGTCTCGATCGGCGATCTTTCCGGCAGGCAAGCTACGCAAATTATTGATGCCAGCGGGCTGATTGTGTCACCAGGCTTCATAGACCCACACACGCACGCCCTGCGCGGCATTTTCGACGTACCAACGGCGGAGAGTTCGCTTCTGCAGGGCGTGACTACGCTCACCGAAGGCAACGACGGCAGCTCTCCTTTTCCTATTGCAGCCCACTACGCTGAAATCGAAGCCAAACGCATTAGCCCAAACTGGGCTGTCTTTGTTGGCCAAGGCACCATTCGCGAGGCGGTGATAGGACGCGATGACAGAGCCGCAACACCGCTCGAGATAGAGCGCATGAAGGCCATGATTGCAGAAGCAATGCGCGACGGGGCGCTGGGGATCTCTACTGGTCTTTTCTATGTGCCTGGTAGTTTTACGCCAACAGGCGAAGTCGTCGAACTCTCTAAAGTTGCCGCCCAATACGGTGGTATTTATATTTCGCATATGCGCGAAGAAGCCAATCAGCTGCTCGACTCGGTGGGCGAAACGATCGCTATCGGGGAACAAGCCGGTATCCCCGTTCAGATAACCCACCACAAGGTAATCGGCGTGCAAAACTGGGGCGCATCAGTGGACAGCCTGAGACTTGTCGACGAGGCTCGCGGGCGCGGTGTCGATGTCACGCTCGATCAATACCCCTACACCGCGTCGCAAACGAGCATCAACGCGCTTATCCCGCAGTGGGCACAGGAAGGCGGCCGCAGAAAAATGCTTGAGCGTCTCGAGAGCCCCGAAACTCGGGGGGCGGTCAAAGCCGCGATTATCGATAAGATTCTATTTGATCGCGGCGGTGGCGATCCGAAGAATGTCTCTATTTCACGGAGCCCAAACGATCGCTCAATTGAAGGCAAAAATCTTGCCCAAATCACGCTCGAACGCGGTTTCGAGCTAAGCGTCGCAAACGCTGCCGAGGTAACGATGGAAATCGTCGAGATCGGCAATGTTAGCGCGGTGTATCATGCTATAGGCCCACAGGATGTCGATCGCATCATGCAGCATCCTGCAGTTGCCATCGGCTCAGACGGTCCGGTTGGCGTATTCGGCGAGGGCGCACCGCATCCGCGTCAGTATGGCACCTTCGCGAGAGTGCTCGGGCACTACGTTCGCGAGCGCGGTGTTATAACCCTCGAAAACGCCGTACGCAAAATGACTAGCCTTACGGCTCAACGCCTAAGCATTCGCGACCGAGGCCTATTGGTCGAAGGCTATTTCGCAGACATTGCGATTTTTGATCCGGACACCATAATGGACAAAGCGACATTTGAGCAGCCTCATCAGTATGCAGTTGGCGTGGACACTGTGTTGGTCAACGGCGAACTCGTAGTCGCGAACGGGAAGCACACCGGCGCACGCCCCGGAAGAGTGCTGCATGGGCCCGGGTTTCAGACCCCTTGAAAACACACCCTCTTTGGCGAGATAGGTCAAAACTTGGCGAAACTACCTAGGCACCCCTATCTAAGAACGCGCAGAGACCGCGTAACTACGCCATAAAACGCACTTGGCACGATACTCGCATTATTCATAGCATCATGTTTAATGCGGAGTTCACAGTATGAAATTTCTTTCGACCCTCGGCCTTCTCGGCCTCACCCTTGTTGGTCTGATCATAGCCATACCGATTCTGTCGGTCGCTTTCTCTGTGTTCGGCGCGCTCGTGGTCTTTCTTATTTGGATCGCGCCCTTCTGGATTATCGCGACATCGGATCAGACCACCGGCTTTGAGAAAATCGCGTGGCTGATCGCGATGGTTTGCCTGTCTTGGTTTGCGTGGGTGTTCTACTTCTTTCTCGCGCCACTGAAAAGGCGTGACGACTACTATAGTTACACTCGGCGGTAACTGCGTTTTTGGTGGAGCCCTAACTTGTCCACCGATGCGACGCGGCCGCGCATGCTGTGCCGCGGCGCATTTTTCGTTGTTTCATTCGTTTCGGTAATCTGTCTTTACTTGCTCTTTTACGCCCTTGCGCGACGCAGACCATTAGGCGAGACTTACCCACGATGGAATCCCTTTTTAGTCGCTATGTAAGGAGAACAAAAATGATAAAGAAAGCGCTAGTAGTAGCCACCGCGGCAGCAGTATTTAGCACAGCAGTAGTCACGACGGCTAACGCGCAAGAAGCGCCTACTCCCGAGCAGGTAGCAGCCGGCGCCGCCGACACGCGTCAATCAGTATTCAAACTGTTACGTTTCTATTTAGTGCCACTTGTGGGCATGGCGCGCGGCGCACCATTTGATGCCGAGCTTGCAGAGAAGAACGGCCGCCGCATTGCAGCTCTCGCGCCTTCTATTCCCGACGTATTCATGCACGACACTCGCGACTTCGATGTCGAAACCGAAGCTCTCGATGTAATCTGGGAAGATAAAGCAGAGTTCGAAAACAAAGCCATGGCCTTAATGAATAACGCCAATGCCTTTGCAGATCTCGCCGCAACCGGCGATCGCGGTCAGACACTCGGTGCTTTTAGAGCATTAGGCGGCTCATGCGGAGATTGCCATGACACGTTCCGCGTCGACAACGACTAGCCTTTTACAACTAGCCTGTACATTTAACCTCTAGATCTAACGTCTAGATTTAACCTCTAGATTTAACCTCTACACCGATCCTCTAGCGCTACCGCGTGAAAAACGCGGCTAGCGCAAGCCGGTCTGCATCGGTAAGGCGAGACGTGTTGTGTTCGATAACGTCGCTCATGTCGCCGCCGACGAAATCTGCATCGGGTTTCATACCAAGCAGTAAAAACAAGTCGAAGCTGTTTCGGTCCCATTCTTCTAACGCCTCGCTATCGATTGCCTCGATAGTGTCTTCCCCGATTTGTGCGCCAGCAAATTCCCGTGCGAGTTGCGAAATGCCTAGTCCGTTGCGCGGCGTATGGCACTCACCGCAGTGCCCGAGATTTCGGGCAAGGTAGGCGCCGCGCGCTATAAGCAACGACTCTTCTTGCCCTGTCATCAGTTCGGGCTCTTTGCCGCTCGTAAAATCAGCTAGCAGATTCCAGCCCACGAGCGCAAAACGCGAAAGCCACCAAGGTGTTTCGTGCTCAGGAACAACGTTATTTATCGGGTCAAGCGACAAGAGATACGCACCGATATCGAGAACATCCCCGTCATTCAGGCCAGCATAAGAACGGTAGGGAAACGCGGGGAAATAGAAACTGCCTTCGGGCGAGCGCCCATGTTTAAGCGCTTGCAAAAAATCCTTTGCGCGCCAATCGCCAATACCCGTGTCGACATCAGGCGTAATATTCGGCGCGTAGAACGTGCCAAAGTCGGTAACTAACGCATGGCCGCCACTGAGAATCGCGGGGTTGGTTGACCCCTCTTCGTTGACCTCTAGGTGACAGCTCACACAGCCACCTGCATTGACAAGATAGGCACCGCGAGCAATCGCGTCGTCGCTGCTTGAGATTACAGCGCTATTATCGACTGACGGGGGCGTAAACAAAAAATAGGCAATAGCCACAACGACCGCAACGCAAATCGTAAGTATTCTCGTGCGTAGCGGCCATTGATTCATGTTGCTCGGCTCCGTCTAGCTCAGTCTGGTTCAGTCTGGCTCAGTCTAAAAAGACACCGCGCTGCTAGATGAGCTGACTCAGCATTTCTTGGTTATACGTGACCAGTTCATCAAATTTACCCGCGCGAACTTTGGTGACCCAATCGGGGTTTGCGATTAGCGCGCGGCCCACAGCAATCATGTCGAATTCGTCGGCTTCCATGCGCGTGATCAAGTCGTCGATACTTGCAACCTCGGCTTCACCGCCGCGGTAAGTCGCAATAAATTCCTCAGTCAGACCCACACTGCCAACACTGATAGTTGGCTTGCCAGTAATCTTTTTCACCCAGCCAGCTAGGTTCAGCTCAGAGCCTTCGAATTCGGGTTCCCAGAAACGACGAGTGCTGCAGTGGAATATGTCAACGCCTGCGTCGGAAAGCGGCTTAACGAACTGTTCGAGTTCTTCGAGGCTCGGGGCAAGACGCGCAGTAAAGTCTTGCTGCTTCCACTGCGAGAATCGCAAAATAATCGGATAATCATCGCCGATCTCGGCGCGAATACTTTGCACGATGTCGGTGGCGAAACGCGTGCGCTTAACGAGCGAGCCGCCGTATTGGTCGTCGCGCTGGTTCGTACCTTCCCAAAAAAAGTTATCGATCAGATACCCGTGCGCACCGTGCAGCTCAAGTGTATCGAAACCTAAGTCTTTAGAATCTTTCGCCGCCTGCGTAAACGCGGCGATCAGTTCATCGACCTCGGCAGTACTCAGTGCGTCATATACCTTCTTACCCGGCCCTACTAAACCCGATGGCGTGGCCGATGGATATTCAGGATACGCGCCTTCGCCCGGACGACGCATACCACCCTGATGCCAAAGCTGCGGCGCTATTTTGCCGCCTGCTGCGTGAACTGTTTCAACAATTTTATGCCAGCTATCGAGCGCCTTGCCGTGAAAGCCAGGAATGCGCACCTCATTGGACGCTGCCTTGTGATTAACCGTCGTGCCTTCGGTGATGATGAGGCCAACATCGTTTTCGGCACGGCGTTTGTAATACTGCAGCACCGCGTCGTCGGGTACGCCGTCGGGCGAAAACTGCCGAGTCATTGGCGCCATAGCAACGCGGTTCTTGAGGGTAAGTTTGGGGCTGGTAAACGGGGTAAAGAGAATATCGGGATTCATCGAGCGGTCTCTGCGTTAAATGTATAAAAAGCGTGTGGTCGTCATGTGTGGTCCACATACATGTTTGATCCACATGATAGGGCGCTGCTGGATTGCTGTCGAGTTCTAGCGCCCTAAGGCCGCAGCGCGCAATACTCGCCGGTTTACCTCGGTTGGTGCGGGTTCGGATTCACCGAATATCGCGCGAATCCAGTGCCCGTCTGTCGGATTGGGGAATACGATATAGTCGGCGCCAAAACGCGCAGCGTCTGCATGCATCAAGGCTTCGCGCTCTGCGACATCGGTGACGTAATAGCGCCGCGCAAAATCATTGAGGTTGTCGCCCAGCGAAGCGATCACTCGGTAGTCGCTGCGAATCTGCGCCTGCACAGCCTCTTTGTTTGACGTCTCTCGCAGCACACGAAGGTGTTCGGCACGTGCGTTTTCGAAGCCAGCAGCGCGGAGATTACCGAGCGCAAGCTCGAAGGTCGCCTCACCCTGATCGCGATTCGTGACAAAGAACAGCGTCACACCGTTTGCCTCGCAAAAGGCGGCAAACTCACGTGCGCCCGGGCTGGCGACGAATTCGTTGTTTGGCACCCAAGCGTCCCATGTAGCGTCGTCAAAGAAATCGCCGCCTTCAGCAATTAGCTGGCCCCAATAGGCGCCAGACAAAAGCACGGTTTCATCGACATCGGTGATGACTGCAAGCGGACGCGTATCGTTCCCAGCGCCTGCCTCATGCGCGGCGAGCGCTTGCTCGACACGCAGCTGCGCGAGCGCGAAGCCTTGGTAATAGAGCGCACGAAATTCGGCCGCGGTTTGGCGCCAAGCCATTGCGTAAAGCAAAGGGTTGGTAAGCTCGGCTCGGTCGGTCTTGGTCTCGGTCTGTGGCTCAGCAGCGGAAACCGATGTTACCAACGCGCTCAGTAATAGCGCGGCTGTGACACCCGTTTTTAGCGTTTTCGTCGTCATTGCTCATCCTTCTGTTTGTTATTCTACCCATCACACGGCGAGAGTGCGCTAAGTGCCTCGTGGGTGGTAATAATACGCACAGTTGGTCTATATTGCTTAAAACATCCGACCCTGTGTGCAAGGAATACTATCGCTATGCGCCTATCGTTTAAATTACCCTTTCACTTACTCGCCTTCTCTACGGGGCTACTGACGAGCGCGACGGGATTTGCCGACCCCTATCGCATACTGATTTCGAACGACGACGGCATCAATTCGCCACTAATTCATGCCCTACGCGACGGGCTGGCGACACTCGACGATGTCGAGATTGTGGTGTCGGCGCCCGACGCAAACAAGTCTGGCAGTAGCCAATCGACAGACGGCGGCGCACGCACTGTCGAGCGTATTTTTACTAACGGCGAATTTTTTGGCTATGCCGTCGACGGCCGCCCTGCCGATGCTGTTCGCTTCGGGCTCCTGCACCTTGGCAAAGACGAAGCGTTCGATCTCGTCGTCTCCGGCATTAATCAAGGTGCCAATGTCGGTGACGTCTCGCATCTTTCTGGCACTGTGGGTGCAGCAATGGAGGCTATTTATCAGGGCATCCCAGCCATCGCCGTGTCGCAAGACACCGCCAATGTCGATACCTCGGTCACTGTAAATCTTACCCGTCAGCTGGTGGCGAAATATCAACGCGATGGCGCCCCCGAGGGCATAGTCATCTCGATTAATGTCCCCGGCGGCGAGTTAAAAGGCGTTGCGGTTAGGCCCATGGGCGAATCCTATCTCAAATTTTCTCCCTACGAGCTTACGCGCACAGACGGCGAGGTCAGTGAATTCGAGGTCTCGTATGTGGGCAATCGAGCGCTAGATTCAACAAGCGATACCTATGCCTATCAAAATGGCTACGCCACCATCACTCCACTTAAATTCGATTGGACCGCGCATGAAATGCTGAGCGAAATCGAAACCTGGGGATTAGCGATTGACTGATTTAACTAATGAAATCGAGATGCCTGAACAAGGCTTTCTCGAGTTCGAACATATCGTGCAGGTAAATGAGCCGGCAAATCCAACGAGCAACGATATAAGCCGCGCACATCTCTGGGAAGGTCTGGTGCTTCGGGCGCGAAGCCCTCAGCGATTTATCGAAGGCATCGACTGCTTCTCGCACCCTCAGAACGGCGCTGGTTTTGTTCGCGAAATAAGCGCGGGCGATGCCCACTTTTACGAAGACGTGACGCTCGAACACGAATCGCGCGTGCTCACTAAAACCCAGCGCGATAAGCCGCAGATACACGCCGAAAGCGAAGCGTCGATCGAGGAGCCTGAAGAAGGCTATCTGTTTGTGCGCTTTCGCTATCGCCGCGAATTGCCAGACGAACATCGCGCTGTAGATGTCGGCGAGCATCTGAAAGCAGCCTATGTCCGGCTCGACACCGATGCGATTAAACTGATTAGAGTAATGGCAGAGAATAATTCGTTTACCGCGCTAGTCAATTAACGCGTTCGTTAATCAAGGAGCAACCCTATGTCGTTTTATTCACGATTGTTCGTAGCCCTTTCTCCTGCTGCCTTCGTGTCTGCAGCCCTGACAACCGCGATGCTCTGTTTTGCGCCGGCAGCGTTTGCTGACCGCACCGCAGCTGACGACGAAAGCCACATCGACGACCCCCGCGTTCAGCATCGCAGCTACACCTTCGAGCCTACTGGCGAGTCTATTCCTTACGCTATTTTTGTGCCCTCCTCTTATGACCCCAAGGGGACAGAAGCGCTCCCGCTTCTCGTTTCTCTGCACGGACTTGGCCGCAGCTACGACTGGCTGATGGGCTATCACGGCCTGCTCGACCAAGCAGAAGAAAGCGGCTACGCAGTAGTGACACCCCTTGGCTATATTCGCGAAGGCTGGTTCGGATCGCGCCCGGCCGAAGACCCTCAGGACGGCGTCTATAGCGAGCAAGATGTAATGAACGTACTGGAACTGGTGCGCGACGAGCTGCGCATAGACAGCGACCGCATCTTTCTCTGGGGGCACTCGATGGGAGGAGGCGGCACCTATCATATAGCCGCAAAACACCCCGACGTATTCGCAGGACTTGGCGTCGCGGCACCCGCCCCTGCAATCTCAGCACCTATGGATGAAATACTCGACAAAATTGCGCATCTCCCGATCTTTATTTTGCAGGGCGATCAAGATGATCTAGTACCCGTTTTTGCGACGCGTACGTGGGTCGCTGGGATGGCCGCGCGCGGTATGCAGCACCTGTATGTCGAGATTGAAGGGGGTACCAATTCGCTGCTTATCTCGCAGGACGCCGCCAACATGCAGAAATTTGTCGATTTCTTTAACATCGTGGGCCACAAATAATGAACGCACGCGTCGCTAAAACTCTCGCCACACGACTTACTCTTATCGCTTTTACCGCGCTCAGCGGTTGCACAGCGAGCCTTGTCATCGAAACAGATAGCCCGCCTAAAGCGTCGACTGTCCGCACTCTCGAATGGCCCCTGCACAATTTCGACTTAGCCGGCACGCGTTTCACGCCGAGCGATCAGATCACCCCCGAGAATGTCGCCTCGTTAAAGCCCGCGTGGCTTTTCCAGCATGGGGTTATCGATGGCGTGAGTAATCAAACGACGCCCATTATTGTCGACGGGATTATGTACGTGACCGACGCGCGCGGCAGCGTCTACGCAACCAATGCCACCGACGGCCATCTGCTTTGGGAATACAATGTCAGCGGCAAACTCGGCGGTGGCCGCCGCGAAGGCTATATTTTTAGGCACCGCGGTGTCGTCGTCGACGACGGCATTGTGTATACCGCCGCAGGTTCTTTCATTTTTGCGCTCGATGCGAAAACCGGCGAACCAATCGAAGGCTTCGGCGATGGCGGCATGGCGCCGGTGATCCTTGACGTGTTGCATTTAAAAGACCCCAGCATCGACACCGCGATCTCGGTCGGCTACTGGTTTACAACAGCACCGCAGATTCACAATGGCATGCTCTATATCGGGACTACTCGCAGCGAAAGCCACATCGCCGGCGGCTATGTGCTGGCAGTGAATGCGAAAACTGGCGAAGTCGAATGGCATTTTAATACCGTGCCGCAGGACGAAACCGATCAGGGTTGGGAGATCGCCGGTCCAACCTGGGTCGGTGGCGAGCGCAACGGCGGCGGCATTTGGGAGACGCCCTCGATAGATCCTGAGCTCGGCCTCGTCTATTTTGCGGTCGGCAATCCTTTTGGAAATAGCACCAAGCGCGACGGCATTAATTTATTCACTAACGCGATTATCGCGCTTTCACTCGATACGGGAAAACTCGAGTGGTTTTACCAGCAAGTGCATCACGACGTGTGGGATTACGATTCCGGCAATCAGCCTGTACTGTTTGATATGTTAGTCGACGGCAATCAAGTGAAGGCGCTGGCGCAGGCAAGCAAAAATGGCTGGCTCTATATACTCGACCGCGAGACAGGACAACCCGTTCATCCGATTCCGGAGATTGCCGTGTCGACCGAGACCGCGACCGAAGGCGAAGAGCCTTGGCCTACACAGCCAATCCCACACAAGGCCAACGGCGAGCGTATGGAGCCCGTGTCGCCTGTCTATCCTATTAATATTCCCGCCGAACAGCTCGAGGAATATCACTTAGTCGAGCAGTTCACGCCTATCGGCCCTAATCAGATTTTTGCCCCGGGCTATGGCGGCGGCTCCAACTATGCACCCATCGCGTTTAGCCCGCTCACGGGACTGCTTTATGTGAATGCGATTGACCAGCCGTTTCGCTCGGGCCGCGACCCGATGGGCTATTTTTCAGCCTACGACCCGACAACCGGAGAACTGGTGTGGCGGCAAATATTCGAGGGCTATGGCCAAGCAGGTGCGGTGGTGACAGCAGGAGGGGTGGTCTTTGTTGGCGCGGGGAGTAATACCGCCGGCTACTTCTATGCCTATGATGCGGCAACAGGCGAGGAGCTATGGAAATTCAACACAGGGTCGGGCATTTTCGCCTCCCCTGCCCTGTATGTGATCGACGGTAAAGAATACGTTACTGTCGCCTCGGGCGGAGGCAGCCGCGGCAGACGCGGAGGCGATTTAATTCTCACCTTCGCGTTGCCGTAGCGCCCGCTTTACCCTATTTCTCAGCAGCTAGTCCTGCGCTGTGAATATCCGCAACCGTGACCGCTGTCATATTAAATATGCCACGCGAGGTCACCGAGGGAATCACAATATGCGCAGGCTTGCGGAAGCCATTGATGAACGGGCCTATCAACAGCGCGTCTGTCATCGAGCGTATCAGCCCCATCGCGATATTCGCCGCGTCGAGGTTTGGCATCACTAAAACATTCGCGCGGCCTTTGATATTTGCCTTCGAGTAGATAGTCTCGCGCAGCTTAGGGTTAAGCGCGCTGAGCACATGCATCTCGCCATCGACCTGTAGCGAAGGATAAGTTTCACGCAGAATCTCACCGGCAAGTCTTACCTTACGCGCCGAAGGATTATTCGCGGTGCCGAAATTCGAATGCGACAACAATGCAACCTTAGGCTCGATACCAAAACGCTTCACGAGATCGATACTCGCCTCGGTAATTTTTACCAGCTCATCCGACGTCGGATCGACATTCATCGACGTGTCTGCCAAGAACAGAGGGCCATCTGGCAGCAGAAGAACCGCGGTAGACGACACTAATTGCTCGCGAGTCTCGGACCTATTCGCAGGGCCGAGCAGATGCATAATTTCACGTAGGTGGAAGTCGAAGCGCCCAACCTTGCCGCAGATCAAGCCGTCGGCATCGCCGCGCGCAACCATCACTGCGGCAATGGCGGTGTTGTCATTGCGCATTATTTTTCGCGCCGCATCGACAGAGACACCATGGCGGCCAACCGCTTCGTGATAGAACGATGCGAAGTCGTCGTGTTGCTCGTAATGCATTGGATCGAAGACTTCGACTTCGTTGTCTAGATCGATGCGTAGGCCGAGTCTATCGATCTTTCGCTCCATAGTCTTGCGATGACCAATGAGAATAGGCGTGGCGATATTCTCATCAACCACCGCCTGCACTGCCATTAGCACGTCGTCATTATCGCCTTCGGCATAAACAATACGCGCTGGGGATTTTTTCGCCACCTCGATAAGCGGCTGCATAAACAGCCCTGCCTGATTCACAAATTCATGCAGCTTTTGCTTGTATGCCTCGAGGTCTTCGATGGGTCGGGTAGCAACGCCACTCTCCATCGCTGCCTTAACAACAGCAAGCGGAATGTCTTCGATCAGGCGCGGATCGAACGCCTTAGGAATTAAGTACTCTGGCCCAAACCGCAGCTTCTCGTCTGCATAAGCCGCTGCAACGACATCCGACGTCTCTTTTGTAGCGAGGTCAGCAATCGCTCTCACCGCCGCCATCTTCATTTCTTCATTAATAGTCGACGCGCCGCAGTCGAGCGCGCCACGGAAGATAAAGGGGAAACAAAGAACGTTATTAACCTGATTAGGGTAATCCGATCGACCTGTCGCTATAATGGCATCCGGACGCGCCGCCATCGCCTCTTCGGGCATAATTTCGGGAATCGGATTCGACATCGCAAGGATGATCGGCTTAGGCCCCATCTTCTTTACGAGCTCGCCGTTTAAGACGCCCGGTCCCGAGAGTCCCATGAAAAGATCGGCGCCATCGATCGCGTCTTCGATTGTTCGATCGCTTGTCTCAATCGCGTAGTCTTCTTTCCACGGATTCATGCCTTCTTTTCGACCGGCGTAAATGACCCCATTACGATCGATCATGCGCACATTTTGCTTTTTAAGACCCATGCTCACCAGAAGGTCGACACAGGCAATACTCGCAGCCCCTGCGCCTGAAACCACGAGCTTCACATCGCCAATTTCTTTTTCGACTACGCGCAGGCCGTTGTAGATTGCCGCCGCTGCGACAATCGCCGTGCCGTGCTGGTCGTCGTGAAAAACGGGTATTTTCATGCGCTCGCGCAGCTTGTTCTCGATCATAAAGCACTCGGGCGCCTTGATGTCTTCGAGATTAATACCGCCGAACGTTGGCTCGAGGCTCGCGATAATATCGACCAATTTGTCGACATCGGTCTCGTCGATCTCTATATCGAACACGTCTATGTTGGCGAACTTCTTAAACAGAACCGCCTTGCCTTCCATCACCGGCTTTGAGGCCAACGGGCCTATATTACCGAGCCCAAGCACCGCCGTGCCGTTTGTGATCACCGCCACTAGATTGCCGCGCGAGGTTACTGAGGCAACCTCTGTTGGATTCTCGACAATCAGCTCGCAGGCATGTGCGACGCCCGGCGAATAGGCGAGCGACAGGTCGCGCTTGTTCGCGAGGGGTTTTGTTGGTCGTATTTCGAGCTTACCCGGTAGCGGATGGGTGTGGTAACGAAGGGCGCTTTCTTTAAACGAATCGGTCATTAATGATTTACTTCTCTTAAGACTGAAGGGGGGATTGAGTGCGCGAATTCTACCCTTGTCGCACTGCAATTGCTAATTCGCGGCGTGAATGAATGATCATTAAAGCGACGAAATAACCAACCTAAAGCCGATCGTTGGATTGCGCACGCTTGGATCAACTGCCCCACGCACCGCGCTTCGCACATTATTGATTGTGTCTTGAAAAGAGCCGCCTCGCATAACCCAAAGCGAATCGGCGCGCAGCAATGCCTCGGCGCTGGGCATAACGAATGGGTAATCGATAAGCGGACTGCGGGTGAGCTCCCAGGCGTTGCCCGCCATGTCGGCGATTCCATAACTGCATGACTCACAACCACGCGAGCCGACTGGCAATAGAGCGGCACTGGCAACATTTGCAAAGGCGCCGTTAGGCTCCATGCCCCAAGGGAAAATCCGTCCGTCGGTGCCACGCGCTGCCTTTTCCCACTCAGCTTCGCTAGGCAGCGTCACTTTGGCGCCCGCATCGAGCGCCTCACTCAGCGCGACCGGCGTTGCTGCCGTGCTACGAAGCTGCGAATCGAGCCAGCGCGCATAGCTCAACGTCTGTGGCAATGAGACTGAGGTTACTGGCAACGCTGGGTCTAACTCTGCGAACGCCTCGGCACTCGATGACCCGATCGCCGAAAGATAATGGGCGAATTGTGCGTTGGTGACTTCGAAACGGCCAATGAAATACTCGGGCAAAGCTACCCTGCCCTGACGCCGCGTCGACGACCAGCGCTCATTCTCATAGGCCATCCGATCGCGCTGAGGATTGCTGCCCATGATGAATTCGCCGGCGGGAATAGAAACGAACCCCCAGAGTGGATCGCCGGGCAATGCAAAATTTTCTGATGACTCTGATGACTCTGATGCCTCTGATGCCTCTGATGTCTTTGATGAAGGACTCGTTGCCTGATCAAGCTGCAAGCTCTGGTAGCTCATGAAGGCCGCGGTGAAGGCCACCAAGGAGAGCATTACCGTAAGGCCAACGGCGCGGCCCGGTGCTTGGTAGTCGAGGTTCTGCGCAAGAAAGGGATCTGTTTTTTGGGGCTCGTTTACTGCGCCTTTTTTATCCTTTCCCGATGCCATACGTTGTTATTCCCCTGCCGCGGCAGAACGTTCGCAGGCGAATGCCCAATCATGGACACACGCCCGCGCGTAAAGTTCGAACACCGGCGTGTCCATCAAATTTTTACCGCCTTGGCGCAGCATAAGCCGTAAATCTAACTCAAGCGGCTCGGCTCTCAGCGCCGTTTGCTCTTGAAGCAAATTTGCACAACCTGCCTGAAACTTGAGCTCACAGGCGCGGGCGAAATAGCTGTAAGCAAGATCTGTATCGCGATCAACTATTGCTCCCTCCCGATAGTGTGCGCCGAGCTCATTGCACGCCCACGCGGCATTGTCACCACAGTAGGTCGACTCAACGCTTACGAGTCGGTCGCACGCATTGGGCAGCTGCGCCGAACAAGACTGCTCCCAAAACGGCACACTGTCGCCGGGATGCTGCGCATCAGTCCGACCAAGCAGCGACATAAGACCAAACACCGAAATCCAAATCATCATGTGTGCGACATTAGCGCGTCCACTAAACCAAGAAGGATTCCAAAGGTTTAACACCGCGTCAGAATTAATGCGGCACACTAAGCGGTCGATGCCAATCACGCTGAGATTGAGCAACGGCACACAAAGTAATTTGTCGTAAAGCGTAGGCTCACCAAACCAACCGAGAATCGTATACAGCGCAAACACGCCGATGCCATAAAGCACGCCAAAAAGCGTTTTTCCGAGAGGGGTACGAGGCGACGTCGACGGGTCTGTAATTAGGAGATGCAGCCCGAGAAACACCGCCGCGGGAATGTCTGAATCAAGAAAGTAAGGCACGCCGGCAATAGCCGCGTACAGCGCGCTAAAGCCAAACAGGGTGATCGCTGCAGCGCCCGACACAAGCGTGATCGAGAAAAAGTACATGACGACTAAACCGACCGCAAACAGATAGGTGTAGATTCCCGGCGCGAGCGTCAGCGTCGATGAAATCTCGGGCGCCCACGTCAGGTCGGTGGTGCCGGTCGTGATAAGGATCAACGAAAAGAATCCGAGACTAAAGGCAGACGGATTAAAGATATGCACGCTGCGACCATCGCGATTCCAGCGCACAAACTCTTTGCCTAGAAAGCCCACGGCAATCATAACGAACTGCATGTAGAACCAGTCGTCGTGAAACCACAGAAAAAGATTGGTGCTAAAAATGATAGGAATGGGTCCAAATCCGAGCATGTAGCTACGACGCCGCGACCACGCGAGCAACATGCCGAAGGTATAAGCAAACATCACTTGCCCGGCAAGCAGCCAGAGGTGATCGTAGACCGGTCGCCAGTAATAGCCCCAATAAAGGTAGACACTGAACTGCACCATCGCTTGAACATAATGCTGAGAATAAACGGCGCGGCTGAAATCTTTGAGCGCAGGACGACGAGCAAGGTGAATGAGCATGAAACCTTGCCACAGAAGAAGCACCAATGATGCGCCCCAAAACGAATACGTGAGCGTCGAGTTGCTGGCTATGCGTGGGGCAAACGAGAGCACGAATATCGCGAGCGTCAGCGCCATCGGAAGTTTAAAACTGCCCACTACCTGCGAAAGGCGCAGCGCAGGGCTCGTGTCTACCTGAGTCGAATTCATTGATCGTGTCTCGTCTGTCTTGTCTGTTGCATCTCGGTCACTTGCAACCTGCTAGCTAGCATAAACCATGGGGTACGCTGTGTTCAATTTAGCTGCCGTCGCAAAGGCTTGAAATCTGCTCTACAGAAGCGTAATTTCAGTAGGCTAGACGTTTTACTTACAATCTGATTACCGCCCGACTCACCGCTAACTAACGCAACAAAAACAAAGCGATCCCGAGAGGTTTGTATGAATAGCGATGCCTATAACCCACCCCGCTTCTCCGAGTTAACAGCGCCATCACGCAAACGTGTACGCTATGCGCAAGGACTCGGTTGTTCGGTCATTGTCGCAGCGCTAAGCTGCCAGTTAGCGCTCGCACAAGACGTGGACATTCCTCGCACCGAGCACGGACACCCCGACTTTCAGGGTTTTTACACCTTCAGAACTATCACTCCGCTTAATCGCCCACCGGAACTCGCCGACAAGGCAGTGCTAACGCCCGAAGAAGCGGCAGAATGGGAAGAATTCGAGAATCAACGCCAGAACCGCGACCTCATCGTCGACAGCGTCGGCGGAGCCGGCTATCCACCTGGCGTCATCTCCTATAACGAGTTTTGGTATGAGCGCGGCAGCGAGACTATTGCGAGCCGACGTACCTCGCTCATCTACGACCCACCTAATGGACGCATTCCCGAGCTCAACCAGACCGGCAAACAGCGCCGTGAAGACTACCGCAACATGATTTTTAACAGCGCAGGCCCCGAAGGCCGCACAACCGTTGATCGCTGCCTTACCGGCTTTATCGGCGGACCACCGATGATTCCCGGCTCTTACAACAACAACATGCAGCTGGTGCAGACCGAAGACCACATCATGATCTTAAATGAAATGGTGCACTCGGCGCGCATCATCAAGCTCAATGCCAAACCCAGCGGCCTGCAGCCCAAATGGGAAGGTGAGTCGGTCGGTCATTGGGAAGGTGACGTCCTCGTTGTCGAAACCAACAACTTCTACCACGACTACAACCTGCGCGGGATGTCAGAGCAAGCAACGATTATCGAACGCTTCACCTATGTCGCCGACGGCTTGCTCGAATACGACTTCACCGTAAACGACCCAAAGAGCTGGGACTCATCCTGGTCGGCACGCGTCCCGCTGCGCCGCTCCGCCGATCCCGTTTACGAATACGCCTGTCACGAGGGAAATCACGGCCTTATCGGAATTTTAGCCGGCTGGCGCCGCTACGAGTCGATGGGCATGAATGGCGACGGCTCGCCGTTGTCCGAGACACAGGGCGCTGTCGCTACCGACGAATAAAACACTGTATTAACTAGGAGTAATAATGAAAACAAACACTTCAATGCCAACCCTTACAGCAGCGCTTTTAGCCGGCTGTTTAGCAATGCCTGCGCTGTCGATCGCTCAAGCCGATATGCCGCCGGTCAACGATCTCCCCAATCCTTACACAACGCAAGCCGGCTACTTTAAGATGCCCGCGGGTCGCAACTGGGGCTCGAGCAGCACGGTTGATATCGATATCGACGGGGAGAGTGTCTGGATCGCAGAGCGCTGTGGCGGCAACGTAAATGCCTGCGTTAACAGCCCAGACACTAATCTTGTGATGCTGTTCGATAAAGACGGCACGATGGTGCGCAGCTTTGGCGCAGGCTATATCACCTGGCCACACGGTATCCATGTAGACCACGACGGCAACGTGTGGATAGCCGACGGTCGCGACAATCAGGGTGGCGACAATCCGCCGACCGAAGCCTATGGCCATCAGATTCACAAATTTAGCCCCACCGGTATTCACCTCATGGCGCTGGGTCAAAAAGCCGGCGGTCGCAACGAAGAGTATTTCTTCACACCTAACGACATGCACGTTGCCCCCAACGGCGACATTTTCGTTGCCGAGGGACACTCCAACACGGCAGGCACGACAGCTCGCGTACTCAAATTTAACGCCGATGGTGAGTTTTTAATGAGCTTTGGCGAAATGGGCTCCGACGACGGTCAGTTTATGCAGCCCCATGCGCTTGCGATGGACTCAAAAGGAAGGCTATTTATTGGCGATCGCAGCAATAATCGCGTTCAGATCTTCGACCAAGAGGGTAACCATCTCGACACGTGGTATCAATTTGGGCGGCCGAGCGGCATCTATATAGACAAGCACGATGTGCTTTATTCTGCAGACTCTGAGTCTGGCTCGATTAACCCCGACCACGGCGACTGGCTGCGCGGCATCCGCGTTGGTAGTGCCATCACGGGCGAGGTCGAGTTTTTGATTCCTGACCCCGATCCCGATTGCCGCGGCACTTGCACAGCAGAAGGCGTCGTTGCCGACAGGCATGGCAATATCTTTGGCGCCGAGGTTGGGCCGGTTGGTGGCATTAAGCGCTATACACGAGGCGTGAAGTAATTTGGCTGGGAAGGGGCATCGGCCCCTTCCCTTTTTCGCCTGCCTATTAATCTGCTAATCGCCTAACCGCCAAGCTGCTCGCGACGCGCTATAAGTTGCGAGAGAATCTGGTAAATTTCTTGCATCGCAGGCACCTCGCTCGTCACCCGCTTCATGTCTGCATCTAAAGCTTCGTAATCCTCCGAGAGTAGTGACTGAATCGCAAAACCGCCCTGCAAGTTTTGCAGATCCTTGTCGTCAGTTCTGTTCTTATCGAGGTTAACGCGAGTTACGAAATTGGGCTCGCAAGCGCGAACAGGAATATTAGAGCCCGTTGGTCTCTCTTTTCTGCAGATGATATCGAACGCATCGCTGATGTTGTGTTTGTTATACGTCGCGAATAGCTGGTCTTCAGCCTCTTCAATGTATTTGGTTAATTCGGCGCGAGACAGATCCGCGATCTGAATGACTTCGCCGTCTTCTTGGCCAGCGACTTGCGCGGTGGCAATAAAAGCCATAACCCCAAACACACCGATTATTTTTTCCTTCATGGCTGTGATTCCTTTTTTAGGTTTAAAGCAACTTTGTGCCAAGAAAATAGGCGATTTTTCTTCTTTCCGTAATCCTAGTTCAAAAATTATGATTAATCTAGAAATTGAAAAAATAAACGGGCTGAATAGCAGGCGGTAGGATGAGGCGAGAAGGCAACACAGTTTTGACTAAATGACATTTAGTCTCTTTCATAAAAAAGGGGCTTAGCCCCTTTTTTATTTCTTTTAATATAATTGATTCTAAATCCCATCGACTATCGCGTTGAGCGTGGCGCTTGGGCGCATCGCGGCAGACGCTTTCGCGGCATCCGGCTTGTAGTAACCGCCGATATCCATCGCAGGGCCCTGCACAGAATTAAGTTCTTCCACGATTGTCGCTTCATTGCTTTGCATCGCCTCGGCAACGCTTGCGAACTGGGCTTTAAGGGCGGCGTCTTTGTCCTGGCCAGCTAGTGCTTTGGCCCAGTACATGGCCAAGTAAAAATGGCTGCCGCGGTTGTCGAGCTCGCCTACCCTGCGCGAAGGTGACTTGTTAGTGTCGAGGAACTCACCGGTGGCGGCATCCAGCGCGTCGGCCAGTACCTGAGCGCGGGCATTGTCGGTTACCTGAGCAAGATGCTCTAAAGATGCCGCAAGCGCTAAAAACTCACCGAGTGAATCCCAACGCAGGTGATTCTCTTTTTCGAACTGCTGCACGTGCTTGGGCGCCGAGCCGCCGGCGCCGGTTTCGAACAAGCCGCCGCCTGCCATGAGAGGCACGATCGACAGCATTTTTGCACTAGTGCCGAGTTCTAGAATTGGGAAGAGGTCGGTCAGATAGTCGCGGAGCACGTTGCCGGTCACCGAGATTGTGTCTTGGCCCTTTTGGATACGCTCGAGCGAAAAACGCGTTGCCGCGTTGGGCGCCATCGTGTGAAGTTCTAATCCCGCGGTGTCGTGATCGGGAAGATACTTCTCAACTTTCTTGATCAGCTCGCGGTCGTGTGCGCGCTCTTCATTGAGCCAAAAAACCGCGGGGGTTACTGAGAGTCGCGCGCGGCTAACCGCGAGCTTAACCCAGTCTTGAATAGGCGCGTCTTTGACTTGGCACATGCGCCAGATGTCGCCTGCTTCTACTTCGTGGCTCAGTAGCACTGTGCCTTCGGCATCGATAACCGACACAGAGCCGGCGGCAGGAATCTCGAAAGTCTTGTCGTGCGAGCCATACTCTTCGGCTTTCTGCGCCATGAGGCCAACGTTCGGTACGGTCCCCATTGTCGACGGATCAAGTGCGCCGTTAGCTTTACAGAAGTCGATAACCTCTTGGTAAACGCCTGCATAGCAGCGATCGGGGATCACCGCTTTCATGTCTTTGAGGTTGCCGTCTGGCCCCCACATCTGACCGGAGGTGCGCAGCGCGGCGGGCATTGATGCGTCGATAATGATATCGCTAGGCACGTGTAAGTTCGTGATGCCACGGTCCGAGTCGACCATTGCCATCTCCGGACGTGCTGCATAACACGCAAGAAGGTCGGCTTCTATCGCCTCGCGCTCTGCATCGGGCAAGCTTTTGATCTTGGCATAAACATCGCCAATGCCGTTATTCACATCGACGCCTAATTTCTCAAACGTTGCGCCGTGTTTCGTAAACGCATCGGCGTAGAAAACGGTAACCGCGTGGCCAAAAATGATGGGGTCCGAGACCTTCATCATCGTTGCCTTCATGTGTAGCGAAAACAGCACGTCTTGTGCACGCGCGTCGTCGATCTGTTCGGCCAAGAACGTGCGCAGTGCGTTTTTGCTCATCACCGACGAGTCGATTATCTCGCCCGCTTGCAGTGCGATTCCCGCCTTTAAGACTGTCTCGGCACCGCTGGCCTCTTTATGCACAATCGACACGCTCGTCGCAGCCGGCACAGTGGCTGCTTGCTCGGAGCCGTAGAAATCGCCCTGTGTCATCGACGCCACATGCGATTTACTGTCTGCGCTCCACGCGCCCATCGAATGCGGATGCTTGCGTGCGTAGGCTTTTACCGACGCCGGCGCGCGGCGATCCGAATTGCCTTCACGCAGCACAGGATTTACGGCACTGCCCTTTACGCGATCATAGCGTGCCTTAATGTCTTTCTCTTGCTCATTAGCCGGCTCTTCGGGGTATTCTGGTAGCGCATAGCCTTTGGCCTGCAGCTCTGCGATCGTCGCCTGAATCTGTGGCAGCGACGCTGAAATATTCGGCAGTTTAATGATGTTGGCAAAGGGGTCTTGCGTCAGCTCGCCCAATTCTGCGAGCGCGTCGGCTTGCTGTTGTTCCGGTTTTAGAAATTCAGCAAAGTTGGCAATAATACGTCCGGCAAGGGAGATGTCACGGATCTCAACCTCAACATCCGCAGCTTTAGTAAAAGCGCTCACGATCGGCAGGAATGAGTAAGTCGCGAGGGCAGGCGCCTCGTCAGTCTCGGTATAGATAATTGTGGGCTTCTGCTCTGACATCTCTTTTCCTTTTAATGCTTAATTTAATGCTTAATATAAATAGATGGCTGGGTGATCAACCGCCCATTATAGCAGCGGCCGAGGGGCAGTAACAGGGCCGCCATGAGCCTGCCATGAACTTACCAGAGACCCGTGCCATAATAGCGGCATCGAATCACACAGTTTAGGAAGTACTATGCTACTGACCACCGCCATCGACGGCTTTACGCTGCGAGCAGCCACGCAACATGACACAGGCACTATTTTAGGGTTTATCAAAGAACTCGCCGACTACGAAAAGCTCGCCCACGAAGTGGTGGCCACTGAGGACACGCTCAACGAAACGCTGTTTGGCGACACACCCTATGCGCATGTCATTATGGCCGAGCTCAACGGCGTCGCTGTTGGCTATGCGCTGTTCTTCCATAATTTTTCTACTTTTACTGGCCGCCCTGGCATCTATCTCGAAGATCTGTATGTGCAACCCGCGCATCGCGGCCAAGGCTTTGGCAAACTCCTCCTCGCCTATTTGGCACGCAAGGCAGTCGATATGAACTGCACGCGTGTCGAATGGTCTGTTTTAGACTGGAACCAACCCGCGATAGATTTTTATCGGTCGATAGGCGCATTGCCTATGGATGGCTGGACCGTGCAGCGTCTGGACGGCGAACGACTCGCCGGCTTCGCGAAAGAGTTTAAGTAGGAGCCTGGCAATGACCGACATCGTCTTCGTGAATGGCGACTACCTGCCCAAGCAAGAGGCAACAATTTCAGTATTCGATCGCGGTTTTATTTTTGGCGATGGCGTTTACGAAGTAGTGCCGGTTATTAACGGCAAAATGGTCGACAAGATCTATTTTTTAGAGCGCCTTGCGCGCAGCCTTAGCGAGCTCGAAATCGAATGGCCGTGCAGCAGCGACGACGTAATCGCGATGATGAATGCGTTGATCACCCGTAATGCGATCGTCGAAGGCATGGTGTATCTGCAAATCACCCGCGGCATCGCCGATCGCGACTTCGCGTTTCCCGCAGGGATTACGTCGTCGATTGTTGCGTTTGCAAGCGTGCTTAACCTGATTAATAACCCCGCTGCGGAATCAGGCATTCCGGTGATAACAACGCCAGATCTGCGCTGGAAACGCCGCGACATTAAGTCGGTTAATCTGCTGGGGCAGGTACTTGCAAAACAGGATGCGTATGCGCGTGGAGGCAAAGAAGGTTGGATGATCGAAGACGGGGTGATTACTGAAGGGGTGTCGTCTAGCGCCTATATTGTCAAAGACAAAACGATCATTACGCGACCACTTTCAAACGAAATACTCCCTGGCATTCGTCGCCGCACGCTGCTGGAGCTTTGCGCGGCAGAGTCGATTAAACTCGAACAGCGGCTGTTCACGCTCGACGAAGCGCTGGGCGCCGACGAGGCGTTTATCAGCAGCGCAACAACGATCGTGCTGCCGGTAGTGAGTATAGACGGCCAGAAAATTAGCAGCGGCGAACCGGGCCCAATCACCCGAAAATTGCGCGCGCTTTATGTCGCAAGGCTTAACGACGAATCTGAGGAAAGGCTATAACGTCGGCGATATCGTCAATACCAAGCGCCGCCATCACGAGCCTGTCGACGCCAAGCGCGACTCCCGAACATTCGGGCATTCCGGCTGCGAGCGCAGCAAGCAGGGCTTCGTCTAATGGCACCGCCTCGTAGCCTCGGCGCGCACGCTCGGCAATATCGGCTTCGAACCGTGTGCGCTGCTCCGCCTCGTCTAACAGTTCGAAATAGCCATTCGCCACTTCCATCCCCGCTAAAAATAACTCAAACCGACGCGCGACGCGCTGCCCGGTATCATCTTCTTCGATGCGTGCGAGTGCGGCTTGGCCAACCGGATAGTCAAAAATAAAACACGCGGCTGGCAAATTAGGTTCGATGCAGTGGCTCAGTAAAAGCTGCAGGTAGTCGGTGCGCGAGAGATCGGTTGCAACGAGCTCTAATTCTCGCTCGGCGAGCAGCGCGAGTTGATCGAGCGTAGCACCGTGAGGATCTATTCCCAAGTGAGTCTCGAACAGCGTCCGGTAGCTGAAGCGCTCTACTTTTAGGGCCATCCCGCGTGGCACATCAGCAGCCGCAAAAACTGTGTGGACGAGCGCCTCTACCTCGTCCATCAATTGCGCGAGGTTCATTCCAACCCGGTACCACTCGCACAACGTAAACTCATGGTTGTGTCTTTTGCTTGACGCGTCTTGGCGAAAAACCTTACCAAGCTGATAGATCGATCCGCTGCCTGCCGCAAGCAAGCGCTTAAGCGAGAACTCGGGCGAGGTTTGCAAAAAGAAAGGAGAATCGGCAAGACGGTAAGAATCGATATAGATATCGGTCGCGGTGGTCGGCATTAGCGCCGGCGTCTCAACCTCGATCACGTCACGTGAAGCGAAAAAGAGGCGTATCGCTGCGAGCAACGTCGCTCGCTGCCGCAGCGTATGCAGTGTCGTGCTCGGCAGCCAGTGAGTCGTCACGGGTGACTACTTAGTCACTCGATTTTGATATTCGGAGGTGCGAGTGTCGACACGTAAGACATCGCCAATAGTCACAAACAAGGGAACTTTAACCACGGCGCCGGAGCTTAAGGTAGCAGGCTTAGTGCCGCCCTGCGCAGTATCACCCTTAAGACCTGGGTCGGTATCGACGACTTCGAGTTCGACAAAATTCTGCGGGGTTACCGAAATAGGCGCGTCGTTCCACAGAACAATGGTGTAGATGTCTTCTTCTTTTAGCCAAATCTTGGCGTCGGCAATTGCCGCTTCGTCTGCCGCGATTTGTTCAAAGCTGTCATCGGTTTTCATAAAATGCCAAAACTCACCGTCGGAGTAGAGATACTGCATGTCGGTTTCCATGACATCAGCACCTTCGAGCGATTCACCCGACTTGTAGGTCCGTTCCCACACTCGTCCGTTTTTGAGATTACGCATTCTGACGCGATTGAACGCCTGCCCCTTGCCAGGTTTGACGACCTCGTTCTCGAGGATAGAGCAAGGCTCGCCATCGATTAAGACCTTGAGCCCGTTCTTGAATTCGCTAGTAGAAAAAGTCGCCATGGTGTCTCCGTGTATTTTATCTTTTTTAACTTTGTCTGTTGGGTGCGCAATCCCTGCTATCATCGGCGTGATGAGTCGCTTTTTACAAGCCCCGCCAGAGAAAGTTATGTCAGCGCCTAGTTTAACAATAATCGAGTCGGATGTGCCGCCGCCGTGGCAGCAGATGTTATCCGATCTGATCACCGATCCCCAAGAGTTGCTTTCTCTTTTGAGCCTCGATGCGCAAGAAAAACCGCTTGGCCTATCAGCGGCGGTGCAGTTTCCCTTAAAGGTCCCGCGCTGGTTTGTCTCGCGCATCGAGCCGGGCGATTGGCAAGACCCCATTCTTCGCCAGCTTTGGCCTGCGCAAGAAGAAGAGATAACTGCGCTAAATTATGTCATCGACCCGCTCGAGGAGACCCGCTTCAATCCCGTGCCGGGTCTGCTGCACAAATACACGAGCCGCGTGCTCCTCACCGCGGCGCCGCACTGCGCGGTGCATTGCCGCTACTGTTTCAGGCGGCATTTCGACTACGCTGGCAACGCGCCTAGCCGGACAGACTGGCAGGCCGCCTTCGCGCACATTGCCGCCGATGCGCGCATCGAAGAAGTGCTGCTTAGCGGCGGCGACCCTCTCGCGCTGTCGAATCGGCAGTTCGGCTGGCTTTTAGAGCAGATCGAATCGATTGCTCATGTGCGCACAGTGCGCATTCACACGCGGATGACAATTGTGCTGCCGCAGCGAATCGACGCAGAGTTTGCAGCGATCCTTGGCGCGTTGCGGCTGAAGGTGGTGCTGGTATCACACTGTAATCATGCCAATGAATTAAGCGAGGAGAGTCGGGCAGCTTTTAGGGCGCTGGCGTCAAATAGCGTCACGTTGTTCAATCAATCGGTTATTTTAGCCGACGTTAATAATAGCAGTGGTGTTCTCATCCAGCTGAGTAACGCGCTTTTCGACCAAGGCGTGCTGCCCTATTACCTTCATCTGCCCGACGCCGTGGCGGGCACTGCACACTTCGACGTCCCGATTCCCGACGCGCAGGCGCTGGTTGCAGAGATGCAGGCGCAGCTGCCGGGATACCTAGTGCCGAGACTCGTTCGCGAAGAGCCGGGCGAAGACTCAAAGACGCGCTACGCCTAGCCAAAACCATGCAGAATTCGCCACCACGGCCGACAGTTAGGATGCCCCTATTTTCCATGCCAGAAACCCAGCGCAGTGAGCGACAGCCGTGAGTGAGACCGACGCAACAAACAATGAGTACGAACTGCCGACCACGCAGAAGCGCGGCGAAAAGGTCGGCTCGAGCTTCACCCTAGCGGTCTGTCTGCTACTCGTGCTTGGCATGTGCGCGTTCTGGCTTGTAACAAATTACAACACCCAAAATTTGCTGCGGCAGCAAGCAGACCAACTAGGCTTTACAGTTGCCGAGCAGACTGCGCTGCAGATGACCGAATTTGTACTCGCAAACGACCGTATTAGCATGAACGTAGTGTTGGGCGAACTGATTCGCGGGACGTCGATTACCGAACTTGCGGTGATTAACATCGACGATCAAGTCATCGCAATCGCCACCCAATCCCTCGCAGAACCCAGCGCCTTTATTCCCCTGCCTATGACCTTAAGCCGCGAGCGAGCCGAATACGAAGTGCCTATCAGCCTTCAGGGTTCGACCGCGGGCTCGGTGCGACTCGTGCTCGATCTCAGCGGCATTGAGGTAGCAATAATCAACAACCTACTCATGGTGGTTGGGATCGCGCTCGTATTGCTCGTTATTGCCGTTGTGCTCACTACGACCTATTTTAGCTATCTGGTCAGCTTTCCGATCAGCCTGCTTGCGCAGTCGCTTGCCGATATCCGTAATGGCGAAATAGAGCCGTGCATCGAGCCTACCGGCGACGACGAGGTCGCGCGCGCAATAAGGCAATATAACCAGACCGCCGAGTTCCTCGCCCAGAACACCTTTCTCAACCGCTTCTCGCAGGCGCTGCCCGAGTTCGAGCCCGAACGCTACACCGAGCCCGGCAGACAGGAAGTCGCTGTGCTGTGTCTTAAGATGTCGAATTTCACCTACCTCGGCTCGACGCTCGACGAAGACCTGTTTATTAACCTGCGTAACAAGTATTACTTTTTCGCAGGCAAGGTCAGCGAGATGTATAACGGCGTGGTGAACTCATGCACCGAAGACGAAGTGATCATTCACTTTGGTGAGTCGCAGTTAGAAGAAGAGCAGGCGTTCTATGCCATTTGCGCAGGACAGCTATTCCTGCGCCTGATCGAAGAGATCAATCAACCCTCGCTGCCGGCGCTCGCCGAAATCCTCGACGATGAAGATTCACTCCACTGGAAACCGGCAGCGCAGCTAGAACGAGAGCGAAAGCTCGCGCAGGAACAGCACGAGCGGATGGCCGCCGCCATTGGGCAGCTGGGGGCGAAGTTTACGCTCGCCGCTCACAGCGGGTCGATGCTACGCGGCATCTATTCGCCCATCACGCATGCCACTAACTCGCTCAGCGGCACGACGCTCGATCAGGCGCGCGCCCTATGCAACGAGGCGCCGGATAACTCCCTTCTAATAAGCGAACCCTGCTACGAAGCGGCCGGCGACGGTTCGCGGCTAGACGCCCATGCTTATCTGGACATCGACTCTAGCCCATTCGATTTCGAGGCATATTTGAGCCTAGAGCCGCTTTCGGACTATCGACTCCTGCTCGACCGGCAGGCACATCAGCTGATCGCGCTGTGGTCGCAGGAGCCTCTGGCTTCCTAGCTCTCAGCCTCGCTAGCCTTCACAGCCTTAGGCACCACCTCGATCGAGTCGACATTCTGGAAGCCTCGCGGCAGTTTATTACCCCGTCGACCACGCTCACCGGCGTAGTGCTCGAGATCAGCAGGGCGCAGGTTGTGATGGCGCTTGCCCGCATGAATCGTAATAGAGTCTTGCGCACCCAAAACCGCTATCGCCACGACAAACTCGACGCGTTCGGCAACCCGTGCCGGCGGAATGCCAAGGATCTTATTGCCCTTACCCTTGGCTAAACGCGGCAGTTCCCTCAATGGGAACATGAGCATCCTGCCCTCATTGCTTATCGCAACAATCAGGTCCTCGTCGTAATTGGCGATCTCGAGTGGGGGCATGACAAGCCCGCCCTTGGATGGTTTGAGCACCGCCTTGCCAGCCTTGTTCTTACTCACTAAGTCGCTGAGCATACCGACGAACCCGTAGCCGCCATCGCTAGCAAGCAGCACGTCTTTGCTGTCGTCGCCGATTAATACGCCTTCGAAAGTCGCCCCAGAAGGAGGGCTGACCTTACCGGAAAGCGGCTCACCCTGCCCGCGCGCAGAAGGCAACGAGTGCGCGGCGAGCGAATAGGTGCGGCCGGTCGAGTCGAGGAAAATAGCAAACTGGCTACTCTTGCCTCGAGCTGCCTGTTTAAAGCTGTCGCCCGATTTGTACTGGAGTCCTGCGGCGTCGACCTCGTGGCCTTTCGCCGCGCGCACCCAGCCGCGCTCCGAAAGCACCACCGTGACCGGCTCGGCAGAAACCAATTCGGTCGCCAAAAAGGCTTTCGCTTCGCCACGTGCGACTAAAGGAGTCCGGCGGTCGTCGCCGTATTTGTCGGCGTCGGCCTGAATCTCTTTCTTGATGAATGTTTTGAGACGCGTATCGGAACCCAAAAGCCGTTCGATCGTCTCGCGCTCTGCGGCGAGTTCGCTCTGCTCACCGGTAATCTTAATCTCTTCGAGCTTAGCTAACTGGCGCAGCTTTAGCTCGAGGATCGCTTCGGCCTGACGCTCGCTAATGTTAAATGCAGCGATGAGGGCAGCCTTGGGCTTGTCCTCGGTACGCACGATCTTAATTACCTCGTCGATATTGAGGTACGCGACTAATAAGCCTTCTAAAATATGGAGGCGGTCGATGATTTTATCGAGGCGGAACTGCAGACGCCTGCGCACGGTGCTCGTCCGAAATTCCAACCATTCGACCAACAGCGAGCGCAGGTCTTTAACCTGCGGGCGCTTATTGATGCCGATCATATTAAAGTTAACGCGGTAGTTCTTCTCGAGGTCGGTTGTCGAGAACAGGTGCAACATCACGGCGTCAACGTCGACCCGGTTCGATTTGGGCACGATGACGATGCGCGTCGGGTTTTCGTGATCGGACTCGTCGCGCAGGTCGACAATCATCGGCAGCTTTTTCTTCTGCATCTGCGCGGCGATCTGTTCGAGCACTTTGGCGCCAGACACCTGAAAAGGTAGCGCCGTGACAACAATCTCATCGCCTTCGGACACATACACCGCGCGCGCCTTGAGCGAGCCGCGACCGGTGCGGTACATCGCCTCGATTTCGCTTTTCGGCGTGATCAGCTCCGCCTCGGTTGGGTAGTCGGGGCCCTGAATAATCTCGCAGATGTCTTCGAGCGTCGCCTTGGGTCTATCGAGCAGATGAATAGCCGCGTTAGCAACTTCGCGCAGATTGTGCGGCGGAATGTCGGTTGCCATGCCGACCGCGATGCCGCTGCCGCCGTTGAGCAGCACATTTGGCAGCCGCGCAGGCAGCATCTCGGGCTCGTCCATCGTGCCATCGAAATTGGGTTTCCAGTCGACGGTACCCTGAGCAAGCTCACCGAGTAACACATCGGCGTAGCCCTGCAATCGCGACTCGGTATAACGCATGGCCGCAAAGGATTTGGGATCATCCGGCGAGCCCCAGTTGCCCTGCCCGTCGACTAACGGATACCGATAGCTAAACGGCTGCGCCATTAACACCATTGCCTCATAGCACGCAGAATCGCCGTGGGGATGGAACTTGCCGATCACGTCGCCGATCGTTCGCGCCGACTTTTTAAACTTCGCCGACGCCTTCAGCCCAAGCTCCGACATCGCGTACACAATACGGCGCTGCACGGGCTTAAGCCCGTCTCCCAAATTGGGAAGCGCGCGGTCGTTGATGACATACATCGAGTAATTTAAATACGCGCTCTGCGTATAACTCTTGAGCGGAATCTGCTCGATGCCTTCGTCGTTGATGATAATTTCTTCGTTCATTCGGTTTCTCTGGTGTTGTCTTTATTGCCGAGCTGGTCGAGCTAGCCGAGCTAATTTAGCCAGCTACTACTCGGCCATATCAGCCGCATCGCCGCTGCTTTCCAGCCACGATTTACGATCGGCGGCGCGGTTCTTTGCTAGGAGCATGTCCATCGCTTCGAAGGTGCCATTTTTGTCGGTTTTGCTGGCGTCGTCTTCGAGCGTGAGCTGCACGAGGCGGCGGGTATCACGCGCCATCGTGGTCTCGCGAAGCTGAAGCGGGTTCATCTCGCCCAAGCCTTTAAAACGCTGAACATTCACTTTGCCATTGGGTTTTTCGGCCTGGAGCCGATCGAGGATCGAGTTTTTCTCGCTCTCGTCGAGGGCGTAATAAACATCTTTCCCCATATCAATACGGAACAGCGGCGGCATCGCAACATACACATGCCCCGCTTCGACAACGGGACGGAAATGCTGCACGAACAGCGCACACAGCAGCGTGGCAATGTGCAGACCGTCGGAGTCGGCGTCGGCGAGAATGCAGATCTTGCCGTAGCGCAGGCCGCTGATGTCACTTGTGGCGGGGTCGACACCGAGCGCGACGGCGATATCGTGTACGGCCTGCGAGGCTAAGATCTCGCTAGAGTCGACCTCCCAGGTGTTAAGGATTTTTCCGCGCAGCGGCATAATCGCCTGAAATTCGCGATCGCGCGCCTGCTTCGCCGAGCCGCCCGCCGAGTCACCCTCAACCAAGAACAGCTCGCCGGCCATCACGTCCTGCGTCGAGCAGTCGGCGAGCTTGCCCGGCAAGGCTGGGCCGGAGGTGATTTTCTTGCGCGCGACTTTCTTGCTCGCCTTGAGGCGGCTTTGCGCGTTGCTGATGCAAAGCTCGGCAATCGCCTCGGCCTCACTTGTATGCTGATTAAGCCACAGGCTAAAGGAGTCTTTGACGACACCGGCGACGAATCCGGCGGTCTGCCTTGAAGATAATCGCTCTTTAGTCTGACCGCTAAACTGAGGATCGAGGATTTTAGACGACAGCACAAAACAGCAGCGTTCCCAGATGTCATCGGGAGTGAGTTTAATGCCACGCGGGAGCAAGCTGCGAAACTCGCAAAACTCTCGCAGCGCTTCGAGCAAGCCGGTGCGCAGGCCCGCCACGTGGGTGCCGCCCTGCGCGGTAGGGATGAGATTCACATAGCTTTCGGCCATGATCTCGCCGCCCTCAGGCAGCCATTGCACCGCCCAGTCTACGCCTTCGCCGTTCTGGCTTACCGACCCCGAAAAAGGCTCTGCGGGCAGGGTCTCGTATTCGTTGGTTGCCTGACGCAGATAGTCGATAAGGCCGTCTTCGAAACACCACTCTTCGCTCTGCGCCTTGTCTTCTGACACGGTGTTGTCAATAAACTTAACAAGCAGCCCGGAGCAGAGCACGGCTTTTGCACGCAGCACGTGTTTTAAGCGTGGAATAGACACCCGCGGCGAGTCGAAATACTGGCCGTCTGGCAGAAACTTTACGGTGGTGCCGGTGTTGCGCTTGCCCACCGTGTCGATCTGCTTAAGCTCGGTGGCTTTGTAGCCGTCGGCAAAGCTCATCGAATACACATTGCCGTCGCGGCGCACGATTACCTCGAGGTGTTTCGACAGCGCGTTGACCACCGAAACCCCCACGCCATGCAGGCCGCCGGAATATTGGTAATTGCTGTTCGAGAACTTACCGCCGGCGTGAAGTTTGGTCAGGATAAGCTCGACACCGCTCACGCCCTCTTCTTTATGGATATCGACAGGCATGCCGCGGCCGTCGTCTTCGACCTCGACCGAGCCGTCTTTGTTGAGAGTGAGGGTCAGCGTTTTCGCGTGGCCGGCAAGTGCTTCGTCGACGCTGTTATCGATAACCTCCTGCACCATATGGTTAGGACGCGTGGTATCGGTATACATGCCGGGGCGCTTGCGCACGGGATCGAGCCCTGAAAGGACTTCGATCGCGTCGGCGTTATAGGTGTTGCTCATGCGGTTGTCTCTGGAATGCGTGCAGAATAGTATTCTATCGCGCTTTGGTCGCAGTTCTTGATAACAAAAACGCGAAGAGTTGCGGTAGTTCGTTGTCGAAACCTTGGTAGCTATGGTCGCCACCTTGGTGAATGTGCAGAGACGACTCGGCGTATTTGGCCGCCGCCTCTGCGTAGTCTAGTGTCTCGTCGCCCGTTTGCAGCATGACTCGAAAATTTTCGGGCGTGGCTAGCGTCTCTACCTCAATGTCCAGCAGCTCCTGCATCTGTTCCTCGGTCACCTCGTGCACCGCGCCTGTGTGGTAATTTCGCTGCTCGCCTAAATAGTCGCGCAGCAGCAAATACGGTCGCACCGCAGGATTAATAAGCGCTGCGCGCAACTCATAGTGATTGGCCAAATAAGTCGCGTAATAGCCGCCGAGCGAACTGCCTATGAGCACCGCGCCGCCTGTGCGCGCAATCCCCGCCTCCAGACGCTCGCGCAGGGCGGCGATGGTCGCAGCCGGGCCTTCGGTCAGTGCTGGAATGTCGATCTCAATGCCCTGCTGCTGACAGTAAGTAAGCGCTTGCTTAGCCTTTAGAGACTGCGGCGAGCTAAGAAAACCGTGTAGGTAAAGCACATACGGGGTGTTAGTCCGCGCTGCGTTCGAAGGGGTAAACGTGCCCGCCGCGACCCGCTCGACACCGGTCTCGACAGCGCCATCGGGATGCAGCCTGAGCCACCTAAATCCTGGCTGGCAGGTGGCGGGCTGTGTATCGATTTCAAAGTCGGTCGCCTGCGGGGCAAACTGCGCGCAGGTCGAGGGCGTGCCCAACACCTGCACATTGCCCACCACGCGCTCAAACTTATGATGAATATGCCCATGAATCAACGCGCGCGCACTGGGGTGTTTGTTCAGCATAGCGAGCAGTTCGGCCCCGTTGGTCAGGTCGATCGTGTCCATCCACTTCGCTCCGGTGCGCAGCGGATTATGGTGAACACAGAGAAGTACATACTCACTCACGGCGTCTGCTGCGGCCAGCTCGCCCTCGAGTCGCTTAAGGCTTTCGGCATCGAGCGCGCCCTGCTCGGCACCTAACACCTGAGAGTCGAGCGTAATAATGTGCCACTTGCCGAGCCTAAGCGGCTGCGCCTCTGCACCTTCGCAACGCCGCATCGTCGCCGCATCGTCATGATTGCCGGGCAGCCAGCGCAGGGGAATGTTGGGCTGCGAGACCTCCTCGCGAAAACGCGAATACGACGCCTCGCTGCCGTCTTGGGAAAGATCGCCGGTCGCGACAATGGCGTCGGGTAGTGCAAGAGCACTCGCGAGCGCCGTCACTGCCTTTAATGAGTCGGTGGTGTTCACTCCCCGCATGCAAGCGGCTGGGTCTGCGCTGAGATGCGAGTCGGTAAATTGAAAGACAGTGTAGGTGCGCGACGCGGCCATTAGGCGGGGGTCGTTGTGTCGCCAACCCAGACAGTCTCGGCGCTCTGGCCAACTGTCAGGCAATGCGAAAGCCATTCGCCTAAAAATTGATTCACCTGGCCCTTCTCGTCCGACTGATACATCTTGGCATTGGGCTGAGGGTAGCGCACTTGGAGGTTCTTATGCCCTTGGTAAGACACGACCTCGGCCGTGCTCGCGTCGTGATACACGCGAATGAGCATAGAAGGATTGGTCATCCACTCGCGTAGCACGGGGCGCTGCACGATTTCGAGCGTGGTGGTGTATTTGAACGCTTCGAGCACGGTAATCTCAACGGTGACCGGCTCGGTCGCGAGGTCTGCGAGCGTGAATACCGTGCGCATGCCCTCGAGCGCCTTTTCCGCTTGAGCAGCCCTATCGACACCAAGGCTCGCGAAATCACGCTGGCGATGCGCCGCAAGCACAGGCATAAGCCGTAGCAGGCGAATGTAATTCGCATCACATTCTGCCATCTGCTTAATCAGGTCTATGCTGTAACGGTTTTTCGGCATCTCACTTCCAGGATTCTTCGAGCATCGTCTGATTCAGCTGAAGCCACTGCAGCGCGATAATCGACATCGCGTTATTGATCTCGCCCGAGGCGACTTTGGCCAGAGCATCTGCGAGGCTTAACACTACCACTTCGATATCTTCATGCTCGGCATCGAGCCCAAAAATGCCGCCGGCCTGCGTCGCGTCCACGCGTCCGCAAAACAGCGTGATGCGCTCATTACTAATGCCGGGGCTGTTGTAGTACTCACAAATCTGCAGCAGATCTTGGGGTTTGGTATTCGCTTCTTCGAGGCTTTCGCGCGCGGCGACCTCAATAGGCTCCTCGCCCGACTCAACCATGCCAGCAACCAGCTCGAGCAGCCAAGGATTTTGGCCTTCGTCGAGCATGCCCACACGAATCTGCCGCACTAACACAACCTGCTGCTGCGCGGGATCGAACAGCAGCACGCCGACCGCGCGCGGCCGCAGAATCAGTTCGCGCGTCATTAGCTCGCTCCACCCACCCGCAAATAGCGAGTGGCGAAGCTTGAGCCTATCGACCCGCAGAAAACTGTCGAAAAGCGTCTCGCGCTGGTCGACTTCTATCTTGAGTTCGGGCTGAGTCATGGCGGCTAATTCTATCGGCTTGGTCTTTTGGTGCGTCTCGTTCGTCTGCTTAATCGCGTGCAGTAACTTCTAAAAGATGAAAACCAAACTGGGTCTGCACGGGGCCTTGCAGCGAGCCGACCGGCGCGCTGAATACCACCTCGTCGAACTCTTTAACCATCATGCCGGGTCCAAACGACCCCAGGTCGCCGCCTTGGGCTTTCGAAGGGCACGAAGAATGCGCCTTAGCAACGTCGGCAAAATCTTCGCCACCGTCGATGCGGGTTTTGAGGTCGAGGCATTCTTGCTCGGTCTGAACGAGGATGTGGCGGGCGCTTGCAGTTGTCATAATAGTGTCCTTCAGTAATTACGTCGTTAACGACTTCTTTTTCGAGGAGCCATTGTAGGGACGGCTCCCAAGGATGTACAGGCACACAGCCGTAGGATTCTGGGCTATAATCTGGCGATTACTTTCTCAGGATTCCCCATGGCTTTTTCAGACCCCGCGCCGCGCCGGCACGTTCACACCCGAGCAATTCACTACCGCGGATACGAGCGCGAAGATGGCTTATGGGATATCGAAGCGCACATGACCGACACGAAAACGTATCAGTTTCGAAATGACTGGCGAGGCGAAGTCAAAGTAGGCGAGCCGTTACACGAGATGTTATTACGCGTCACTATCGATGACAGTTTCACGATAAAAGAAATTGAGGCCGCAACCGAGCATAGCCCGTTCGAAATGTGCCCGAGCATCACGCCCAATTACAAAAAAGTGATTGGCATTCAGATGGGCCGCGGCTGGCGCCAGAAAGTGCGCATGCAGGTTGGCGGCACCAACGGCTGCACCCACCTCACCGAACTCCTCTATCCAATGGCCACCGCCGCCATGCAAACCATTTGGCCGCTGATGAAGCATCGCCAGAACAAAGCCGACTCGCATATCGAGCCCTCCGACAAACGCCCCGGCGTCATCGATACCTGCCACGCATGGGCGGCTGATTCGCCAGTGGTGAAGATGAACGCGCCGAAGTTTTATACTGGGGAGTAAAAAGGGGTCTGACCCCTTAAAACAACCCTTTAAAACAGAACGAAAAAGCGGGCTCCGCGTCCTTCGCGGCCGCTTTCTAGTTCAACCGAGGCTCCGTGCGCCATCGCAATTTCCCGCACAATGGCCAAGCCTAGACCACAGCCTTCGCCGACTGCGGGGGACGGCCTAAAGAAGCGGTCGAATATTTGCGGCCAGTGGGCTTCCGAAATGCCTGGTCCGTTGTCTTCAACGGCGAACATCACATTGCCATTCTTGCTGTCTACGCTTACCCACATGCTGCCGCCTGCTTGGGTGTAGATAATCGCGTTCTCGATTAAGTTACCCACCATCTCAGAAACAAGAGTGAACTCGCCTTCGATTATTTGCGGTGAGTCGGCCAACTCAAGGTGCAGAGTAATGTCTTTAGCGGCGGCTTGCGCTTCGAGTTCAACGTGGCAATTACGTGCAACATCCGAGAGGTTAATGGGTACGCGTCGCAGGCCTCGACCAGAGGCTGCTTCGGCGCGGGCGAGTTTCATTAGCTGCGAATTAACGTGCGTCATTGTGTCCGCTGCATGGGAAATTTTTTCGAGCGAGGGCCATATCAAGAAAGTGCCTATAAAGGTCATCAACATCTTTACGCTGATTCAGATTGGTGCGCTAGCGACGCTTTGGGTATTGAAAAGCAGCTCGCTGGGGATTCTGTTCCCGCTGCTTATCGCCCTTCTTGTCCCGCTGCGTCAGTGGCTGTCGAAGCATTTCGAAGAAGAGCATCTGACGACGCTCGATGAGCACTGATTGCAGAATTCTTCAGATTGATCAAGGCGCATTCGGTTAGCTGAATGCGCCTTTTTTCTGGCGGTTTTTCTCTATTTATAAAACTTAGGAAAAACCACGCCGATGCTGACGCCTTCGATATCGATGCGATTCTCAGCACGTATCGAGCCGCCGTGATATTCGGCGATCAGGCGCGCGATATGAAGACCCATGCCTAGGTGTGGTTCTTTTTGTTTTTCTTGTGGGCGTACCGAGATCATCGATTCGAATACGCGGTCTTTCATTTCTTCGGGAAGATAAGGGCCTGCGTTAGAGACGCGAACCAAAATATGGTCACGCAGGGTTCGGCAGTGAAACACGATCGGCTGGCCGGGATAGGAGAATTCGACGGCATTTGCTGCGAGTTTATCGAGCAACTGGGCGACATATTCGGGTATGCCGTTGATGAACATTTTGCCTTCTTCGGTGGCGAGTTTGAATTTTGAATCTGGGTAGGCGAGTTTATAACCCTCTACACAGCCGTAAACTACGGCGTTTACATCCATCTTCTCTTTGTCCGATGTCTCGAGCATTTGCTCGAGCCGCGTTGCCTCGCTCATGCTCGTTAGAATCAGGTTAAGTCTACTAATGCCCTCTTCGGCACGGGCGATGTAAACAGCCGTTTCGGGATCGGTGCTGTTCATTGAAAGGTTTTCGATCGAGCTGCGAACAACGGTGACCGGCGTGCGCAATTCGTGTGATAAACGCGAAGACATGTTCTCAAGATAACTCGTATACTGAGACAGTCGTTCTACTATGTTCGCAAAACTGCGCGATAGATCACCTATTTCATCCGAATTTCGCGACGGGATCATGGTGTTCTTAACCCTGCCCGAATCATCAATTATACGCTCGGCTTGATTGCGCAGTGTGCGGATACGCGTAGAGATTCTCGAGGCGAATAAGAATAGACCGAGTACAACAACGAGCATAACCGCGAGGATTGTATTGAACAGTGTTTCGAGCGCCTGATTGCGAAAAGTACGTAGGCCGTTCATGTTCTGATCGACGACCACGGCACCCAGTATTTCGCCGTCGGCTAGAATAGGGTGCGCAGCTTCGAGGAGTCGTGTTTGCGTATTGGCGAGCGAGCGGAACTGGGTAATGGCCTCACCCTGTAACGCGGCGTCAATATGCGCGCCTTCACGCGTGACTCCCGAATACAATTCGTCGATAAAGTCGTTGCTGGGTTTGGAGAGTATTTGGTAGTAGACAGGGTTAAGAATTTTTTCCTGAATAAAACCAAAAATAGGATTTGAGGACTGATTTCCGGTTGGCGGCATAAGTGTGATGCCGGTTGCGGTTTGAATATCGCCAACGGTAAGCAAGACTCGTCCGCTGCGATCCACAACCTGAATGCGCGCATTGACGTGACCCATGCCGGCAACTATGCGATCGATCTCCGGCGTGGGGAGCCTAAGCGAACCAAGGTCGTTTATTGACGCAGTGTCATAGGTTGCAATCGCTGTTGAGACGGCGCGCGTGTCTACGTCGTCAACGTCAAATAAGGCGAAACCGAGGCGCGAGCCGAGCATGTCGAAGGGGATTTGCAGTTCGATTTCATAGCCTTCGTCTGTTTCGTACCACTGACCGCTTATGCGCTCTTCATGAATGGGGTTGGCAAAATTCTCGTCAACCGAGAAGGGGTATAGAAATTCGGGTTCGTGCGGCGCAACGATATAGTGTTTTACTTCGTCGCCTTCGCGGCTGAGCATCGAGATGCGCAAGAAGTCTGAGCGATTAACGCGCAGGCTGTCGCGGCTGCGATACACGACGGCGTCGTCGCGCACCTTAAAATACGCATAGAGCGAGCCGTTGTGCGAACCAACCATAGTGCGGTAGCTGAGCGTGTCGTCGCGGCCGTAATAGCGCGAAGGGTTAACCACGGTGCGTAGGTAGGCGCTGTCGTCGTAAGCCACTTCGTAGCGCTGATATTCGCCCCAATCAACGAGCGAGCCGTCGTTCAGAGACAGCGCAGAAAAAATGGGATAGACGTAAAGATCTTCGGTGCGACGCGCAGGCTCGTAACTGCCTTCGTCGAATAATTCGGGGCGTTCGTTAAGCGCGGTGGCGAGCGCCTGCGCGGTGCCAAGCACGGTTTGCTCTTGCCCGCGGCGCAGATACTCCTCCATTTCGAGAATGTATTGATAACCTAGCCAAGGAATAACGAGCAAGAAAGCCGACATGAAAACAAGTTTGGAGCGAATGCCAAACGGATTGCGGCTTACCTGCACACTCACGCTACGCGGCCTCGTCAGTTATGTTCCAACGGTAACCCATGCCGTACACCGTCTCGATGCAATCGAAGTCGTCGCTTATTAGCAAAAACTTTTTCCGAATGCGCTTTACGTGTGAAGTAATCGTGCTGCCGTCGACAAATATTTTCGACTCTTGCATGAGCACCTGACGACTCTTCACGTGGCCAGGAAATTTCGCGAGTGCGTGCACCATCCAAAATTCGGTAACGGTTAAACCAATCGGGTGACCGTCCCAAGTCACAGTCAAACGGCCGATGTCGAGTACCATCTTGCCTCGGTGTAATAAGCTCTCGGGCGAAGGAGGCTGATCGATAACGTCTTGGCGGCGGAATAGCGCAGCGATGCGGGCGGTGAGATGGGGCAGGCTAATGTCTTTGGTGAGGTAATCGTCGGCGCCCATGCGCAAGCCACTTACGGTATCGAAATCGTTGTCGCGCGCGGTGAGAAAGATGATTGGTAGCGTCTCCGACATCGACCGCAGCGCCTGACAGAGTGTAAACCCGCCGTCGATTTCGTTTTCGAGACCGATATCGATGATAGCGAGATTAGGCAGGCGCATATCAAACGCAGCCATCGCGTCTTTGCGATTGGCGTAAGTCTGTACTTCGTAGCCTTGTTTACGCAAAACATCGGCGTAGTTTTCTCGAATGGCGGCTTCGTCTTCGACGATCGCGATACGTCTGCTCATTTCGCACTCTCGTAAGTTATTTTAGCGGATGGCCGCGACTATACCCGAATCAGCGAGCGCAGCGCAGCGCATTCCTACGGCTTGTAGCAATTGCCACCATTTTGCCATATTTAATCAGCAACAAGCCCCTCAGCACAGGGTGTTTAGTTACAAAGTGCAGGTTTAATGCTCCCATCAAAGTAGAAAAGTGTGACGGAGATGCCATGAAAGACCTGCGACTCGTTATTGGTAACAAAAACTATTCCTCTTGGTCATTAGCGCCTTGGCTATTGCTCAATATGCACGACGTCGATTTTGAAGAGATCCAAATAGCCCTCTATCAAGATAACACCGCCGAGAAGCTAGGTCCCTATTCCCCATCACTTAAAGTGCCGGTGGTGCAACATCACGATGTAACGGTGTGGGACTCGCTGTCGATTTGCGAATACCTTTCCGAAGAAGTGCTGTTAGGCGCAGGCTGGCCGGTTGGTGCAAAACGACGCGCTGCGGCACGCTCTATCAGTGCCGAAATGCATTCTGAGTTTCCTCACCTCAAGCGCGACTGGCCGATGAACTGTTCGGCAAGCGTGTCCATGAAGCCTTCGGAGGCGCTGCGTGATGAGATCGCTCGTATCGATGCGATCTGGAGCTGCTGCCGTCGCCGCTTTGGCGAGAACGGTAATTACCTGTTTGGCCGATTCTCGATTGCCGACTGCTATATGGCGTCGGTTGCAATTGTCTTTAACAGCTATGGCGCAGAACTCAGCGCCGAGGCGAACGCCTACAAAGAGGCGTTGCTCGACAACCCGTTCGTGCAAAAATGGATGCTTGCTGGTCAGCAAGAAGAACGCGAAGCGCTTGGCGAGCGCATAACACTCACCAGCGTAGGGTAGTTGTTGGGTAGTTTTAGGCTAGTTGCCTAGCTGGTGCGCGCCGGCAACACGTCGCGTAATTTGTCGGCCATCTCGAGAATGGCGGTTTCGGTTGTCGCCCAGTCAATGCATGCATCGGTGACCGACACGCCATATTTAAGCTCGCTCAGGTCTTTTGGAATGCTCTGATTGCCCGCATTGATATTGCTCTCAACCATCACGCCGATTATCGATTGATTCCCTTCCATGATCTGATGCGTCACGTCTTTCATCACTAGCGGCTGCACGTTCGGGTCTTTATTCGAATTCGCATGGCTGCAGTCGATCATAATGTTATTGGTCACGCCTCCGTCGAGCAACGCATGCTCGCATTGCGCCACGTGCACGCTGTCGTAGTTAGGGCCATTGCTGCCGCCTCGTAGCACGACATGTCCATAGGGATTGCCCTTGGTCTCAACAACCGACACCTGCCCCTTGCCATTGATGCCAAGAAAACGATGCGGATTGGACACCGACTGCATGGCGTTAACCGCCACGGTTAAGCCGCCATCGGTGCCATTTTTAAAGCCAACCGCCGAAGACAGTCCAGACGACATCTCACGGTGCGTCTGAGATTCGGTTGTTCGCGCGCCTATAGCCGACCACGAAATAATATCTTGCATATACTGCGGCGAAATAGGATCGAGCGCCTCGGTTGACGTAGGCAGGCCAATGTCGACGATGTCGAGCAGCAGTTCGCGGCCTTTACGTAAGCCATCTTCGATTTTAAACGAGTCGTCTAAGTAAGGATCGTTAATCAAACCCTTCCAGCCGATTGAGGTACGCGGCTTTTCGAAATACACGCGCATGACTATATACAGCGTATCGGCAACCTTGTCGGCCAACCCCTTAAGCTTACGCGCAAAATCCAGCGCAGCGTCGGTGTCGTGTATCGAACAGGGGCCAACCACCACAAACAGGCGCGGGTCTTTGCGGTCGAGAATATCGAATATTGTCTGCCGCGCAGCAACCACCGCATCGAGGGAATCGCCAGCGAGAGGCAACTCCGATTTCAACTGTTCGGGGGTAATGAGTGCCTCGTTTGAGGCTATGTTTAGATTATCACTTTGCATGGGATTCACTTTTAGGCGGGAGGCAATAATAGCAAATAGGTGCCGACTCGCAATGCCTTTGTTAATTAGAGTTTTTCAGCTACCGACCGAAAACCTAGAAACCAATAGTGGACACACTAACAGGAGTTACCGTGCAGATAAGCCAAAATTTCGACGGTGGGAACATCGAGGTCGTGAGCGCCGAGTCAGCGCACGACATCCGGCTCAACATTCGGCACGACCAAGACTCCGAGTTTTATCAGTGGTTCTATTTTCGGCTAAGCGGCACACGCGATATTGCCTGCACGCTCAAGATTCTCAATGCTGCCGGCGCGGCGTACCCCAAGGGCTTCGAAAACTACCGCGTAGCCTATTCCTACGACCGTGAACACTGGAATCGCTGGCCTACTTCATTAGCCAACGGCGTGCTGACTATCGAGATCACTCCCGAGCAAGACTCAGTCTATTTCGCCTATTTTGCGCCCTATTCAATGGAGCGTCACGCCGACCTTGTTGCCCGTAGCCTACAGTCACCACGCTGCAGCCTCGAGGTCTTGGGGCAGAGTTTAGACGGCCAAGACATCGACCTGCTCAAAATTAGCGGCGGCGGCATACCCATTAACAGAACACCCACTAACGACAAACCCACTAACGACAAACCCACTAAACAGTGCTGGCTAATCGCGCGCCAGCACCCTGGCGAGACGATGGCGCAGTGGTGGATGGAAGGTGCGCTGGAGTGGCTGCTCGACCCAACCAACGCACAAAGCCGAGCACTGCTTGAGCGCTGCACGTTCTTTGTGGTGCCTAATATGAACCCCGACGGCAGTCGCCGCGGCCATCTGCGCACCAACGCCGCCGGACGCAATCTGAACCGCGAGTGGGCAGCGCCTGCTATGGACGCCGCGCCCGAGGTGTTTGTTGTGCGCGAGGCGATGGCGCGCGAAGGGGTCGATTTCTTCCTCGATGTGCATGGCGACGAATCGCTGCCTTACTGCTTTATCGCAGGCGTAGAAGGCCTAAGCGGATGGGATGAGAGTTCACAGGCGCAGTTAGACTTTTACAAGAATCGCCTTGCCGATCTTAATCCCGACTTCCAAACTGCCGTGGGTTACCCGCCCAAAGCACCCGGCGAGGCAAATCTCACCATGGCCGGTGGGCACGTCGGGCACCACTTTGGCTGTTTGGCGATGACGCTGGAAATGCCCTTTAAAGACACAACAGCAACGCCCGAGCCCGCTGTGGGTTGGAACGGGCCGCGCAGCAAGGCACTCGCACATTCGTGTTTGCTTGCTATTAGTGACTATTTTGATAGCACCGTGAGCCAGTAACTTTTTCGATCAGGACCCGTTATACCCTGTAGACAGAGTTAAGGTTAGCGAGCACACGATTATTGTTAAATTGTCGCTTTTGGTAACACTGTGTAGAATGCCGCTTCAATTATCGATCCTACTCAAGGCAATATATTATGGGACGAATAGCTCAACTCGCAAGTGTCGTGGCTCTTACAGCACTCAGCGCCTCAATCAGTCAAGTTAGCCACGCCGCCGACGATCTTTACGACGTGTTAGCGCTAGCGCTCAAAAACGATCCAACGCTGCGACAGGCCGAAGCTAATTACCGCGCGAATCGCGAGAACATGATTCAGAGCCGAGCCAATCTATTGCCTAGCCTCAATGCGACAGGCAATACGACGCGCTCTACGTTTGGGCCGTCAAACGAGGTTCGAGGAATAAATCAGTTTACGGGGCAGCCACAAATACAGGCTGCTCATAGCTTCAGACCCGGTGTTAACAATCACGGCTGGGGCCTGAACCTCGGCCAGAGCCTGGTCGACCTTGCTCAATGGTACGGCTTTCAGAGCGCGCGCGCCGCAGACAAGGCCGCCGCGGTTAACCTCGCAGCGCAAGAGCAAGACCTGATCATGCGCGTGTCGATGGCGTATTTCGATGTTCTGCGCGCAACCGATCTCCTCGACACTAATATTCAAGAGGAAGAGGCCGCTCTGCGCTCGCTCGAGCAAACACAGCAGCGTGAAGAAGTTGGACTCATTGCTATTACCGATGTCTACGATGCACAGGCCGCCTACGACCTTGCTCGCAACACGACAATTATTCAGCAAGACCTGCTTCGTTCGAGCTACGAAGCACTCGAGGCGATCACTGGCCAGCCTCACCCCGAAATCAAGACCCTAGACTCTGAGTTTCCCATAGTGAACGCCGATGGCGCGCTAATTGAGTGGGAGAATCAGGCTAAAGACAGCAGCCTTGCGATCGCCGCAGCGCAATTCACCTTGGATTCGCAGGAAAAGAATCTCAAGGCACGTAGATCCGATCACCTACCCACTATCGCGCTTGCCGGTAACTTTACCCACAGCGTGTCCGACCCGCTATTTCAGCCGGGCATCGGCTTCGCGGTTGGTGGCGGCGCATTCGATCGCACCTCACTTGCTCTTAATCTCACCATTCCGCTCTACAACGGCGGTGCGGTAAGCTCGCGCAGGCGAGCGGCGGAATACAATGTAATTGCGGCAAAAGAGTCACTTGAGTTTACCGAACGTCAGCTCACGCAGAATATCCGCAATGCTTACCGGCGTGTGAACACCGACGTGAAGGTAATCGATCAGCGTAATCAGTCGATTCTCTCGGCGCAGACCGCACTCGAGGCAACCGAATTGGGCGCTGAGGTGGGTACCCGCAACATTGTTGAGGTGCTCCGCGCTCGCGAAAACCTCTATCGGGCTCTGAGAGACTATGCCGACGCGCGCTATACCTACATACTCGACAGTCTTTTCTTAAAGCAAACTGCCGGTATTCTGTCGCCGCAGGATGTTATCGAATTGAACGAATGGCTTGCTGAAGACTAGACTCAAAATTCAGTTTAGTAGCTTTCCTTGCCATAAAGCCGATTTTCCAGTGTTGCACCAGCGACCGTCAGGAGAGTTGGCTTTATTTTTCCCCCACTAAAATCCCACCAAAATGCTCTGAAATAACGCGAATCTTTGATTATTTGACATAAATTTTCGCTTTCCCACCACTTGCCTCTAAAGTAAGAACTCAAGCAGACGACATAGCTGCACCGATCCTAAACCTTCTCAAGGACGAGATTTCTATGCCAGTTATAAAACTCTCGCAAGGTTTGCTAGAGAGTCTAAATAGTCGCGGAAAAGACAAGGAAGATTTCTTCGATTCGACAACAAAAGGCCTGATGGTTCAGGTGCGCGCGAGTGGGCGCAAAACGTACTATTTTCGCGAGCGCGGCGAAGACGGAAAAACGATTCAGCTAAAAATCGCCGATGCCGACGCTATTCGCCTAAACGCCGTGAGAGAATTGATCAAGCAGCGCCGCGCAGCACAAGCAAAGGCCTCGCTCGCCACATTTGCTAATCCGATGGCTGAGGCGTTGTCGCGCCGCCCCTCAGAACCCGCGGCCTCTTCACCTCTGCTCGCAACCTTTGTCCGCGAAGCCTACCTTCCCTTTATAAGGACATACAAACGCTCGTATTCTTGCGACGTCAGCCTGCTGAATAATCATGTACTCCCCTTTTTTGGCGGCAAGCACCTTCACGAATTGACCAAAAGCGATCTTGTCGACTTTATTAACACGCGTCGCGCGACGCATAAGCCTGGCACTATTAACCGGGTAATTATCCTTATGCGCTACATCTATAATCTAGCGCTTAAGTGGGAGACTCCCGGCGTCGACAAGAATCACGTGTCGGGCACCCCGCTGCTCGAAGAGAATAACAAGAAGGAACGCTTCCTTACCTCCGAGGAGGTCGACCGGCTTGTCTATTGCGTTAAGATCTCGCGCAATCCGATGCTTAAATATATTGTCCCCGGGCTTATTCTCACCGGCGCGCGCAAACAAGAGCTGCTGAAGTCACGGTGGGTGGACTTCGATTTCGACACAAAAATATGGCGCATACCCATGAGCAAATCCGGCAAAGCTAGACATGTCCCCATATCCGACTCGTTAGAGCTGCTGCTAAATTCCATCCCAAAAGTATGTGAGTGGGTCTTCGCTAACCCCAAAACGCTGAAACCATTTACGAGTTTCTTTTACTCATGGGACACCGCTCGCTGTCAGGCCGGATTGGACGATGTGCGGGTTCACGACTTAAGGCACAGCTTCGCCAGCTTTTTAGTGAACAACGGCCGCAGCCTGTATGAGGTTCAGCGCATCTTGGGTCACACCCAGATCAAGACCACACAGCGCTATGCGCACCTCGACCAGAGCTCCCTGCTCAGTGCGGTGAATGAGATAACCAGAGCTGCACCGAATGTCCTCGGCGAGGGGTCGAGGCCGCAGCACCTGCCAGATATAACCAAAGCGCAGGTGTTGAGAGCATCGAAAGCATCACGAGAGCCGACGCGAAAAGTATGCCCACACGAACTTGAAATAATCGCCCGCGCCGAGGCGCTTCGCGCAGGAATCGCCTTTTGATCGCCTCTCGGCTACAATTCGCAGTAACTGCCAGATTCGTCCGGCAAGAACTTGAATACCAGACCTAATTAGGGACCAAAGCAATGGCTACAATCACGATCGATGGCAAAGAATACGATACAGATACACTCTCCGACGAGACTAAAGCGCAGCTAGGCAGCCTACAATATGTAGACTCAGAGCTTGCGCGCCTCCAGGCTCAGGCAGCTGCGCTTCAGACAGCTCGCATCGCTTACGGCCGTGCGCTTAAAGAGACTCTGGAAAACGGTTCTGCACCACAGCAAGAAGAAGTAGCCGTTGAAGGGCTAGGCGACACGATTCAGTTCGACAAGTAAGAGCCCGCCTCTTATCGAGAACGCCACGAAACGGCTGCTGGGGTCTCCCTCGCAGCCGTTTTTTGTCGGCATTAGCTAGGAAACTAATCGGTGCCTCAGCGCGTCTTACTCTCATAACCGCGAGCTTGCCAGACTTTTAGTTTTAGCGAGACAGATGGCAAAAATGTAGGAAAATTTCTTAGTAACGACTACGCGAAATTCGATCATTAATCATCATCGAAGGACAAAAAATGAAACTTATACAGGATGTTAAGGACGCTGCAGCGGACTCTCTGAGTGTCGGCCGGCTACCAAAAATTCACCGAGTTTCTTCCTTTCTTCTACCAAGTTTCTACGCATTGACTATTTTGTGGGCGCCACAGAGTCTGGCACAAACAGTCGGCGTTGAGCCGCGTGGCCCGCTGACGCTGTTCGAAGCAATCGATGCCGGCGAGCAGAACCGAAGCGCGAAGAATAACCCAAACAATCGCCGTGAGCAGCCCGGTTCGGGAGGCGCCGACGAAACACCCGAATTTAGTCTAATGGGTACGACGCGCATCGGCGCTAAACGCTCGGTGCTTTTGCTGCATAAATCGGGCACACCTATTTCTCTCGAGGTTAGCAGTGGCGTTAACAATGGCGCAGGCACGCCCATCCCTAAATATGAAACCTATGCCCTCATTGGCTCGGCCAACGGAGAGGTTATTGTGCAGTATCCCCCCTCGCGGCCATGCCGCGTCTCCGAGGCACATGGAATAACCTGCGACGCCGAAGCCAATCGCGCGATTTTGGCACTCGCCGCCGCCGACCCACTGCCCGTGCAGGTTATCGAAGAAATTCCTGAGGTGATTGCAGAGGAGAGCGAGCCACCACCCAATCCCTTTGAGGCATTGAGACAGCGCGCAGCCAATGGTCAGGCGAGCGATGTAATTAGTGCCGAAGATCAGCGCCGCTTTCGCCCGAGGCGCATTAACGCAGACCAAGTGCCCGATGGCATGCGCGTTGTGTCGACGCCTTTCGGCGATCGCCTAGTCGACATTTGAGACCTGCATGACCACACCGCGCCTCTCGGCCTCGATCGTGACTTACCAAAGCCCTCCAGGTGAGTTGCTGCGCCTGCTAGAGTCTATCTGCGTGGCGATGGAGGCCGTGCGCAATAGCGAAGTACGAGGCCGGGGAGTCGCAACCCTCGTAATACACCTTATCGACAATGCCGACATCCCCGAGCTCGATGTGCGACTGATCGGCGTCGACAAAACCCGCCTTACCCTCGCCGGCATCACCCTTGTGTTGCATCAGGGCTGGGGCAACGTCGGCTACGGACGCGGACACAACCGTGTCTTGCCATTGCTAGACTCAGATTTTCATCTTGTGCTTAACACCGATGTCGAGATGGCATCCACTAGCCTCATTAAGGCAATTGATTACCTCGAGACCGCACCCGAGACCGTGCTCATAAGCCCAGCGGCGACCGATTTTCTTGGTAATAAACAGCACCTCTGCAAATCCTATCCTAGTCTTTTTATTTTTTGGCTGCGTGGCTTCGCGCCGCCGTTTGTTCGGCGTAAATTCGCCAAGCATATGGCCGCCTACGAGCGCCGCGACCTTGAGACCCGCCCAAGCGCCAAGACCGACAACAATGTCGCCTCGCCCGTTGAGATCGCCAGCGGCTGCTGCATGCTATGTCGCACTGCGGCGCTGCAGCAGGTGCACGGTTTCGACTCGGATTTTTTCCTCTATTTCGAAGACTTCGACCTGTCTTTAAGACTCGGCAAGCTGGGTGATGTTGTCTATTTGCCGTCTATGCGCGTGCGCCATGGCGGCGGCAATGCCGCTACCAAGGGCGGCAACCACCAACGCTACTTTCTGCGCTCGGCGCTGCGTTTCTTTAACAAAAACGGGTGGAAGTTATTTTGAGCCAGTCTTGGCTCATTACTGGCAGCAGCGGGTTCGTCGGTCGTGCGTTGCTTACAAGGCTTGCCACTTTTAACCAGCGGCCGCCGTTGCTACGTTTGCTCGAGCGTAGGCCAACTGAACCTCCTACTGTGTTTCAGTCTTGTGCTGGCGATCTCGGCGACCCTCAGTCCCTGCGCCGCGCCTGCGAGGGAATCGATACCGTTATTCATCTCGCCGGTATTGCGCACGTAGGCAGCGCCGCCAGTGCCGAGGCCCGCGCGATAAACCTAGACGGCTCGCTGTCTTTGCTGCGCATGGCAATCGACGCCGGCGTTAGGCGCTTCGTTTTTTTGAGCAGCACCCTAAGCTCAGACCAATCCATTCAGTACGGCCGCGACAAGCACGCAGTCGAGGAGGCGCTGCTCGCCGCAGCCGCCGCAGGCTCAATCGAGGTGGTGATTCTACGCGCGGTGAATATTTACGGCGTGGGCATGCGCGGAAATATTGCTGCGATGATTAGATTCATCTCGTCGGGCGTTCTGCCACGCTTGCCCAAACTCACCAATCGCCTCTCGTTAGTCGGCGTCGATGACGTGGTGAGTGCGCTGCTTCTCGCAGCGACTCTTGACTCTCCTGCTGATCCTTCCGTTTTAATGGCAAAACTTGCGATCAGGGTCACGCTCACCGATGGCTGCACCTATGAAATAAATGCAATAGAGAAGTCGATTTACGACGCTGTCGAGCGCTCACCGTCACACTGGCGGCTTCCTGTTGTGTTACTATTCGCGGCCTCGGCGATGGCGGAACTTCTTGAAAAACTGCGAATTTTTCGCAGCGGTATCGGGCTGCGCACTTACCGAAATCTTACGCGCGACAATCTGTTCGACAACCATTCGGCGAAAGCCGAACTTGGCTTCGAACCAAGCACCACGTTTTTTGCGCAGGTCGATAAGCTAGTGCGCCGTAGTGAGTAAACCGCAGAGGGTGGAAAGCACGGAGTTAGAAAGCACGGATCAGAATTTAAGAGCAAGAGAAGATTATGACCAAAGGAATCATCCTCGCAGGCGGCAGCGGAAGCAGGCTCCATCCCATGACGCTCGCAGCATCAAAACAGCTGATGCCCGTTTACGACAAGCCAATGATTTATTATCCGCTCTCGACACTTATGCAAGCCGGCATACGAGACATATTGATCATCACCACGCCCGAAGACGCGCCTATGTTCGAGCAGCTACTTGGCGACGGGTCGTCGTGGGGCATCAATCTAAGCTATGCTCAACAGCCGAAACCCGAAGGGCTCGCACAAGCGTTTCTCATCGGTGAAGAATTTATCGGCGATAGCCGCGTCTGCCTGATTCTCGGCGACAATATTTTCTATGGCCATCAGATCGAAGAGACCCTGCGCAGCACGGTCGATCAAGAAAGCGGCGCAAGCGTATTTGCCTACTATGTCACAGATCCCGAACGCTATGGTGTGGTGCAATTGGACGCTGACAATAACGCAATAGACCTCGAAGAGAAGCCAGCGAATCCTAAATCGCATTATGCGGTAACCGGCTTATATATGTACGACAACGACGTGATTGATATCGCGAAAAACATTAAGCCCTCGGCGCGCGGCGAACTCGAAATCACCGACGTGAATAAAGCGTATCTGGAACGAAAGGCGCTTAAAGTTGAATTGTTCGAACGCGGCACTGCGTGGCTAGACACCGGCACAGTGCAATCACTACTCGACGCCGCTGTGTTTATTCGGGTACTCGAAGAGCGTCAGGGATTGAAGATTGGCTGCCCCGAAGAGATCGCTTATCGTCAGGGTTTTATCGATAGCGAACAACTGGCGGGACTCGCTAAAAAGCTTGAGAAAAGCGGCTATGGCGCCTATCTCCAGCAGCTTTTGCAGGAAGAAAGCCGAGCATGAAAATTACCGAAACCGCTATCCCCGATGTGCTGCTTTTTGAGCCTACCGTGCATGGCGACTCGCGTGGCTACTTCATGGAAACATTTCGACAATCGCATTTTGCTGAGCGCGGCATCGACCTCGAATTTGTACAGGACAATCAGAGTCTCTCGAGCCAAGGTACGCTGCGGGGTCTGCACTATCAGCTCAAACGTCCGCAGGGCAAACTCGTGCGTGCAGGTGCCGGCAGCCTTTTCGATGTCGCTGTCGACATGCGTAAAAGTTCGTCCACTTTTGGCCAGTGGGTTGGCGTAGAACTGTCCGCCGAAAACAAACGTCAGCTTTGGGTTCCGCCTGGTTTCGCGCATGGCTTTTATGTCACCAGCCAAAGTGCCGAACTTATTTATAAATGCACCGACTATTACGACGCCAGCGATGATCAATCGCTTCTATGGAATGACGACACGGTTTGCATCGACTGGCCCTTAGTGGGTGCGGCGCCGCTACTCTCCGCTAAAGACGAAGCGGGCAAGCGCTTCGAAGACGCCGCGACCTATGCCTAGCGCGAACGCCCGGATAGTTTTAACTGGCGCGGGTGGTCAGTTTGGGCAAACGCTTGTTGCCCGCTGGCCAGACTCTTTGCTCTCACAGTATGAGCTGATTCCGCTCATGCGCGGCGATCTCGATATAGCCGATGCCGCCGCGGTGCACTCAACACTCGACGCCCTGCAGCCTGCGCTCATTATCAATGCTGCCGCTTACACCGCAGTAGATAAGGCTGAGTCGGAAGCCGAAGCGGCCTTTGCCATTAACGAGCGCGGCGTTGCAAATCTTGCTGCGTCCAGCACGTGTCCCTTGATCCATCTCTCGACCGACTTTGTCTTCGATGGCGCAGCGAGCACGCCGTATGCAGAGAGCGCCGCAACAGCGCCCTTGAGTGTTTATGGCAAGAGCAAACTCGCCGGTGAGAAGGCCCTGTTAGCGCAGAAGCCCGACGCGATGATTATTCGCACGTCGTGGCTTTACAGTGAATACGGGGCAAATTTTGTAAAAACAATGCTCAGGCTGATGAGCGAACGCGATGTATTATCAATCGTGAACGATCAGATCGGTTCACCCACGTCTACACACAGCCTTGCAGCCGTCGTTTGCTCGGCCGCCAGCACACGGCTTGACATCGCAGCGATGCCCAAAGAACCCAAAGAGTCAAAAGAGCCCTCAGGAATTTTTCATTGGAGCGATGGCGCGTCGATTACTTGGTTCGATTTTGCGCTCGAGATTCAAACGCAAGCCCTTGCGCTGGGCCTTTTAAAGAGTCCCTGTACCCTTAAGCCCATTCCAACCATCGAGTATCCAACGCCTGCCGCACGCCCGCTCTATAGCGTGATGAGCCGCGTCCGCGCGCGCGCCGAATTCGAGTGCCCTAACAATACATGGCAGGCCGAATTGACGCGGTGTCTGCGGGCAAGTTCTTAAGTAAAAAAACCGCTACAATGCGTAGCCTATACAAAGTAAGCAGTAGGTCATTATGAGCAAGCTTCTCGTCACCGGTGCGGCAGGTTTTATCGGCGCCAATTTTATTCACTACTGGCATCGCGCCAACCCCGGCGACACACTTGTCGCGCTCGATAGTCTGACCTATGCGGGCAACCGCGATAATCTGGCTGCGGCAATGGGCGAACCTTGGTTCACTTTCATCGAAGGATCCATTAACGATCAAGCATTAGTTGAACGTCTGCTTCGCGACCACGCGATCGATACGCTTGTACATTTTGCCGCGGAAAGTCATGTCGATAGATCGATAACCGGCCCCGACGCCTTTATTTACACCAACATTGCCGGCACGCATTCGCTGCTTAAAGCGGCGAAAAACTGCTGGCTCGACGACGATTCTACGCGCAACAATCTCTTCCATCATGTGTCGACAGATGAAGTATATGGCACGCTTCTCGCGACCGATCCTGCGTTTAGCGAGACCACGCCCTACGCGCCCAATTCCCCTTATGCTGCTAGCAAAGCAGCGAGCGATCATCTCGTGCGTGCCTATCACCACACGTTTGGCTTGAGGGTAACCACCAGCAACTGCTCGAATAATTACGGCCCCTTCCAGTTTCCAGAAAAGCTCTTGCCACTGTGTATGCTTAATATTCTTGGCGGCAAGGCACTGCCTATTTATGGTGATGGCTCGCAGATCCGCGATTGGCTGTTTGTCGACGACCATAACCGCGGCATCGAGCGGGTAATTAAAGCTGGCCGTGCTGGAGAGACTTATAATATCGGAGGCCATAACGAATGGCGTAACCTCGATGTGGTGACTCTGCTCTGCGAACTTTTTGATGCGCGTTTTGCCGCAGATCCAACGCTCGCAACACGCTTCCCCGATTCGCCCTGTGCAGTTGGCCAGAGCGCAAAATCACTGATCACATTTGTTACCGATCGCCCTGGCCACGACACGCGCTACGCGATCGATGCCTCAAAGATCAGCGACGAACTTGGCTTTGTGCCGGCAGAAACGTTCGATAGCGGCCTTGCTAAGACCGTCGATTGGTATTTACAAAACGAAGACTGGTGGAATGCAATTCTCGATGGCAGCTATCGGTAGCAGGATTCTTGCGCCCATTGCGGTATCGCTCGCGCTGTTTTTTATTGGCGTGCAGAGCGCTGCGTTCGAAATTTCGGGCTCTAAATGGAAGGGCGGCAAAACCGACTTTTATGTGAGCCTAACCGGTGAATCTCCCTCGGGCATTGCGTGGCACGATTCCTTTCTCGCTGCCATTGCCGATTGGGACGACGACTCCGTTTTCGACTTTAATGTGATCGAGCAGGCAATCGACCCCTGCCTTGAGGACGGACTTAACAGCGTCGACTTTACCGATGAGGTCTGTGGCTCCGAATACGGTGCCAGTACCCTTGCGGTAACCCTTCGGCGTCTGTCGAGTACGCTACTCGGAGAACCTAATATTTTCGAGGCCGACATCGTAATCAATAGCGACGTTCGGTACGACATTTACGATGGGCTTCTCTATCCTGGCAGCAATCGTCGAATAGACTTTCGCCGTGTGGCGATTCACGAGCTTGGGCATGTGATTGGTCTCGAACACGAGAGTCGGGAGCTTGCGATTATGGCGCCCACAATAGGTGACATCGATCGGCCGACCGAAGATGATCTCGCAGGCGTCGACGCACTCTACACTGCGCTTGAAAGCTGTACACAAAACACACTCGTGCTCGGCACCCGGTCTAACAGTCTTGCCGACGGCGACTGCACTGTCGCGCAGATTACTGCCGGCGGCACAGACTTCAGCTACATCGACCTCTATCGCATCGATTTAGAAAAAGCGGCGACGCTGTCACTAACCATGACCTCTAGCGCGCTCGATTCGGTATTGCTGATTTCCGACCTAAACCTTACTGTCATCGACTATGATGACAAATCAGCCGAGGGCTGTAGTTCAACGCTTACCCGCCAGCTCGACCCCGGCAGCTACCTTGTGCTTGCAAACACGTTCGACAAACAGGTTGATCCTGCGTGTGTCACCGAAGGCGACTACTCGCTAACCGCGCACTATCAAAGCGGCTACCCCCTGCCTCTGGGCGCCGCCATTAGCACCAGCGACACCCCCGCCCGTGGCATTATTACCGGTGCTGCATCTAACAGCAGTGGGGCGTTTTACCAAACTCGCTTCAGCGCCGACGAATCGATTAAGGTCAATGGCGAGATTGCTATCGCTGCGCAGGATATTGGCGAAGCGGGCTTTGTGGTGGCGGCTGCACTCACCGGCGATCAGGTCTTCGCACTTAACTCTGCGGGGATTTTCGTCGAACGTGCCAATAACGCCAGCCCCTTTCCTAAGCACCGCACAGGGGAACTTGGCGCGATCGAAACGGTGCTCATGCTCGATGCAGTGATACCCGAAAGCCTCGGTATCACCGAACTAGACGTCGACTTTCTGCTGGGCTATGGCCTCGATAGCGACCCCAGCACCATCTTCTACAATTCGACACCAATCAAAATGGTCATCGAACCCTCGGCTCCCTGACAGCTTCTTGTCGTTATATCGCTAAAAAATAGAAGGGTATTCGCCAGTTGTGGCTAAAACGGCTATAATTCGCGCCAGAATTTCCGCCATTGGAGCACAGTCATGTTTAAAAAAATGTTCGCAGTAGCAGCACTTAGCCTCTTCGCAGCCGGCGGCGCCAACGCACAAACGGCCGCAGACAATATTCGTCCTGCACGTCAAGTTTGCCTCGCAGGCCAGCCCTGCGTGGGGAATAAAGCTGAGAATAACGTTGGCATGGCTGCCGAAGTAGCACCTGTTGCCGCAGAGCCTGTTGCTGCGGCACCGATGGCCGCTGCGGCAGCCGCACCAATGGCAGAGGTCGCAGCATCGGGCTTTGATGCCGAGGCGACGTACATGGCCAGCTGCAACGCCTGCCACGCGGCTGGCGTCGCTAACGCACCTAAACTCGGCGACAAAGCCGCCTGGGATGCGCGCATGGAGAAAGGCATGGACGCGATCATGGTCAACGTCATGAATGGCATCAATGCCATGCCGGCAAAGGGGCTTTGCATGACCTGCAGCGCCGACGACCTACAAGAAATCGTTAACTACATGGTCGCCAAGTAAAAACCAAGTTCCATCAAACATCGTTAGTAAAGTTCAAACACAGTAAGTACCAACTAAGGTAAGGAGTTCGACGTGTTAAATCTGAAAACAGGACTGTTCCTCTCAGCGGCGCTTTTCGCGTCAACTAGCTTCGCCGACGCGCAGCAAACTGAACTTGCCCAAGTAAGCGACGGCTTTAACGCCGAAACAACTTACATGGCTTCGTGCTTCGCATGCCACAGCAGCGGTGCTGCAGGCGCGCCAAAAGTAGGACCCGGCAACGCAGACGCATGGACAGCACGCCTCGAGAAGGGCATGGATCAAGTAGTCACAAACGCAATCGCCGGCATCAACAACATGCCACCTAAAGGCCTTTGCTTTACCTGTAACGACGACGATATCAAAGCGTTGGTCGAGTACATGGTAGACAGCAGCAACTAAGCTTTAGCTAAATAAGCTGTAAAAGAATGAGCCTTCGGGCTCATTTTTTTGTGTTTTTTTTGTGATTCTGTGATTCGTGGTCTATTACTAGCACTGAGAATACGCATTTGGAGCACTACAATGACCGTCGCCAGCATCCCTTCGCGCGCACTGCTCGGCATCGACGCCGTTGAGGTGATGGTTGAGGCGCATCTGTCGGCGGGCTTACCGGGGTTTACACTCGTGGGGCTTCCAGAGACTGCGGTCAAAGAGAGTCGGGAGCGTGTGCGTAGCGCGATCATCAATTCGGCGCTTGAGTTTCCTGATCAGCGCGTCACGGTAAATCTTGCGCCGGCCGATCTACCCAAGGCAGGTGGACGGTATGACCTCGCGATAGCTGTGGCGACACTCGTAGCATCGGAGCAGATCGAAGGGTTCGCAGAAGCCATTCGCGGGATCGAGATGCTCGGTGAGCTTGCACTCGACGGAGGCCTGCGTCCGGTGCCGGGTGTGGTGCAAGCGCTTCTCGCAGCGCGCAAAGACGGACGCGCGATCATCGTACCCGCTGCGAACCGCGAGGCGCTCGAAATAGTGGATTATTCGCTCGCGCTCGGCCTCGATTCTCTGACCGAACTTATTGCGCTGTCGCTTCAACTCAAAGCAGATGAATCGACGGTGCTGGCTATATTTGAAGCGGCACGCGCAGCGCGGCCGAAAGTGCAGCAGCGAGACCCGCTTAAAAAGCATACTGCCGACGCCGGTGTGCAGTTTAATCCGATACGAGGCCAAGCGCGGGCTTTGCGCGCGCTCGAGATTGCCGCAGCAGGCGGGCATAACCTTTTAATGCTGGGTCCACCGGGGTCGGGGAAAACGCTTCTCGCAACCACGCTCAGTAAACTCCTTCCGCCAATGACTCGCGACGAGGCGCTCGAGGTTGCATCGATTCGCTCTGCTGCGCGCGGGCAGTTAGCGCTCGGCAGCGCAGCCCTTCGGCCCCTGCGCGCGCCGCATCACTCGGCCACGATACCATCGCTTGTCGGCGGCGGGGCTGACGCGGTGCCAGGCGATATCACTCTTGCGCATCGCGGTGTGCTGTTTCTCGATGAGCTCACCGAGTTTAAGCCCGGCGTACTAAATGCGCTAAGAGAGCCCCTTGAAGCAGGCAAAATCACCATCAGTCGAGCTAAATACCGTGTCGTTTTTCCTGCAAATTTCCAATTGGTCGCCGCGATGAACCCTTGCCCCTGCGGCTATGCCAGCGACACGAGGCGCAGTTGTCGCTGCTCGAAAGAACGGATAATCGCCTACCTCGGAAAAGTGTCGGGCCCTTTGATCGACCGCTTCGATCTTATTATCGAGGCGCCCTCGCTGTCACACGCAGAATTGCTCAGCACGCAATCTAGTCACTCGAACGCCGAGCAGACTGCGCACAAAGAAAGGCTGCAATGGACGCGCAGGCGGCGCTTGATCGCTGACTGCCGCGCTATGCAGAGCCAGCGGCAGGGAGCGCTTAATAGCGATATCAAGGCGTCGGCTCTCGAAGACGCCTGCCAGCTCACCGACACCAAAAAGGCGATGTTGGTAAAACTGCTAGAAGACCTCAAAGTCTCCGCGCGCGGCGCTCACAGAATACTGCGCATGGCCCGCACAATCGCCGACTACGACGGTGATACAGAGGTAGGCGAAATACATTTCTTGGAAGCGGCGAGCTACCGCCGCTGCGCCGCAATGGAGGGGCTTCTATAGATAAGGGGTTAGATAAGGGGGCTAGATAAGGAGTCAGACCCCTTTTATCGCAGACACCCTCCATCGAGCTATTCCTCTAACACCTTAATCCGCGCTTCCAAATCCGCCACCCGCGCCTCGGCACGCGCTAGCATCGCAGCCTGCGCGTCGAACTCTTCGCGGGTCACAACATCCAATGATTCTAGGCTGCTCTTAATAGCGCTCTGAATCTTGGCGTTAAGCTCGCCCTTCATTTCGCTGCCAAGGGCCTCGGCCTTAGGCAACAGGCTGGCGACTTTGTCGCTGATGTCATCTAGAAAATTCTTGTTGGTCATTTGATTGTCTTTCCAGTCTTTTTCGCAAGTCTAGCACCCGTCCGGTGGGGAGTCCCCTGCTTTGGTTTAGAAATCCTGTCTCTGGCACTAAGTTGGTGCATTGCCTGCCTCGCCTTGGGTCGAGCGCACCGAGATGGATCAAATACCCTGCATTTAGCATCCTCATGCCACTTCGATTTCGCCTATTTACCCTCCTTTCTATTTTAACCTATTGTTTTTAAATAGTTTTATAAAACTGGCACGACCCCTGCTATAACCAAGAGTGGAAACAAGGCTAACGCGCAGCAACACCGCACGCAGCCAAATGAGATCGAACCCCTTAAGCGGGAACGCAAAAAGGCGTCGGCGGGCGGCAATGCCACCGAGGCTCTCCTAACAAAGAGAAGGAGCGAGAAGATGAAGCTAGTCACGGCGATTATTAAGCCATTTAAGTTAGATGATGTGCGAGAGGCACTGTCGGAGATCGGGGTGCAGGGCATCACGGTAACCGAAGTTAAAGGTTTTGGCCGGCAGAAAGGCCACACGGAGTTATACCGAGGCGCCGAATACGTTGTCGACTTCCTCCCTAAAGTGAAGCTCGAGATCGCCATCGGTGACGGTTTGCTTGATCAAACCATCGAGGCAATCACGCAATCGGCTAATACCGGCAAGATCGGCGACGGCAAGATTTTCGTGACAACCCTCGAGCAAATCATTCGCATACGAACCGGCGAGACCGGCGAAGAAGCAGTTTAAGCGGCTTGTATAAAGAGCAGCACTAAAACGAATTAATTAGGGCGGCGCTTAATTAGCCCGCTGGGAGGAAGCAAGGTGGAAAACCAAATTTTTGAATTGCAGTATGCAATGGACACGTTCTATTTTCTCGTGTGCGGCGCGCTCGTCATGTGGATGGCAGCGGGTTTCGCAATGCTCGAGGCTGGCTTAGTACGATCTAAAAACACGACGGAAATTCTCACGAAAAACGTCGCGCTTTTCGCCATCGCAAGCACAATGTATCTGGTGTGTGGTTATCAGTTCATGTACGACGGTGGATACTTTTTAACAGGCGTGACAACAGTGGCGCAAATGGACGAGGCGGCAATCGCGCAGGTGCTGCTAGACTCAGCCGAAGAAGGTTTCGACGGCGGCTCGGTCTATTCCGGCGCATCGGACTTCTTTTTCCAAGTGGTCTTCGTCGCGACAGCCATGTCGATTGTGTCGGGCGCGGTTGCCGAGCGCATGAAACTTTGGGCGTTCCTCGCTTTCGCAGTAGTAATGACTGGCTTCATCTACCCTATTGAGGGCGGCTGGACTTGGGGCGGCAAAGACGTGCCATTCATCGGCGCTCTAAGCTATAGCGACTATGCGGGCTCGGGCATCGTTCACCTTGCGGGTGCCTCAGCAGCCCTTGCTGGTGTCTTGCTCCTCGGCGCGCGCCGCGGAAAATACAATGCGAAGACCGGTGCAGCGCAAGCGATTCCCGGTGCAAACCTACCGATGGCAACGCTCGGCACATTTATTCTCTGGATGGGCTGGTTCGGATTTAACGGTGGCTCAACGCTCAAGCTTGGCGGCATAGGTGTCGCGAACGAGGTGGCCAACGTTTTCCTCAACACAAACGCTGCAGCCGCTGGCGGACTAATCGCGGCACTGTTTGTAGCGCGCATTTTGTTCGGTAAGGCTGATCTGACGATGGCGCTCAACGGTGCACTTGCTGGCCTCGTTGCCATCACAGCAGAACCTGCAGACCCAAGCCCGCTGCTCGCCACAATCATCGGCGCGATGGGTGGTGCACTGGTGGTATTCAGCATCATCGGCCTCGACAAGCTTAAGATCGACGATCCTGTCGGCGCGATTTCGGTACACGGCACAGTTGGTATCTTCGGTATCTTCGCCGTACTACTGTCTGACCCAGACGCGACATTCATGGGCCAGCTGGTCGGTACGCTCGTGATCTTCGGCTGGGTGTTTGGCACAAGCCTAATAGCCTGGTTCGCCATCAAAGCTGTCATGGGCATCCGCGTCAGCGAAGAAGAGGAAGACCAAGGCGTCGACCAGTCTGAATGCGGAATGGAAGCCTACCCTGAGTTCACGAAATAAGGGGAGGAATAAGGGGTCAGACCCCTTTTACTAAACCCGTTTTACTAAAAAGGCCCCGTAAGGGGCCTTTTTTATGGGTGGCGTTCTTACTAAAAGGGGTCTTACTAAAAGAGGTCTTACTAAAAGAGCTCTGACTCCTTATTCACCCCTGCGTTCAAGAAAGATCGCCATACAGGAATTGCAGTACCGCTAGCGCGGCAACCGGAGCGGTTTCGGTGCGAAGAATGCGCGGGCCCAAGCGCATGATTTCACAATTCGAGGCGCGCGCTAGCGATACTTCGCGTTCACTGAAGCCGCCTTCGGGGCCGATGATCAGTTCGATGTCGGTAAGCGCTCGGGCAGCCGTTAGGCTTTGTTCGCCGCCGGGCTCTAGCAGCAGCCGTGTCGCTTTCTTGTCTTGTGCTAAAAATGCATCCAGCGCGAGAGGTGTGTTAACGGCTGGGACATCGAGGCGCCCGCATTGTTCGGCGGCATTTATCGCGATCTTCTCAAAGTGGCGAAGTTTGTTTTCGAGCCTGTCCGGCTTCAGCCGCACTTCGCCG